>JACCDO010137929.1_pt1 | contig 11538 bp, 9 predicted proteins | sample 7446101 | NCBI WGS metagenome assembly JACCDO01 (sample SAMN15323440, study PRJNA562643) | freshwater metagenome | isolation source: river surface water | place: USA:Blue River Watershed | collected 2017-08-16
AACACGACCCTTGGCATGGTTTATGAAATTTTTAAAAATAAAGAGATTGAAATCTCCCAAAGTTTTGATTCTGAAGATATCTTCATCTGTGTTGCGAAGGGATTATTTCATCAAACATTAATGAATTTTATATCAAACGCTAGAGATGCTTTAAAAAATTCTGAAAATAAAAAAATTCATCTTGAAATACAAAAAGTGAATAAAGATAAAGTCAAATTTTCTGTCTCCGATAATGGTGAAGGTATTACTGAAGAAAATATGAAAAAAATCCTAAAGCCATTTTTTACCACCAAAGCAAGTGGCGAAGGAACTGGAATCGGAATGACAATAGTTCAAAACTTCGTGCATAAATCAAATGCTGAACTCTTAGTCGATTCAACTCCTGGTGTTGGAACAACCTTTACGATCCTTCTTAATATTCATCATCCATCAACTGATTCTGATCCGGAGAAAAAATCCGTTTAACCTCATCGTCTTTAAGTGTTTCAATAGATTTAAGGCGTTTTTGAATCATGTTTGTTCTTGTCCCAACTAGTTGATCAAGATCATTTAGACCCGTTTGAATATTTCTCTGGGCCTTTTCAATGAGACCACCAAATTTTTCAAACTCAGTTTTAACTGCACCAAGAATTTTCCAAACTTCGCCACTTCTTTTTTGAATCGCCAAAGTCCTAAAACCCATCTGCAAGCTATTAAGAATGGCCGCTAAAGTCGTAGGCCCTGTGACAATGACCTTATAATTTCGCTGAAGATCTTCAATGAGAGACGACTTACGAACAACTTCGGCATAAATCCCCTCAAAAGGTAAAAACATGATCCCAAAATCAGTTGTATAGGGCACATCAAGATATTTGTCTGAAATATCTTTCGCCATTTTCTTGATTGCATACTCCAAATTTTTTTGAGCGATTTCAATTTTTAGAGCATCTCCAGAATCGTGTGCTTCAAGCAGTTGATCATAATAATCTTTAGGAAATTTTGCATCAATAGGTAACCAAATTTGATCAAGCCCCTCCTCTTTCCCTGGAAGTTTGATCGCAAATTCAACTAAATCGGAACTACCCATTTTGGTTTTTACATTTGCTTGATATTGATCAGGAGCAAGGATTTGGTCCAAAAGCATAGACAATTGTATTTCACCAAGGCCTCCTCTCATCTTGACATTGCCTAGAACCTTCTTGAGTCCCCCAACATCAGAGGCAATTGTTTTCATTTCACCAAGGCCTTCTTGGACAGACTTTAATTGTTTTCCAACAATATCAAAAGACTGAGCGATTCTTTCATTTAACGTTTTTTGAAGTTTCTCATCCACAGTTTCTCTCATCTCGCTGAGTTTTTTTTCTGTCGTTTCAATGAGTCTCAGTTGCTGAAGATCAATTTGTTGAAATTTTTCTTTTTGTCCTTTAGAAAAAAGATCAAAATTTCGATCAAGTTCATTTTTAATTTCATTTCTATTCAAATACATTTCTTCTCTTAAAGATTGGTTTAGATTTTTAAGCTCTTTTTCAAGAAGTAAAATGATTTGCTGGTCTTTTGATCGCTTGGAAAGAACAAGAAATAAAATAATGACATTAATGACCAACATAAGAATAAGAAAAGTATTCAAGATAATTCCTTTATTAATAATCTTAATTATAAATGAGATGAATTATTTGAAAAAGAAATTAATGAGTTAGTATTTAAAGTTAATGAAATATTTTTTGAGATTAATTTTTAAAGATATCGCACGAAATCACTCTCAGATTTATTCATCAACTATTGAATAAGAAAAAAAGGTTGAAAATAAACCATCATACATTTCAATTTCTTCATACCCCTCTATGTTACTATTTTTTCGTCCTACAATTAAAATATTGCCTAACTCGTTAATGACCATATCCTCTGCTTCGTACTCAGAACTAAGCCCTCCACGTATTTCAAGTGATGAGGCTACCCCCTCGGATGTGTATTTTTGTAAAAATACATCCACATCTCCTCTTGTTCCATTCCCATCAAGGTTAGCTGTTGTATGACCCGTTATGTACACATTGTCATCTGGATCCAATTTGACTGAATTGGCAGTAGTATCTTTGCCCGTCCCGCCTATTTGATTTAGCCAAATAATAGTCCCACTTGAAAAGAGTTTACCAACAAATGCATCGGTATCACCCGTAACAGAATTTTCATTTAGACCAACATCTGTTTCACCTGCAATGTAGATCTTTCCATTTTCGTCGATTTCAATATCATTGATATTAGTATCACCAGTGATTGCCCCATACAACCTTGTCCAAGTTTGGTTTCCTAATTTAGTAAATTTCGTCACAAAGCCATCTCGATTTCCATTGATTTCTTGTCCATCAAATGAACCATCTGTGTGACCTGCTATGTAGATGTTTTTTCCAGAATCTAAAGCTAAGGAAGTGGGGTTCACATTAGTACCTTCCTCTCCAAATATCCGAGCAAACTTTTGACTTCCATTAGTATTATACTTCACTACAAACCCATCCGAAGGACCAATAGGACTTAAATCATTTAATCCATTCGTTGCAACTCCTGTGACATAAATACTCTTATCAATATCGATTTTGACCTCGTAAATCTCGGTGCTGCCTTCACTTTTTCCTAAAAGTCTTGTCCACTCTCTTAATCCATTCTTATTATATTTAATGATAAAACCATCAACTTCTCCATTCAGGGACTCTCCATGTAAAGCTCCATCAGTATAACCAACAACAATGACTGAACCATCACTATCAATCGCAAGACTTTCCGCGACTGTATCTTTGTTATTTACCCCAAAATTAATGACCCATTTTTTTTCAAAATTTTTATCATATTTAATCAGAAAACCGTCTTTATCTCCTATCATAGGGTTTTCATCTCCTAGGGTTTTATTGGTTTCCCCAGCAACATAATAATTAAAATCTGAATCTTGAGTGATGCCTTTTACCACTGTATTTCCAACTTCAGTTGAGCCTAAAAGATCAGTGAAATTTTTTAGTTTTGAAGTTAAATAAAAGTCTTTTGAAACGTAATCATCCCCGTCATCTAAAAAAACAGTAATTTTAGAAACCCCTGGCTTCGTTGGCCGAAGTTTGAGAACACAATTGGTTGATGTACCAGATAGGGCCATTTGATGAATATTAATCATTGTAACATTGTCCGACATAAAAGTGATGTATTTACTTGTACACCTGATGGTCGAATCGATGTCTTGAATTTCAAAATTTAAAGTCAGCTCATCTTCTTCTCCAAAAATTATTTCTCCATCTGAGAGGTTTAATATTTCTGGTAAGTCATTTTTTTCTGCCACATAGACCATGAATGTTTTTGTGCTCGCTAACTCTCCATCAGTAACAATAACCGAAATAAATCCAACCCCATTTTCGTTCGGTTCAGGGGTTATAGAAAGTAAGCATTTTGAAGCACCTCCAGAGAGTTGAATCGAAGAAGGTGGCAGAAGAGTTTCATTCGTAGATAAAATATCCACGGAAGTCTCACAGTCGAGTTGAGATTGATCATCCTCAATACTAAATTCAAGTTCACTGATTGATTCGTCTTCATTAATTGTTTGATCACTCATTTCAGATATCGATGGAGGAAAATTATCTGGAGGTAGTTGAGGTTCACTAGGTCCATCAGTTCTCGGGTCATCCGTAAAAGCAAGAGGATTTAAATCCGTGGTAACCCCATTACAAGAGAGCAAAAACACTGATAATGCGAGATAGAGTACCTTTAAGATCATACTAAAATCATCGGCTTAATCGCCTGAGTTCTTTAGTCAAAAAGGTATGAGTGTCTAAACTTTAGACAATTTTTAATGGCAGCTATGCTTTGGTTTATCCACTTTTACTGATTCTGCATGATGGTCTGGTTGAAATTTGTTAATTCTTGCACCTATGGTTAAAAGACCAATAAGAATTAAGCTTAGGGCATAGGTTTTTGGTAGCTGTTTTTTAAAAGGAGTAATCAATTTTTGGAATAATCCTGGAGCAACAATCATACTTGGAAGTGTTCCTAGCCAAAAAAAGAAAAGTGAAAACATAACTTCAAATTTTCCCCCTAAAGCGAGAGCTCCTAGGGCAACACCATAGAGGAGGCCACAGGGAAGAAAGATTGAAATAAGGCCCGTAAAAAATGATCTCGTGAAGTTTCGATTGTTCTTTATAAGTTTGGCCCACAAAATTTGATAAAACTTTCCAACAAATTTAGGTAGCGGCAGTTCGGCCCTTTTTCCACTTAGACTTTTCCATCCCCAGTAGATAAAAAGTAACCCCACAAAAATTCCAGAAACCCAAGACATTTGCGGAGCAATTGCTTTTAGCTGGATAAAATGTCCAAAAAAAGAAATCACTACGCCAATAAAAAGATACCCCAGCAGTCGGCCCGTCTGGTATCTAAAAATATCAGATCCTTTATCACAGGTAGCTGTGACAAGACCTCCGCACATTCCAACACAATGTAGACTTCCTCCAATACCCGCGACAAAAGAGACCCAAGGGAAGAAATTTTGAACTTCAGAAAGATAGTTATTCCACTGGCCCAACAAGGGAAACCTCCTTAGTGGCTAGAACAATATTGGATTCAACATCTACAACTTCTATAAGTTCTTTTCTTGTTCCATTTTCTAATAATGAAGGCGGAAACTTAAAGAAGAGAATGATTTTTTTCTCTGGTTTATTAATTTGGACAGGATGAATAGGAGTTAAAATATTAATGATTGATCTTAATTTTGGATTTTTCATTCTAAAATCAATTTTAAATTCATCTTCACCTTGATGAGTGATTTTTAATGTAAAATGATTCACAACTAGTGATCCATTATTCTGAACTTGAAAAGGAACTTTATCCCTTAAAAAAACAAGATCTAATTTAGTGCTTTGATTTAGAAAGACAAAAAATAAACTGAAAAATAGCGAAGCAAAAAATAAATAAACAAAGGATCGCTTCGTTATTTTTCTTCTTTTTTGCCCCTGGGCCTCGACTTCAGAACTATAACGAATAAGTCCTTTTGGTTTATGAAGTTTCGTCATGATATCATCACAAGCATCAATACATTGAGTACATGCAATACACTCTAGTTGAGTGCCTCGTCTAATATCAATTCCTGTTGGACAAACTTTCACACAATTATAGCAATTAATACAATCGCCTTCATTTTCTTTTAAAACGCCCTCAGATCCTTTTCTTGGCTCCCCTCTTTTGGCATCGTAAGAAACAACAAGAGAGTTTTCATCCATCATCACAGACTGAATTCTTCCATAAGGACAGGCAACTAAACAAAATTGTTCTCTAAACCAACCAAAATCAAGGAGTAAAATTCCTGAAAAAATCATGGTGGCAATAAAAAGCCCCCAATTCTCTGAAGGACTATGGGTGGTGATGAGGAGTAATTCTCTTGGACCTACAAAATATCCAACGAAGGTGTGAGCAATATGTAAAGAAACAAGCAAATAGAGAAGCCACTTGATCGTTCGTTTAGAAATTTTCTTAAAACTAAGGGGAGCTTTTTCTAACTCTCTTCGCTCTTTTGCCTTACCTTCGACAAATGCTTCTATTTTTAAAAAGATACTTTGAATAAAGACAGTTTGTGGACATGCCCATCCACACCAAACTCTTCCAAGAAGACTGGTTAAAAATGCAATCGAAAATAGTCCCGTAGCAAACATGGTAAAAAAAAGAATGGGCTCCACTCCATGAAGAGTGAAACCCATAAACGTAAATTCTCGCTCAAAAATATTAACCATCAAAGCAGGTTTATGATCAATATAAATCCAAGGAAGAATTAAATAGAGTCCTATCAAAAACCAGTAAAATCTTTTTCGTCTTGTTTTCCAAACTCCCTTCACATCTTCAGGATAAAGATAAATTCTATTACCATGCTCATCCGTGGTGGCAAGTCGTTCTGGATCAAGATCAAAAATATTTTTACTCTTCAATCAATTCTCCCTCAGCTTCTTTTCCTTTCTCAAATGTGTTTTTTAAACTCATCACATAAGAAACAGCTAAATACATTTCATCAGCTGTTAAAACTTCATTCCAAGGCGGCATACCGTTTTCTTCACTTCCGTGATAAACAACATTATAGATTGTCTCCGGTGTGCCTTTAGCGACTTTCCAGTGTTTATCAGTTAGGTTTGGACCAATATCACCCTTTCCCTTTTCGGCATGACAAGGAAGGCAATTATTAACAAACACCTCTTCCCCTTTTTTAATACCAAGAGGATTGGCAACCGCTTCATACATATCAGGTTTAAAAGCTGCATTTTGCTTCTTAAATTCTTCTTGGGCCGCCTTCACTTGTGCATAATCTTTAGAAAAAGTTTCTCTTAAAGATGGACCTTTTAACAATTGATAATAAACAAAATATCCAACTGAGAAAGCAATGGAGACATAAAAAATAATATTCCACCACCTTGGAAGTGGGTGGTTTAATTCTTGAATACCATCATAATTATGATCAAGAAGGAGATGTTTTTCATCTTCCTCAACATGAAGCTTTGTAGGTTCATTATTGTGTGAACTCATATTAATTTCCTTTTATTTTTGGAGGATCTTGGAGGGGAATATTTGCTGCTTCCTCATAAGCTGTTTTGTTCGATTTTTTAAACGTCCAAAAAGTATAAAGGGCGAAACAAATAACAAAAATAAGAAGACCTGTAATTGGAATTAAAGGCATATCAAAATGACTTAAAACACTTTGTTTCATTATTCCTCCACTGATCCGTAATCAACACCAAGGCGTTGCATATAAGAAATGAGTGCAATCACTTCTTTATCAAGAATTTTCTCCGGAACACCACTTGTCATGAGTCCATCGGTAATTCTTCTCGCCTGCTCTTGGGCCAGAGCAACAGAATTATCAACTTCTTCTTGAGTATAAGGCACACCTAATGCAACCATCACTTCCATTTTCTTTTTAAGAATGGCGTAATCAATTTTTTTATCAAAAAGCCATGGGTAATTCGGCATAATGGATCCAGGTGTTACATCTCTTGGATTTAAGAAATGCTTGTAGTGCCACATATCCGGATATTTTCCACCCAATCTGGCAAGATCCGGGCCTGTTCTTTTTGACCCCCACTGAAACGGGTGATCATAAACGAACTCTGATGCATCAGATGCTTTACCATATCGAACCACTTCATGAACCATAGGTCTAACCGTCTGAGAGTGACAAAGATAACACCCTTCTTTAATGTAAACATCTCGACCCAGAAGCTCTAAAGGTGAGTAAGGTTTGACATAAGAATTTTTCACTACATATTTTTCTGAAAGAATGGAAGGAACAATTTCTATCGCTGATCCCACAAGAATGGCGATGAGGGATAGAACAGCAAATATCATTGGCCACCCTTCAAGTTTTCTGTGAGTTGATGCGTCTTTTTCGATAGAAGATTCATCCATCGCATAGGCTTCAAAAACTTCTTCCTCTTCTTTTTTCCCCTGTTTTGCCGTTTTATAAAGGTTATAGATCATGATCACAAAAGAAATAAGAACTAACGTTCCACCAAAGGCACGAACCCAATACATTGGAACAATTTTTACAACTGTTTCAATAAAATTCGGATACACAAGTTTTCCTGTCGCATCCATCGCTCTCCACATTAGAGACTGAGTAATACCTGCAACCCACATTGAGATGATGTAAAATACAAGACCAATTGTTGCGAACCAAAATTGAATGTTCGCTAGTTTTTTTGAATAAAGCTCTGTCTTCCATAATTTCGGAACAAGATAAAAAAGAATCCCAGCAATAATCATGTAGTTCCAACCAATCGTTCCTGAGTGAACGTGGCCTGGGATCCAATCCGTAAAGTGAGCAATTGCATTGACTGATTTAATTGATAAAAGTGGTCCTTCAAAAGTCGACATCCCGTAAAATGTAAGAGACGTGGCCATGAATCGAAGCCCTGGCTCAGTTCGAACTTTATTCCACACACCTCGAAGAGTCATAAGACCATTAATCATTCCTCCCCAGCTTGGCATCCAAAGAGAAACAGAAAAAATCATCCCTAAAGTCTGTGCCCACTCGGGAAGAGTTGTATAAAGAAGGTGATGTGGGCCCGCCCAAATATAAATGAAAACGAGCGACCAAAAATGGATAATAGAAAGCCTGTAGGAATAGACAGGACGATTAGCGGCCTTAGGAATGAAATAATACATCAGTCCTAAAAAAGGAGTCGTGAGAAAAAATGCCACAGCATTATGTCCATACCACCACTGAACGAGTGCGTCCTGAACTCCAGCATACATCGAATAAGACTTAAGAAAAGTCACCGGAAGTTCAATTGAGTTCACAATATGAAGAACTGCAACCGTAAGAATCGTTGCGATGTAGAACCAAATGGCCACATAAATATGTCGCTCTCTTCTTCTGATCACTGTTCCAAAAAAGTTCACAGCAAATACGACCCAAACTAAAGTAATGGCAATATCAATTGGCCACTCAAGTTCTGCGTACTCCTTACCTGTGGTAATCCCTAAAGGAAGAGTTAAAGCAGCTGAAACGATAATGAGCTGCCACCCCCAAAAATGAATCTTTGAAAGCGTATCATTAAACAGGCGTGCCTTAGTTAGGCGCTGAAGCGAGTAATAAATACCACCAAAAATCGCATTTCCACAAAAAGCAAAAATGGCTGCGTTAGTGTGAAGAGGACGAAGTCTTCCAAACGTAGTCCAAGGAAGATTAAGATTTAATCTCCAGTCAGCTAATTGAAACGCAATGACCACACCTAGAAGCAGGGCGACCGCACCCCAAATAACAGTTGCTATGACAAACCATTTCACAATGGAATCGTCATAAGAAAACGTCTCGAGCCTTCGATTTCCAGAGGCTCCCGTCGAATGAACAGAACTCATTTGTTTTCCTTTCTTACAGTTGAATTTTGAATTGATATATTTTTTTCATCTAAAAGCATTCTAAATCTTGGCGTTTCAAGATCATCATACTGACCTTGCTTGGCTGACCAAATGAAAGCAAAAATAAAAAGACCACCAAGCACAAGAGCAATTGGCAGAAGGATCACTATGACTTCCATAAATTCCTCATTTTTTTTGTTCCCCAAAGAGTTGAAAATAAAACTGTTAATGAACTCACCGGCATAATAATCGCAGCGATTAAGGGATTTATTTTTCCCATGAAGACAAATAGGACCGACAAAGAGTTATAAGACAAAGATAAAACAAGATTTCTTTTAATCACTTTCATTGTTTCATGAGAAAGAATGATAAGTTTTTCAACCATCCTAAGATCCGGAATAGTAAGATAAACATCTGCGGCCCTAAGAGATAAATCCATAGAGCCGTGAACAGCAATACCTACATCGCTGTGGCTTAAGGCTATAGCATCATTGGCCCCATCGCCGATCATCATGGCATGGGAAGATGATTTAATCACTGCAACTTTTTCTTCGGGGGAAAGCTCAGACAGAGCACAAGAAGGAGTTAAACCTACCTCTTTAGCAATTTCTCCTACAACCTGTTTTCTATCTCCAGAGAGAATTTTAAGAGAGAACCCATTTTTTTTAAGTCTAGATAAAATGTTTTTTGCTTCAGGACGAACGAGATCTTTAACTGAAAATGTTGCAACAAGCTCACCATTTTCAAAAACACCCTCTCTTTTAATTTCATAAAAATAATCTCCCACTCTTCCAGACACACCACTTCCCATTCTTTCTACATAATCAATCACTTCATATTCAATTGGTGAATGAGAAAGAGCGAATTCAACCAGAGCGTGCGCGACAGGATGCTTAGATTTTTTCTCCAGGGTATAAAGAATTGAATGAATAGAATAAAAAGTGTCTCTTACGAGCGTAAATTGTTCAATTTTAAGTTTCCCATAGGTTAATGTTCCAGTCTTATCTAAAAATATATTTTTGATTTGAGATACTTTTTCCAAAACCTCATCACTTTTGATGATCATTCCTTGTGAGGACGCTTTAGAGAGCGCTCTCGTAAATGTCAGAGGAACCGCAAGGGCCAGAGCACACGGACAAGTGACGATAAGAAGTGTGAGAGCTGTTTCGAGAGCGTGTTTAAAATTAGTCGTTTGATTGAGATAAATAAATAAAACAGCTGAGAGAAAAATTACTCCCAAAGTAAAATACTTCGAGGTCACACTCATCAGATCAAGCATTTTCGATTTATTTGCCCATCCATTTTCAACATTTTTTAATATTTTACCTAGGCGAGTTTCACCATGAGTTTTTCTTGCAAGAATGAGTAAATCTTGATTCAAGTTTTGTGTCCCAGAAAAAACTAAGTCTTCGGGTAACACTTTAACTGGGGCTGACTCTCCGGTTAAAAGTGAATTATTAATTAAAGAAGATCCTTCAAGAATAACTCCATCAACAGGGATAAACTCTCCGGCCTTAATTTTTAAGTGATCCCCAACTTTAATAAATCGAGGGTGAATTTCTTTTTCCTCATGATTTTCAACTTTAATCACACTTTCACTTTGATAAAAGTAATGAAGATCATTTGCCGATAAACCCTTTTCCTGAATTTTTTGAAGAAAATATCTTGAAAGAAGAAGTAAAAATACGAGTGTTGTGAGTGAATCAAAATAATTTTCAGGAACTCCAACTATCATGTTGTATAGTCCCATGATGGCCCCCATGATAAGTGCCATGGAGATAGGAATATCAATTGATAAAGTTTTATTTTTTAAGGCCATCCAAGCGGTTTGATAGAATGGAAATGCGGAGTAAGTAAGGACAGGGATTCCAAAGGCCACGGTGAGATTATTAAAAAGTGTTCCATAATCAGACTCTGCCCCTCCATATAAAGAGACCGCATAAATCATAATATTTCCCGCAGCAGCTCCTGCGACCCCAATTCGAATTAAAGCGGATCTTTCATTTTTTTTCTTTAAAGTGATAGCTTCTTGATTATTTTTAAGGGGGTGAGGCCTATACCCAAGATGATCAAGCTCTCTAGCGACCAATGAAAATTTTCCAGAAGAAGTCACCGATACTGTGACAACAGATCTTTCAAGATCTAATTTTGAAGAATGTACACCCTCTAAAAACTCTGGCAATTTTTCAATCAGCCAAAGACAGGCCAGGCAATGAATCCCCTCTAAATAAAACTCCATATAGGTCAATTCATTTTCAATTGAATAAGAATATTCTTTTAGAAAATCTGCATCATCAAGATACTTAAATTCGCTGGATCTTAGCTCAACAGGTGATCTGCGTTTATAAATGGAGCTGTTTTGCTTAATTTCATAGTAGGAATCGAGTCCTTTCTCATGAAGGACGTTAAAAACAGTAAGACAACCTTGACAACAAAAGGGACTTTTTTTGTCAACATCAGACTCATTATAGTAAGGTGTCAAAACTAACTCATCACAATGAACGCAACTACTCATGATTCCCCAAAAGAGTTATTCCTTTTGGGGAAATCTTAACATTCCGAAGTTAGTAAAATTATGTTCTAGATCATGTTTTTAACATTTTATTCATCACCAGGCTTTTTGCGGTTAAGAATCTTCTCAAGATTTCTAGCATAGGCCTTGGAGACGACATCGAAAAGTGAATCAAATTCATC
>JACCDO010436225.1_pt1 | contig 11538 bp, 12 predicted proteins | sample 7446101 | NCBI WGS metagenome assembly JACCDO01 (sample SAMN15323440, study PRJNA562643) | freshwater metagenome | isolation source: river surface water | place: USA:Blue River Watershed | collected 2017-08-16
CACTCACTCACTCACTCACTCACTCACTCACTCACTATTACTCACTCACTCACTCACTCACTCACTCATACCATTATCCCAAGGTGATTTAACGAAAAAAGAGGTTTTAGTGGGTCGATCTATGGACAACCGGGGTGTGGATCCGTCGGGAGCCGTTACAAAAGACGTCGTAATTGAGTATCGAGATGAAAATGGACGAAAATTAACCCAGAAGGAAGCATACCGGCAGATTTGTTATAAATTTCACGGGTACGGCCCCGGCAAAAATAAACTCGATAAAAGACGAAAGCAGGCAGAATTACGCGATAAAATTGATCGTTCCTCGTCGAATGCGAATACTAGTTTCATGAAATCATTAACAACCACTCAAATGAAAACCGGTCAGGCTCATATTGCTGTTGATGGTGGAGCAAGTACTGTATTACAAAATGAAAGGAATAAAGAGTTATTACAAAAAAAGATTGTAGAAAGAGCAGCGAAATTAAAGGAGACAAAATAATATTTGTAACATAAAACACACTTGCGACTTGCGTGAGATACTGTTGCTGTGATGCTATTCAATTCTTAGGCACTTTCTTCTTACTCACTCACTCATTTCTTTACTCACTCACTCACTCACTCACTCACTCACTCATTTACTGTCTTCTTACTCACTCGCATAATTTTTGAGACGCACAGACGTGTGCCGAGGTAGGGTTACCGGTTAAAAGCGGAACCAACCATTCAGCGATGCCGATGACGAGTAGGATAGATAGAGAGTGAGTAAGTGAGTTTGAGTGAGTAAGTAACGACAAGTTAGTTCACAGAAAGCACATAGAAAGGACTAGAAAATATGAGTGATTCTGATTCAGATAGTAGAAAACACAAGAAAGAAAAGAAAGAAAAGAAAGATAAACGTCACCATGATGATAGACACGAGAATGTGGATAAGAAAAGAAGTAAACATGAATCTTCATCGTCTTCCTCTGGAACTTGGTCGAATCATGCATCAGAACCATTAGATAAAGTTGGAAAGTGGGATGAAGCCCCGTTACCAAGAATAAGAACAAGATCATTATCAGAAGGAGGAGCAGGTAAATGACCCTATCTCTTGCTGACACACTTACACAATATATTAGTTATTCAGTTACTAACTTACTCACCTCTTCGCAGAAAACGAATATCCCAAAGATCAATCGCCCGAACAATTTAGAAAAGAGAATCAAATCAGTGTTATGGGCAGTAGCGATGACGGCCACGGCAGCTTCCAATGCCCAAATCCAATGTTAACATTTGCCTCCACACCATATGCACCACCAATACGCAGAGCACTTGATGCTGCTGGTTTTGCTGCACCAACACCAACTCAAGCACAATCATGGCCAATTGCATTAGCAGGTACTTACTCACTCAATTACTAATTGACTCACTTACTCATTCATATATTCGCTTATTAGGTAGAGATGTTATTACTGTTGCTAAAACTGGTTCTGGTAAAACCTGTGGATTTTTATTACCAGCATTCCATCGTTTATTAGAGCACAGTAAGGACAGAAGACGAGGTCCACCAGCGATATTAGTACTTGCACCGACTCGTGAATTAGCATGTCAAATTGAAGAAGAATGTGTCAAGTTTGGTCGTTCATCTAACATACGTTCCACTTGTGCATATGGTGGCGCACCTAAATCACTACAAATCAGAAAAATACAAGGTATCATTCCCTTGTTAACTGTTCTCTCACTTACTCACTCACTCACCCACTTACTCACTCACTCGTAGCTGGATTAGAGGTATTGATTGCCACTCCTGGTCGATTGAACGACCTGCTTGAAATGGGCATCGTTAACCTGAGCCAAGTACTCTTCCTCGTACTCGACGAGGCAGATCGCATGTTGGATATGGGTTTTGAACCCCAAATTCGTACCATTATAGCCAAATGCCCTAAAGATCGTCAGTCAATGATGTTCACTGCCACGTGGCCTCGTGAAGTACAAACATTAGCCAGAGAATTCTTAAGAAATCCTGTTGAAATAAAATTTGGTGAAACCAATAAGTTGAACGCAAACAAAGCAATTACACAAATCATCAAAGTCATTGGAGAAAGTGAAAAACCAGATAAATTACGTGAAGTACTAAAAGAAATCAATAGTTCTGGCAAGCCAGAGTCCGTTCCGAAAACAATTATTTTTGTTTCACGTAAGAACGAATGTGATGGCTTAGCAAATGATCTTTGGAATGCGGGATACTCGGTGGATTCCCTACACGGTGATCGTCAGCAATTCCAACGGACAAAAGTTATGGATCAGTTCAAGGTTGGAAGACTACGTATCCTGGTGGCTACGGATGTGGCTGCCAGAGGATTGGATGTAAAAGATATTGAAGTAGTTATTAATTATGATTTTCCTGCGGGACAAAATGGTGTGGAAGATTATGTACATCGTATTGGTCGTACGGCAAGAGGTGCATCTGGTCAAGGTAAAGCGTATACATTTTTTACTAAAGATGATGCCAAGCGAGCTCATGAGTTGATAGGGGTTTTACAACGAGCTGAACAAAACGTTCCTCCTGAATTACAAGTTTATGATCGCAGAGGTGGACCTGATAGCGGTTATGGTTTTGGTGGAAGAGGTGGATACGGTGGTAGATTCGGTGGTGGACGCGGTGGAGGAGGTGGATATGGTGGTAGATCAGGTTTCGGTGGTCGTGGTGGTGGATACTCTGGAGGAGGAGGAGGACGAACTGGTTTTGGAGGAGGAGGAAGAGGAGGAGGTTATGGCGGTAACCCTGATTTCTCTCGCAAATGGTAATGATGACAACTAATAGAGATAAGCACACAGCAACCTTATGAAACTAGAGATTTTTGGAATGTAAATTATTTAAAATAATTAGAAAAAATACAAGGAAATACATTACTTATCTACCCTGTGGTGGACGTACACATAAACACGTTGCTCTACACTACAGCACACTATACCTGCCGGCAGAAGGATTGGCACCACCAATCGATTTCACCGTTTCTTCTTCTAACATTCGTATAATTTCCGCTTTGGATTGTTTCACACTTAATTCAGATGTTCCTTCAATAATTATACGCAATCGCCCTTCCTCCGTAGGCTTCTTCCCCTTCTCCACATGCTTCCCGCGATTAATAATATGGATTCCGTGGCGTTCAATAGTCTCCGCAATCCCTGATTTCGATGTGACTTTCTTCCTGGCTAGCGGCGGATAGTCATTAATATCTAATTCTTCCGTATAAAATCTGCCTGAACTACTTACTTCTCCTTCCTTGCTGGCGGTCATGTCCTTCACGATCTGCTTCGCTTTTGCTAGAGCAGCACGTGCATCAATCGTCATATTTGTTTTGGATTCAACCATATTCAATGCCGATGGCAGACCCTTGAGTGAGCAGATCGTGTTGGCAATAGCTCTTGATTTTTCCAAGGCGGATGCGGTGCTCGGCAATATCTTCAATGCTTTGTCAGCAGCAGCAATAATCTCATATTTCGTTGCTTTGTATTCTTTATCAGGTGCAGGAATCGTGTTATTCTCGGGTGCAACCAGGTCATCCTCGTCATCCTCCTCTTCACCATCCGCCATATCCGCTGGATCCACCGGCAATATCCCTTGTTCTAACTCGAACGCCTTCCGTTGCATCGATGCGTTCCGTTGACTTTCATTCATCTCTTCCGCGTCAAATGTATATCCTTTTCCTTTACGAAAATCAAATCGTATTTTATCTTTCTCGTGGTGTTTAACCTTTTCATAATACCTAGTATTCAAATCAACTAGCTCTTGCGGTGGTGGTTGATCCGCTCGTTTCAATGCTTTCAACATGATTGAGGCATATTGATCTTCACTATCACTTATGAACGTGTACGCGGTACCTTTTCTACCGGCACGACCCGTGCGACCTACCCGATGCACGTAATCCTAGTAGGAGGAAGGAAATGAGTCCGAAATTAATAAATAATGAGTGAGTAATCGTACCTCTAAGTGGTTTGGGCAGTTATAATTGATGACTAACACGATTTCCGGGACATCCAGACCACGTCCAGCCACGGAGGTGGCGACCATAACGGTTTTTATCAAGGTTTTAAATTCATGCAACGTGTGGTCTCGGTCCAACTGATCCTTACCGCCATGAAGCGATAGACAAGGATACCCTAAACAAGCGAGTGAGTGAGTGAGTAAGTAAGTAAGTAAGTAAGTAAGGGAGTGAGTGAGTTAGTGAGTGAGTTAGTGAGTGAGTGAGTAAGAATTACCTGATTTTAATAATTCTTGGAACAATTGATCGCATTTCTCTTGTTTGTCGACAAATATTAGTATATTTCCCGCTTCGTAGTAGAGCCCCAACAGCTGTAACAGTCGCAGAAACTTATCATTTTCATCATGTACTTCAATAATTTGTGTAATATCTTTATTAACCCTACCTTGACCATCGCCAACGGTTATTTGAATAGGATACTTCAACATAGATTTAGCAATAGACTCAATAGTAGTAGGGAAGGTCGCCGAGAAGAGGACCGTCTGTCTATCAGGTCTAATATTTTGCATAATCATTTTAATTTGTGGTTCAAATCCCATATCAAACATTCGATCAGCTTCATCCATCACGACGATAGTAACCCTCTTGAGAGATATCATTTTCCCTGCTTGCATACACAAAATATCGATCATCCGCCCTGGTGTACACACCACAATCTCTGCTCCACGCTTTAAATCTGCTATCTGCTCCGCTACACCGGCACCACCATAGATGCAGGCAACACGTAACCCTAGTATTTTAGTATATTTTTTAGCTTCTGTAAAGATTTGAAATGCTAATTCTCTCGCGGGTGCCATGATGAGGGCGATGGGGCCGTCGTGCGGCTGTAGTGGCGGTTGATCAAGTACGTGGCGAAAGATAGGTAATAAAAATGCTAATGTTTTACCAGAACCTGTTTTAGCGATACCTATGATGTCACGACCACACATTATCGCAGGTAATGCTTGCTTCTGGATGGCAAATGGGGTCAGTAAATTGTACCGACGTAATAATTCTATGAGTGAGTAAGAATAAGGGTGTGGTTTCGTAGAGTTTAGTACGTATGTAGATGAGTTACCTAATATACGATCAGATAAACCAGATTGATCCCAATTATCAATAGGCACGGGAGTTCCTTTGATTGGCGCAACTTTGATCTCCAAGTCGTCGCGGATTTCTTGAACTGCTTCCGGCGACAATTCATGTAACGCTTTTGCTTCAATGTACAAATTTTTTCTAAATTTTGGATATTCAATTTTACCTTTTATAGTAAGTAAGTAAGTATGAGTGAGGGTGAGCGTAAGTAAAGATGTCTTACTGTGATCAACTGGCTTTAGCTCTTTCCCTTTGCTATGTGCCTCGAGAGTTTGCAATGCACTTTTACCTAGTGTTTCGGCATCATCATATTCATCGTAAACGTCTCCTAGGAGTGTAAGTAAGTAAGTATTCATTTATGTAAGAAATTGAGTAAGTGAGTAACCTGAATCCATTGCATCATATACGGTCTCTGTGTTATTCTCATTATTAGTGACAATCCCTCCTCTAGCCAATCGGATAGCCTCCATGAACTCTTTTCTCTCCCGTTCATCTTTTTCCTCGTCACTATCATCTGCTGGACCAGGAGTTGATGCTTGCGATCTTGTATCGACATCACTCTCCCAACCAAACGAATTGATGTTTTTACCACCTGAGTATGTGAGAGTGAGTTAGTGATTAAATTAATGAGAGTATGAAAATAAGTGAGCGATACCATTTATAATATCTTCATATGTTATGTAATTAGAACCATGAGCATTCAGTGAAGTGCCTACGCAAATGAGTGAGTGAGTGAGTGATCGATTCAGTGTAAGCAAATGAACGAGAGGGATAGTGCGAGTTATTAATTGAATTAGTGCGTGATCATTAAGCTCGTGAGTGAGTGAGTTTGTGCGTGATTGAGCAAGTAAGTGAGTAAGATAGTGCGTGAGTTATAGATTGAGAAAATGAGTGCATACCACTACCGCTCTTGATGTACTCATCCATGTCGGTGTCGTCATCGGAGGAAGCGTCCAACCGCCGCTTCATTGCTAAAATTTCACTTTTTCTTATTTTATTTTCATTTATGGAGTTGGATCCGCATTTCGAGAAAACTCACGAAGGAAGGAAAAATACACTATAAACATCACGACTCCGCGTGCGCACTTACACTTCAATAGACACTAATATCCAAAATCATCCTCGCTACTTAGGTAGTAAATAGGGGTGATATCATTCTTCCTTTTCTCTCCCCTGGCGGCGTATTACACTCCCTTATGTCTCTTTAACGAGGAGCAGTTTTAACGAGTAACGCACCAAGATTTTCAATAGCTAACAAAAAGGAAACGACTATGGACTTTTAGTACCGGCTCCGTATGAACCCGGGGAAGAACCCACTCTTCAACCCAGTGTAGCTCTAGATTAATTTTCTCAGTTAGACTAAATCGGGAGGATTTTGTTTGAGTTGCATAAGTGAATTTGTTTGTGTTTTTAGTACAAGGAAATGGATAATTACGAGCAAATTGAATACAATTACATTACGTTACGACTTCATTTGAACTCAAAACTCAGAGAAAATGTATCAAAATATCTGTTGGAAAGCCGCGAGTTAGAGTTGCAAGCGAAGAGTGTAGACAGTATTACGCCTTTGAGTCTATCGCGCAAGCGCAGCCATGAAGACACAGAGAATATGCCACCGAAATCACTTTTCCTGTCAGATGATAACAAATCAAATGATTGCATCGTAGATTATAGATATTTGTCGATGAATACAAGCAATACAATCAATAACTATGCCCCTTCGGACATTAATGTAGTAGTGAAAAAGTATTGTCAGTCCAATTCTAATGAAAATGTCCGCAATAATGATGATGAATTGAATCATTATGACAAATATTCATCTGGAAGAGTTTGGAATAGCAGATTTGTTGAAAAATTTTTTATGATTTATATTTTTAATTTGAATCCATCTACAGGTATATCCATTCCACCACTTGACATAATATTTTTCACACTCTCACTCACTCTTCACCCTCATAGTATCTCAAGATTTGTTTTTACATTTTAATCAATTTTTTAAGGTTTTAAAATCTAAGGTAATTATTCTACTTACCTTGACTCACTCACTCACTTACTTACTTACTTACTTACTCGTTCACTTACTCACTTACTTACTTACTTACTCGTTCACTTACTCACTCACTCACTCACTCACTCACTCACTTTTATTCCCTCACCCACTCACACTTTTAATTAATCCGCTTACTTGTTTACGCAATTACACTAATTCGCGCACTAGGTATCCAACCATGAGAATAACGGTCGATTGTATGGGACTGTCTCGTTCAGTTACAACATTCCAAGCGAGAAAGTGTTAGAGATCATCAATGCGGACCATGTGATCCTTGATTTTCGCATAGGCTTCAAGATACACGACAGGAGTGAAGTTTACCTCAAAAACAGTACGGTCATCTATACATAGAGAGGAGCAACTAGTAAGTAGTGAGTAGTGAACCGATTTCATATTTTTGCTACAATATTTTTTTTCCACACACGATTTGATTGCGATATTTTTCAATTTTCATGGCGTTTGTTAGAGTTATTTTAATTTCATTTCTTTTAAATGACACATTTCTTTTTACTTAGTAACTCGTGATTACTCACTCACTCACTCACTCACTCACTCACTCACTCACTCACTAAAACGTACTCACCCACTTATTCAAGCTTGACGAGCCACGACACCAGACCGGTGGCACCGGTCCAATTCAAAAATAACTTTAAAACAGAAAATTCAATAATTAGTTAGGTCCAGTGTTGGCTATGTCAGTTGCACCGAATCGACGCTGATCTCAAGTCACGTAGCTTCATAACAGTCGCATTGCTCGTGCGATTGCGTTCAATATGAGCACCAATTCCAGTATGTTACCACAATTAGATGGTGCAGACGGCGGTTGGAATGGTAATAACTTACTCATTCATTAATTCACTTACTTACTCACTTAATTACTCACTCACTCGCTTTCTTACATACTTGTAGGTAAACCTACTCCTATTCGCTTTGAGGACATGCACAATTCTTCAGAAGTTCCAAAAATAGATCTTGACCAGGTGTCTACAAGTGCAACCAGGTATCTTCACTTTATTATGCACAAATACAACTCAATCGCTCACTCACTTGCTTACTCACTCATTTACTTACTTACTAACTAACTAACTAACTAACTAACTTACTCATGCACTTATATGATAGTAAAATGACGAATCCATTTAGTACCAGTAATAGTCGGGTGAGTAGCGGCAATAGAAATGCTGTGACTCCTTTGAACCCGATACAGGCACCTGTATCAACGACAACAAGTTCACTCAGCAATGGAGGTAATGTATCAGTATTTATTTATTTACAACATCACTAACGTACTTGTTTGCATACTCATCGCAGGATCAATGAATTCACTCTCTAGTTCTGGAAGTAAATTATCGCAAAACGAGTCTCTAAAATCGTTAAAAGACAAGGTTAACAACCGTTTACGGTCTCAATCAAGCGAGAAAATCATTGACGTATCAGGTACTTACTTATTTACCCACTTACTCACTTACTCTCTTACCCTCTTACTCATTTACACAGGTATTAACGCACTCGTGGCAGCAGGTGTCATCAGTAATGCATCTATAGAAGAGACACCCAAATTAACTCCAGTGAAAGCAACAGGAAAAATTCAGCAATTGCGTAATGATGTGATGAATGCAAATCCAACAGATGGTACCTACTTCCTTTCTTGCGTGCTCACTTACATGCTCACTCACTCACTCATATTCACTCACTCAAAGGTGAAGAATCAATCAAGTTAACCAGACATAATTCAACCGGAAGCATGAGTAGAGGTCTTTCTAAACGCGTCGAAAACCTAACCAGCCTCGATATTCCCGAGCACTCACTCACTCACTCCACACCAAAAGATAAAAAGATAAAAAATTCACCAAAAAATAAGACTGTACCGTTAGTCCGTCCTGATGCAAACCCTAATGGCAGTGTAGTGAAAGCCAAGCCGACCGTTTCAGCATTCCCATCTGCACTGACCCACCCTGTTGCTACTAATCACAATATAGCCGTTAACAATGGAGGCACCTCTCTACTAGATGAGCAAGTAGATTCGGTAATAGCTAAACAAGAAGTACTTGGCTATAACATGCAAATCAACAACGAATCCAAGGCATTGTATAACGACAAACTGCTGTCGGATCGCTTGCAGGAAGCCAAGGCGATGAATAGGAATGTCGCCGTTTCGGGCGCATCAATGCATCAATTCTCATTATGGAATGGTGTCAAAGCCCCCAAAGCATCTGATTCACCTAATTCCAAGACTACTATCTTACCACCATTTACAAAGGATGTGGTGGGTGTGGAGGAAATGATTGCACCAGCTAAAAAAGGAAATAAACCACGTAGTTCAAAAGCATTGGTTGAGACGGTGAAGATAAAATTCCCTAATCCAACGCAGAATGTAACGGACTATCCATCCCGCACGGCGGTAGCGTCGTTATTAGTGGACGAGGAGGCAGACACGGAGTATATTGACGACTTTATTGATGAACACGAAGAGTTAGAGGCGTTACCATCATTGATTGACGAGGAAAGACCTACTCAGGCCAACGGCAGGGGATTAGCTACGGCTCTACGGAGTAAGGTTGGCAATGCAACGAAGATTATGCAACAATCAAACGAAAGCTTGCTGACCGCCCTCACTGACGACTCTATCAACGTCATCATGGGTAAGAAGGACGTTGCGAAACCGACGGATGGTAACAACGAAAGTGATAGTTATAGTACTAAATTTTCTTCAGATACGGCAGTAGCTCTGAATGACGACACTATCATCGAAGAGGACGAGGAGCTAGCTGCGTTGCAACTCATGTCCACCTTAAAACGGACAAATATACACAGTGAGGTACTGGATAACACCTCTACGATATCAACGGTTACATTAAATTTCCCCCGTAAATCCGCTACAGATAGTAATGCGAAAGCAGTCACTACAACTGACTTACGGATAGCAACCGCCTCACCACTATCTGAGCTGTCCCAAGCTGGCTCTGGATCCGATACCGACGACGACAATATCACTACCAACAACAAACGGATAGCAGCGAAGAAGCAACCGTTTATTGCAGTACAAGAAACTGATTTTTCTCATGTGAAACTGGATTCACCCGATGAGAAACCGATTGAATGGAAGCGTGGTGAGCCAATAGGCGAAGGCACCTTTGGCAAAGTATTCAAGGGGTTGAACCTAACCACCGGGGAGTTATTAGCCATCAAACAGTTGGCAATAATGGATGGTGGAGCATCCGATTTAGCAGAATTGAAGAAAGAGATTAATATAATGTGGCAACTATCCCACACCCACATCGTGCGTTATCACGGTACCACACAGACCGAAAGATACTTCTTTATCATTCTAGAATATATATCCGGCGGCTCCATCGCTGGAATGATATCACAATTTGGTGCATTTACAGAAAATTTAGTACGACGTTTTACTTACCATATTATTTGTGGTGTGGATTACCTGCATAGTAAAGGCATCATCCACCGCGATATCAAAGGCGCTAATGTGCTGGTAACAGAGACTGGTGTAGCAAAATTATCTGATTTTGGCTGCTCGAAGCAGCTTGTTGGAATGTGTACTAACTCATTAGAAGAAAGTATGAATGCGATCAAAGGCTCGGTTCCATGGATGGCACCCGAGGTGATCAAGCAGTCTGGACATGGTCGCTCCTCGGATATATGGAGTGTTGGTGCTACAGTCATTGAAATGATAACGGGGAAGCCACCTTGGCCGGAATTTACTAATAATTTAGCCGCATTGTTTCATGTTGCGACCAGCAAGGAACCGCCACCAATTCCTCCTAATATATCGTTACTGGGAGGTCAATTCATTAGTAAATGCATGGTTATCGATCCTAAACTACGTGCATCCGCCACTAGCCTCGTGACTTCTGATCCCTTCATACAAGAGGAAGTGGCTAAGCAGCATATTAGAGTCCCGGTGAAACACTCCTATGCACCAGGAAAAGTGAATAATAACGAGGATATTGCCACGAATATAAGCATGCGAATGGCGTACGAGATTGCATTGGAGGAGTCATTATAACGCGTTAGTTAAGTACGTTTTAATATATTTTTGTAAATTATGTTTTTTTCTCTGTAAAATACAAGGTAAATATATCATATAATATCATCATCATCAATTTGAGGGACGGGCTTGGGCTTGGACTTACTGGTCTTGGACTTGGTACCGCCTTTATGGTTTGTTTCACCTAGTGATTTGGAATCTGCCGTTTCTTTCACTGGATATTTATTAGTACAGAAAATCCACGCGGTGGAAATAAAGAATAATTGGATGCAAATTATCAGATCGATTACAGTAACGGCGGTATAACCAGCTGAGTGAGTGAGTGAGTGAGTGAGTGAGTGAGTGCGTGAGTGAGTGAGTAAGTAAGTAAGTTAGTAAGAGAG
>JACCDO011161720.1_pt1 | contig 11538 bp, 6 predicted proteins | sample 7446101 | NCBI WGS metagenome assembly JACCDO01 (sample SAMN15323440, study PRJNA562643) | freshwater metagenome | isolation source: river surface water | place: USA:Blue River Watershed | collected 2017-08-16
AAAAATCTAAGCAATCATACCAGTTCACTGTTTCTACAGGTAGATTTGGTGTTTTGGGGTCAATAAAATGGCTAGGATTCCAACCCATGACGATTTTCCACAGTTCTTGAGTCACAACTGTTTCTGCCATCCAAAATGAATGGGGGATTTGTACTTGATGTCTAGGTTGAGATGCTTTGCTAAAACGATCTTCATTTGTGCCCATCCAAAATGTACCAGCAGGACAACGCAATAGATCAAATGATTGTTGCTTGACTGTTCTTCGATCTCTCTTGATATAACGATGTTCATGCCGTTTTAATGCTTCTTCAAAAGTGATATAATTATGACCATCGGGATAAAAAACATTGCCATCTTCATACGCTTGATATGCTTTTTGAAAATCTTCTAAGAAGAAATCATTTGATGACAAATATTGATTGAGTTTATTAAATCTTTTTTGGGATTCGATACGCCCTTGCCAATCGAGTTCGATTTCGGAAAAATCATCATAGATTTCTAAACATGCATCGCTTAACGATTGATATGCATCCCAGAGCTGATTGCGATTTGTGATTTTCCAAAGCTTTTTGTATAGTTTTTGAATTTCCTTCGCTACTGATAAAATCGATTTTTGATCTAAAGGTTCAACATCGATTTGATTATTTTCTAACCAATTGCTTAAGAGATTTAATTTTTCCTTAATATGATCTGCCGTATATTGAGGGTTTTTTAAGTAATTTTTCAAATCAATGAGTTTTAGGAGATATTGTTCTTCCATTTGATCTTTGTCTTTCTTTATTAGGATCTATCAAGATTTGACTAATTGACAAAAAGATCAGTGATTTATTTTAATCAATGGATGATTTATTTCATCGATTCGATATCACACTCAAGTTGATCCATCAATAATGGCATTTGTGCACTAATCGCACCTACATAAACCCCAAGTTTACCACCACTTTCGAGTTCTGATCTCGCCGCTGGGCAAGTAATCTCAAAACGCAAAGTCCCTTGGTCTTCAGTGAGGATATGAGAAGCAAGTTGTTCTCTATACAAACAAGGAATCACACCCAATTGTTGACTGGCTTCACATATCCTAAAGATCGCTGGATTTTGAGCGTTCGCACCACGACAAACGACTTGAGTAGGTTGTCCGGGTGTACAACTTAGCGCCGTATTTGTTAATGCTTTAAAACCACAGTTTCTCTTTTCACCTATGGCATATCGACTACATTCGGAATCCAATAAACCGCCATAAGGTGGCAAAGTCACATCAACTGTTACTTTATTATCATCTTTGTAACCCTCAGTAAACTCACAAGCAAATCTCTTCTCATTAACCCCTCTTTCATTGACAAAATCTGTTTCAACAAAAGTAGCTTGTCCATTTTCATCTGTGATCAATTGACCTTCACATAAGAAATCATCAGGGTTGTATTCAAAACTCAAAGGCGCAGTCACAGCTTCTTCACTCATCACACTTGTCACATCAACCCATTGACAATCCAAGCCAGCGATATAATCATCTCCCCAACCTGCTGCAGTACCTTGATAAACGCAGGTATATGGATGTGTCAATGGCGTATCAATATTATTGAAATAGCGATTAGTGCTTTCTAGGCAAAATGCTCTCTTTGAGCCCAAAGCAGAACCTTGCATTGACCCAAAAGAGAAATTACCATAGTGATTGAAATGCATGTGATTATGGCAAGCACTGAGAGAAACGAGATTATTTTGAACTGCTATACTGCCTTCACCTACATCACCCAAAAACATATCTTGATTGCCTAGATTTTGAACAGTGGCTGTGAATTGAAGCAATCTACGCCAACCAGATCCACCAACACAACCTTCACTAATAGAACATGAATCTTCTGGGAAATAGCGATAAACCAAACGATGATCCATCATGCCTTCTTGAGAAGCCATGACTTGGGGACCATTTTGAGATTGTTCACCGATTTTAAATTCTTCATATTTGCTTTCATCCCAAGCAATTCTCTTGAAATCGATTTTCACATCTACCCCACCGATTTTTTCTCTGACTGCTTCTCTACAAGTTTGAGCTGGCATTTCAGTCAAATGGCAATTCTCTAGATCACATAAATCATCATAGAAAAATCTAGCATTTTCCGTATCTACGCTATTGGGTGGGAAATCATCTTCATTCATACAAGCATAAGATGTTCTTTCAAAAATATGCTCTGGATCCACAGGCAATACAAATTCTTCAGAAACCACACCATCGATATTCGCCAATAATGGATCCGCTTTTGCAGGTTCATCTAAAGAACTGATTAAAACACTGTAGAAATCATAGGATGCAACAACCACATCATGCCCATCTACTTGTTCTCTGGCCACAGCACCAATATTGATTTGCCAAGCATCATAAGGTGGTAATGGCAATTGCCCTAAACCATCATAATAGAAATTTCTAAACAGCAAACGATAAGAAGCTGTATCGATTTGATAGGTAATGCGCTTTTGCCAAAATGAAGCGGGTTGATTCATCAAATCAGTCACAATCTCATCTCTGTACTGTTCTGGAATTTCATCTAGTAAGACACCCACTTTGCTGGTAAATCTAATTTCAATCAATGCACCTTTATCATTTGGTGTGGTTGAACCAGCTTCGATGGCGCCTTGGGTTCCAGCTTCGATGGCACCTTGATTTCCAGCTTCGATGGCACCTTGATTGCTGGTTGTTTCTTCAGCATCATCGCAAGAGTATAATAAAAATATGCTTAAACATAAGCATATCAAATAAGAAGATGAATTGAGTATCATCTGTTCTCCTTGTTTTCATAGGGTTTAATATATTTTCTTAGTAAGAATAAGGATAAAAATCAATGATTAAATGCAATTAAATATATAAATTTATTTAAGAATGAATCTGAATATTCAGTCCCTTAAAATGCTCAATCAGAGCCATTTTCACAGCGGTAGATCTTTCAAGCAAGATAAAATGCGTACCCATGATATTTTGATATACAGCATTTTTAATACGCTGTGCCATCAATCGAGATTGATAAGGTGGGGTAAGAAAATCCAATCCACCACTTAAAATCAAAGTAGGCACATCGATATTAGGCAAGAGATGATACACACTATGGGCATCTAGATGTTGAAATAGGCTTAAATAAGCCTTCAAATGATCACCCAGCAAATCGCTAATATATTGCCTTAATGCGAGTAGCATCAATGGGGTATCTTGATTTTCTTTATTGAAGAGATTTTTAATACCAAAAAAAGCGAGTAATGGTTGATACACACTGCTCAAACCTAGTCTTGTGATACTTTCATAATCCTTCAATGCTTCTACAAAACCATGAAGTAATCGTGTTGGGATAGGGAATCTAAAAAAGGGTTGAAAGGCAGTGGAAAAAACTTGACCGTAAGTCCCATTGATCAAGATCAAGCTTTGAGTCATTTTGGGGTATCTGTAAGTAAATTCTAGGGATACTTGAACACCCATAGACCAACCACAAAGATGAACTTGCTCAATCCCTTCTGCATCCAAAATCGCTTTTAAATCTTCAGCATGTTGTTGAATATCAATGCGATCATGTTCATCGATTTGGGAATCAAATAAACCTCGATAATCCCAAGTGATGATATGAAAATAAGGATGTAGTAACTCAATCACAGGTAACCATGTATATAACCGCCCACCTAAACCATTTGCCAAACAGAGATAAGGGGCATGATTTTGGGGACTAGGAATGATTTCATAGGCGAGTTTAATTTGGGTGGCATGATTGCTTTGGAGATCAATTCTCTTGCTTTCTACCTTCGATAATAACGATTGATATTGGGTAGAGAGTTCTTGATGTAAGGGATATTTGCTGGGGTAGATATTTGACATCTTTTAAATTCCTAATCTTGATATTTTTTTTCTGAGTTTAGAGATCAATATTTGTTGTTCAGTGCGTATTTCTCTAAAAGGCAATAAGAATAAAAGCATTGACCCTATCAATAGTAGCATAATCCCCTTGATTGCCATTCTCCAAAATACAGCAAAGATCAATGAGAATGAACTTTGTAGATCATATCGATATAACCATTGCTGATCGATTGCTAAACCTAATTTTGTCAAGAGCAAATCAAAGCAATAGAGCAAGACATAAGCGAGTAGAGAGAGTTTAATCATCAAATACAAGGGTTTCAATAGGATTTTGCCGATATGCTCACCATTGTGATCTTTGTTGAATAAGAGTAAGACCAATAAAAAGACAAAATAACTGCTAATACCGAAGAAAGAGACATAGATCAAATAATACACACCGATCTCTTGTACCCAAGCTTGATGTACCAAGCCATAGGCAAAATAAGACAATAGGGTAATGGCAGAGCCGATGACAGTAGGCAACCAATTTTGCCTTTTGACATAATAAATCCTTGAAAACAAAGATTGGGCAGACCAAAAAAAGATAGACCAAGAGAACAAACGGGTAAATACAGAAATTTGCTCGATATCTGCCCACGTAAATCTCTTCATCCCCCAAATCAAAATAATGAGTTCTTTACTGCATACAGCGAGAAGCAACTGACTAAAAAAGCAAAGCAGTAGAAGAATCAAAGAAGCTTGAGAAAGGAGTTCAAAAGCTTGTTTTTCTTTTTTTTCTTGCCAAAGTTGAGAAAGGGTTGAAAAAGTAGCAACACCTAGTGCCATCCCAAAAATCCCCATAGGCACCTTCATAAGCGCACGAGCATATTGCAATTGAGACACTAAACCAGTATCAAAGAATGTCGCAAATTTTTTCATAAAAATATCATCAAAAATCACAATAGAAAACCCCAGCATAATCGGCAGTAATGCAGTATAAAACTGCAAAACAGAAGGAATGCCCGGCTCTAAAGGATATGGACGAAAAAGCCAAGTGAAATTCAATCTCAAACCATGGTAGAATGCAAAAGAGACATTGATCAAAAATGGTCCTATGAATGCCCCAATCAATACTCCATAGACAAAACCCTTTGCCCCCATCGTCGGACCCAGCAGTAAGCCCCCAAAGATAATCCCCAAAGTATAGAATAATGGCGCAATGGCTGGGGCTTTATGCAGATCCTTAGCTTGTAATTCAGCAGAGAATAGCGCAGAAATCAAGTGAATGGGTTGCGCCCAAAGCAGGAGACGACTCAAAGACAAGAGTTGATTGAGTTGTGCTTCTTGATAACCCGGTGCAATGCGTATGATCAATTTGGGCATATAGAGATAGAGTATGCAGGTGATTGTGAGCACAAGGATTGAAAAAGAAAAGAGAATTTTACTGAAGTACTCATGATCTTCTTTGTGATTTGCTTTGATTTGATGCAATAAAGGGATGAAGATCAAACCTACCGCACCACCAGCCAAGAGATAATTGAGGAAATCTGGCAAGATAAATGCCATCCAATAGATATCAGCTTCTTGAGAAGTGCCCAAAATTCTGCCAATCACACCTTCTCTAACTAAACCAATGATACGAGATAATAAAATCGATATGCTATAGATTAGGGCAAAGATAGATAGTTTTTTAAACATCTTTAATGTTCTTTAAGTTCATGTTCTAAAATACTAGGAAAGATCTTCATAAAATCTTCTTGAGTCATCGGGGTAGATTTCCCTAAATCTTTGATTTTTTTAGCGTTCAATTGCTTTTTTTGGCGAACCAAAGCTTCAAAAGGTGGATGATCATAACCATTGCCATCTGCATCGATTAAAATAGGATTGCTATAGGCAAAAGGTTGCTGTTTTTCATGGATGATGGGATATAATTGACTTCCACCATCAATGGTAGCCAATACATAACCATCTTGATTGACTTGGCTTAATACAAAGTTTGCTTCATATCTCTTCCAACCTTGATTTTCACTGATCAATACCAATTCAGCTGTTTGTGTAGGCATAATCGGCGCTTCGCTGATATTTTCTCCAGTGATGGGTATGATTTGTTCTGCAGGGAGATTATGGTAGATCTTGGCTGTTTTGACACTCATCCAACTCGCACATTTCACAATGACTTTCACTTGTATATCTTGATTTGCTGTGATCGCCAATGTATCCCCAATTCCAGCTTGATTTTGGGCTTGGGTTGCGATTAAATCGATGATGGCTGAATTAGAACCTATGACTTTGCCTTGATTCACAGCAAGTGCATAATTTTCTTCATTGAGTTGATCTACATTAGAGAATTGATCACCTAGATTTACCCATGTTCTTGGACCACCACCTTGGCTACTATTGATCTTATGTGTATCACTTACTGCTGTTGCCGTGACTTTAAATCCACGACTGAGTAGGGTTAACCAAGCACGCATCAAAGCCCAAACTGAACCTTGATCAAAACCATTATACAATTCCATCGCAGTAAAATTCTCAGTCCATAACCCTGTATCATCATCTGTTGTTTGCTCACTTAAAGGCAAACGATAAGGACTAGGATCTGCAGTAGAGATCCCCCTGATAAAATCGGGTTTTACAGCTCTGAAATACCCACCAAGTGCATGATTGATTTGAACCACTTGGGTATTGGGATTGCTTTGCATCCAATCAAAAATTTCCTTGGGTTTTTTACCCAAATCTTCTGCATTTGCCCAGTCAAAAGCCCCACCATTTCTTTGATCGCGATTGATGGGTAAAGGGAAACTATTATAATGCCCATAATCAAAAGTGGTGAGTTCCACACCCACAATACTTGTGATCCAAGGGTTGAGTTGTAGACGATCTATGGTGGGTTGATAATCAGTAATAAAATCATGGTCAGTAGATACCAAGATATCAACGCCTTCACCCACAAAACTCTTTACTCTATTTTCCAAAGGAATCGGTGAATCCGGTGAATTGATCCCATGCACGTGAAAATCCCCTGATACCCAACCTTCTCTTGGCATGACTTCAAAGATTTGGGCTTGGATATTTTGAGTTTGATTGGCTTGAATGGTAATGCTTTGTCCTTGAAGCTTTGGATTTTGATCGATAGCTTGGATCAATTGTTCTTCAGTGATATCTGATATTTCGGGCCATACAGACCAAGTTGGTCCTTTGGATACCAATACTTTGTATTCACCTACTGGAAGCTTGATTTTGGCATATCCACTTTGATCTAGATAGTGAAAGAGATAAACATCACTAGGAAGTTTGTCTTGATCAAAATCAAATTCATTATTTTCAGGTCGATTAAGACAAGCACCATTACATAGAATAGTGACTTTGGCTGGGATATTTTGAAGAGATTGCATTTGAGCAAGACCAGTAAGTGTATTGCCTTTGACAGTGATTTCTAATTCACCAGCAGGTTGAAGTTCCACATTCTCTGTATGCATCGCTTCATTTAATTGAATCATTCTTGCACTTGGCGCGACATAGGCTGGATGCCATAGTTTGAGTTGATAAGCACCAGCCAATGCTTGCATTTGATATTGACCATTGCTTGATGTAATGGCTTGGTTGATCAATCGCCCATTGACATCGAGTAGGCTCACCCTTATGCCACTTAAATCCAAACCTTCACTATCAGTAACACTGATTTGTCCTTGGAGTTCAAGCAAGGGTTGGGTTTGTGTGGCTTGTTTTTTCCAAACAAAAGACATCATATCATTTAATGATTTCCCACCCACAATATGCCAATGCCCAAAGCTGATTTGTTCATTTGGACGTAGATGCACAAAACCCTTTGTAAAACTTCTGGCAGCACTATTGGTCAGTACAGTGGCTAAAATCTTCAAAGTCCCAAATAACGATACACTGACACCAGCCACACTAATAGATGTGCCAGCAACAGGATAAGGATAATCATTTTGCATGCCTTCTGTTAATTCGGGTTGAGGATCCGGCCAATATAAATGACTGCCAAAATCCCCCAAAAATCCAGTCACAAAGAGCGGTGTCCCATCGGGATTAGAAAAAGAAATCCCTGTAGAACCAAAACCTTTGCTCTCAAGATAAGGTTGATAAAAGGACACTGCCCCCCCTGAATCAATCAAATGCCCCACAGGAAAATCGATTTGCTCAAGCCCATCATTTCTAAATACACTGAGTACTCTTAATGCGTTTTGATTGGGTTCCAAGATATAATAAACAGTAATGGTTAATGGCAGTAATTCATCTAGATTAAAACCAGCTCTAATACTTGGAGGGAGATTAGCACTCACAAAACCCAAGAGATTGATAAAATCTAGAAGTTGTACCCTACCCGTTACAGCAACCACAGCCCTACCCAAAGATCCATCTTCCAAAACCTCGATGTTCTCTGCTTTCATGGTTTGACTAAAATTCAAAAGCAAACAGAGTTCCCCCACTGCATCTTCTACCCCTTCGGCTTTAAGCGATGCATCAATCACATTACCACCATAAGGACAAGGGGAAATCTCTCTGTTCACTTGTTCTATAATAAATCTACTTTGATCATTTTCTAAAACAAAATCCCCAACTCTAGATGTTTTGGTTTGGCTCACCAATAATTCATCTTCAGATCGGCTTTGAAATGCACGAACAAATCCCTGTTGACTAGGATTCCCTAGATCAATGATCACCCGTGATCCCGGTTCTGGTCTTACCCCAAAATCCGGTGTTTGAGCATCTATTTGAGCATCAGTTTGAGCATCAGTTTGAGCATCAGTTTGAGCATCAGTTTGAGCATCAGTTCGAGCATCTGTTTGAGCATCAGTTCGAGCATCTGTTCTATCGATATTCACATCTAGTTTTACGCTTTGATCTTCAAATAAAACGGGTGTAAATCTATTGTTTTTGGGTTCATCTAGACATGAAGACATAGCGAACACAATTGTCAAAAGAGTGAATATTCGATATGGGTATTTGTGAATCATTGCATCCATATAATCCCCTTATTAGCGAAAAAAACGAGAAATGATTTTTTGGAATTTGCATTATATTGAGCTTTGACTATCCTTGATTTTAAAAATGAACGCAATGGAAATTTTAAAAAATATCAAGGACAAACGCATGACAATTTCATCTGATTTAAAGGGTATAGACACACTAGATACATTGGGATTTAGCACAGAAGTGACTCTATTTCTTCGTTCTCTATTGGAACAAAGAGTTGCTGTTGATCAACAAAAACCTTTGGTGATTTTTGATTGCGATCAAACCTTAATTCAAGGGGATTTGGGGGAAGTATTGCTTAGGTATTTGTGGTTAAATGGCATGATCAAAGAAGTGGGGGTGATTGAAAAACAAGCGATCATTGAAGTATTTCAAGAACAATCGAATGTGGTACTCAAGACCTTTGCGTTTGCGCTAGAAGATTCAGTCCGTTATTTCGGTTATTTATGGGATTTATACATCTATATTTGCCAAGAGAAAATCGAATATGGTTATCTCTTTGCAGCGAGTTGTATCACCCATTTTACCACAGATGAACAAAAGAATATATGTCTCAAAGTATTTCAAGATCATATACGCACCCAAACTGCATTTGAAAACTTAAAATCATCTTATCAAGGCATCAAAGATTTAACAGCCATTGCCCAAATGGGGGTTTTTGAATTACAAGCTTACTCTGATCTCTTGTTCAATGAAAAAAAAGAATTATGGTCAGCCATTCAACCCTATCAATCCCAAAAAAAATTGGTATCTATCCTTCAATCCCTTGGTTTTGAAGTAGGTATTATCAGCAGTTCCACTCAAGGTATGGTTGATCTCATGGCGCAATATTTCCAAGTCGATCAAGCCCATACCATTGCCGTAGCCTTTGATCAACAAAACCCCATCTACCCTATCCCCATCAACAATGATAAGATCACAGCTTGTTTACATTATTTCAAGAGATTACCCATATTAATGGTGGGTGATTCTAGTTATGATTTACCTTTGATGGAAAAGAGTAGATATGGCTTACTCATCGATTATCAAAAAGAAAAAGTCAGAAATAAAGCCATTGCACTCAATGCATTCTTACAAGATTATCAAAGCCTTGAAGTATAAGCTTCTAATACCACGTGATTAAGCTTCTAATACCACTCTATCTGTAATTTCCAATGCTTTATCGATAATTGCCAAACCTTCAAGTAACTCATCTTTTGTGATACATAATGGTGGGTTACACATAAAACTACCCCAATGATTGACAGTAAATAAACCATTCTTCTTGAGATAGCCCATAAATTCAGCCATTGCTGGATGAGAACCATTATAAGGTGCCAAAGGTGTACCCTTGCTGTCTTTTTGCAAATCTACCATGGCAAATAAACCTATGGATCTAAAGGTTTTTATGCTGGGATGTTTGGCTTTGAGCTTATTCAATTCTTCTTTGAGCACTTCACCCATTTTTTGAGCGTTTTCTACCATGCCTTCTTCAATTAGGGTTTTGACGGCAGCCACAGCAACACTACAAGCAAAAGGATGTGCATTATAGGTTAACCCCCCTAAAAAGACATTCTCATCGAAATATTTGGCGATTTCATCTTTCATCGCCACGGCACCTAGGGGCACATAAGAGCTGGTTAAACCTTTGGCCATGGTGACCATATCAGGAATAATGTCTTCATGTTGGAAAGCAAAGAGTTTACCTGTTCTCCCAAAACCAGCCATCACTTCATCACATACCAAGAGAATCCCATATTTATCCAACAAAGCCCTAAGTCCCTTCAAATAGCCCTTAGGTGGTGCCAAAATCCCATTGGTGCCAGTCACTGTTTCAATAAACATCGCAGCGATTTGGTTGGGATTTTCATATTGAATGATCTCTTCTAGATAAGTGAGATTATTGGCGACAATTTCTTCATCTGTGGTACCAAAAGAATATTGATAAGGATTGGGATCCATGACTCTAATAAAACCGGGAGCTCCGGGTTCACTCCCCCATCTTCTAGGATCGCCAGTCATTTGCATTGCAGCATGGGTAGCACCATGGTAACTACGATATCTGCTTAAAATCTTAAATCTCCCAGTTTTTTGTCTGGCAAGTTTAATCGCATTTTCATTGGCTTCTGCACCCCCCAAAGTAAAGAAAAAGGTATGCAAAGGTGCTGGCATAATACTCGCGAGTAGCTTCGCTAATTCTGCTCTTGCTGGGGTTGCAGCACTTGGACCAGCATAGATTAACCCATCAGCAGCATCTTTCATGGCTTGAACAACTTTGGGATGACTATGCCCAATATTTACGCTCATCAATTGGCTATTGAAATCGATCCATTTTTCACCATTTGCACCATACAAGTATACACCTTGGGCTTTGACAATGGGTAAAGGACTGACTTTGGATCGAGCAGACCAACTGAACAAAGTATGACGCATACATGCATCTATGATTTCTTGAGATTCCATTCTTGGCTCTTTTTTTGATTGTTTGATTTTTGATGATATTTGATTGAATCAGTGTTTAGCTCATCCAAGTTTGATCTTTTTGTAAAGCCCACTTTGTGGTGATTTTTCTCATTCTTGTCCAGAATCTAAAACCATCCCAACCTGTGATATTTCCTTGACCAAATAATGAATCATTCCACCCCCCAAAACCAAAAGGTTCTCTAGGCACTGGAACACCTACATTGACACCGCACATCCCCGCTTCAACTTTATTCATCACCAATCTAGCAACATCGCCAGAAGTG
>JACCDO011589748.1_pt1 | contig 11538 bp, 14 predicted proteins | sample 7446101 | NCBI WGS metagenome assembly JACCDO01 (sample SAMN15323440, study PRJNA562643) | freshwater metagenome | isolation source: river surface water | place: USA:Blue River Watershed | collected 2017-08-16
AGAGTTCCAGAGAGGAGAGTTCCAGAGAGGAGAGTGCAAGACATCCTTGATATTTTCGGATAAGAAATTCAACAAGAGAGGTTTCCCTGGAAGAAGAGAGACCGTAATGCTTGTGTAAGGAAACCTCAACCAACCTGCTCCCTACTGGGACAAGGAGTATCTCATGGGCCGCTACGACAGCTACGACGACTACGACGGCTACTACGAGGAGCCCTCTTGCGAGGGAGTTTCCGAGGGCTGCGGGGGCTGCGAGTCCTGCATCAAGGAAGTCCGTCACGCTCAGGTCCGGGTGGCCCGCAAGGCCCGCAAGGGCATCCTGGTCGGTGACCTGGTCCGGGTCGTCTCTGGCTACGACTATCAGGTCGGCGGCAAGCGTCTTGGATACACTCACTCTGAGTACGTTATCGGGCTTGGGCCGAACCGTTCTCCCGTGATGGTGGGGATGTGGTGGGACCGCCCGAGTTTCGCTCTGCCAGAGGAAGCAAAGAAGCGGGAGAGCCTCCGGGCTTCTTGGGCTCTGCTTTCCAGGGATGTGAGTTCCGGCTGGGGCATCGGAGTTGGGGCGAGCACGGAGCTTCTCGGGAAGGTTCTCCTTCTGGAGAAGGAGATCTCGGAGTTCTGCTCGCTCTACCCGAGCCAGGAGAAGACTCTTCTGGACTACATCAGGAACCAGTACCCTTGGCAGAGCGATGTGCTAAAGCGCGCCCAGGACCTCGTGAAGTCTGAGGGAGCCCGCGAGGAGCAGACCCGCCTCAAAGGGGCTTGGGACGCGACGGGAGCCCGCCTTCGTCGGGGAGCCGGAGAGAAGGTGATGTGGGAGGGCCGCGAGTACATCATGGGGGCAGAGTGGACCCGCTGGGTCGCGCACTCGAACCTCGAGTACATGGGCGAGTCCGTGGACGGGGAAGTCGTGTGGGGCCGGGACCTCATCGACCCCGAGACGAACAAAGTCGCGTTCAAGTGGCGTTCGGGCTGGGACTACCCCCGCGCTGTTTGAGGGATTTCTCTAACACACAGCATAGAAGAGAGAGGAGAATAAAATGAGCATGATGAAGCGATACTTCGAGGACCAGAACCCAGAGATGTTCGGAGTCTCCCGCCGAGGATCCCGAGAGAAGGCGGAAAACAAGAACCTGCTTCTGTTTTCGGACGGCGTGGGATTCGATCTTTCGGGAGAGTACCGGGTCGAGCGCAGGAAAGACGGATATTATGTGGTCGGAAAGGGAAGCCTGATCCCGGTCGAGTCCAGAGAAGAGGGCGAGAGCTACATTCTGGAGCTCAAGGGAGGCAAGCGTGCACTGGTATCTTGAGCATCAGGCTTGGCTTATCGAGAACAAGTTTGTCGAGGGAATTCCAAAGAGAGGGATCACGCCCAGGAGGGCACGCCTTCAGGGAGAAGACCTTTCAGGTTTGAACTTTCAGGGAGCTGACCTTCAGTGGGTTTGTTTCGAGGGAGTAAATCTTCAGGGAGCAAACCTGAAGTGGGCGAGGTTGCACGGAGCGCACCTTGTTGGTTCCGACCTTCGGGGAGCAGACCTTAGAGGAGCAGACCTGAAGAGCGCGAACCTTCGAGGAGTCCTGCTGGAGGGAGCTCTCCTAACCCCCAAGAAGGCGGAAGTCTGAGGGGGAAGGTTTCCCGGCTCACGGGCTGGCCGTAATGATAGTGTAAGGAGAAATCCAATGACAAGAAACCTCACCCAGCTTCGTTCCGAGTACGCCCGCCACCAGAACCGCGCCGCCCTCTTCGGGGTTGGCCCTCTCGAGTTCAACGAGCGCGTCCTGGCCCGCTTCAGGGGCTCGAAGCCTTACCCCGAGGGCTGGGTCACCAACGCTTACATCGAGGCTCAGGTCATCGGCGGTCGCCGCTGCTGCCTCAAGGCCGAGGTCGTCCCCTGCATGTGCGAGGTCTCGTTCACCTGCCCGGACCACGGCGGACGCTGCTTCGGTTCTCACGACTAAAATAAAAGGGTTTCCCTACAACCCCACTCACCGTAATGGTAGTGTGAGGGGTTTCCCCTTCGCTTCCCCCAACCCTGCTTCGCCCTGCGAACAAAGGAGTTCTCAATGACCACCGAAATGAACACCACCACCGCTTCTTCCTCCTCCGCCGCTCCGGCGGTGATCGATCCTCGCCCCGCTTGCCGGGAGTGCGGCTTTCAGAGCCACTCCCTCGCCGCCCACGTCAAGGAGGCTCACGGTTTGAGCCTCGCTGAGTACATCACCGCTCACCCCGGTGCGCCGACGCTGTCGGCGGTACTCCTGGACGAGTTCAACCGGAAGGCCAAGCGGGCTCCCGCTCCGGCTCCTTCCTCCCTCGAGGTCTCGCTGATGGGCTTCGACGGAAAGGTCGACGCTGCGGTGAGCGAGGACGAGTGCCTCCCGCTGCCTGACGGGTATATGTTCCCGACCAAGGGCAAGGCCAAGGGCGTGTACGAGCGCGCTCTGATGGCGCTCCTGGCCGGACGGAACATGTTCCTCTGGGGCATGCCCGGTACGGGCAAGGACGCGATCATTCACGCCTTCTCGGCGATGACCCGGAAGCCCGTGGTGATGGTCTCCTTCAAGCCGGGGACGGACATCGCTCCTTGGTTCTACTCCCGGAGCATCGGCTCCGAGGGCACGGGCTGGGAGTACGGTCACCTCTGGCGCGCTCTGACCCAGGGAGTCCAGGGTCGTGACGGCGTGTACCGTCCGGCTCTGATCCTCCTGTCGGACGTGGATCGCGCCGACTCGGCTCAGGCTGAGTGGTTCCGAATCCTGACCGACTCGATCTCGGGCCGGATTATGGACCCGCACGGCAAGATGGTGCCGCTCATCAAGGGTACGCAGTTCGTCTGTACGGCGAACTCCTGCGGCACGGGGGACAGCCGAGGCCGCATGGCTTCGGCGAACCCGATGGACGCCTCGATCCTCGACCGTCTGGGTCGCAAGATCCAGGCTGAGTACCTCGACTGGGCGGACGAGGGCAAGGTGCTCGCCGCGAAGTTCCCGCTCCTCGCCGAGCGGGCTCCGGGCATCTTCTTCACCCCGACGGGCGAGCACGGGATGCTCGGCAAGGCGACCGAGGCTCTCCGCGAGGCGATCGGTCGCGGGAACCTCTTCGCCGAGTTCACCCACCGTGGGCTCTGCGAGGTTCTCTCCGAGTGCGAGGACATCGTCCGGTTCCGGTACTCGAACAAGGCTGTCCCCCAGAACCTCCTCAAGCTCGGGTTCCGGGCTTGGATCGAGGGTCTCGACGAGGACTCCCAGCTCGAGGCGCGGCGGGCGATTGACCCCCACATCGCGGGTGGCGCGCTCTCCGAGGACTAATCCTCGGTTGGGCTTCGGTCTTTCCTCTGGCCCCCTCTGGCCTCCTCCACAAGGGAGGGCCAGAGGGGGATTTTCGCGTTTAAGGTTTCCCCCTGATTCCTGCCACCGTAATCTAAGTGAACCCTCGCTCCCCTTGGGGACAAAGGAGAAACATGAAGTATGACCCGACTTCTCAGGCTTCCCGTCAGGAGCTCGCTTACGCCCTGCTTCACAGGATGGGCGTGACAGGCTTTCAGCACGAAGAGATCCCCGGAACGCACGAGGCTGTGTTCTCGCGCCCTGTCGAGGGCAAGCGCGACGTCCGAATCCTGGTGTACACGAGCATCATCCAGGGACCTCGGGGACCGGAAGTCCGGACTTGCGGAACAGATGCTATCCGGGTTTGCGCCGTGTACCGCAACAAGCAGGGCCAGGAGCGCGGCATCGCGAAGGCCGAAGCCCGAGTGAACCGAACGGGGGAGATCGAAGATATCGCCTCTCGGACTCATTCCCGGATGCGTGAGGTCTGGAAGGAGGCCTGGGGTTCTCAGTCTTGCAAGGAGTGCGGAGCTCCCCTGTTCCTCTCCAAGAAGAAGAACCTCGTGTGCGCCGACGCTTGCTGGGACAATTAATCTCTCTTGGTAGACAAGAAAAAGATGTAGGTTTCCCTCTCGCTGATCTCACCGTAATCTTAGTGTAAGACCTCTATCCCTCAACACCTTGCTTCCTCTCAGGAACAAAAGGAGTTTCTAATGTCTTCTCAGAATACGCTTCCCGGCGCCAAGTGGCGCAACACCCATCAGGCCACTGTGAACTCGGTTCTGAGCGCGGACCCGAAGAGTCCGAAGTACCGCAAGGTAAAGAGCCTCGGCTCGCAGTTCGTCAACGTCGACTGCTGGTACGCTCGGAGCTTCGGTGCTGCCCTGTGTGAGTGGGCGCGAATCAACAAGGAAGTCCTTCCCACTCGCCAGGATATCGACAACTGGCTGTATTCTTCCAGCTGGAAGGCGGACAACGCCAACTACGAGCGAGGCATCACGATCGCCGAGACCCCGGACGATCTTCCTCGCGGTCTCGCAATGGCTCTCGTGGGCGGTGCCTACCACGAAGCGTGGCACACGGAGTACAGCCGCCGCACGCGCCTCACTCGTGAGGATGTGTGGCCTCGGGTTCAGGAGCTCTGGGGTTTGATTCCTTGGGCCCCTGAGAAGGGCTACCGTGGTTGGTCGCGGCTCACCGAAAGCCTCCTGACCTGGTCCAACATTATCGAGGACATCAGGATCGAGCGGATCGGATGCCGGGAGTACCCCGGAGCCCCCGAGAAGATGGAAGCCCTGCAGGACTTGATCCTTCAGATGGAGATCAAGGGTCAAGCGGCTGAGGGCCACCGGAAGATGGACAACAGCTCCGAGCACCTCTCGGTAGTGATGGGGGCTTTCCGAGATTTGGGCCTCGGTTACCAGACGAGCCTTCAGCGGCAGGTTCTCGAGAAGTACCAGGTCCGCTCGATGGACGGCTGGAAGCTGGTGACGGAGGGCAAGCTCCGCCCTCTGCTTGACCGCGCCATCGCGCTGGACAAGAAGGACGACATGGAGAGCCTCTGGCTCGCTATGGAAATCCTGGCGGTGCTCGCTGAGATGGCGGCTCCCGCTGCTGCCAAGAAGTGGGCTGAGGAGCAGAAGGCTCAGGCCGAGGCCAAGAAGAAGGAGGCCAAGGAGCAGGAAGAGAAGGAGAAGAACTCTTCCCCGGCGAAGAAGGATCCTCCCCGAGTGGTCGAGCAAGCTGACGCGACTCAGGACGCTTCGGATGCTTCGGACGGCCAGCCCTCGGAGTCTGTGGTCTCGAAGCTGCCCCCGATCTTCAAGGTCGGTGACCGGATCAAGATCCGGCGCGGCCCATACGCGGGCCGGGAGGCTGAGATCACCCACGCGAGCCTTCCTGACCCCCAGACCGGAGTTCAGAGCCTCCAGTACGCTCTGGTCGAGCTGGATTGCGACTGAGCGAGGTTAGGTTTCCCTACCCTCGCCCTGACCGTAATCTAAGTGTAAGGGTTCTACCACCTCGCTCCCCCTTGGGGACAAAGGAGATAACGATGACACTCAATACTCTTTCCCGCCTCGGGTTGGTCCTGACCGGCACCAACACCGACATTGATGTGTGGGAGGCTCCCCCGGAAAACGAGTCCGGGGGTTCCGGTTCCGAAGGCAAGAAGGACGAGCCTGAAGAGTCCGAAGAGGAAACCGAGGAAGAGTCCGGTTCCGGCTCGGGCTCCGAGGACGAGGAGTCCGACGAGGACGAGGAGTCCGGGGGTTCCGGCTCCGAGGACGAAGATTCCGACAAGGACGAGGAGTCCGACGACGAGGACGAGTCCGGTTCTGACTCTGATGGTTCTGAGGACGACGAGGAGTCTGACGAGTCCGGCGGTTCCAACTCCGAGGACTCCGATGAGGACTCCGATGAGGACTCCGATGAGGACTCTGGCGAGGACTCTGGCGAGGATTCTGACGAGGACTCTGACGAGTCTGGTCCTTCCGGGCAGGGTTCCGGCTCCGACGGGGAAGACTCCTCTGAGAGCGAGGACAACTCTGACGAGGAGAGTTCTTCGCTCTCGGATTCGCCCGAAGGAAATCCCGGAGACAACGGGGGCTCGCCCGAGTCCGGCGAATCCGAGGAGGCTGTGCTCGCCGAGGATCTTCTCTCGGCTCTCGAGGAAGGCAAGACTGGCCTGAAGGACAACAATCAGGCTCTCTCGGAGGCTATGGGTAACCAGAACGCCGAAGAGAACGCTGATGTCCAAAAGAACGAGCAGGTCTGGCGTCCGGCTTCGACTGCGGGAGACAAGGTCGTGACCCCCACGGCGAACGCTTCTTCAAAGCAAGTTGCCCAGAAGCTCCGCGACGAGGTCAAGGGTCCTGTGTCGAGCCTGACCTCGAAGCTCCGCACGAAGTTCCTTCAGGCGCGCTCGCCTCAGACAGTTCACGGGGTTCGCAAGGGCAACGCTCTTAGTGAGCGTCGTCTGGTGGACTCTTTCGTCGAGCTGAAGTCGGGCTACCGTCCGACCCGCCCGGACTGGTCCCGCACCGAGAAGGACGATGTGAGCCTCGCTTGTGCGGTGGTCCTCGACGAGTCCGGCTCGATGTCGAATCTGGTTCTCGAGGTCGGCAAGGCGGCTCTCGCGGTCGCTGAGCCCCTCTCGAACCTCGGTTCGCCCTGTCTGGTTATCGGCCCTCGCAACGCTGGTCCAGGCCACCGTCCGGAGTGGTACTCCAATTCCGGGGGTTGTCACCGAAGCACTGCGGTGACGATCGATGTCTTCAAGGACTGGGATGAGAAGATCACCCAGTGCTGGGAGCGGTTCGGCAAGGTGATGGCTGCTGGCAGCACTCCTCTTGAGGACGGCATCCAGTACGCTCTGGTCCAGATGAACAAGCGTCAGGAGCGGCATCGGGTGATCGTGGTTGTGACGGACGGTGCCCCGGACAACCAGTATGTGGTCCGCCGGCAAATCCGCATCGCTAAGGAAGCCGGGATCAGCATCATCGGGGTCGGAATCGGCTACGGTTGCGAAGAGGTCAAGGTTCTCTTCCCCGAGCATGTCGCGGTCGAGAACATCAACCAGCTCCCCAACGAGCTGCTCCGGGTACTCGACGGGATCATGTTCCCGGCGAAGGCTCGCAAGATGAACCTCGACGCCTGATCCCTCTCTGGGGAAAGAAGAAGCCCCCCGAGTCTCTCACCCGAACAGGGAGGAGAGACTCGGGGGGCTTCATTGCTTTTTGCGGAGAAGCTCTCAGACCTTCAGGCTGCTCAGGCCCGAGCCCGGAGAGAACTTCACCACGCGCTTCGCCGGAACATCAACAGTGCCTCCGGTCTTCGGGTTACGCGCAGAACGAGCAGCGCGCACCTTCGAGGTAAAGACCCCGAAGCCCTGGATTGAAACCTTGTTGCCGGCTTCCATCTCGGAAGTGACGATGTCAACCAGAGCCGAGAGGGCCTCCGAGGCCTGGGTACCAGTGAGTCCGGTCTTGGTGGAGAGAGCGGCAGAAAGTTCTGACTTGTTCATAAGGCATACTCCTTCCCGACGACGTCGGGTTCTGATAAGATACCCTCTAAAAATTCAAGGTTTCCCTCAAAACTGTGGAGCCGTAATCTAAGTGTAAGGGTTCTACTAACAAACCTCGCTTCGCTTTGCGAACAAAGGAGATTCAGATGATCCTCAACGCTCGTCAGAAGGATGCTGTTGCGATCAACCACCCCTTCCAGTGCATGGCGGAGGGGTGCGAAAACTGCTACACTACCGCTCGTTATGCGGCGAAGTGCCACAAGGTCGGGGCTGTGGATCTGCGGGACGGCTCGCTGATCCTCTTCTCGGAAGAAGCCGAGAATCAGGCCCGCCTCGAGGACGAGACTCGCTGGGCCGCCATCGCGGCGGAGTACCGCTATGAGTGCTCCTGCGGAGAGGCCTACACGACGATCCCCCACGCGATTGGGTGCCGCAAGTGCCGGGATTACACGGCGGAGGGCTACTGCACCACCGTGTGGGACCGCAGCACCGACGAGGTCGTCTGGAAGATCTCTTAGGTTTCCCGCAAGACTCCCTTGACCGTAATCTAAGTGTAACCCCCTCGCTTCCTCTCAGGAACAAAGGAGACTTCGATGTCTGGTAACAACACTCGCCATGGCCACCTCATCGCCCCGGAGCGCGTCCGTGAGTTTATCACGGGCGGCAAGGCGATCTTCACCATCCAGAGCACCACCACCTCGAACCGGGGCACCTTCCGGGTCGAGAAGCTCGAGGGCTCTGAGCACGACTACGAGGTTCGGGCTTTCACGGGCTCGGACAATTCCCTGAAGTCGTCCTACACCCTCATGGGGTGGGTCCGCAAGGACGGGACTTTCCTCCGCTACACGGAGGCGGGGGAGTTCATGGACCTCCGCGCTGCGGTGCAGACTTCCGGAAAGGATGCCTGGCTCGTTGGCTTCTTGGACAACTGGGCGAAGTGCAAGAACAAGGGCTGGCGCGTCTCGGAGAAGATGACCAAGCGGTACGGCATCAGCCTCCGCAAGTACGGGATCCCCGAGGCTCTGCCCACCGACGAGAAGGGAACTCTCCTCGAGAAGATGTTCGCTTGGACTTGGGCCAGGGTTCACTCCCAGCACCCCCTCCCCCAGAACATCGAAGTCTGGCACGAGGGGTCCTGCTGCTACTGCGCGAAGCGGCTCACGGTTCCGGCTTCTATCGAGCTGGGCATGGGCCCGGACTGCGCCGAGGAGCATGGCTTCTTCTCCCTCTGGCAGAGCCTGAACGAGAATCCCGGTCAGGGACTCGCTGCCTGATACACTCTACTCGAAACACTGGAGATAATCATGATCACCAAAGCTGAGTTCGCCCAGACCCTTCGCGGCCAGGACTGGACGGCTTGCATGTCTGAGAACTTTGGGGCTCTCCTTCGCCATGAGGTGAGCCTCCGTAACCTCGCCGAGATCGCTGATGGTCGAGGCTGGCGGGATCTCTTCGAAGCCGGAGTTCTCTGGGAGTCCCAGATCACTTGGGCCACGTGGGATGAGCCCACCCGCTCCGATGAAGAGATCAAGGCCATGGCTCTCTTCTCCCGCTCGGAGCGTTGGGAGTCCGGCTGGCGCTGGGCCCAGAAGTGGGCCGAAGCCCACGGGCTTCTCCTCTCTGACGGAGAAGCCCAAGCTCTCGTCGGGGCGATCGGCTCTCGTGGGCCGCACTTCTCGACCTGCGGCCAGCCGGACTGGGAAGCCCTTCAGGCTCTTATCCGGAAGGCTGCGTAAAGGACTCCCTAAGCCCTGCGCGCCTTCTACCCCTACTAACCCCCTACCCTAAGCCTTCCAAAAGCCCTACGGGGCTTCCAGGAGGGCTAAACGAGGTTCTAATGAGTGACAACGCTTCCGCCGCCGAAGCTCGGGCTTTCCTGAGCGCCATCCGGGTGTTCCTGAGCCTCAATCCCCGAGAGGAGGACATCCTCGTGTTTGTCGCGAGGATCCTCCAAGAGTCCTCGGGCTTGCTCTCTTTCGAAGAGGGGGAGATCTTCCCGAACCCGAACATCGTCGGGGAGAGCAGCGAGCACGGGATCGCTCCCCTGCCCCTTAGGATCAAGATCTCCACCCTCTAAAACAAATTGCGGGAAGTAGGTTTCCCGGGACTCCTGTTGGCCGTAATGGTTATGTAAGGGGGGTTTCGACCCCTCCAAGAAACCAACCTGCAAAAGAGAGGTCCAAAATGAAGGACATCAACCGTGCCGCCAAAGCGGCTTCCCACGCCGACCGCGATGACCGTGAGTATCGTGGCGTTGGTCGCAAGGCTTCCGCCCGTCGCAAGGTCTTTGCCCGTCAGGCTGAGCGTCGTCTCCACAAGGCCATCGCTCGCGCTGCCGTGGATGGCGAGTAAAAACTTTCTCACGAAGGTTTCCCGCATCAACCCCAAACCGTAATGGTAGTGTGAGGGGCTAAGTAGCCCTTCTCGCGGTTCTTCAACCAACCTCGTGTCCCCTCGGGACCAAAGGAGTTCATCATGATCGCCACCAACGCTTCCCTCTCCTCCGCCACCCTCGCCGGGGAGCTCGCCTCCTCCCGCCGTGGTTCGTTCGCCGGCATCATTCAGACCCTCGTCGGGTCGGAGCGCGGCGGTGTCCGCTACGGCGACGCCACCGTCCACGACGTCGTGATCACGGGCTTCTCCTACACCAAGCTGAAGGAGCGGGACCTGAAGATCCTCACGAAGATCACCGACCAGGACCTCCTGGGCGTGCTCTCGGCGAAGAGCCCGATGGCGTGGGACCGTCCCCGCGCCAAGAACGCGGCTCAGGTTCCGGTGACCCTCGCCGACATGAAGGCGGCTCTGGCGGAGATGATCGACTCCGCTCAGAAGTCGGTCGCCGGGACCAACACCTCCACCACGGAGGATGTGTACGAGCCCCTGGTCGTCGACGGCGAGCTGGTCCGCGGTGCGCGGGTTTACACGGGCCATGCCGACCCCACCCAGGACGCTGCCCCCAAGGGCACCATCTACCTGCAGGGCCTCCGGGTCGGCCGCACGGTTCTGGCCCAGCCCCAGAACGGCTGGGGTCCGGCGACCAAGTCTGAGGCGAAGACGGTCGCCAAGGGCCTGATCACCTCGGAGTTCAAGCTCCCCTCCCGCCGCTACGTCTCCTACAAGATGGAGACCCAGAACGCGGGGGCTTGGGTCCTCGCCGTCGGCGGTGGGGCGGCTCTCGCGGCGGACGCTGCGGGCGTGACCCTTGACCCGACTCTGGTTGAGGATGTCCGCGAGGCTCTCCTCGGCTAACCGAAGCTCCTGAGGGAGCCCAGCTTCTCTTCTGCTTCGCCCGCTACAGGGCACCAGAAGGGAAGAGAAAAGGATCCCCTACGGGGGATCTCCTCCCCATATAGGGAGGCGTCTGGGCTCTCTCTTCGGGGGCGTCTGGGTTTCTTTCCCCGTAAGGTTTCCCTACCCTCGCTCTGACCGTAATGGTAGTGTGAGGGGGGAACTTCTTCTCTCCCTCACTTCCACCCTCCTTGCTTCCCCTTGGGAACAAAAGGACTTCAAAATGGCTCTCTCTTCTTCTCAGGAAATCACCCTCAAGGCTCTCCTCAACAAGAGCCAGACCCCCCAGCAGAGCGTTGACGCTCTGCTCAACGGGTTTGAGTCGGTCGGGGAGTATCCTCTCGCATGGCTCGACGTCAAGGAGATCCTGAAGGGCTTCTTCGGGGAAGACCTCGATCGGGCTTACGGTCGATACTTCGACCAGGTCATGGTCACCACGGCTCCCCGAAGCCGCTTCTATGTCCGTCGGAACTCCGGCTCGGCGAGCACCACTCCGACTCTGGAAAAGAAGCCTCGTGCCCACAGCAAGCCTGAGGGTCTGAGCTGGGCTCCGAGTTTCCTCGCTCCTGACCAGGAGAAGGAGTCCTGGTACTCCGAGGATGCCGGCCTCCGTCGTCTGGCTCTCTCCCAGACGAAGTGCTTCTCCTCCTACTCCGAGGGCGAGAAGTCCTGCGCGGTCTGCCCGCTGGCGCGCTTCTGCCAGGAGGCGAGCTTCGCCAAGATGGACGAGATCGCTCGCCTTCTTGATCAGCAGGAAGAGGCTCGGATGCTCCAGGAGCAGGAGGCTCTGAACGCTCCGGCTCCGGCTCCGGTAACCCCGAGTGCTCCGGCTCCGGTAACCCCGAGTGCTCCGGCTCCCTCGGTGACTCCGGCTCCCTCGAGCTCCTCCGTGACGGAAG
>JACCDO011609182.1_pt1 | contig 11537 bp, 11 predicted proteins | sample 7446101 | NCBI WGS metagenome assembly JACCDO01 (sample SAMN15323440, study PRJNA562643) | freshwater metagenome | isolation source: river surface water | place: USA:Blue River Watershed | collected 2017-08-16
ATGACGCAAAATCAAATAGATGACCTTTATTTGATTTTGCATAAGTTTGATAATGCTGCACGCGCAGCCGCACTTCCATATTGGATGGCTGCAGGCACTGCCCTTGGCGCTGTTCGCCACGGTGGTCTGATTCCATGGGATGACGACGGTGATTTGTATGTGTTAGAACCACAGTTTCGTGCAGCATCCATAACGCTTTTTCACGCCGCAGCACAACAAGGCTTGCATATTGCACCTCACGAATTTGGTGAAGGACGCCAATCCGATGGTTGGTATAAAGTGTATTTGGGCACGAAACCGTTTCCAAATGTGGATATTTTCTTACTTGGCTGGAAACCACACGACCAATGTTGGAAACTTAGCGACCCGAGTGCCGCCGAATGGTGGCCCAAAGAACAACTCAGCGCCCAGGAACTTCAAACATCTCGCTATGTGCCTTTTGGACCACTCCGACTTCCACTGTTTGGAAACCCAGAAGCGTATTTGACGCGCACATATGGTGCGGATTGGCGTGCAATTGCGTGGGATGGTTGGGACCATATTAATGAAAAAGGACGCCCGCCCCGTGCCAATGAACGTACAATCCAAGATTATCGCCCTGCACTACCGAGCCCTGGATTTTTGACCGTGCTTAATGGAGTGGGCGCGCGACGCGACGACAGCGACGACGGCAACGCGGTCGCTGACGACGTTGTACATTGAACACAGTATCAGTATTGTTTGGAGGCAATGGATTCTCTTGACTTAATGCAACAAAAGGAACCCGCGCAATCTCATTCATTTCATCAATAATTTCGCCAATTCCCATGGCCTGGAATTCAACATAATCTTCATGTTCTACGAATTGAATGTGTACAAATCCAGTTTCATCAATTTCAGAAACTATACGCACTTGCTTGGGTGACCCAAACGATGGTTGATAATACATTGTAATGTGTTTCGTATTCACATTCAATTGCAATTCAATTTTTCAAGGCAGTCATGACTGTATTGAAAAATTACAACCCACAAAGGTTATAGTTCATATATTTCATCATCACTATCATAATTGCCGCCGTCTTCGTCATCGCCCGTGGCCACCGCGGCAGTAGTGCAGACAGGATGTCGCTTTTTCCATTCGCGGGAAATGGCGGATTTGGTTTTTGTATCCAGTTTCACAGCGGCCTCATCCAGTGCCGTTTCCACCAGTGTTTCCAACATATCGTCGCGCGTCAATTGTAAGTCGTCCAGAGCCGTGCAAATCTCGCCCGCACCCCCACTGCATCCTTTGAATAAGCGTACGCGTAGCGTTTCCAATGTATCACACAAATCATCACCACGTTGACCAGCGCAGGGTCGCATACCCGCAACCCAGCGACGATGTTTGGCGCGCTTAGATTGTTTGCCCAACCAGGCAGGAAAGATTTGGAAGGGTGGTGTTCCACCGGCACATGCACGTGATGCTGCCACAATAGCGCCTACAGCAGTTGGCAACAAACTCCAGGCCTGTGTGCGATGAATACGATGGTCCACCAAATCATAATCACTCATCGCATCTGCGGCCAATACAAGCGACTCCAGTTTTTGCAATTCAGAGCCACTGCCACGACCAATAGTGGCAGGATACCCTTCTTGGACCATAAGTGGTACCATTGCGTGGTCTACAAACACCAAATTGGATAATTCATCATAGGTGCCTTTTCCACTCAATAAACGACCACCGGCGCCAAAGATATCCATACGCTGCAGTTCATCTTTTCCTGCACCGCGTGCAGCACCCACCGAAAATTGCAAGTAATTTACAATGCTGCGAATATCATTGCCATTACGCTCACACAATGCCTCAAGGTCGGTCTGTTTGAACGCCAGTTTTTCAGGGACAACAACACGACTCATCAGTGCTTTTGCAATCTGGGTTTTTGTTGGTCGCGTGAAACGTATGTCCACACAGCAGGCCGCAAGGGGACGAATCTTGGGCGATGAACGGTCATTTGCAATACAGACTACAGGAAATCCAGTGCCGGCCTTAATGATTTTCGCAAGTTCCACGACGCCCCCGCGGTCGCCACTGCTCATACCGTCCACTTCATCCATCACAAGTGCACGGCGTTTTCCAACGGCACGGGAGCGCGCTGCATCTTCAAACCAATGACGTACTGCAGACGCTGAACGTTCATTGCTTGCGTTGAGTTCTACGATTTCATAACCCGCTGCGGCCACTAACAGATGTACGGCCGTAGTTTTACCAATACCAGGCGGACCTGTAACCAAACAACCCTGTGTTTGCCCAACAGTCCACTTTTTCAACCAGGCCGCAATATCGGCTATTTGCTGTGTGTGACCAATGACATCCGCCAGTGATGACGGGCGATACAAGTCCACCCAAAGTTCGCCGCGCACCGTGGGAAGTACAAGCACCGATGCACGCAAGATTTGAATGCCACGCGCTAGCGCCTGGGCATATTTCCAGCGTTGCGACACATCATCGCCGTCGCCAACTATAAGGGCCGAAATGTGGGGAGACCAGGGCACAAGACGAAGCCCAAGTGCTTGTATGAAATGTTGAAGTTTTGTTTGGTCTGTAATGCCGGATGCGGCGATTACAGAGCCAGGTGTAATGGAAGCCATACCACTTTCTAAGTGGGTTGCAAAAACCTCAATTTTTCAAACGCTGCCGCAGCGTGATAACAAAAAAATTGATATGAACGTTGTTGCTGTGGTTAATACATCAATGTAATAAAATGAACATCATTGACTTTCTAGCCCTAAACCCTGAAGAACAAACTCCTGAAATCTGTTTGGAAGCCATTAAGCAGGACTGGGAAGCTCTTCAGTATGTGAAAAAACAAACTGTAAAACTCTGTCTGACTGCTATAAAAATAAATCCTTTTGCAATACAATATGTAAAGAAGCAAACCAAAACACTATGTTTGGAAGCCATTAAGAGATGTGCAAATACAATTGAGTTTATAAGAGAGCAGACTCCAGAACTCTGTTTGGAGGCTGTTGAGCAGGACTGGGAAGCTCTTCGCCATGTGCGAGAGCAGACTTCTGAATTGTGTCAATTAGCAATTCGACGTGATTTACGTGCACTTAAATACGTGAAAGTTCAGACTCCAGAAATCTGTATGGCAGCGGTTCAGCGCTATCCTCGTGCGCTTGAATTTATAAAAAAGCAGACACCTGAACTATGTTTGGCAGCCGTTCAACTGAAAGGATTCTCTCTTGAACTTGTACAAAATCAAACTCCTGAACTATGTTTGGCAGCCGTTCAACAGGATGGAATGGCACTTAGTTTGGTGAAAAATCAGACACCTGAAATATGTTTGGCAGCTGTGCAAAAAAATGCTTTGGCTCTTCAATATGTAAAAGAACAGACACCTGAAATTTGTTTGGCAGCCGTTCAAACAAAAGGATGTGTTCTTGAACTTGTAAATATCCAAACTCCTGAAATATGTTTGGCAGCTGTACAAAAAGATGGCTTGGCACTTCAATATGTTGGGAATCATGTAGGAAATTGCTTTTATGTAATCACACAAACAGATGAAATTTGTATGGCAGCTGTTCAACAGGATGGATTGGCCCTTCGGTTTGTGAAACATCAGACACCCGAAATATGCTTGGCAGCAGTTCAAAAAGATGGTTTGGCACTTCAATATGTAACCACACAGACATATGAAATTTGTATGGCAGCCATTCAAGCAAATGGATACGCTCTTAAACATGTAAAACCACAAACTCCTGAACTTTGTTTAGCCGCAATCAAAAAGAACGCAGACGTTCTTGAAATTGTAAAAAAGCAGACTCCTGAACTATGTTTGGCAGCCGTTCAACGGGACGGATATCTTATTCGGTTTGTAAAAAATCAGACACCTGAACTATGTTTGGCAGCCGTTCAACAGCATGGATGTGCTCTTCGGTTTGTAAAAAATCAAACACCTGACATATGCTTGGCCGCTGTAAAAAATTTTGCCTTCGCGCTTCAATATGTAAAAGAACAAACTCATGAAATATGTTTAGCTGCTGTGAAAAAACACGGGCATGTTCTTGAGTTTGTTAAAAACAAAACACCAGAAATATGCTTAGAAGCTGTAAAACATGCTGGAGAAATGATTAGTTATGTTCCTCAGACTCCAGAACTTTGTATGGCTGCTGTTCAAAGTCATCCATTGTCGCTTCGCTTAATAAAAGTCCAAACCGCCGAAATTTGTTTAGCAGCGGTTCGCAAATACAAAGGCGCTATACATTTTGTGGATGAAAAGTTTCGTGAAATATGTATGAATTATATTGCATCAACATTTGAGCCAACAAAGTTTATTGAATTGCCCGCATCTGTTGTTGTAGACGAACTCGTGGACCCTATTACATTTGAGGCACCGTTAAAAGGTGAAACGTATGCATTCCTGGTTGAAAAAGATGCGTATTATCTTGCCGGTTCTTACAAGTCATTACTTGAAATGATAAAAAAGTCATTTAGAGGTTCAACAACCGAACAAGTATTTATTCCCATGCGCAATGGCCTTGTGCCGACTTCTCAACTACACTGGGTGCGTTTCTAGTGTATGTTTGCGACGATTCAATTCCTTTTTTCAAATGTTTTTAAATTTCGTCGGCGTGTTTGCCGTTTGCGTTTTTTACCACCACCTGCATTATTCCGAAGAGTCAACAAATGCGATCGTCTTACCAATGCCTGCTTATTTGCAATTTCTGCAATTGACTGAACTCCTAATTCAGAAGAATTAGGATTTGCCTGTATTACTCTTGAACGCCAAACAACTGAATTTGGATGCATGATTGGCATTAATTTTAGCGCTTTTAGTGCTTCACTGTCGCCTTTAGCTAACTCGGCTGCAGTTTTGGGAGGAGTATAATGACTGCGAGATAAAGATCGTTCAAAAACCAAACGCCCTCTATCTTTTAAGTGGGGATTTGCACCTCTGTTTATAAGAAATCGTATGGCTTCATAATTTTTATGATAAAGCGCTTCATGTAATAAACGTGGATGCATTTCATTGTCATCTTCCACCAATATATCACTAAGTCCAGGTTGAGGTGGAACTCTCACCCTTGAAAAGAAACTATTAACAGGTATATTTGATAATTCAAACAAGCGTTGTAATGTATTATTATGTTTATTCCAAATTGCTGACCTTGCAAATAGAAAAAAATCAACAGGGGCACTAAGTAAGTTTAAGGCTTCATGAAGTCGTAAAATTACTTGACCTGGAAAATGTCCAGGTCCAAGATCTTTCCCATATATTTGTTTAGAAGATGGTGCAGACCAAACATACACATCCAAAAGTTCTATTTTAAGGTCGTTTATTAAAGTTTGTCTTGTTACTGCATCCTTGTTATTAATTTGTTCAATCAATATATTTAGCATATTGTTTATGTCATAATCAATTGGCATTTCATCATTTATATAACCAAAGTTATGACCTTTGTCTATCAGGAATGGAATAATACTAAAATATTGTCCTTTGGTTTTTATATAAAAAATTTTAAGTCTAGATACATCGCCAAATCTTCGTATATCAACTGCAGATATAGTTCGTGGTCTTGATTCTACTTGCCGTTTTATTGCATTAGGATCCATTTATGTATATCGGGGGGCAAGGTTTTTTACAAGTGCATTTCTTTAACAAATGACGTTTATGATTACGCAGGTGGTGGCACACGAGCCCATGGTTTATTATCTTCGCCTTCGGGCCAACCGCGTCCAGACATATCACTTGGGTATGCCTTTGCACGTAGTTGGGCTTCCTGGTTTGCAAACAATGGCATTTGTTCACGTCCAAAATAGTACATGGCGCGACCAGTGCTATCTTCTGTATCAATTTCTGGGCGGAGTGTTGCGGGTGCACCACTAATCCAACGATATGGTGCGGCCGTATCATTAATCCAGAGCGATGCATTCAAGCGCTTACCACCTGCGGCCGTGCAATGAAATTCAATCATTGGTGGCACATAAATGGAACCAAGACCGGAGAAATAACCGGCAGGAATGTCTTTGAGGTTGATTGTGAAAGAGCCGGTGGGTGATTCTACAACACCCGTATTAGGAGTATTGGAAAACGCTATGTCACGGTTGGGATAAGGTTGGCCAGAACCGGCAAAACCAATGCCACGTGTGACAGGGGCGGCCCCAATCCAGTTGATTGTCATGGGCGCAGCGGGCCCAAGACCAGTAATACGGCCACTTACAGTTACTGTGCCATCGGACGGGTTGCGTCGTACAACTGCTTCAACACCATCGCCTTTGGAAGGATGTTCCATTTCTAATTGTAGTAAAACAAAAGAAACAAATAGATTTTGCTTGTTTTGTTTAAGACAAGATATGCTATGCGATTGTTTAGGCACGTTGCTCAAGCACGAGGGGCGCTATACGGGTGTGATTTCGCACTGGAACCCATTTGTGCAGCAGGGCCCTTGATATTCCAGCGTGTTTCATAATCGCCAAGGGCGCACTGGCTGCCCTCACGAGGCGCAACACGAGCAAATGTGTTGGGAATTGCAGGAATCGTCATATCGGATAATTCCTGTGGCTTGTCTGCCGCCGATACACCAGAAGGAACATAGATACGACCCGTGCCGATTCCCTGGAAATTGCCGGGAACTGTTTTGCAGCCTTCCCATGTGCACACACGTTTGTACAATTCAGGGACCATTGTGTCCACACAGGCAGTAGGAAGTACCTTGCGGTTATTTAATTGACGTGCAGCATCCATTAACTCTTCGGCACCATGAATCATGCGTGCACGATATTCATTGTCACCAAAGTTGGCCGCTGCCTTTACAGGGTATTGGTGGCAGCGTGGGCGGTAATCTGTCATAATACGACCATCCGCCATACGTGCAGGGGCGCCGGTTTTACTGTAATGTGGGTCTACAGTGGTGAAGCATGCATCCCCATTGGGGCCATCAACGGTTGCGAAGCCTAACGAACTCATTCTGTGATGAAAAGATATTTAAAACGTGGCGTCAGCGGGAATTTTGGCGCGTAGGGCTGCGATTAATTCATGCTTGCGCATTCCTGCAGCACCGGATATATTATGTTGTGATGCCAGTGTTTTCAGTTGCTTCAATGTCATGCCATCAAATACGCTGGAGCCACTGTTGGAAGTTGTGGCAATTTCTTTGATATCACCACTGCCTACACCACCGGGTTGCAAATCATCCGCTAATGCTTCGGCATTGATTCCGTCATCTTCCTCTTCAGGCATTGCCGCAGGTGCAATGTCTGGAATACCATCGTCTTCCTCTACTGCCGATGTTACTTCCGTATGCAATTCCTCATGCAACAAATCCTCATCGTCGCCAAGTACGGAAGAGGGTGCAGGAGGATACGCGGCCGATGCTACGGCAGGGCCGCTAGGTTCACTGCCATGTCCTGCAGGTTCAAATCCACCGGGAGGCCCTGTGCCCATTGTGGATTTCATTTCGTATACAATGTTTTCCAACAAATTCAACTTACGCTGAATGTATTGATTTTGTGTCCAAAACCAATACACAACGCCCAATATTAATACCGTCATACATAACGCGATGTAAAAGGTGTCGGAAAGGTTCATTGCTCTGATTCTTGTCGTAATCTTTATTTCAATGATGAAACGCGCCGGTTATTGAATTAATTTACGTTCCCGTAATATTTCCATAACACTACTTTTTTCCGATATGCCATCGCACACTTTATAATTGTACGATAGTATACCATTTGTGTCCTCGACGGCGTCCATCATTAATGCATGTGCACCGTCTCCACCATACGATTCGGCCAATTGTTTATAATGTGTGCTAATTATGGAAATCACGCCGGCCTGTGCATACAATTGGTCTAAAAATACACGACTTGCCGCAATACCGTCGCCGGTGTTTGTAGAATGGAAGATTTCATCCATCATTACAAATGCCGGTCGGTCCTTGAGTGCCAACACAGATTTGGCAAATTCAATTTCCGCCTCAAATGTACTAAGTTCACCAAGGCGACCCGTGGATTCAAGGGCCGTGCATATGGAATGGAATGGTGTACATGTCATAGAGCGCGCCCAGGCAAACCCCCATGACTGGGCTGTTACAACTGCAAGTCCCACGGCTTTACAAAACGTAGTTTTCCCACCACGATTTGGTCCGGTTAAAATAACGTGACCGCGCTCATTAAAATCGTTGCGGATACAATTCGTAACAAGCGGGTGATACAATCCGGCAATCTGTAATCCACCGGCCTGGGCAAATCGCGGAAAACAAATACCGTTTAGTTCCGAAATGCATGTAAGTGCGTCTACATATCCTATCCAGGCACGTAGGCGTTGGATTTGTTTGGCATCATTCCAAAGTGCGCCAAATGTAGCAATCGCATCGAGTCCACGTAATTTTTTACACTCTTCAAGCGCCGCATCACCTTCTGCAATTACGTATTTTAGGGCGCGTTGTTTTTTCAACGGAAGCGCCTTGCAAGCGTCAAGAATGCGTCCTGCACATCCAAACATATGTTGAAATGCAGCGCCGCGAACTTTCAAATCATTCCATATACTGCGTAAATGGAGCGCCGAACTAATTTGGTTCCATAAACTACTGATGAAAACGGCCAGTGACAATCCAATAAACAGCGATTCAATAATGAATCCAATACGGTCGTGTTCGCCACGTGATTTCAAAAATGATGGAACCATAAACTGTTTGAGCAGTACGGCGCGCACACGTTCCAAATATGCGGCAGATGTTAAATCAGAATCCATGAATTTTAATACAAAAAAGGGAATAATGATTGCAATAAGTGGCATAAGAATTGCAAAGCCAGGTAAAATTATGGATTTCCACGTCATAAGTGCATTCAGGGCTGTTGGACTTGTATTCAAAAACGACCCGTAACTTTCGGGTTTCCATAAAATCTGGGTGACGGCTTCAGAAATACGTGAATCGCCATTTTGTAAACTTTCATCCATACATTTTGTATCTAGAGTAGCAAGTTCAGATGTAATTTTTGTTTGTAATTCTGGTGTGCCACGAAGTGCAAGCAGTGGCAATTGTTTTTTACGAAGTTGTTTTGGGTCCGTTTCATACTTTTGTAAGGAATTATGAAAAGCGGACTGACCCCAGCCGGTTTTAAAAGGTATACTTGCGGCAACCGCCGAAAGTTGTAAGTCTGAACATACCTGTGCTGCCAACATTTGTTTTTGTGTTTCAAAAAAATTGAGCGTATGTTCCGCTCATTTGGGCTGTACATTGTGCCGCGTATAGTTCCTTACATTCCTTTCCCAATTCCTTGTATCATGGCGACCATTTCCAAGTCTCTTCCGGACAGTCTTCGTACTGCACTTTCCTTTCGTGCGGGTGCGGTCTGTCCAGCGGATGTGGAGGCCGTCCTGTCTTCTATTCCTTTCTTCCGTGTGCGGAAGCAGACGCCACTGATGCGCCCTGGACTTTCTTCTGGCGGTGCGGGTGGCGGCGCCCAAGGCTGGCGTGGTCAGCCTATGGCGCCACCCGTTCTTTCCGAGGACGGCTTTGAAACTGTTATGGGTCGCCGTGGTGGCGGTGGCGGTGGCGGCGGTCGTCGTCCTCAGGGTGGTGCATTTAGTACACGTCGCGTTACAATTCCAGAGGCAACCGAGTCTGCTGCAGCGCCCGCAGAACCCGCTGTTCCACGATTCACGGCCGCAGCCGTTAAGACGACTGCTGTTGATATGGAAGACCGTATTCTTGCCCGTGTGAAGGGTAAGATTAATAAGATTGGTCCGTCCACCTATGATGCCACAAAGGCATTTATGCAGCAGATTCTTGACGGCGATGAGACTGACTTCCTGGATGAGTTTATGAAGTTTGTGTTTCAGAAGGCTGCAACGGAGTCTACGTTCTGCCCGCTGTATGCACGACTCCTACATGAACTTGCCGATGAGTTTGGTCATCTTCGTACTGTAATGGTCAAGTTATTCAACGACTATACGGCAATCTTTACGGAGGTAGAAACGGCTCCGGATGTGGGCACGGCAGATTACCGTGCCTTTGTGGAGGCCCAGGAGCGCAAGAAGTTCCGGCGTGGATACAGTCAGTTTGTGGCTGAACTTGTGAAACATGGTGAGGCCGATAAGGCGGCGTTTGAGACGCTGATTGGTCAAATCCTGTGTGTCCTGGAGGCATCCTACGGAAACCCGGATCGTACATTGATGTGTGAGGAGTATGTGGATTGTCTGACCCACATGTGTTACAGCGCGTCCACGCTTCTTCGCGACAACGCCACTATTCAGCCACGTGTGTCTGCCCTCACCAAGCGCCCGCGTTCCGAAACACCCGGTCTGACTAACAAGGGGCGATTTGCCCTTATGGACCTACTGGACTTTGCTGAACGTGGATGGACGCGCGCGTAAAAAAAACGTTCTTCATTATTAGAAAAATGGCCAACCGTAGAAATTCCCGTCGTCGTGCTAACCGCCGCGCTGACCGTAAGTCCCGCCGCCGCCAGAATGCTGGCCGCCGCAACACACGCCGTAATGCAATGACACGCCGCTCCCGCGGTGTTTTTTCCACACTCTACGCCCCTGTGAACTCCTTGGTCGGTACCGCTGAAAACGTTATCGGCACTGGCTTGAACGTGGCTGTAGGTGTGCCAACACGCTTGGTCAAGGGCGCCACAAACGTTGTGGGCGTTGCCAAGAACACTGTGAAGGGTGCTTTCCGTAACACTGTTTCCGGTGTGCGCCGCGTGGGCCACAACGTCACATCTGGCGTTAACCGTGCCATCGCCGCTCCCTTCAGCCGTAAGGGCCGCAAGGGCAGCCGCAAGGGCCGCAAGAACAGCCGCCGCAACTATTAAATTGCTACGCATGAATAAAAAACCTTTTAAGACATTTCATATTTTAATATTAAATGTTTTTTATAGTTCATCATGGTTATGACCAAATGGCTTTGTGATATTCTCAAACAATCCTTTGCAAGTAACACATTCCGACGCAACGATGGATTCAATCTCCGTTTGTAATTTTGTGGCGCGTGCAAGAAGTGCTACCTGCACATCAATGGGATTAATCATTGTTGGGTCAATTCGGTGCTTTTCATTTTCGGAAACAAGGCCTGCCAGAACTGCAGCATCCAAAAGAGCCGTTGGGTCAACCTTGAATGCCCCTGGTGCAACGCTCCCAATTCGATTCGTAAACGTATGATGGAAAGTGGACATTTTTGTATCGGTACAAAATGTATTTTGTATCACTGCTATGTTCAATTTTCGCCGGACAAAATTGAAAAGTTTAAAGGCACGCCGCCATCTTTGTACAAGCATACATTTCCTTTCCGTACATTTCCATTTCCAATATGCCCCGTAACGATTTCCGTATCAAGAAGCGCCGTTTTGGCAAGCGCCCTCCCCCTCCTCCCTCGGATTCTGAGTCAGTAGATTCCCAGGATAGCAGTGTGGATTCCAAGGGCAACATCCGTAATCTAATTGATTACGATTATTCTGAGTCTGAGCCTGACATGGATATGTATGAGGCGGTTACCAAGAAACTGGCGAAGCGTAAGCCACGTAAGGCTGCAATGGCTGCGCGTAAGGCACTTAAGACTCTTGCCGA
>JACCDO010135510.1_pt1 | contig 11533 bp, 7 predicted proteins | sample 7446101 | NCBI WGS metagenome assembly JACCDO01 (sample SAMN15323440, study PRJNA562643) | freshwater metagenome | isolation source: river surface water | place: USA:Blue River Watershed | collected 2017-08-16
ATATTTGGTGGTGGTGGTATTGGACCTAAAGAATTTACAGAGGCAATACTTATAACATCCTTGGGTATAGTAACCGCTGCTCAGTTTTTCGCTGCAAATACATCGGCATTTAAAAATGGACCTTCTAAAAAATGGGCAGAAGGTGTTGGAACTGCTATTGGTGCATTTGCACCTGTGTTTAAGTTTTTAGAGGACTTCCCATTTAGTGGTGGTCAGAAAATGGCAGCTGCTATAAAGCATGTTACTAAAGGTATTATAAATGCCGCTGAAATATTTGCGATGAATAAGTCCCAATTTGATGAAGGTAATTATCCTTCTAAGAAATGGGGAGAAGGTGTCGGTGCGGCATTAGGGGCATTTGCTCCTGTGTTCAAACAGATGCATGAAGATTCTGGTTGGTTTACTTCTGGTGAAGATGTTGTGAATGATATGAAGTATGGTATTATGGCAATAGCCTGGTCATTAGTAGACGCGGCTGGGGCATTTAGTACTGTTGGTGAAGCTTGGTCTTCTTATCCAAGTAAGGAATGGGCGGCTGGTGTTAGTAATTCAGTCAATGGGTTTATGGACATCTTCAAAACCATTGAAGAAAGAGGATATGATCTTTTCTCATTTAAATTGTATTCTGGTGTTTTGACTGGTGCGATAGCATCAATAGCTCAATCTGCTAAGATTCTTTACCTTAACTCAAAATTCTTTACGGTAAAACTTGACAAAAACTTTATTAAGAACATTGCTTCAAATGTTATAGGTTACGCCGCTTTATCAAAAATGCTTGAGGCGATGTTGACTTCAGAAGAAAAGAAAACAATCAGTCTTGGTGTATTTGGTGACTTCTCAATTACTAAAAAGAAAACAACAGATGTTTCTAATGTAAACAAGGTGGTAAATCAGATGGTATTTACTGCAGGAATACTATACAGAAATAGAAAATTCTTTGAAAAGAAGATAGATCCAAACTTTATGAAGGGTATAACATCAAATGTTCTTGAATTTGCTAGACTTGCTAAGAAATTAGCACAAGAACAGAAAGGTATGAGTTTGATGGATGAGGTTTTTGGAACTGACCCTATATCAAGAGCAGCTAAAGGCATGGTCAAGATAGCTGGTGCATATGATGCCTTAGCTAAATCCATAAGAAATTTCGGAGGTGCTTTGAACTCACTTAATGTAGTAAAGTTGAGTCTATTTAGGTCATTGACTGGTAACTTAGCATTAATGTCCGCTATGGATTCTACTATGTTTAGTAATATGTTGAAGGTCTTAGAACAAAGGTCTGGTGTGTTTGCTCAATTATTAAAAGAAGAGGCTAAAAATAACCTGGGTAGACCAACAGTTGCTATACCTAAACCAGGAGCCGCTGTTGGTGCTGCGGTTGGTGGTGGAAAAGCTGGTGGCCCTGCAAAAGATGCAAAAGGTGAGACATCTTTACAGAAACTTGATAAGATTATATTCTTATTAAGTAGTATTAATAAAGAAGTTGTTAATCTTGATGAGTTTATTACTCTTGCTGCTAATAATATTAACAAAAATACCGAAATTGGTAAGGCTGATGGTTAAACTAGTCTAATAAAATTAGATATAATTTTTATGAACAAGAACATATCTTTATTTAAAAAGATTTCTATATTCAGAGATTATAGAAAATCTTTGAAACTATGCAAAAATGAACTTGAACAGATCTTTGGTGCAAGAGTAGATAACGCTTGGAGAATTTATAATGTGATAAATATACCTATTGAATCAATTGGTGAGCCTTACTTACTAAAGAAGTCGGACATTGACAAAATTGCTGAAACTACAATAAGAGAATATACCACAGAATTAGGAAAATTCCTTGATTCAAAAGGATTACAAGAAATGTATGATTTTTATGAGCTCTCTAAAGTAGATAAATATTCCTACTTAGTAGTAGTTGGATTTTCAATTCCAAACAATCCTTTCAGAAGTAATGTGTATTATGATAATATTAGATTCAAGATTATACCAGCAACTATTGGGTTGTCTATTTTAATAATGTTACTTATTTTCCTTTTATAACTAAACTTTTATGTGATATTAGATTATAAAATAAAAAAATATAATCTACAATGGATAAATTTTATGAATTATCTGAAGATACAATAAAAGACTTTTATAGTGTTTTTAGTAAGAAGTCATTCCCAGTTAACATCGGTTTCCTTTTTATGGGAAATGAAAAGCAAAAGGAGCTTATCAAAATATCAAAAGTTAGTGATGTTTACGCATTTGCTCTTAAAAAAGAAATTCTTGTTTCAATTAATGAGGATCTAATGAATGTTTTTGATGAAGAATCAGTGACAATTTTATTAGAACAAGAAATTGATAAAATCAATATCAATATTGAAACTGGAAAAATTAAATTAGTTAAAACTGATTTAAACACATTCTCATCATTAGTTAACAAATATGGTGTTGAGAAAGTTGCCAGAGCTAACAAAGTAGAAGAATTATATCAGGAGCAAAAGAAAGATGCAACTGACGAAGAATTTATAGCATAAAAATGAAACTAAATCAACATTATTTTAACGCTCTTAAAAAGAGATATGAAGCACAAATGGAGGAGGCAAAGGCGAATTTAGCACTTTACTTCTCTAATACAAATCTTGCAGCTATTGGTGAACATTCTGATTTATTGACAGAACATGATAGATGGGTAGACCAATATACAAATGCAAAAGACAAATTAGAAACACTTACAGAACTGTTTCAAGAAATTTCACCTATCAACGGATAAAAACTAAAAAAAATATAATGGAAAAAGAAAAAATAGACACTTTGGCAGTTAAACCTGATTTATCATTTATGGAAAATGAAACTTTCAATCTTATTCTTACAATTGAAGAAGAATCAAGATTGGATGGTAGAATTCAAGATATTGAAAACTACATGAAAAACAATTCGGGTGTTGGTAAAACAGATGAAGAAAAAGACCAACTTTACAAGTCAGCACAAGAACTTTGGCACTTGTTTGTGGGTTCGTTGAAAGAAGCTAAGTATAACTTTCACTTAAACAGACCACAACACAAATTTATTACAGATTTGATTCTTACTAAAATGGAATATGATGTAAACACTGTATTCTTTGCAATTGAGTTAACAGATATGTTGGGAAATATGAAAGAAGCTAAGTTTACAAATGATAAGGATTTGATTGCTTTTCCCGTAAATGCTACCGAGATTACTTACATTTACCATCTTATTTCAAAACATAAGGTAAAAGGACTTGGTAGAGATGCTTACTTATTCTCACAAATTCTTTATAGAATTGGTTCTATTAGTAAAATCTTTAACTACTATGAGTCTTGTTCAAAGAATTTATCAAAAGATATCCAAGATTGGGTTTTGACTTTTGAAGATGGTGTAACTCTTGATAAACTTAACAAAGATGTAGTTGAGCCCCAAGCTTAATACAATTCATAAAAATTAAAAACCCACTAAGAAATTAGTGGGTTTTTTGTTTAATATATTGGAGATATTGGAACAAAAGGCCCAATAGGATCTATATATCTAAATGGTTCTCTAAGGTCTTTAATACCTCTTATCTCATAATTTTTCCTATCTCTGTAAATTGCACCATATCCATTATCCGAAGTAACTTCTATAACTATGAATGGATCTATATTAGAATCAATTGTAAAATTCATAGGTAGTATTGGATTCGGAGGTGGTAGAGTTGAGTCTATTGGTATATTAATTTCTCTCTTAGGAACTCTTCTGAACTCTTTTATAGTTTGAACCGGTTCATAGTCAATTTCTTTCCATTCTGTTATTTTAAGCCAGTTTTGAGTGTCCTTATCAGGTGAAACAGATGATGTTGCTGATTGAGTACCAGAAGATGTTGCAAAAACACCAAGACCACTATAAACATAAATGTCTCTGTTATATTCTACAATATTAGTTACTTCATAGATACCATTAAGAGTCCACTCTTGAGCATTTTCATACTTTCTTGGATTCTTTACCTTGTTAGAAGAAGTTGCAGATTGATATAATTTACCAAAGTAAGTGACTTTATCACCTATATCATAAGTTGTAAATGGAAACCACTCTTTGTATGTCTTGTAAGTTCTTATTGATACATCAAAATAATCAGGTAGTTCAACCTCTACACCATTATATGGCATCGGAGGAGGTACTAACCCAGTTGGATTCTTATCCGCTCCTACACCATCCATTATAGAATAGAAGTCAATAACACAGTTATAAACTGTTGACCCACTATTAATAGGCATCAGATAAGCCTCATTCAATTTGAATGTAATAGGTGTCATATTTTCATTAGAGTTTATAATTCTAATATCATAAGATGTATGACTTATTTGATTTTCTCCTCTGAAATAAGAAACACCTGTAATATCCATTATCTTGTGTGTTAATGGTATGATATTTCTTTTCAGCCAATATTTTAGACCTTGTAACTTGATGACAACCTCATCTATAGAGTATGATATTTTTTTGTTACCTTCTTTGTCAGTTATGAAATATGTCAAATTAAACATATTTGTTTCTTCATAATTTTCATTTGGAAAGTTATTTTTGATAAATTCACTCTCAGTCCATCCTTCTACTGTATTGTCAAATATGTCAGGAATTTCTACCTTGAATAGCTTTAAGAACTTTTCTGAATTAGGATTTATGTCTCTGTAATATTCATTTAATTGTAAATCATTATACCCAAAGAAGTTTATAGCATTTATTATTGATTTATAGGCACCAACATAAGGAAAAATCAAATGCTTCATCATAAGCATTTCTTTTCTCTTTTTGTTCATGAATGACCAGTCAATTCCACCTTCAAGAATATCATAGTCTTTAAATATAAAGACCTCGTTTGGTGCTATTGATTTTCCAACATTACCAAGTTCTGTCTTGAATCTTATATCTTCAATTTCAGTCTGTCCAAAAACATAGAATCTTCCTATTTCTTTGTCAACTACCTTAATTGTTGTTCTTAGATAAGTATTCTTTCCTGTTGTTGGAAAGTTTTGCATATAAGTTTGCTCTAAGAATAAATTATCTTCTGGTGATAGAAAATCAACTATCAATGTCTTGAAAAACACATCTCTAATTTTAACTATAATACCATTATTATTTGAAATAAATTGATTTCTCTGATTGGTAATATCTCTCACATAAATTGTTATGTGTTGTCCTGGTTTAAAACCTTTGTTTATAAATTCTTCAGATGAACCAACATTTATTTTAATTTGACCTCTTTTATCTGGTCCAAATGGATCCAAAGTTTCAAAATACAAGATATTATTATTCACTGAAGTTGACTCATAATTGACTGAAATTTCTTCTTTTTTCCATAGTTGAAGAATAGACCTTAGAGCTCCTTCTTCTTCAGACTTAAATCCAATAAATGTTTCAATAGGTTCTGGTTCTATTGAAATATCATCCTCATCATCTATATAACTTAACTTGTACTCAACTCTATCAAAAATAGTTTGTTGATATTCTGGAAGTGAGACTTTTGTTAAGTCTTTGTTTGGTTTCTTATTGAGAACTGCTGTTTTTAATGGTCTTTCTCCTACATAAGCATAAGAACTACCAGTTGTTGGTAATTGATCACCTGAATAGTCATATAAGAAAAACTGTGGTAAGTTATCTGAATACCATCTATAATAATATTTTACCTCAGCGTCTCCTTGATAATTTTCTCTTGGTCTTCTAACATACTCCTTTGACTTAAGCCAAATATCTGGTCTTGGTACATAATCAGGATCTAATGTTCCATATGAGAATTCACTAATAGTGCTATAGGTCGATGGATTTATATTTATAGTTCCTCCAAGTTGAACTTCAATTTCTATCATTGTATTCAAAGCTGGTTGAATTGCCCAAATAGAGTTTCTCTCTGGATTAAATACTATTTTTGTTGTACCTGCTGGAAGCGATTCTGTATGAACTACAAGACCATTAGTTGGTCTAATAACACTAATTGTGTTTGTTGTCAATGAAGATAAATAGACATCACCGTCAAATTGATTTAATGCTAAATACCCATAATTACTACTTGTCACAGATACAGCAACACTGTCTGTTGATAAATCCAAAGCTCTAAATTTACCGGATGAATCAGATAAATTCATTTGACCTGTCAAATTATTGAATATAATATCATTAAATGAACCTGTTGTGACTCCTGTTATTGAGTAGGTTATACCATTATCAATTTTCCAAAGATTACTACCACCGAATACATATATAGATTCATTGACTGGTTCATAGAATATTGAATTTGTAGCTCCAGGTATTGTGTATGTTGTTTGAAGAGCTCTTGTTGGTCCGTCAATTCTTCGGACTAAGTTTGTGTCTGTTATATAAACATCACCTTCAAACTCATTGAATACCATTTTATTGTAACCAGATGTTACTGATTCTGTTGAAACTAATACATTGTTTGAGTTATAAATTCTAACAAAACTCGCATTTTCATAAGAGATGTAAATATCACCATAAGTGTTATTTATTTCTATCTGAGATGCATTCTCAGAGAATGTCATTGATGTTATGACAGTGTTTATAAGTGGATCAACTACATATAGTGAGTTTTTAGAGAGACAATATAAATAGTTATTTATAGTGTTGAACTTCATTTCTATACTCTGAGTATTACCTGGTAATAATATAGTAGACATATAGAAAGCACCAAATGCATCAACAGCAACTATGTCATCACCAAAACCATATATTGTATTTGATAACTGAACATACTCTATATCAACTAAGTTTGATGAACCTGGATATGTAGTTAAGTTATAACTATTGAGTGTGTATGTATTAAAGTTATATTCAAAACTAAACGCAGCACTATATGCTTCCTTATCAAATGGACCTCCTACAACTGGGCCAGCTGTTGGACCAGTTGGGCTAATACATGCTGTCTGTCCAAAACCTAATTCAAATGCTAATGTAATGAAACCTGATGAGTTACAAATAGCTGGAGTTGTCGACCAGAATGGTCCTTGATAACTCAAGTTCATAACTTGTGGGTCTATAAACTGTAAATTAAACTCTTGATTGTTCCACGGATAAAAAGTGTTATTTACAGAAACTACCATTCCTGTAGCAAACCCAACATCCTCAAATGAATTTGATGATGTTGCTGAAAGAGTTATTTCATTGGATGTCAACAAACTACCTTCATTTCCGGTTAGTTTATTTGTTATTGTGTAATCAAATTTACCAGGTAGAAAACTCTTACCGATGTTTATTGTATAGATGAGTCTTCTTTCTAATTGGTCAACATCAAATTTCAACAAGTTATTTATGTTTGATACTATAAATCCAAATTGTCTTAGATATTCTGAGTGTTCTTCTACCCACGCTTGCAGAGTCGCTGGTATATTTGGATATTGAGAGTATGTTCCTGTCAAGTATATTGTTTGTTGTTCATACTCATCTCCGTTTATATTAATATTCAAATTTGGTCCTAAATCTGAGAATAAAACTCTTGAATGTTCTATGTGAAAGTTGGCTGTTATTCCAACTTTTACTTCTTGAATAGGCATTGGAACATTAGGATATTCTGTTCTAAGAATAATTGAATTATAAAACGGAGATGTATAAGGACCAATGTATTGTAGTGTTGCTATTATACCTAATGAAACTAATCTAAAGTAGTTTCTTGCTAACCAAGCCCTTAGTGTTCTATCAATGGTTCTCGCCATATCTGGAGCAGTACCACTGTAAACCCATGCAATTTCTTCCTCATATACTTGTTTGTCTATAATTACTTTAAGACCATACTCATCCAAATCAGTAAATACTATATTTACTCTAAAGTTAGAAGAATAATCATAATTTAATTCATAGTTTAATTGTTCATCTACTTCTGTAATTCTTTCATATGTTTGTAAAGTTGACCCTATGGAATATGTTGGTCCAACTTGTGTTTTATAGAAACCAACTTCGGCATACTTACTTGGATAAATTAAATCGGCTCTTAATCGGTTTTTACTAAAATATAAGTCTATATTAAATGCTTTTAGGTCACTTTGATATCTTTCTGCTGCAGATGCTAATGTTACTGCACTTGAAAATGTCCAACCATATTCAAATCTAAGTTTATCCGTTGTTAAGTAAAGTTGACAAGTTGAAAGATACTCAGGTGTTACTGATTGGTCAACTTCAATATAAGTAATATTAGGAGTCCAATAGTTGGTATCCAATGGTGTGACAAATTGAGTAGAACCTGAATAACTCTGTGTATAACCTACTAAACACTCATATATCAAATTATTGTATAAAACCTGTGATTGAGTTGCGTAGTATGTTTGCTGTGTATTTCCTGTAAAGTTTGGTATATTTTTTACTGTCAAAAAGTTCTCATTTTGAGTTGAACCAACTATTTTGAACTCTCTTCCTGGTTTTAGTATTTGAGGCACACTATACCCAAAACTAATAACATTTTTTGTTGACAGAGTTAATGGTTGAGATACTGTTAATATATTTATAACAATATCATCTGTGATTGATGTACCACCAACTACAGAACCATCTATTACAAATACATCTGATTGTGAATAACCTATACCTGGATTATTAACCGATATTCCTACAACCAATCCACCAGAGATAAAAACATTAAGCGTTGCTCCGGAACCAGTCACTGAAGTTCCTAAACCAGATGCGGTAAGACCAAAGTATGAATTATCAACTCCTGAGTTTGATGCTGATAAACCTATAGTTTGTATTTGTCCAGCATTTTGTGATACGCTGACAGAAGTTTGATTTATATTAAGAGGACCACTGTATATTACTGGTAAATCTGTCTTTGTTAAAACTTCTATCACTAAGTTTTCACCATTTGGTAAGTCATTAGGACCAACAGAATACTCAAAGTGATTCAAATCTGTAAGATTAACTTCGGATACTGTTACAGTTCCGTCATTTTTTTCAGTATTGATTATATTAATTTTTTTCTTCTTGTAAAGTTTGTCATAGAATGAAGGTTCATTCCAACCAGATAGATTATTTTGATATAATGAATTTATATAGTTATAAACACCAATAGCATTTACACCTGATATTGTTTTTCCTATATAAGTATTGTCATCTGGATAAACTCCAGAGTATGTTGACTCAAACACACTATTGTTAGTTTGAGTTATTATCATAATAGCTCCTTTTTTGGTGGAAACTACTGTATATGTTTGTAATAGATTAGAGAACTCAAGAAGGTTAGAATTAAACTTAATTACTGTTCCTATAGGAAACTTTACATCAAAGTCTGTTCCGTATATCCATTTAGAGTAGAAACCAGGATCTGTATTAACTGGTTCTATGCTAGTTATTTTTTCATTTTTGAACTTTGCACCATAAAAATCTAAACCATATTCATTAAAAAGTTGAAATTTATTTAACTTCAAATCTCCAACAGCTTCAAATTCAAAAGATGGAACTTTTTCAAGTAAGTAGAGACCAGCTGTTTTATAAACATCCGTTGAACTTTCATGAAAAAGTATATTACCTTCAAATCTCTCCGTTATATCGCTATAGTTGAAATTTAAGTAGTCTCCCTCTTTGTTAAAAAATAATAGATTCTTGTGACTTGACATCTACTGATACAAACTTTTACATATATATTAATTTATACTTTCTTAGTAGATGATTTTAATATATAAGATATGAAAATAAACAGTTATGATGAATTTATCAATGAAGAATTTTTTAAAAAATTATATAATTCATCAAAAAAAAATTCTAAAAATAAAAAATTAAATAGAGTAGACTCTTGTGTTGATGGCATTTTAAATTTTTTAGCAGAGAATGATGTTTATAGTTGGGATAAGTTTTTATCAATGCCAGCTTTTGATAGAAGTGTAATTGATAAACTTATTGATAGTGAAATAAAGACAATGGATGAACTAAAAGAAGTTAAATTTAGAATAAGACTTGAGCTATCTGATAGGAAACAACTTTTAGAATACAAGGATGAGCTTGAATCAAATGAAGAATATGAGAAATGCGCTCTAATTGTAAAAAAATTAAGTCAAAAATAAATGAGTTTAATTAAAAAATATGAATTATTTCTTGAAGCTTTTCTTAGAAAGGACAAAGAAAAAGCAATTGACAGTATAATTTCATATATTGAAAATAATAGTAATGTAGATTTATATCCCTATAATGAACTTTATTTTATACAAAAAGGTGAAGATTTTCTAACTGGTCAATTATTTTTATCACTTAAATCTTCAAAAGCTATAAGAATTAACTGGAAAGAAACTGACTTAAGTTCAATTATACACTCAATAGATGTTTGGTTGAATTTTGACTTTGATTCAAATCCTGACTATACATTAGAAGTAAATGAGGTATCTATTGTTAAAGTTCTACCTGAAATAGTTAGATTTTTTAATGATCCTAAGTTATATATTGATTTAAGTAAAGAATTAAAATATGAGTTAGAGACTTATGAGGCATATGATCCACATGAAGATTTAGAACAATGGGAAGAAAGAAGAAAGAAGGCAAAATCACCAGTCTCAATTGAAAGAATTGAAAAAAAGATTAAACAGTTAAAGGGAATTGTTGCTAAAACTGAAAGAGCTGAAAAGGAAAGTGATAAAATAACAACAGCTGACTTAAAGTTTGATGTTTTCAAAGCCATAGAACTTTATACTATACAAGTTGCAAGAGGTAAAAGTAATTCACTTATAGTTAGTGGTATGCCAGGAGTAGGTAAAACATCTGTTGTGACTGAAACTCTTAGGTCAATTGGTATGGTTGCGGATGTTCATTATTACAAGTCTACTGGTACAATAACAACAGCTAGTTTATATGAATTATTATTTAGAAATAGAAACAGATTGATAATATTTGATGACTGTGATGCTGTTCTTAAAGATGCTGACTCTGTGAATCTATTGAAAGGAGCATTAGATACTTATCCTATAAGAGAGTTATCAAAATTGACAAAAGGGAATACCTTTGACTCTACTGGGATGTCTGATGCTGAGATTCAACAAGAGTTTGAAGAAAAAGGAGAAAAGATATATCCAAATAGATTTTCATTTTCTGGTCAGGTTATATTTATATCAAATCTTCCAGAAGATAAGTTTGATGATGCTATATTATCAAGATCTTTACATGTTGATGTTCAATTAACAAAAGAAGAGGTTGTTCAAAGAATGAGAGATATAATGAGAAGAATATCTCCTGAGGTTGAAATGTCTAAAAAGCAAGAAGCTCTTGATTATTTGATTTATATAACAGATAACTATCCTACAAAGTTTGATCTTAATATAAGAACACTTATTCACTCAATAAATTTAAGATTGGGTAATGATGAGACAATGACAATATCTGGTGTTAAAGAACCGGTTTGGAAACTTTTAATTAAAAAGTATTTAGTAAAAACTAAAAAATAAACAATCATTATGAAACACATAAAAAAATTCAATCAGAAAGATAAAAAAGAAAAAGAACAATCAGTTGCATTTGATTCTACATCTTTAGTTGATAAAGAACAAAATCCTGGATTCAAAACAGAAGTAGAGGATAA
>JACCDO011036343.1_pt1 | contig 11533 bp, 10 predicted proteins | sample 7446101 | NCBI WGS metagenome assembly JACCDO01 (sample SAMN15323440, study PRJNA562643) | freshwater metagenome | isolation source: river surface water | place: USA:Blue River Watershed | collected 2017-08-16
GGAAGGTGTTTTAACTTACTACGAAAAAGAGACTGTTAAGGGATCTAATGTTGGTGAGAACAAACTTGGCGAATTAGAATTAAAAGGATACAAAATTGAACGCCCACATCCTGAACAAATGTTGTTATTAAGTGAAAAAGATACAAATGCAAGAAAGTTATTATTAGAATGCTCTGATGATACTTGTCAAAAGGCCTGGATCAGTGCATTAAACGAACACATTGAATATATCACTAAAATTAAAGGTTAGATAATTCTAGCATTTCTAGAAATTTTTGTTTTCTTGTCTTCTAAGTAAAGTATATTATAATGATAATAAGACTCTACTCAACACTAATAATGATTGAATATTTATTTTACATATCAAACAATAGCTATTACAACACATACACGACTCCAAATATGTGTTCCCTAAAGACAATCTCAAAGGTAACAAAATTATTTCGCGAGTGCGAAGAATCTGGTGCCATATGGTGGATCTAAAAAAATTGCTAATTTTATAAATAGTGAAACCTTGCGCATAAATTCTTCATTATTACTGAGCGAGTTAATATACTCATTCAGAGCTAGTCTCTTGAACTCTATGTAGTCATTAGTCTCATATAAATCAATATTTTTAGGAAATTCAAAAGGTATTTTTGGAAATTCCTTGGATATAATTTCAATAAATTCTATGAACTCACTCAATCTTTTCCTAATTGTCCATTTATTCACATGTTTTATCGACAAATTGCTAGTACTGTTCAGAGAGTTATCAATGATATGCATTTTCGTGGGTGATTCAAAGAGCGCATTACTGGTTATTATCATGTTGCACTCAATTGTATATGTTTCTTCAAGCAGGAGTACTCCTCTCTCAACAGATTCTACACCTACAGTTAATGGAGATTCATAAGAATTACTGCCAAAGCTGTTTGGTGTAATTGATCTACTACCAGTGGGACTTAAGTCAGAATCTGTAAGCCAATTATCAATTTGGTCATCATATGAAGAAGACACTTCAGAATGGCTATCTGAGTCGAATTTGTCTGAACAAAACATAGACTCTCTGATATGATTGTGAATACGTTTACCACTTACAGGTGACCTGTCACTATCCACAGAAATACTCGATTGATTTATAATTCGTTTTTCTCGTCCTGTTGTTAATCGATACTGTAATACAAAAACACCATTTAATATAATAAAGTAAGCCACACCCTCGTAGTTTGCAAATGAATTTGTTGCAATATTGAACACATAATTAGTATATTTCGATATTCCTACTTCAAAATGGTGAAACCAGCGTTGCAAATCACGATTTAATCCGTCCAGCTTCAAAGCATGAAGCTTGGGGACTGAGGAAAGCATCGTGGCAATGACTTGACCAGAAATGAGAATACAACAATTTGATTAACTAGATGTTAATTAGTTACCAAGGTTCAGTCAATCCAGTCAACTTTCAGCAAATTTGAAAAAAGAAATTACAAATAATTTACAATTTGATTATGACCGGTACATTATAGAAGAATTTCATAAAATTTCATAATAAATATAAATGAATAGACAGATATGATGATTGGCAGAACAGACCGAAGCATTCGAACTGATTGAGCGAGTGTCGCAACCAACGAGCCCGTCACTAGCTCGCACTAACATTTCCTTGATTGAATCATTTGTGTTAATAAAATTTCCTTACCTTTAACACGCCGAAGAATCAATCGGCAAATCCAAGATAAAGCGCGCCATTCACTGCAATCTCAACTATTTCTATATTGATTGTCAGACAATTATTGTCAGATCTGATAGTCGGAATGACGGTCCCTAGTTCCTCTCGACATAACTTAATAACAAGTGAAAAAATTAAGCTATGCGTGCCCAGTCCAGATGACATGGCAGATTCTCCTGGCTGACATCGCACATCCTCTCTTCTACTTGACGTAGACTCTCTCTAGAACTTTCCCCAGAATCGTAGGGCCGGAGGCATGGCCGATAGTCCCTTCGGAATTTTCATCATGATGATCAATCATATCATGATGAAAGTTGGAAACTACCTGTTATCATGATATCTATAGTTTAACTATGGTAGAATTACGAAGATGAGAATATTGTTTTTGTTGTTCTTTTTGTTGCTTGCTGATGCAAAGTTGCAACGGATCGATCATCATGTGATTGGCGGCAAGAAACTCGCGGTGTATCGTCGGTTCGACAGCAAGCAAATGATTATTCATCACGAATTATACCGAGACACCAGAAGCAACGGAGTATTCATTCATTTTATGAACAAACACGAAGTTATTCGTAAAATTATAAGTGCTTTTTACAAGCCAATTGCTAAATGTGGTATTAGAAGCTACACGAAGCCTGCTAGTGGCACCATGAATCGGTTAATAAATGAATTATTCCTCGATAATTCTAACAATATGGCGGTGGTAAGTATGATGGTTTATATGTACGTTACGTCAACATATCGCCAACTTGACCTTGGGTCAATACTATTACAATATATTATACATGAAGGAAAAACTCTAAAAGCAAACTATTTATTATTAGTACACGATGATAACGGTAGTAATAAATTGATAAAATACTACGAGCGAAAAGGTTTCAAAGAAATCTTTGCTTTTCTCGATAAAGGAATGCTAATGAGACTATAATATTGTGCATAATACTACCACAACAACCACTCATTGACTCACTCATTACTAATTCCTCAATATTGTTCGATATTATTAACACTGTAAGATAAACACTAATTAACAGGAATTACATATATAAAATTTATATTTTCATTTTTTTAATGATGCCGTCTAGATATTGAAATACTTCATCACAAGATCGCTGCTCAAAGTACTTGAATATGGCACTTCCTTGCTCCTCAATCTCACATTGAAATGTATTATTATGTATCATTTCTATACTTTTAATAGCTTTAATGGATATCGTATCATCATGGGAATAACCCTCACTATCAGCACCAACTAAATACTTTATATTCCCTACGGAACAATGTGCTAGTGAGGATGAGGTTGACTGTATAATGAAGGAGTAGTAGGGGTTACTTACATCGTCCGACGAGAAATTGCTTTAAATAAGTTGGCATATGCTGCTGGGACTCTGGTAGCTTATTGACGGACTTGACTGGTGGACTTAATAGTAAAATATTCCAATCGAATGTCACTACAAAGGCCATTAGACGGTATGAAGCGAGGAGTTTATTACGCTTGAATTCAAACCAATCACTAATAAACATAAGCTTTTTCTCCGGATTATCATGATTCACATGTAAGTGATTACGTTGTAGTGTTATATTGGATACCGAGTTATTCATGACCATATTATCATCTGACATCCTTCGTTTCATTAGTAGCTGCAATGCCATATAAATAAATTCTCTAAAGTCAGGGGTGTCGACCTCAAATACTAACGATGGTTTATTTCGTATCTGAAAAGTGATTGTGTTATCATCTTTAATACCATCATGTGTGGATGTTGAAAATATCCCTTTATGAATAGCTATAACTTCATCACATTCAAATTTCAAACGTTTTTTTTCTTTGGTAGTATTAATCGTGCATGTGATAGTCCGCGACTGTTTCTCTGATTTAATGACACCAGGCTTACCCTTTAATCGATTATCTTTAGTTGGAAGAAATACCACACCCTCTAACCCATCGGTGCCCAATAAATGCTCGAAGCTACTATACTCCGACTCTTCAATTTGCTGAATAATATTTTTTGAATCGTCTTCTTTTTTATCCTCGTGAAATATAAGCGCCGTAAACGATGCGATCAAACTAGTTTCTTCTTTCTCTGGAGGAACAATTACTGTTTCATCTGGTATCACGACCTCTTCACTGATAGTAGCATGAAACCGTTCTTCTTGTTCTCTTTTATATTGCATTTCCGCTTCTATCTTCTTTCTAGTTGCTTCAATAGAATCAATTATACTACTGTTAGTACTGACGTTACTAATGGATGTGGAATTGGTGGTGGTTGTTGCATTTACACTACTAGTAGTTGATGTATCAAACGTTTTCGTTACATATAAATTTTGTCGGATTTTTTCTCTTTCAACTTCTGCTTTTTCTCTTGCCTTAATTGTAGCGAGAGATTTTTTTCTATTTTCTTCTATTTTAGCGATTGATTTTCATTTTTCAAGTGGTATTTCATCAGTAACTTCACCTACACTTAATCTGTACACACTAGCTTTTTCATCGTTATCATCAACAGTATCTTTGTTTTTCGTTTTCTTGCCACCAATATCTTTCGTTTCTAACCACTTACTAAAGTCTTGATCCAATCTTTTCTTTCTTTCAGCTTCTGATAATTCAACGTGTACATCATCTATTTTGGTGGTATCAACTGATGGCGAGGATAATGAGAATGTACTGATCAAGGAATTATCAAGTTTTATAGCATTATTGCTATTATCACTATTATTTGATTTACTAGTGGCATCTGTCGATGTAAACCAAAATAAATTCATCAAATTACTAATATTGCAAAAAACATCAGGAGTATTACATGAAATATTTGAATCATATTTATTGTCTTTGACTTTCGAAAAATCCTCCGCATCCGAATCAGAGTCTGCATCATTAGTGCGTTTGTTGACTAAATTGGGCGTTTTTCGCTTATACCGACTGTTCTCCGAGCTCAGTCCAAGTCCTAGCAATTGTGATACAGGTTCAATTTCACTTTTACTGGTTTTATTTGTTTTATTAGTTTTATTGCTTCTATTACTTTTGCCGCTTTGCACAGAGATGGCGTCAGTGGCTTGCTGCTTACCGAGCTGCTGACGCATCTACCACACGCTTCCTTTTCTATTTGGTCAAAATTATAAGGAAGGAAATGAAATGAACAGGAAACTAAAAGGGATTACGAAATTTCTCTGAAAAAAAGTATAGAATATTATACATAGTATACAGAACATAATAGAAGCGCCAGTTACAGTTATCAAAGCCAATGAGGTGTGGCTCATGATATGTCGCTATTGGCTCTTCAATCGCATTTACTTCCCTACACTCCAGTGTCGATACCTAATTGAGAGAGTAACAGTTGAATTTAATCTAATTTATGGTCATTAATTTCCTAAATCCATCAAATTTCTTACCCACCTGTAACTTTTCCACATACGTTATTAGTTACGTTACGTAAATGAAATTCATTTAATGAGTACCGGTTTAATCATTAAATAATCCCCGGGATTTGGTTTTGGACATTCGTCAGAGAAGAAATGATCTTAGAAATCTTCAAGGAAAAAAATCCGTAGTTTGGCGATTTCTTTGTTGCTTGTTTCAATCTCGCACTCGTAGATGACGCCATTGCTGCTGTTACTGCTGCTGGGTGCTGCTAGCCTCACGTGCAGCTTTCATTTCAATGGGCATTTCGATGGAAGAATACGTATGGCATTGTATGACAACTCTGGTGAAAGAATAAATAAAGTTCCATATAAAATGGTTGAACCTAAAACAGCCAGAGAAAGAGCATCATTCAAGAACAAAGTACCATTTGATGAGGATATTTACGAAACTATTAAAAAAACAATTGAATTATTTACATATAGATTAGAGTCAGGAAAACCTTTACAATCTAGTGACATACAATGGTTACGTAATAATATACCAGTTATTATGGATGACGCTCATAAGTATTTGCCACCAGAACGTCCACCACCATCAGAAAAAGAAAATGAATAAAATATGATATAATTTTGTAAAATACAATACATATATACAATTTAAGGTTTGTGTTGATGAGTAGATTGTCTAAGTTGTCTAAGTCTAAAATTTTCTTTTTGAAATTGCACTTTCATATACTCATATACCCCATATTGAATGGCAATCATCGGGACTACACTTATTAATCGAGGTGGAAGTGATTTATAAAATGCTTGAACACCTTCTTCTTTCGCGACACGATAAAAACAATCCATAATTCCTTTATAGGAATTTTTAGAAGTCGCACATTGACATACTAAGCGGGTTTTTATCGTATCCATCGGAATCATTACACTGGTTGCTGCAGCTGCGGCTACTGCACCTAATGCAAATGAAGTTTGAGCAGTTGGTTTCGTCCCAAAATGTGTTTCATGACCACGTTTTAATTGTTGAAAAAACATCCATGTTAAACCATAAGAAGGAATCTTCTGTGCAAGTGCAGGCCACCATCCAGTATAAAAACCTTTGATTCCTTCTGTCCTTAATATTTTTCTTAGGGCGATTGGAAAAGTAGGATACACACCAGCCATTAATCTATCAGTTAATACCATTTGTGGAGTTGAAACAATTGAACATATAACTGTTGATATTGACGATGACGAGAAATCGGATAAAAAATCTAATTTTGAAGGCATAAATTTACTTAATTGAAGTTTGACTTGATCAATGACGAAAAAATGAACTGCACCATGTGGAATTGCAAATAAAAATTGTGCATCAACACCACGAAGTAATCTTGAAGGTGTTAATCTTTTTATAATTTTTTCATTATGTTTCAATTGCAAAATAGTTTTAAATGTATTTGCCGGATGCATAACTGATTGAGCAATAGCTCGGGATACTGCTCCAGCAGTTAATGTTTGCATATATGTTAATGATTGATCAACTGCAATAGACGAAGCAACTAATGTTGACCGCACCGTCGCTGTATTATATTGAAGTGTGTGTGTTGGCGACGCAACAGCATGCGAAGCTTTTGGCCTCAGTGAAACTAACCATGATTTAAAATCAATCAATGGATTATCCCCAGTGTTCGGTGCTGAGTACAGTAGTGAAGTGGGACTGTTTCCACAGGTCGCGGCCACGAGGAGCAGCAGCAAGAGCGCAAGCAAAAGAGGCTTCATGCGTACTTACTCATCAGAAAATGATGAAATCAAGTAGTTAAACACCTTGATTATACTGGATACTGGTTGACTGACGGATGATTCACATGGCCGCCAAGTCGGCCCCGAGTAATGATTAAGAATATGATACTGCGATTAATTATTGGTTAGAATATAAAACTTACAAGCATTTTCATTAAATACTTCGGATTGAAGTGTTATAGTTTACACTTGATTTGATTTGAATTAATTTTTTACTCTAATTACTGCAGAGATTTATTATTGCTTTCGCTTCTTATTGCATTAAATTCTATTCTTGTTTATTTAATCGTTAATTCCAGCTGTTTAACACTATAATTGGTGAGAACTATATAAGAGACTCAGAGAGTCATCAGGTCCTGATGATCAGGACTGTTAGAAAAAAATACAAGAAAAAACAAGAAGAAAAAAGAAGAGAAAGAGGAGCGAGAATGGGTTGCACCCATTCCGTGCTTCCAGATAGGTCGGGACAAGTCTCATTCACCGCGGTGTCAAGTGACACAGCAACAACTGTTGCAGTTGATGTCGCATCATCGGCGTTAAGTGGTATAACTGCACAGGAAATGATTGCGGTGTTAAATACAACAACTAAAATGGATACAGCGGCAGCAACGGACAAAGCTATCGACACAACTGATGCTGTAACACCATCCATCAATGCTATTGAGAGTGTGCCTACCACCAATTCTTTAATCGAATCCAATGTGGCAGAAACAATTACAATTGATGATATAGCCAGTGGTCATATGATTGACAAATCGACAGGCTTACAGTATAAAGAGGCAGTATTCAATTCTAAGAATATTTTTACTGCAATTAAACGGGGGGATGAGATAGTTGTTGGATTACTGCTAAAAGAGAATCCAAATTTAATTTACGAAATTGGAATGTGGGGTTCAACTCCATTAATAGCTGCCCTACAATATAATTACGAAAACATCAGCAATATGATAATTGATTATTTGATAATTAATCGCGAGTTTAATAATTTTACTTCATCAGACATCATCAATCGTCGTAACGATAAGGGTGCAACAGCATTATTGTATGCGTGTATGTGGGGACACACCAATATCGTCAAGCGACTAATCGAGCATGGCGCATTGATATCAATTGAGCCATCTTTAGCTATGCATAACATTAACAAAGATTGCTTGGATATATATACTCCTTTATCTATTGCAATTACTAATGATTTTTTAGATGTTGTAAAAATTTTAGTTTATTATTCTGATCAAATAGAACTAATGAGTACAGCGAAAGAAGAGGAGCAGAGAGGACCTGAGAGTACTAGCGGTGATAATATAAGTGTACTATACGATTTGTCAATTAATAATAGAATTAGTTTGTATGATACGTTTCCATTCGCTATGAATGGACCTTATGCAGTCAGTAATAATACACTCAATAAGCGCACATATAATGGCCTGAATCCATTATTATTAGCAGCATTTATAGGCAGTTTCACGATAGTACAGTATATAGTTGACCTGTGTAATGACTTCTCTGAATTATGTTTTGTAGACTGCAATAGTAATAATATTTTGCACTACATAACTATGATCCCATCGGAAGATACAAGTCGAAAAATTCTTGATTATCTAATGAACAATGAAATTATTAAAAAGATACTAGTTAATGAGTGTAGTAGATATGATTCTAATGGTTTTTTACCATTACATTTAGCAGTTACCAATAAACACATCATTATTACTGAGCTTTTGTTAGTTCTCAATTCACAAGTTGTCAATAACAATGCAACCAATAAGACCGGTTACAGTTGCTTGCACATTAGCATTAGAAAGAAATCATCAGATTTGGTGAAATTGTTATTAAAATTCAACGCTAATCCATTACTATGCGATGCTAGTGGCACCAGCTGCGAAGCATTGGTCCTAAAATTGAATAAAGATAGTGATATATATGTACAAGTGATCAATGCCATCACATTGATTAAATCGAAAGTAGATGGCATTGAAGCTGGATTGAGTGTAAGTCCATCATACCAACAGTTGATAATACCGAATGGTGACGTATTACAACCAACTGTTCCACCTGTCAGTAATACAGAAAATATCGGCAGCGTTCAACAAGATTATCAGATACCACTTTCTTCCAGCAAGTTTCCAATAAGTCCATCCGATATCGCACCTACTGTGCGAACACCACTTATACACAGAATAAGATAGGGTAATACAATTTATTTTTATTTTTTTAATTATATTTTACACATAATTCACGTAGACTTTTTACATTTTTTATCCCATTTCTTTTCATCAACTATTGTTCTACACATAAGTTGCTGATCATTCTTACTCACTCACAAATACTCACTTGTCATTTACATTGTTATATTAACTTTTATTTTATGATTATATTATCGTTATATTTTCGTTTGGACTTCCACTTCAATATTTAGTGAAACTGGTAACTGTTTAGTGATAGAATCTACCGCTATATCATCTTCAAATTCATAGTAAAATTTTCCTAATGCATGTTTTCTTTGGCGTTGAATTTTCCGTTCTAATTTCAAGGCTGATCGTCTATCACTAGGGGCATCGACATTGGTCTCAGTGCTAACGACATTAGTATTATCAATCTCAGCTTCATCTATCGCATCCCTTGAAGTCATATTATCTCCATAATTATGATGATTCATGTGATGACGATGCTTGATAGATTCATTCCTGTAACGATTTTTATCGCATCGTTTAACAAATTTACGACTATATTCCCCCTCGTCAGTTCGCCAGCTATTGAGCGCACCTTTCTTACCCATTACTGGCAGATGGTAGCAGCCGGTAGTCGCTATCCCAACCCAACAGTTGGTCCCAACTGATAGATTCTTTCTGCACAGATTCATTCATACCGTAACGGATCTAATCGGCCCAAGTAAAGAATACTAAAGATATTAAATTGAAGATATTAAAGTAAAGATATTAAATTAAAGATATTAATTACATATTACATGGCTATTAAGATTCTAACCCAGGTACTCTGGATGTAAATCCATGATTGCAACGAAATCAGATGAACGTACTGGGGATGACATTGTTACACAAGTTTCATTCTTATCATGTAACGATTGCGATACTGTTTCAAGGCCTGATTCACTATCTTTATATCGAAATACTAAATTATCGTATACTTGAATAGAAATTTGTGCTTCGTCTGGTTTTAGTAAATTAGATTTCGTAAATTGATTGATCCATTTTCCAAGTTCTTGGTAATACTCTAATTCATTGGTAATTAAACCAAATGAAACAATTGAAGTGTAGTTGCCAGATATAAGCAAAGCATTTAATTCCGTCGGACGATCATTCATAAGAACTGCACATTCATATAACCACATTGCATCAATAAAATGATGGGCATTTCGTGAGAATTTATCACTTTTTGATTGATATTTAGTTACTTGAACGCGAAAGCCACCAGATTTCGTTGATGTACGTGATATCCCTTTTGGCTTTATGAAGCGATGTTCATCATGTCCAGGAATATCAAGATACCGATTTTTAGTGCGACGATTATTAACAGCAGGTAAAATATTCCAATTTTGAGTAAACTCGCTGAAAACTTGATTTCTTGATCTTCTTCGCTTCTTTGCACCATTATTTTCTACTTTATTGTTCACTGCGTCTATAGGTGACGATGTAGTATTATAGGACGATATAATAACTTTTTCATCGTCGGAATCGGTGCTTTCACTGTCGTAACGACTTTCATATTGGCGCACTATGGGCTCAGTAATTACTTTGCTACTATCACTATTTGCATTCTCTTTAGTCTCTGTCATTTTATTTACAATTAACTTATTAACTTTACGCTTTTTTGTAATTGCAGTTTCTGCCGTAACATTATCATTATCATTATTACTACCATTAATAGTGACTGATGTGTTAATATTGACATTACTTTCATTAATATTATTTTTGTTGCTATCATTATCATTAATTTCATTACTACTATTACCACTACTAGTGATATTTTTCTTGTCATTATTATCAACATTATCATTATTAGTATCTTTCTTTTTCTTTCTATTAGTTTTAGTACCACCTTCATTGGTCGATTTGATTCCTAAAGCTTTCATAACTTGTCGATCATAATCACTGTTATTGGACATTAATGATGCACTTAACTGCTGCACATGAGCTTGATTTGTTTTCTGTAATGAGGAGTGAAGCAAACTATTTGTTAGGTGCAACGTAGACGTGCTCTTGCTACCGTTGTCCCCCATAGACAGCAGAAGCGACGCATACTCCGATTGGGATTCAATTTTCTTCTTCATTTTCAATTTTTGTTGCCAAAAAATCAGCCTATTTATTCAAATTTGGTGAAATTTTACTCTTTTTTCCCTTGACTTATTTTTTAGATTGAGGGATTACCACGGCCTACCCGGGAAATGTGAAACTGCTTACTGGCCTTGTAGTTTGCGCAGTGACGTAGTAATTCAAGCTCAAATTCGCACAACGATTTGGCACAATTGTTTATGATTCGTTCATCTACTTTGTAGGCGATCAATAAACTTTAATTTGGTAATTGTCTTGAGTAATCTACTGTTTATTATTTCATTCCTTCTACGTGTTTATTCTTTTATCTTTTTTAATTCTTTAGATCTTCCTTTTCTTCTATTTTATCATCTTAATGATTAATTCTATCTCATCAAAACCCCAATGGGCCAATCCA
>JACCDO012102883.1_pt1 | contig 11533 bp, 5 predicted proteins | sample 7446101 | NCBI WGS metagenome assembly JACCDO01 (sample SAMN15323440, study PRJNA562643) | freshwater metagenome | isolation source: river surface water | place: USA:Blue River Watershed | collected 2017-08-16
GACGAAGGCGAGGCCGACGCCGACACAGACGCCGACAGCGACACAGACACCGACACAGACACCGACGCCGACAGCGACGCCGACAGCGACGCCGACGCCGACAGCGACGCCGACGCCGACACAGACCCCGTCGACTTTCCCTGCGGAGATGAGAGCTGCGACGGCGGCGCCCAGTACTGCCTCGCCGAGTACGGCGGCGAGCGGATGGACACCGCCGACCGGCCCCACTGTGTCGCCCTGCCCGCCGCCTGCACGACCGATCTCTCCTGCGCCTGCCTCAGCGCCGCCGGCGCCGTCCCCGGCGGCGGCGACTGCCGCGACGAGGGCAGCGGCGCCCTCTACGTCACCGTCGCCTACCCCTGAGCCCTACAGGGTCGAGCGCTCCACCGTGGCGGCCTCGACCTCCTCCTCGGTGAAGGGCATCGACTGGTAGCGCCCCTCCAGCCAGTCCTCCAGGCCGCCCTGGTGTGCGTAGGGCGCCACGAAGGACATCTCGGGGGTGCCGTCGGCCCGAAAGCGCGTCACCTGCCGCAGGATCGGCCCGGCCACCCCGCCGCAGACCTCACCCAGGCGCCCGCCCGACCAGAGCGAGCACTCCGAGGAGTCCAGCGTGTCATTGGCCCCGTCGGCCGGCCAGCGCTCGGTCTGGCCATCCGGCGTGGTGAAGACCGCCGCGTGCAGATCCCCCCAGGTGAGCGGCGACAGACCCCGACGCAGCTCCTCGGCGGCGATCCAGTCGAGCGCTTCGGCAAGGGTGCCCAGCCGCAGCAGATGCGGATCGCCGTCTAAGACCTCGCTCAGCCCCCGCTGGTGAACGGTGATCGCCACCTTGTCGACGTAGGGCGCCTTCTCGGCCTCCACCGTGTCGTAGACGAGGCTCAGCTCATCGCCGATCGTGTCGCGCGACAGCAGCGACATCCAGACCCGAAAGAGCGCCGCCTCGGGGGAGGGGCGGTCCATCCGCCGATCCCAGGCCAGCAGGCGATCCACCGCCGCCGGCAGGTCGCCCCGGGCGTGAAGCGCGGCCAGGGCGGCGTCTTCATCGAGGCGGTCTCGGCTCTCCACCAGCAGGGGCAGCATCGCGTCGGCCTGCTCGCTGTGGGTGTCGAGCTGCAGCGCCTGCATGTCCTCCACGGTGATCGGCCCCGCCGCCGCCAGCTCGCTCAGCCGCTGGGCGATGCGGTGGGCCCGCCAGCCCGGATCGAAGAAGGCGCCATAGTAGAAGGCGTCGTTGGCCGGCTCGTTGTCGGCGGTGTGCCCCCAGACGTCGTTGTTGGCCGTGCCGAGCAGGGGCGTCTCCCGCGGCAGGGCGGCCTGGGCATCGGGGCCCAGCCAGCCCTGCCAGGCCGTGGACGGATCGCTGCCATCCTGCACCGCGTAGGGCAGGCCGCCGCGCAGGGGCACCTCGCCATGGGAGCGAAACTCAATCCCCGCCGCAGTGGCGCCGATCCAGCTCATCATGCCGGAGCTCTGTTCATCGAGCGCCGCAGCGAAGCCATCGAGATCGGCGGCCCGGTTGAGGCCGAGGAAGAGCAGGAGATCGTCGCTGGGGCCAAAGATCGTGTGCCGGGCCAGCAGCGCGTCCTGGGTGAGCAGCCCCAAGGGCAGACCGAGCACCTCTTCGGAGAGGATCACGCCCTGCCCTTCGACATACTCCACCGTGAAGGGCTCCTCGGTGAGGCTGCCGTCGGGCTGGCGCACCCGGATGATCTGCGCTTCGCGGGTGATGGGCAGCGACTGACCAAAGAGCTCGAGCTCGGTGTCGCTGCGCGCCACGTCCCAGATGTCGACCACGTCGGCCCAGTGGGTGGTGGCCGCCCAGGACAGGCGCGCGTTGTGCCCCAACTGCACCGAGGGCGAGCCCACAAAGGCCCACCCCGCCACGTTGAGATCGCCGCCCTGCAGATGCACCATGTACATCGTATTGGGCTTGCCCAGCCCCGAGTGGGTGTCATTGGCCAGCAGCGGCCGACCGTCTTCGGTGTAGGCCCCGCTCACCGCCCAGTTGTTGCTGCCCGGCCCGTGGTGGAAGTCGCGGGTCAGTCGCCGCAGGTCGGAGAGCACCGTGGAAGCCTGCACCGCCGCTGGATCGAGGGGTGGCCAGGCCCGGGCAGCGGCCGGCGGCGCCTCGGCGGGGGTGCCCATGATGAAGGTGTCGGTCGCCGGCACAAAGAGGGGGAAGTCCTCGATCCCCGGCGTGGTGCGGGCCAGGATCGTGTACAGAACATCATTGGCCAGCGTGTCGGAGAAGCCAAAGAGGATGGCCGCCCCCAAGGCGAGCGAGTCCTCGGGGGTCCAGCGCCCCGGCTCGATGCCATACTGGGCGAATTCCGGGTCCTGGGCGGCCGGGTCGCCGCTCACCTCGTCGATGCGGGCGTTCATGCCTTCGACAAAGGCCACCAGCAGGGCCACCGCGCTGGGGTCCTTGGCGTCGACCGCCCGCAGGCTCTCGCAGGCGTGCCGGCCAAAGCCGAAGAGCCGCGCCCCCTGATCGGCCGAGAGCCAGTCCGCGCCCAGCACCTCGGCCCGCTCCCCGCGCACCCGGCGCCGGTTCATCTCCAATTGCCAGAGCCGGTCGCGGGCCATCAGGTAGCCCTGGGCGTAGAAGGCATCGACCTCCGAGGCGGCGGAGACGTGCACCACGCCTGCGGAGTCGGTGCGCAGCGCGATCTCGCCCGACGGGCCTGGGTAGTCGGCGGCCGCGAGCACATCGCTGGCGTCGCACGGCCCGGCGGCGCCGCTGTCCTGGCCGATCTCCATCGGCTGGGACTGGGGCAGGGTGACCTCACCCGGCGACAGGGCGCAGGAGAGCAGTGCCAGGAGCAGCATCAGCGGATGTCAGTCAGGTAGGTGATGCCCAGACACATCTCGTCGCCGGTGTTCTCGCCCCAGTCGGCGTCGGCGCTGGTGGTGTTGTTCCAGGTGCAGGAGAGCAGCACCTCATCGCCTGGCCCAACGTCTACCGACTCGACCATCTGGTAGCTGCGCTGCCAGTTGAAGTCATAGTGATCGGTGTTGACGAGGCAGGTCTGGCTGCCGTCGGCGTGATTGACCACCATCGAGCCGCCCACCCCCATCTGGTGCATGTGCAGGCTGACCGAGTGCAGGGTGAAGCCGTCTTCGTTCTCCGGCACGGTGTGGGAGAACTGGTGCTGCACGCCATTCGTGTTGGCCGGGATGTCCATGCCGCCGGCCACCACCCAGGTGATGTCGGTCCAGGGCTGCAGCATCGCCCCCTGCTCCACCGTGTCGGCGAGCTGGAAGTCCACCTCGGTGCGGTCGGGGGTGGCGTCGCCGCTGGCGTTGTTGTAGTGCATCTGCATCGCGATCATCGAGCCCGGCTCGACGCGAATGCCGGTGCCCGCCGGAAAGAGGCTGCTGCCGCCCCCCGGCGCCCAGGCGCCCAGCCATCGGGTGTCGCGCTGGGCGCCGAGGTCTTCGGGCCCGGGGCCGCCAAAGCAGGGGTAGCCCACCGCCTCGTCCTGGGCGTCGAGGGCCTCGTAGGTGGCCACCTGCCCCGGGGGCACGATGTAATTGATCAGGTGGTGCACAGTGGCGAGGTTGCCCGGCCGCACCGTGTAGCCCACCACATAGACCGACTCGGTCTCGGGCCAGGGCACGAGGAAGCAGCGGTAGTCGTCGCTCAGGCTCGGATCGGGCGTGTAGTCCACCGGCATCGAGAGGGTGAGGTCGACCCGGTCGAGGGCCGGCGCCGCCCAGGCCTCGGCGGTTTGGGCCTCCGCCGGGTCGCCCAGCGGCCCCCCTTCGGCGGCCCAGGCGGCGATCAGCTCCCGCTCCTCGGCGCTCAGCGAGGGGTCGCCCACATACTCGTTGCAGCCCTCATTGGGCATCCAGGGCGGCATCCGCAGGCTCACCACCGCGTCGGCGATGTCACTGGCCAGGGCCACCGCCACATCGGGCTGGTCGAGGGGGAAGCCCCCCAGCGCGCCTTCGGTGTGGCAGCTCACGCAGCTCCGATCGAGGAGCGGCTTGACGTCGCGGTAGTAGGAGGTGACCGGCGGCGTGCCGGTCTCCTCGCCAGGGGAGTCGCCCCCCGCCCCCTCTTTCTCAGAGTCGCAGGCGAGGAGCAGGAGCAGGACGGCGGGAAGGAGGCGGTGGGTCATGCCGCCCAGTCTACCCTCAATTCCGGCGGCGGCGCCCCACCAAGGCCAGCGCGGCGGCGAAGATCCCGGCCACGAGGCCCCCGCCATTGGCATTGGGGGCGGCGCAGCCGCAGCCCGCCTTGTCAGCGTCGGGGTCGGGCATCAGGTCGCCCTCGGCGTCGGCGTTGTTGTCGGGGTCGGGCTCGGCGGTGTCGCCGCGCTCGCCGGTGTCTTCGCCCGTCTCGCCGGTGTCGCCGGTGTCGGTGGACTCCGAGATGTCGTCGCTGCCATCGAGGGGATCGGTGCCGGCCTCCACCTCAGCGCCGTCCTCCACGCCGCCGTCATCGCTGTCGGCGTCGTTGGGGTCGGTGCCCCCCATGATCTCGGCGCCGTCTTCGAGGGCGTCGTCGTCGGAGTCGGCGTCGAGGGGGTCGGTCTCCGACAGGGCCACCTCGTCGCCGTCGCCCAGCCCGTCGCCGTCGGTGTCAAAGACCGTGGGCTCGGTGTGGGTCTCGTCGACCTCGGCGCCGTCGGACAGCCCGTCGTCATCGCTGTCGGCGTCGTTGGGGTCGGAGAAGATCTCGTTCGCCTCTTCGCCGTCGAGCAGGCCGGCGCCATCGGTGTCGGCCACATCGGGATCGGTGCCGAGGGTGCCCTCCTGGTAGTCGGAGAGGCCGTCGGAGTCGCGATCGGAGTGGTCGTCGCTGGTGTCGTGGGGATCGGTGCCATCCCAGTCCACCTCGTCGCCGTCGCTGCGGCCGCCGTCGTCGGTGTCGGCGTCGAGGGGATCGGTGAGGGTCTCGGTGACCTCGCGGCCGTCGGTGAGGCCGTCGCCGTCGGTGTCTTCCACCGCCGGATCGGTGCCCGTGGTGATGACCTCGGTGTCGTCGGAGAGGGTGTCGCCGTCGGTGTCGGTGCTGGTGGGATCGCTGCCGTGGGTGTGGACCTCGTCGCCGTCGGAGAGCGTGTCGCCGTCGGTGTCGGTGACGAAGGGATCCGACCCGGCGGTGATCTCTTCGCCGTCGAGCAGACCGTCGTCGTCGGTGTCCTCGTCGGCGAGGTCGGTGCCCACCACCAGCTCGTCCTCGTCGGTGAGGCCGTCGCTGTCGCTGTCGACGCCGCCGTCGACCGTGGTGCAGTCCTGGTCGATGCCGTCGCCGTCGATCTCGCTGGCGCCCGGGTGGATGGTGCCGTCGGAGTCCACGCAGTCTGTGCCGCCGTAGGCCGCGCTGTCGTAGCCGTCGGCGTCGGCGTCGTAGTCGCTGGCCCCGTCGCAGTCGGTGTCGGTGCCGTCGTACCAGGTCTCGGTGCCGTCGGGGTTGGTGGTGCTCACCCGGTCGTCGCAGTCGTCGCCGCCGTAGGCGCTGCTGTCAAAGCCGTCGGCGTCGGCGTCGTAGTCGGAGTTGCCTTCGCAGTCCTTGTCGACCCCGTCGTACCAGACGTCGTAGGCGCCGGGGTGGGTGTAAGGGTTCAGGTCTTTGCAGTCGTCGCCGCCGTAGGCCGCGCTGTCGTAGCCGTCGCCGTCGCGATCGTAGTCGGAGTTGCCTGCGCAGTCCTTGTCGACGCCGTCGTACCAGCGGTCGGCGGCGTCGGGGTTGGTGCTGGCGCTGGCGTCGTCGCAGTCGTCGCCGCCGTAGGCATCCGAGTCAAAGCCGTCGGCGTCGGCGTCATAGTCGCTGGCGCCGTCGCAGTCGGCGTCGACGCCGTCGTACCAGACGTCGGACTCGCCGGGGTTGGTGCTGGCGGTGACGTCATCGCAGTCGGCCCCGCCGCAGGCCACGGCGTCGTAGCCATCGAGGTCGACGTCGCAGTCGTCGGCGCCGTCGCAGTCGGCGTCGACCCCGTCGTACCAGGTCTCGCTGGCCCCCGGGTTGGTGCTGGAGGTGGCGTCGTCGCAGTCGGTGCCGCCATAGGCATCCGAGGGGTAGCCGTCGCCGTCGGCGTCGTAGTCGTCGGCCCCGTCGCAGTCGGCGTCGACCCCGTCGTACCAGGCGTCGGTCTCGCTCGGGTTGGTGGTGGCGGCGCTGTCGTCGCAGTCGTCGCCGCCGTAGGCATCCGAGCTGTAGCCGTCGGCGTCGGCGTCGTAGTCGTCGGCCCCGTCGCAGTCGGCGTCGACCCCGTCGTACCAGGCGTCGGTCTCGTCGGGGTTGGTGCTGGCCGCCGCGTCGTCGCAGTCGGCGCCGCCGTAGGCGCTGCTGTCAAAGCCGTCGGCGTCGGCGTCGTAGTCGCTGGCCCCGTCGCAGTCGGTGTCGATGCCGTCGTACCAGGTGTCGGACTCGCCCGGGTTGACGGTGACGTCGCCGTCGTCGCAGTCGCCCCCACCCCAGATCACGTCGCCGTAGCCGTCGCCGTCTTTGTCTTCTTCGATGCAGGTGGCCGAGCAGCCGTCGCCGGTGATGGCGGCGCCGTCGTCGCACTCCTCGCCCACGTCGATGTCACCGTCGCCGCAGACCTGACAGTCGGGATCGGCGTTGTCGGTGAGGCCGTCGCTGTCGTTGTCGCGGCCGTCGCCGCAGACCTCGGGCTGGAACTCGATGGTGGTGTCGATGCGGAAGTGCGACTGGGTGGTGTGCCGCTCGGCGAAGAAGAGGTGGAAGGTGTAGGTGCCGCCCGGCGTGATGCCCAGGGTGGCCGCCTCGGCGTCGAGATCGATGGTGGAGGACTGGGCGCCGTGGACCCCACCCAGATCGATGGCCCGCACGCCGTTGATGTACACCCACAGATCGTCATCACCGGTGAAGGTGAAGGTCTCACCGCCCGTGTAGGTGAAGTAGGTGGCGATCTCGTAGGTGAAATGATAATTGTGAATATAGGTCTTGTAGTTGCCAAACAGCTGGCCATCGATCGGGAAGAAGCTGCTGTCATTGTAGGTGTAGACGCCGGTCGACCCCTGGGTCAGGGTGATCGAATAGGGCGTGGACTGGTTGACCCCGGTGACATCGTTGAACCACTGGTCGAAGGTGGCCTTGCTGTTGACGGTGGGGTTGGAGTCGGACGAATTGTACACCGGCTTGCCATCGCTGCCGAGCGCGGTGGTGACGATGTTCTTGTCGGTGCCGATCGCATACTCAAAGTCGGCGTTGGTGCTGGGCGTGAAGTCGCGCACCGTGCCGGTGAGCACCAGCGAGCCCGCCGATGCCGGGGCGCTGGCGAGGAGGAGGCCAAGAAGAGGGAGCGGTGCCAAGGCGCGCGTGGTCATCGGGACCTCCAGGGGCGGCGTAGGGGGGGTGGCCCGTGTCGCGGCGGGCGCACCCTCAGGCGATGCCCTTTAAGCATGCCAATGGCGAGATGCAAAGAAAAGGTAAGACCGCCCGGAGTCGGCCGGGGAAGACATTTGTTGACGGCCTCAGGGCGCGCGCAGCGTGAGCAGCCCCGCCGGCACCCGCTGGGGCAGGTCGGCGGTGGCGGCATAAAGCCCGGCTGAGCTGGGAAAGATCCCGCCAAACCAGTCGAGCTGGCCGAGGTTGCCGTCAAAGGCGCCCCCGGTGTCGGCCAGCACGGCGAGGCGCAGCAGGGCGCCGCCCGCCGCGGGCACCCGCAGGGCGACGAGGCGCCCCAGGCCCAGGTTGGCCACGTCGCCGGCCACCGTGGCCCCGCCCTCGATGCGCACCCGCTGGGCGGGTTCGGGCCCCCAACCGTAGACCCCATCGACCTTGCGGAAGTACCAGACCCGCCGCTGGGCCAAGGGGGCTGCCCCGCGCACATAGGGCAGCTCGTTGGAGCGATCGACGTTGTAGAGGGCTGGCGCCTGCCCGGGCACGGTGATCTCGATGGTGCCCTGCAGGTTGGCCTCCAAGAAGGCGCGCTCCGTCAGGTAGACCAGCGGCGTCGCCTGACCCGCCGCCGCCCCGCCGGGCTCGTAGACCCCGCCCAGCAGGTCCTGGCGGGTGTAGCGCCGGCGCAGGTCCTCGTCGGCGGGGGTGGCGTAGAGCGCGTGGCGGTGGGCCCCCTCGGGGCTCGTCCGGCCCTCCATCTGCCAGACGCCGTAGCGGGTGAGGCGCAGGGTGGTGGCCTCGCCGGGCGGGTCCCAGGCCCAAAGCTGCAGGTGCGCGGCGAGGAAGGCGGGATCGAGGAGGCGCTGGGCAGGCTTGCCGGCGTCTTCGGCGGCGATGCGCACCACGAAGGCCAGGGTGGCGTCGATCTGGTCGACGCCGGCCTCGCCGAGGATGCCGGCCTGCACGCCCTTGGGGTCGGCCACCGTCTGGCGGTAGCGCAGGGTGGCGGCGGCGACACGGGCCAGGGCCGGCACATCGGCCACCACCCGCGTCGCCTGCAGGGGCGCCTCGGCGAAGACCGCGGCAGGATCGAGCTCCTGGGGCTGGGGGCCGCGCAGGGTCCACAAGAAGAAGAGGCCGTTCCACATGGAACGGGCCCTATCCCCGCCGCAGGCTGCCGAGGCCGACGCCGCCAAAGCCCGCCGCCATCAGCAGCAAGAAGGGCAGGTTGCCGTAGCGGCCCTCCACGAGGCTCCAGGCGATGACCAGGCCGTAGAGGCCGGCGAGGCCGAGCTCGACGACGGTCTCGGCGCCGATCGGCGCGGCCGCGACTGGCCCGCCGCCGTCGCCGCGCTTGGGGGTGCGCACGAAGGTGCGATCCTGGCCAAAGAGGCCCTCCACCACCGCCCGGCTCTGGCGCAGGCTCATCCCCACGCCCAGGGCCACCACCCCGGGGAGGCGCCAGAGGGCGGCGCCCCAGCGGCCCTCGGCCTCGCGGGCGGCCACGGCGTGAAAGAGGCTGCCCACCCCCAAGGCCAGCAGCACGCCTGGGACATGCACGAGGCCGCTGCCCCACGACAGCGGCGGCAGCACCGCCACCAGGGGCAGCAGAAGGGAGAGCACCAGCAGCAGCGGGTAGCTGAGGTTGCAGTACAGGTGGCTCAGCGCCTCCATCTTCACCGACAGCGGCAGGGGGGCGCGCAGGAGGGGGAGGGTGAGCTTGCGGGCGGTCTGCAGGGTGCCCTTGGCCCAACGGTGCTGCTGGCTGGCGAAGGCCGGCAGGCTGTCGGGGAGCTCGGCGGGCACGACGTGATCGCGCAGGTAGACAAAGCGCCAGCCGGCCAGTTGGGCCCGGTAGGAGAGGTCGAGGTCTTCGGTGAGGGTGTCGTGCTGCCAGCCGCCGGCGTCTTCGATGCAGGCCCGGCGCCAGACCCCGGCGGTGCCATTGAAGTTGAAGAAGCGGCCGCTGCGGTTGCGGGCGGTGTGCTCGATGATGAAGTGCCCATCGAGCAGCAAGGCGGAGAGCGCGGTGAGCAGCCCGTACTCGCGGTTGCGGTGGCCCCAGCGGGCCTGCACCATCCCCACCTCGGGGCGGGCCAGCAGGTGGGGCACGGTCACGCGCAGAAAGCTGGGGTCTGGCACAAAGTCGGCGTCGAAGATGGCCACCACCTCGCTGGCCCCGGCCTCGAGGCCGGCCTGCAGGGCGCCGGCCTTGTAGCCCTCCCGCCGGCTCCGTCGCAGGTGAACGATCTGCACCCCCCGCGCCGACTGGCGGGCGACGGCGGCGGCGCACAAGGCGACGGTCTCGTCGGTGGAGTCGTCGAGCACCTGCACAAAGAGCCGGTCGGCCGGCCAGTCCAGCGCGCAGACCGCCTCGATCAGCCGCTCCACCACGGCGGCTTCGTTAAAGACCGGGAGCTGAACCGTGACCGCCGGCAGGCCTTGGAGCAGCGGTGCAGTCGGATCGGCCGCCCGGTGACGCCAGTACAGACAGAGCAGGACGAGCCGGTGCAGCCCGTAGAGGGAGACCAGCCCAATCAGCCCGAGGTAGGCGACCTGAACGGTTTGGGCCAGGGCCTCAAGCACCCTGGGGCGCCCCGGCGGCCAAGGCCTCGTCGAAGAAGCGCAGCAGGCGGGCCTCCATCATCGCCCGGTCGCGCTCGCTGCGCGGCATGTGCCGCTCGTCGGGGAAGAGCAGCAGCTCGTGCTCCACGCCGGCCTTGACCATCGCGTCGATCAAGCGGGCGGCGTGGCGGAAGTGCACGTTCTCGTCGACGAGACCGTGCACCAACAGCAGACGCCCGCGGATCTGCTCCACCTGGGCGATCACCGAGCCGCCGACGTAGCCCTCGGGGTTCTCGGCCGGGGTGGCCATGTAGCGCTCGGTGTAGTGGGTGTCGTAGCCCTCCCACTCGGTCACCGGCGCGCCGGAGACGGCGGCGCGGAAGAGCTCGGGGGCCCGGGCGAGGCAGAGCAGCGAGGCGTAGCCGCCGTAGCTCCAGCCATAGACCCCCACCCGCGCCGGGTCGACGAGGCCCTGATCGATGAGGTGCCGCACGCCATCTACCTGATCGTCGATCTCCACCGTGCCCATCCGCCGGTAGACCGCCCCCTCAAAGGCGAGCCCCCGGCGGGCCGAGCCGCGGTTGTCGACCCGCAGCACGGCGTAGCCGCGGGCGGCGAGGTGCTGGGCGCGCAGGTCGACGGTGGCGGCCCAGGTGTTCTGCACCACCTGCACATGGGGCCCGCCGTAGACGCTCACCACCAGCGGCCAGGGCCCCGGGCCGGCCGGGCGGTGCAGGGCCCCGTGGAGGGTGACCCCGTCGCGGGAGGGAAAGGTGAAGCGCGCGGGCGCCGGCAGGTCGATGCCGGTGGCGGCGGCCTGAAGGCGCAGCAGCGGCTGATCGCGGCGGGAGAGGTGCACAGCGGGCGGCTCAACGTCGGACTCGGTCACCACCACCAAGGCCTCGCCGGCGGGGTGCACGATGGCGCTCACAAAGCCCGCCTTCTCGGTGATCCGCTCGATGGCGCCGCCGCGCACAGGCACCCGGTAGAGCTGCCGCTCGGTGGGGTCGTCTTTGCCGGCCAGGAAGTAGACCCAGCCCGCCGCCACGCCCGCCACCCGGTCGACCGCCCAGGCGCCCTCGGTCAGGCGCCGCAGCACCGCGCCGTCGGGGCCCAGCACGACGAGGTGCCGGTGGCCGCTGTCTTCGGTGCTCCACAGCAGCTCGCGGGGCCCCAGCACCCGCGTATCGTCGTGCAGGTTGACCCAGCAGGGCGACCGCTCCTGCCGCAGCAGGCGACAGCCGTCGTTGGACAGGTCGATCGCCAGCAGGTCGAGGCTGCGCTGGTCGCGCGGCTGGAGCTGCACCAGCAGCGACTGCGGCCCCGTCCACATCACGCGGGCGAGGTACTCAAAGGGCGGCAGCGACACCGGCCGCGGCTGCCCGCCGTCGATCGGCACCACCCAGAGGCGCACCCGCGCGTTGGCCGCCCCGGCGAAGGGGTAGCGGTGGACCTCGGCGGCCCCGGGCGGCCCGGCGTAGCGCGGGATGGACAGCGCCGGGATGTGGGCGTCGTCGACCTCGGTGTAGGCGACCTGCGCGCCGTCCGGGCTGATCCAGAAGCCGTCGTAGCGGTGCATCTCCTCCTGGGCGACGTACTCGGCCACGCCGCAGACCCGCCCCTCCTCGAAGGCCAGGCGGGTCTCGGGGC
>JACCDO011341745.1_pt1 | contig 11531 bp, 8 predicted proteins | sample 7446101 | NCBI WGS metagenome assembly JACCDO01 (sample SAMN15323440, study PRJNA562643) | freshwater metagenome | isolation source: river surface water | place: USA:Blue River Watershed | collected 2017-08-16
CACCGCCATTCACATGGGCGTCGAGCCGCTCCGACAGCTTGCTCACCGAATCGGCGTCCAGCGCCACCCAAGGTTCGTCGAGCACCCAGAGGCGGGCGCGGCTGATTGCCAATCGGGCCAAGGCAGCGCGCCGTTGCTGGCCTTGCGAGAGCACGCGCAAGGGCAGGTGCGCGCGCGAGGCCAAGCCCAGTTCACTCAGGGCGTGCATGGCCACACTGGGGGATAAGTCGTGGCCGCGCAAACGGGCATCGATGATGAGGTTTTCCAGGGCTGAGAGTTCACCCTTGAGGGCCAGCGCATGGCCCAGATGCAGCAAATCGGCGCGAAAAGCGGAGCCGGCCTCGATGAGGGTCTGACCGCACCAGCGCACCGTGCCACGGGCTGGCTGCAAAAGGCCGCAGACCGTTCGCAACAGCGTGGTCTTGCCTGCGCCATTGACCCCTTGAATGTGAACCCAAGCCCCGTCGCGCACCTCAAGGCTGAGCGGCGCGAACAGGGGGCGAGCGCCTCGCTCGCAGGTGACGGCGTCCAGCGCCAGACGGGGGATCTGCATGGACCCACATCTTAGCGACCTTGCCCAAGCGTCACAGAATGAAAAGACCGGCTGTTTTGAGGTTGGTCAACATGCTGTCGATCTGTGTTTGAGTCAGGTTTGCAACCGTGGTGTTCCCGGAAAAAATGGGGGCAGACAACTTCAACAAGGTGTTGGTCGTGTCGTTGAACGTGGTGCTTGAACCCTGGCCGGTGGCGTCAAAACGGATGTCAAGGTCTGAGCCATTTTTGACCACCTTGAAGTAATTGCCGAGGTCACTGCTGCTGACCCCACCCAAACCAAAAGCCCTGAGGTCAAGCGCGTCTTCGCCAGTGTCGGCTGTGCCATTGAAATTACCCAGGGTGAAGCCCTTCACCGAATCGCTGCCATTGCCGTACAAGGCATTGCTGGCGTCGTACTTGCCAAAGACAAGGGTGGTTTTGCCATTGACCACCGGCGTGTAACCATTAGCTCCACCTGCATTGATGGAAATCGTGTCGTTGCCCTGACCGGCTTCAACGGTGTCGTTGCCCGAGCCTTGCTGGTAGTTGCCGACAAAAATCGAGTCGGCGAACTTTGTGGCAATGAGTGAGCTGGAGATTGCACGCCCAAGGGGGGTATTTGTTTGTGCATCCAGATTGTTCGTTTGCAAACCCGCCTTGACCGCGTGGTCCAGTGCACTGAGATCGATCTTGGCGCTGATGTAATTGCTGGCGACGATTTCATACACATCGTCCATGGTGCCCGTGAACCAGCCGCCACCGCCCAAGGCAGCGGAATCTGAGTTGATGACGAATTTGGGGGCATTGTTGGCGCCGGATTGGGCCGTCAAGCTGACATAAGCCAAGCTTTGGACAAGGTAAAGCGCATCGTTGCCGGCCACCACATTGCCACTTCCTGTTGCAAAGGTGGCATCCACACCGCCGTTGTAAAAGGTGATGTTCTGACTGCCCTTGCTGCTGTTGCTGACGTAAAAGACGTCCCTGATCAAAGTGGACGTGCCCACTGTCCCGTACCAAGCATCGTCTGAACTATTGGGGTAAATGTTGGCCGTTGACAGGGTTTTACCCCGGTAGTCGTAAACCTCCTTGCCGTTCGCTCGGATAAAGAATTCAAAATTGGACGCCGTGACCCAAGGACTTGCGGACGACAAGGGAGCCCCAGACAAATTGATTTTGCCTTCACTCTTGTTGTTGGGATCGTCGGTCCAGCTGACATAAAGGATTTGATCGCCCAGATTGATTCCACTCATGTCGAAGGTATCTGTGCCAACACCACCGTCATAGAAGATGGTTGAGGGATTGGTTTGAAGCAATTCGTTGCTGATCACCAGGCGGTCATCGCCCGCACCCAAATTGAGTCCGCTCAAGCCCGCATTGTCATAAACGACATCGCCAGTTGAGGACATTTGAATTTCATCGATGCCAGAAAAATCAATGCCGCCTTTGATCAGCGTTGAGTTGTAGGCGCTAGGCGATGTGACCGTGTCCAAACCACTGTTGTCGGTTCCAGAGTATTTGGGGGTTGTGGTGTCCGATGAGACTTTAAAACCCATGTACCCCGCCACACCGGTGGCGTCTTTGCGAAGCAGCGTGATGACGGCGTTGCTGATGATCGCATCGTCCAGCTTCAACACGTCTTTGCCCTTTCCTGCCGCATAAACCTGGGCGCCCTTGGGGTCAACCGAGAAGGTATCGTCGCCGTCTGTGCCGTTGTTGAGGGTCAAGGCATTTTCATCGGTTTGAGATGTGGTGACCGTTGGATTCCACGCATTGAATCGGTTGGCGGTCACCTGATTGGGGTCGGCGGGATTGACCCTGAGCTCCACCGTCGACAAACCAGGCGAATAGCCGCTGGCATTGGTGGGGGCGAATTCGGCCGCCACTTTGACCAGTTTGATGCCAGTGTCCACATTGCCGCTGTAAGAATTGGGCGTGTTGTCCGAGTCGAAAGCGGCCTCGACCTTGACCTTGTAGGTTTTGGTAGCGTCCAGACCGTAAAACACCGTCTCTCCCTGGTTGACCCCTTCGCCGGTGTCCCCCTGAACAAACTGCGTGTAGGTCACGGTGCTGTCATCCGTTTGAGTCAGGGTGACCTTGGCGCCATAAAGCGGCGTACTGCCCTTGGTTCCCAACACCTTGAAAGAGAGTTTCGGCGTCTGGGTCTGGCCGTTCAAAGGCAGAGAATGCACAACAGCTGTTTGAATGGTTTTTTCACGATTCGGCTCCAAAAAATAATCCTGAAGTATTGAATTTGGAATTAATGTACTTCCAATGGTTCAATGAATCTTATTTTTATAAATTTTTTAATTTTTTTTAATTAAATTTAAACGGATGCGGGTAATATTTACCGCATATCATGGCAATTCATTTATTACAAAAGGATTCTCATTTGCCATGAACGAGCTTTCGCGCCGACAGCAATCGGCTTTACTCAGCCTGGCCGACATGAACCTGTGGGAAGCGGTGAACTGCGCGCCACTGAACACGGTCAGTGGGCGGTTTTTGTATTTCAAGATTGCCCAGCAGGTGATGCGCGAGGGCACTGGCGTTCAAGCGCTCAAGGACCTGCACGTGGATGCCCACCTGAGCGAAAGGGCCATCCGCTTGAAATTGCGCGAGTTTGAACGCGAAGGCTGGATCGAGTCGGTCACCACACCCAGCGACAAGCGAACCCGTCAGCTGGTGGTGACGCCGAAATTGCTGGCCCTCATCCAGGCTCATGCCCAGGCTTTGGATCAGTCGCTGGGCCAAGCCCTATTGGTGATTGCCAAAGGTCATTGACGGATCAATAGGTTTCCAGGTGCAAGCGCCCTTCGCGCTGCATGCGAGCACCGATGGCATCCCAATCGTGGCCAGCTTGTTGGGCCACATCGCACAGGGCTTGCATGACCCCTTCTTCCATGGCCTTGAGGCCGCACACGTAAATGTGGGTCATGCCGTCTTGCAGCAAAGGGGCCAGGTCGGCAGCGCGCTCACGCAAGCGGTCTTGCACGTAATGGCGCGGTTGGCCAGGCGTGCGAGAGAAGGCAAAAGAAATGTCGATGAAGTCTTTGGGCAATTTCTGCAGCGGGCCGAAATAGGGCAGCTCTTGCTGGGTGCGAGCGCCAAAGAACAACATGAGCTTGCCGCCCTCGAACTTGCCGCTCGCACGAAGGCGGCGTCGCCATTCGGTCATGGCGCGCATGGGTGCACTGCCCGTACCTGTGCAAATCATCACGATGTGGCTGCGCGGATGATTGGGCATGAGAAAGCTGCTGCCAAAGGGGCCAATCACCTGCACGGTGTCGCCGACCTTGAGGTCGCACAAATGGTTGGAGCACACACCGGGGGGATGTCCGCCCTCGCCTCGTTCACGTTTGACGGTGAGAGAGAGGTTGTTGTAGCCCGCGCGCTCGCCATTGCGGGGCGATGCGATGGAGTATTGACGCGCATGGTGCGGCTTGCCGTGGGCATCGACACCGGGCGGGATGATGCCAATGGACTGGCCTTCGAGCACAGGGAAAGGCATGCTGCCGAAATCGAGCACGATGTGGTGGGTTTCGTTTTCGGTGCCTGCTTCGTTGACCTGCACATTGCCCACCACGGTGGCGGTGATGGGATTTTTCGGGCCATGGAGGTTGGTGTAGGCATGCGCCGCCGACCAAGGGGGCAAGCTGGCATTAAAGCGCGGCGTGGCCACTTGGGGGGCAGAGGCCGTGCTGACCGAACTGGACACGCTTTCAGCAGAAACCACATCGATCGCCACTGGCGCAGATTCACCCGCGGCTTGCCATTCGGCATCGCTCAAGGGTGCGGGCAATTCGTCCCACAACAGCTGCTCCTCAATGGAATAAGGTCGGCTGGTGGGCACGGTTCGCCAGTTGTCGATGGAGCCCGTGGGGCATGGCGGCACGCAGGCCATGCAGCGGTTGCAGACATCGGCCTTGACCACGTAATTGCGGTCGTCGTGCGTGATGGCGCCCACCGGGCAGGTGGCCTCGCAGGTGTTGCACCGGATGCAGATCTCCGGATCGATCAGGTGCTGTTCGAGGACGGCGGCGTTCATGATCAGTTGAAGCGGATGTATTCGAAATTGACCGGCTGACGGTTGATGCCCATGGCGGGGGGTGCAATCCAGTTGGCGAATTGACCAGGTTCCACCACACGGCCCATCAGGCTGGCCACAAAAGCACGGTCTTCGGCGCTGGGCAGCCACTCGTTTTTGCGCGCATTCCATTCGGCATCGCTGAGCACCTGGCCTTCGGGGCTGACTTTCACACCAGAGAGGGCTCCGATGTTGCGGTGGAAGGCCTTGTGCGGCACGCTCAGGCGGTGCGGCTAACCGGCTTTCTCGATGACGCGGTTCCAACGATCGACACCACCGACAGAGTCTTTGATGTAGTCGTCGCGCAGCACTTCGTTCAAGGCATTGAGCATGGGCACTTCTTTTTCGCGCAATTGGCCGTCACGCACTTCGAGCACCTTGTAGTGGTCGTTGCGCAATTGGTGGTCGTCGCTGCGCTTGCCTTCTTCGTATCGACCCTTGAGGCCAGTGGTGTAGAAGGTGGCCGCATTGGACGACTCGTCAGCACCGAAGAGATCGATGGTGACGCTGAAGTGGAAGTTGAGGTAACGCTGAACCGTGGGCAGATCGATGACGCCTGCAGCGCGCAGCTTGGCGGGGTCGTCGGTCTTGAGCTCGTTCATCACTTGGCAGGTGCGCTGGATCACGCGCGAGATGCCCGACTCGCCCACGAACATGTGGTGGGCTTCTTCGGTGAGCATGAACTTGGTGGTGCGGGCCAATGGGTCGAAGCTGGATTCGGCCAAAGCACACAGCTGGAATTTGCCGTCGCGATCGGTGAAGTAGGTGAACATGAAGAAAGACAGCCAGTCCGGGGTTTCTTCGTTGAAGGCTTCAAGGATGCGGGGGTTGTCGGCCTGACCGCTGCGGCGCTCAAGAAGGGCTTCGCCTTCTTCACGGCCATCACGGCCAAAGTATTTGTGGAGCAAATACACCATGGCCCAGAGGTGGCGTCCTTCTTCCACGTTGACCTGAAAGAGGTTGCGCAAATCGTATTGGCTGGGGCAGGTCAAACCAAGGTGGCGCTGCTGCTCCACCGATGCGGGCTCGGTGTCGCCTTGGGTCACGATGATGCGGCGCAGGTTGGCGCGGTATTCGCCGGGGACGTCTTGCCAGGCGTTTTCGCCAAGGTGGTCGCCGAAATGAATTTTGCGGTCTTGCTCAGCGGGATTGAGGAAGATGCCCCAACGGTAGTCGGGCATCTTGACGTGACCGAATTGGGCCCAGCCTTGGGGGTCCACGCTCACTGCGGTGCGCAGGTAGACGTCAAAGTTTTGCGAGCCATCGGGGCCCATGTCTTGCCACCAGTTCATGTAGTTGGGCTGCCACTGCTCAAGCGCGCGTTGCAAGGTGCGGTCTTCGCTCAGGTTGACGTTGTTCGGGATTTTTTCGCTGTAGTCGATGCTGCTCATGGAGGGCTCCTGTGTGAATGGGGTTCTGGTGTGGGCAATGCGGTCAGACGCGGTTCCAGTCGAAGGCGGCTTTGTCGCCTTTGCCGTAAACCTTGAGTGCGCCCTTGTCGCCCACGGCGTTGGGACGCTGGAAGATCCAGTTTTGCCAAGCGGTGAGTCGGCCAAAGATTCGGGTGACCATGTTTTCTTGGCCGTTGAAGCGCAGGTTGGCTTCGAGGCCAGTGAGCGCATCGGGCGACATGGCCACACGCTCTTCGATGGCGATGCGCACTTCGTCGCCCCAATCGATGTCGTCGGGTGCGGCAGTGACCAGGCCGAGCTTGACCGCGGCATCGGCATCAAGGGCTTTGCCCACGGCTGATCGCACGGCTTCAAGGGGAGCTTGCTCCTCGTAAAAGCGGCGAGCGAGGCGGCTTTGGCCAGTGGCCATGGGGAAGTTGCCAAAGTTCATTTCGGTGAGTTGAATCTGTGGCGCCGTGCTGGGCGAATCGGGCAAGGCCAGGTGATAAATGCGGTCGCAAGCAAGAGCCAGTTCGAAGAAGGTTCCGACAAAGCACGAGCCTTCTTCAATCAGCGCAAACAGGCTGCGCGAGGACACATCCAAACGGCTCAAGGTGCGGCGCAAGAGGCCCATGGTTTCGCGCACCAACCAATGGTTGGCGTTGGCGCTGAGGAATGCGTCCATGTCGAGAACGGCCTGGGCATTGCCTTGGGTTTTGATGACCCACACGCCCAGATCGGGTTCGTTGGTGCGCATGTGAAGGATCGCATCATCGAGTTCGCGGGCAAGTTGCAGCACCGCCCAATTGGCGCCCAAGGCTTGTGCGGCATCGCCGTTGGCGGGCATGGCTTGGGTGGGCGCATGGATGACCCAGGTGGCGGTGCGCTTGCTGCGGTCGATCTGGATGTCGACATGGGCATAGCGCACGCTGTTTTCGCCCAATTCACGCTGGATGGGCGTGAGCTCAATGCCCTTGACGCCGCTGGGACGCTGGCTCTTGGCTGCAAGTTGCGCGGCGCGCAGCTTGACTTGTTCGGCAAATTGGGCGGGCTTGGCGATGTCGTCAACCAGTCGCCAGTCTTTGGCGCGCTGACCCCGAACACCTTCGTTGGTGGTGCAAAAAATATCGGCCAGGTCGTGGCGCACGCGACGCTTGTCGGTCACGCGGGTGAGGCCACCGGTACCGGGCAACACGCCCAGCAAGGGCACTTCGGGAAGGCTCACCGCAGAGGAGCGGTCGTCGATCAGCAAGATCTCGTCGCAGGCCAGGGCCAGTTCGTAGCCGCCGCCTGCACAAGCGCCGTTCACCGCAGCGAGGAACTTCAAGCCTTCGTGTTGCGAGGAGTCTTCCATGCCGTTGCGGGTCTCGTTGGTGAACTTGCAGAAGTTCACTTTCCAGGCGTGGCTGGAAACGCCCAGCATGAAGATGTTGGCCCCGGAACAAAAGACCTTGTCTTTCAAACTGGTGAGGACCACGGTCTTGACGGTGGGGTGCTCAAAGCGGATGCGGTTCAAGGCATCGTTGAGTTCGATGTCCACACCCAAGTCGTAACTGTTGAGCTTGAGCTTGTAGCCGGGGCGCAATCCTGCGTTTTCATCGAAGTCAGCGGCCAAGGTGGCGACATCGCCTTCGACCTTGAGATTCCAGTGGTGGTAGCGGGAAGGGTGGGTTTGGTAATCAACGCGGTCTTGTCCGGTGGTGGCACTCATCACGGTCTCCTGTTGGGGTTGACGAGTTGATCGGGGGTCCGTCAACATGAATTAAAGTGCATCATACTGAGCCTTTAATCCATGTCAATGCATTTTTTTGCAGTTTTTACCGAATTAAGGGTTTCCCAGCATGAGTCCAGCCCGAAATCAGGCCAAACGCGGGGCGAGCAAGGCCAAAAGGGCCTGAAAAGCCTGTTGCTGGCTTTGACCGCTGGTCATCAGGCTGAGGTCGGCCTTGGCATAAAAAGGCTTTCGACCTTCCAGGATGCGGCGCAAGTCGTCCATGGCCTCGGGGTTGGCGGCCATGGGTCGCGTGTCGCCTTGGGCAAGCACACGCGCCATGTGATCTTCTGGGGTGGCTTGAAGCCACAAGGTGAGGCAGTGGCCGAGCAGGTACTGAAAATTCTCGGTGTCTGAAACCAAGCCGCCTGGCGTGGCAATCACCGCCTCGGCTTGTGCGCTGATGGCTTCTTCCAAGGCACGGCGTTCGTAACGGCGATAGGCCAGGGGCCCATATAAAGAATGGATCTCGCTGGCGTTGCACCCCGCCAAGGCCTCGACTTTTTGGGTGAGTTCGACAAAAGGCCAGCCCAGGGCTTGGGCCAGCAGGCGACCCAAGGTCGATTTGCCAGCGCCTCGCAGGCCAATGAGGGCAATGTGTCGGCTTCGGTCGCCACGGTCTTCGGCTTCGTGAAGGAGGTCGGGCAAGGCCAGCCTGACCTTTTGCAGATCGGCTTCGCTGCGCTGGCTCAGGGCTTGGCGAAGCAACAGCCATTCTGGCGATGAGGTGGTGACATCGCCCAGCAACTCGGAGAGGCTGCAGCCCAAGGCATCGGCCACTTGCAAGAGGATGAGGATGGACGCGTTGCCGGTGCCGCCTTCCAAATTGGCCAGGTGGCGTTCCGAAACCTGGGCCGCTTGGGCCACTGCGCGCCGGGTCAGGCCACGGCGGGCGCGCAAAAGGCGAACCCGTTCGCCCAAGGCATCCAGAAAAGGGTGGCGGGAAGATGCATCGGTATCACTCATGCATGCACTTTAATGCATCTTTGGCGGCCGATTCAGGTCTTGGAAATCTTGATGGTGGGGAAGGCCCTCTTTTGATCGCGGCTGAGCGCCGTGAGTTGGTCCCAAACCGATTGCGCCATGGCCAGGTAGTGCGCGCTCAAAGGGCCTTGGGGGTCAGCCGCCACCGTGGGCTTGCCCGAGTCGGCTTGCTCGCGGATGCGGATGTCCAAGGGCAATGCCCCCAACACCTTGGCACCGATGTCTTGGGCCAAACGTTCTGCCCCATGCTGACCAAAGATGTGTTCTTGATGACCGCACTGGCTGCACACATGAACGGCCATGTTTTCGACCAACCCCAAGATGGGCACGCCCACTTTTTCGAACATGGCCACGCCTTTGCGCGCGTCGATCAGGGCCAGGTCTTGCGGGGTCGTGACGATGACCGCACCCGTGAGCGGCACCCGTTGGCTGAGCGAAAGCTGAATGTCGCCAGTGCCGGGGGGCATGTCGACGATGAGCACATCGAGGTCGTTCCAACGGGTTTGGTGCAGGAGTTGATCGAGGGCTTGAGAGGCCATGGGGCCACGCCAGATCATGGCTTGCGAAGGGGGCACCAAAAAGCCGATGGACATGAGCTGCAGGCCCAGGCGTTCGACGGGCAACATGTGTTTGTCGCCATCGGTTTGAGGCTTGCCCTGCACGCCAAACAAAATGGCCAAGCTGGGGCCGTAAATGTCGGCATCGAGCACGCCCACGCGGTGGCCGAGTTGGCTCAGGGCCAAGGCCAGATTGGCCGCAGTGGTGCTTTTGCCCACGCCCCCTTTGCCCGAGGCAACGGCCACGATGTGGCGCACGCCAGGCAAAGGCGGCAAGCTGGGGCGAGGAGGTTGATCGGGGGCGGTGCTCATGGAAATCCTGTGGATGAGGTTGACGTGACTTGACTCAGCGGGCGAGTGTATCGGCGAGCCTAGAATCCGCGCTTTCACAAGCGCTTTATCAAGGATTCTTTGCTCATGTCCCAGCGCCAGCTGTTTGTCACCACCGCCTTGCCCTATGCCAACGGCAAGTTCCACATCGGCCACATCATGGAGTACATCCAGGCCGACATCTGGGTGCGGTTCCAGCGAATGCAGGGGCACAGGGTCCACTTTGTGTGTGCCGACGATTGCCACGGCGCACCCATCATGATTGCCGCCGAAAAAGCAGGGAAAACGCCACAGGCTTTTGTCGCCGACATCGCCGCAGGCCGCAAACCTTATCTGGACGGCTTTCACATCAGCTTTGACAACTGGCATTCGACCGACGGCCCCGAGAACCACGAGCTGGCGCAATCGATTTACCTCGCGCTCAAGGCCAACGGACTGATCGAAACGAGAACCATCGAGCAGTTCTTCGACCCTGAAAAAAACATGTTTTTGCCCGACCGCTTCATCAAGGGCGAATGCCCCAAGTGCGGGGCCAAAGACCAATACGGCGACAACTGCGAAAGCTGTGGTGCGGTGTATGCGCCCACCGAACTCAACAACCCCTACTCGGCCTTGTCGGGGGCCAAGCCGGTGCTCAAGCAGTCCGACCATTTCTTCTTCAAGCTATCGGACCCGCGCTGCCTGGAATTCCTCAAGCAGTGGACGACTTCTGGCGCGGTGCAAACCGAGGTGCTCAACAAAATCAGCGAGTGGATCGAGCCGGGTGAAGACGGCAAGCCCAAGATGGGCGATTGGGACATCTCGCGCGATGCGCCCTACTTTGGCATCGAGATCCCCGACGCTCCGGGCAAGTATTTTTATGTCTGGCTGGACGCCCCGATTGGCTACCTCGCTGCCTTGAAAAACCATTTCGAAAAAGGCGGTGCCCGCGCGCTGGGCGAGACGCGCAGCTTTGATGCGTTCATGGCCGACGACAGCGTTGAGCAATACCATTTCATTGGCAAAGACATCATCACTTTCCACACGCTGTTTTGGCCGGCCACGCTGCACTTCAGCGGCCGCAAGGTGCCCAATGCGATTTTTGTTCATGGCTTTCTCACCGTGAGCGGAGAAAAGATGAGCAAGAGCCGTGGCACTGGCCTTGATCCGCTCAAATACCTGAACCTGGGCATGAACCCCGAGTGGTTGCGCTACTACATCGCAGCCAAGCTCAATGGTCGCAACGAAGACGTGGACTTCAATCCCGACGACTTCATGGCACGGGTCAATGCCGACTTGGTGGGCAAATACATCAACATCGCCAGCCGAGCTGCGGGTTTCCTGAGCAAGCGCTTTGGAGGCCGCCTGGGCGAGGTGTCTGCTGATGGCGATGCCTTGCTGGAACACCTGCGCGAGGCCTTGCCTCAAGTTGCCGAGATGTACGCGGCGCGCGACTTTGCCCGCACCTTGCGCGAAGTGATGTTGCTGGCCGACCGCGTGAACGAATACGTGGACGCCAACAAGCCGTGGGAACTGGCCAAACAAGATGGCATGGACGCGCGGCTTCACGATGTGTGCACGACCTGCATCGAAGCCTTCCGAATCCTCAGCACCTTGCTCAAACCTGTATTGCCTCAGCTCGCTTTGCAAGTCGAAGCATTCCTGAAGATTCCGGCGCTGACGTTTGACGCCGCGTCACAGGCTTTGGGAGCGGGTCATCAGATCGGCGAATACAAGCACCTCATGCAGCGCGTGGATGTGAAGATGCTCGATGCTTTGTTTGAAGTCGAGGGGCAGAAATTGGGGTCAGAGCCCGAGTTTCGCTCCGCGAAATCGGGATCTGACCCCAATTCCCCGACCGACCCCAATTCCCCGACCGACCCCAATTCCCCGACCGACCC
>JACCDO011968825.1_pt1 | contig 11531 bp, 17 predicted proteins | sample 7446101 | NCBI WGS metagenome assembly JACCDO01 (sample SAMN15323440, study PRJNA562643) | freshwater metagenome | isolation source: river surface water | place: USA:Blue River Watershed | collected 2017-08-16
AAAGTACAAGCACAAAATTAAAAAATATTTAAATTTAGGGGGAAGAGGCGTTGCACCTACCTCCCCAAAAACAAGGCTTGATTGCCACCTACAGAATAAAGGAGATAGCATGAAACCGCAACTTTTAAAATCAGAGCAGAAGCATGACATACAAGTGACTACAAATTTCAATATCGCTGAGCTTGAATTTAGGTCAGTGATACCAGATGAGTACCTAGACAATGCGAAAAAGTTATTGATTGAGCTACAAAAAGTGAGAGATGCTTTAGGCTCACCGATCATCATCACAAGTGGATATAGAGCAGCAGAGTACAATCAAGAGATTGGGGGAGCAACCAAGAGCCAACATATTACCGCTTGTGCCGTTGATTGCTATGCTAAGAATTTAACCGTTCAGGCATTTCATACATTTGTAAGAGAGGGTATTAAAGCCAAGAAATGGAATTTTAAAGGTTTAGGCTTTTATGATCGTGGTTGGATACATGTAGATATTAGAAATTCACCTCACCTTGTAGAGTGGGTAGGCTAGGCTATTCCCATCGCTTCCATGCATCATCTTCGCTAAACTCTTCTTGCTCATCAATGATTTCGGTAGCACCACAATCTTGAGCCATCTGGCATAGATCATACACATCTTGCTTGCTAGTATTATCGCAATCAAGGCATAAATCCTCATACAAGCCGAGCATGCAATCAGTCATCCAATCAAGGGCACGAGTGACTGACACGATATTGATGGGATTGTGATAGCTAGCCTCAATATCATGACCTTGCACATATACACAATCTTTGTCCATGGATACAGATACACCACACTGATCAGCTGAGAGAGTCACAAACCAAACAATGCCCTCGTCCTTGAGGCTATCAATCAAGCCTTGCATACTGGTCGCTCTCTTGATTGCAGCTAAGAGTTTGATATAATCTTTCTTGCCTACGGTCGAATGAGTGAACTTGTGAAAGCCGAACTTACAACCACGACTCACCTTTTGGCTCACTTGAATTTCAGTAAAGCCTCTTGCATGAACATGAACATCCACAGTGAAACCGTTTACATGCATGGTGCTGGTCTTGATTTCAACCGCATCTACGATTGCTTGCTTCTCAGCCTTCACTTGTGCAAGCTTCTCTTCCAAAGCTTTGATTTCATCATCGAGAGCAACAACGGCTTGAGCTTGTGCGACAACGATTTGACCTTCTTCTACAAGGCCATATTGATTTGCAAGTGTAAAGGTCATGACAAGTGAGTTACATGGGGTAGTGGTATAGTGACCGTCTTCACGGACAATTGCGAACATGTCATTTGAGAAATGTTCTACGGTATGCTTTACGCCCTTGATATCTACATAGGTGCGAAGAGTTTTGGATGGATTTGCTTGAGCTTCTTGTGCAATCATTGCGTTGAAATCTAAGAACATGATTTTTTTCCTTTTGGAAGAGGTTTTGTTTTGCTTTGTTATTTATAGTTATATATGAAAATTCTTATATTGTCAAACTAAATTTAAATATTTTTTAAAAGTTTTTTTAGATCATCAAAGTTTTCAAATAAACTCGGTTGGGTACTAGGTGGATATCGTCTTGACGGCATCCCCAATCTCTTGACTACCGCACAAACATAACTTACGGAAACATCGAGGGATTGAGCAATGAACATATTTGTAAGCCCCTCATCTCGCATTGCCCTTATTCTCTTAGGTAGCTCAGGATCATCAAACTTTCTTAGTATTAGGTGCGAAAGCTTGTAGTGATAAATATAAGTTTTGATCGTACTCTCAGCCTTGCATAGTGCATCAGCGATTTCAGGGATTGATTTTTTATCTATGAGCATAGCCTCTATTCTAAGAGCGGGGACTGATCTATAAGCGGGGGAGTCACCTACTCGTATGCCATAGCCAGATAAATATGTTTGGATTGTACGGTGCGAAAGCCCAAGCTCGCTCGCTATCTCTTTAGCACACAAGCCTTCATCCAGCTTCATTTGGAGATACTCGGCGGGGGGTTTCCTCGTTTTTAGTGTAAAGCCGTGAGTATGTCGGATCTTCGCTACATAACTTTCTTGTGTACCTACTTGTTTAGCGATTTGTAGATTAGTCAGTTGCCCATCACTCTCAAGTAAATTAACGATCTTAGCGACCTTACTTCTCTTTCGATTACTATCATAAAGTTCTACATACCCAAATTTTACGATTGCTCTTCTTACCGAGTCACGATGCACATTCAGCTTACGAGCCATATAAGCCGTTGATTTCCCCGCTAGGATCATCCTATGCAGATCTTTTGGGGACATGCTTGCTTTAGCAGCTTTCTTGATCTTGACTTGCCCCAAGTAGACATAGATCAGCCTAGCAATTGTACCATCTATTTTATGGATATCGCACCAAGCATCTAAACCGATCTTACGGACGACTTGAGCCTCCACCTTTTCATCTAGCCTCATGCTCTCTAGCACAGGCTTGCACCTAATTGATAATTTTTCTAGTACTTGCGGATCCGTTGGCGTTTCCATATACGACGCCAAGAGTTGTAAATCGTCCATGATCTATTTATCCTCTTTTTATTTATTTATTTATAGGATAAACAATTTAAAAACTACTTATATATATAAAATACTACTAATTAAAAAAACTTTTTATTTTTGGTGCAATAATTTTTACTTGTTCATTTGCTTTAGTGCAAGGAGACAATAGCCAGCCAAGTCTTGATAGGGACTTTCCCCCATAGGATCGTTGTCTTTTGCAATCCTAGAAATCTTATCTAGCATACGAACAATCACATGGATATCTTTGTATTGCTCTACTTTAATCCCTTCAGGGTAAAGAAGTTCAAGGATTTGGGTAGTTTTAGCGAAAGCATTACCGTAGGCCAAGTTCTTTTGCTCCAGTAGTGTAGCTAAAGCATTTGCAATCTTGTGAAATTCTGACTCAGCCATAGGTCACAATTTGCCCCAAAACATTCATGTATTGATTGCTAAGCCCAAGCTGAATGAATACTTGAGCTTGATTAAGGCTGAATTTGGGGAAAACTTTAGTATGAGCTTCACCTTTATCGTCAAAGTATGTGAGGTTGCCTTTACGGCCAATGAGTAACATCATGATCATGATCCTTTAGGAAAGAATGTAGAAATTCAAGATTTGAAGAACGAAGAATGGCACACTATCAAAATCTAGGTAAGAATACAAGTCCCTATCGTATGCTCTAAATCGCTCGGTATCAAAAGAGTAGCGGTACGAAGTATCCCCCGTTTGTCGATTAACAATCGTCCAGTCATAGAGCCAACCAAGACGGTTTAGCTTGTTCTTGCATTCAATTTCAAGCGAGAGTAAGAGCAAGGTAGCAAAACAAAAGATGTAGCTTGCATGGGGGGATTTTGAGAGGATACATACGATCAAAAAGACAAAAGAAAGTCCCTTGACATACATCCTATTGGATTGTTGTGTTTCGATCAGTGTAAAGATCATGTCAAGCTCTTTGTGGAAAGCTTCTTGATCTAAATAGGCATCATCTGGGGATTGTAAAAAGTCTTCGCTCATCATATTTTCCTTGTGGTTGAGAGATACCCATAAACACAAGGTGGGGATAAAAATTATATTTATTTTTTGTGAGTGATACAACCTTCAGCATCAGGCTCACCGCTATAATCTCTCTTTTGTACCATGGCAAGTTTGTTGGATACCGCCGTTCTTACATCGATATTTGAGAGAGCAGCAAGGTGCATAAGCAAGATATAAAGATCAGCAAATTCCTTTTCTTGCTCTTCACTACCTTGTTCGGTTTCTTCGAATTCCGCAATCTCATTCTTTAAGTGATTGAGTACGCCGGGGATTGTTGCCCGTCCATCAAATTGTTGTTGCCATGCCCAAACTTGTTGGGTGATTGTATCTAGTGATGGGATAAGGGGGACATAGAAAGCGACCTTATCCAAAGACTTGAGCATCTCAATTTGATCTTCATTTTGCCCCACAATAGAGTCACTCCACCTATAAAGAGGCTTGATTGTATTGTCACCATGTAAAAGCACACCTTCAAGGCTCATGTCGTATAGTGGTTTCAAGAGTTTTGGCTCTTGTTCGGTACTCATGCACATATCGGCGAATTGCATTTTTTTAGCTAGAGAGCTGGCTGAGAAATAATCGATCAAGTATTGTTTGACCGTAGTTGCGTTTAAAGACATGTGTCACACTCTAGCTTAGGATGGCAAGGATTTGAGAAGGTTTAATTACATGGTAAGTTTTTGTGAATGACACAGCTTCATCAGCCTTATAGGTTAACTGAAAGCTAGGAATTGCTTCATCACTATGAATTAAAACGGTTGCACCATATCGTACATGTTGCTCTTCCCCTTGTGCGGTATCCGTAACTTTAGCAACAAAGCGTTTACCGTCATCCCCAACACTGGTTTTAATATCCACAAAAATGTACCCGCTCATAGGACGAGCCTTATCGAATTGTGAAAGGTCATATCTACTCATAAAAAAATCCTTTTTTAAGTTTATGCGTCAAGCCGATTTTCCAAATCAAAACAATCGGATTTGTGAGAGTCAAGCTGATTTCTCACATATATATACATATAATAAAATAGATACAATAAATAAATAAGATATCACTTGCTTGCGTGACTAAAAAAGCCTTTAGCACCGATTGTAAGGCCTGAGTTATCTCTCACTGGATCCACTTGTAAAAGATCAGAGCGATTGGGAAGAGCAAGGAAAACGGGAGCAGATACGATATAGTAAACGCCGTCTTCAAAAGGTGGTAGATCAATAAATGTATCGCTACTTGCCTTTTCAGTGATACAAGACTTAATGATTGGGATATATAAGCCGTCTAGATCAACGGGAGCGACAACGAAATCCCAAGTTAAATTTTTTGTGCTAGGTGATGCAATACGAGTGATTAAACCGCAAGGTTGGATTGTGTACAACACATGATCTTGTGTCCCCATGAAATGGATAGGATGGGGGGTAGCGTTGTAGATGCACTTAGGTGATGCACTGATAGACATAAGCTGAGTAAGATCATTTTCTAGATCAGGAAGAACGGCAAAACCGATTTCAGCCTCGGATTGAATTTCAGAGTAAGACATAAAGCGTGCCTTGTGGATCAGTTTACGAGTTTCCTCGATCTTGTTTTGGATAAGTGTTTTTACACTCTCTAGATATGGCTTGAATGCAACCATGATGAAATCCTTGTTTGAGTTGTTGGATGCTTTAATCTATTTTTAACATGTTCCTCTTAAATTGTATATATGTTTTTTTATATTTTTATAAAAATACGATCATTTTACCTTGTCCGATTGACTACCATCCCCATGCTCCAGTCATACCACTTGCCGAATAATCAGTGACTACACCTTCAAAAAAATTCTTGAAAGATACGCCGTTCACAATCCAGTCAAGCCAAGGTAGTGGATTTTTATCAATGTGGTAAATAGGTAGGCAGTCAAGTTGCATGAGCCTACGATCGGCTAGATACCTAATGAACATCTTGACTTCAATTTTCACGAGGCTTTCCACTACTTGAGCCTCCCCAAAGATCATGTCAATCAGCTGATCTTCTAAATCAACGGCTTGTGTAAATAGGTTTTGTATTTCCGCTTGCTCAACCTTGATATTCATCTCTTTTACATAGGTTTGATAGAGCTGAGTCATTGCTTTTACATGCAAGCTTTCATCTTTAATAGACCATTCCACAACCTCGCACATGCCTTTCATCTTGCCTTGTTGTTGGAAGTGGAGGAGCATGACAAAAGCTGAGAAAAGAGACATCCCTTCGTTGCATACCGCTTGAGCAAGTGAATAAGCCGTTTGAACGAAATCGCTAGGATTGATTGATTGCATATTGTGAATTTTATCGAGCATAGGCTTGTGATTTAAGAAGTATGCATACTCACTCTCATCAAGGCCCAGTGTATCATTAAGTAAAGCATAGGCTCTTTGGTGAGTACCCTCTCGGTTGGCAAAACTCAGCAGCATGTTTCTGATTTCATTATTCTTGAATATGGGCAAGAATTGATCCACATAGTTATCAGCTACGGCTACATCCGATTGAGTAAAAATTCTAAGGATTTGAGTGATGAATTTCTTAGCATCAGGTGATAGCGAGTTGCTCTTCCATTGCTTTACATCCTCTTGTAGTTTTGCCTCCCATGTCCCCCAGTGCATCTTCTCATGCTCTTCAGCGATTTGCATAGCCCAAGGATATCTGAAAGGCTTGTAGGTTTTGCTCTCTTTTAGTAAATCACTCATTTTTATCCCTCACATGCAATACATTCATCGAGTTTTGTCACTTGCTTAACCACTGGCTTACTGATCTTTTCAGCTTGAGTCCCCGCCGTAGTACGAAGGTAGTACACTGACTTTAAACCTTGTTTCCACGCTTGAAGATGGCAAGCATTGACATAGGATTTTGAGCTACCAGAGGGGAAGAAAAGATTAGTGGATTGACCTTGACATATATGTACTTGCCTATCCCCAGCATGTGAGATAATCCATTGTTGATCAATCTCAAAAGCCGTCTTAAAAATTTGTTTTTCTTGATCGGTGAGTAAATCTAAATGCTGAACGGATCCTTCATGAATGATGATGGATTGCCAAACCTCTTCATATTGAGTTTCACTTAGTTTTTTAGATAGTAGTAATTGATCAAGGTATTTGTTCTTAGTAAGGAATGTCCCCGCTCTTGTGCGGTGAGTGAATGCATTAGCTACCCATGGCTCAATACTAGGTGATGTATCTAGGATGATACTAGAGTTTGAATTTGGAGCAATCGCAAGTAAATGTGCATTGCGTCTACCCGTACCTAAACCATCAGGATATTCACCTCGTTCAATTGCAAGCTTTTCACTTTGAGCAACGGCTTTCTCTTTAATCAATTTGAAAATCTTATTGTTCAAACTCTTCGCTACTACTGACTCAAAGGATACTTTCTTGCGTTGTAGGTACGAATGGAAGCCCATAGCACCAAGTCCAAGACTTCTCTCTTGCCTTGCTCCATGTATCGCATTCTTGAGTTGGTGAGGTGCATGATCAATAAAGTATTGTAAAACATTGTCTAGGAAAGTGATGCAATCCTCAACGATAGTGGTATCTTTCCACTCATCAAAATATTCAAGGTTGAGGCTAGATAGACAACATACGGCTGATCTATCTTTAGCCGTTGGTAAGAAAATTTCTGAGCATAAATTTGAGCTATGTATTTGTAATCCTTGATCTTTTAAACTTTGGGGCAAGGCTCTATTAGCGGTATCCTTGAACATGAGATAAGGCTCTCCAGTTCTAAATCGTACTTCTAAAATTCTTTCCCACAATTCCCTTGCTCTTACCGTTTCTCTTATTTCGCTTGTATGTGGATCTATCAAGTCCCATGCTTTATCATCTATCACCGCTTGCATGAATGCATCACTTAAACAAATTGCATTATGAAGATTGAAGGCCTTGCGATTTGTATCACCGCCAGTAGGTAGCCTTAGATTTAGAAATTCAATAATATCGGGATGATCAATATCAAGGTAAGCAGCATAACTTGCGCGTCTAGTTTTACCTTGTCTATAAGCCTCAACATCCGAGTCAATCGTCTTAATGAATGGAATAGGGCCGGGGGCTTTTTGGGATACCGCCCGTACATGCCCCCAATAGCCACCTACCCCACCACCTAGCACGCCAAGCCAACGGTTTTCACTTGTATGTGCAATCAAACCGTCAAGATCATCGCTTACATAGGTGAGATAGCAAGAGATAGGCAAGCCCGCCTTTAGCTTTTCCTCATCCTTGATCCTTGCATTGGATAGGATGGGGGATGAGAACATAAACCAACCTTGTCGCACATAGTTATAGATACGATCAGCTAGAGCATAATCATCAGCACAATAAGCCTTGCTTGCTCGCTCAAATGCTTGATCAATTTCAGTTTCATAAGATAGTAGATAGTAGCTCTTCAAAAGTGATAGAGCATGATCTGAGAATTGCATTTTTTAAATTTCCCCTTGTGTGAGTGGATTTTCATAGTAGCTAAATCACAAGGGGTATGATTATTTTTTAATTGCTCCTACGAGCCATGACAAGGATTAAGATTTTCTTATTATCATCCTCACATACAAGAGGAGTGATGAGTACGCCAGATTGATAGGCTTTAGTAGTATGTGCAATAGCGTGACCAAAATAGGCGGTTGAGAATTTGGAAGAAGCACAACCTTCTTCCACAAAATCATCATCAGCATATTCGTATAAATCATGTCCACTAGTATCACTACCAACGATGAGAAAGTTGTTTTGCTTGTCCACGGATAGCATGATATGACTCACCTCTTTATCCGTTTGAACTTTTGCGACTTGTTTCAAGCATTGTTTCAAGGTTGCATTCAATTCGTACACAATAGGTGAATTTTCATACTCTTTGGGGATGATTGAGCGAGTATCTGGGAAGTCCTCTTGAATGAGTCTTACGGCTACAAATTGAGACACATCCTTGAAAATGATATGACCTTTAGCAAGTGTAATTGTGGGGTAGATTGTAGTATCAAGGAAACTCTTTACATGTTTTAGCGAAGAGATTGGGATGAGGGTATTGAAATCAAGGTAGCTCTTTTTTTCAAGTCTGACGCGAGCGAGTGTATACCCATTTGTAGCCTCAAGTATCAAGTTGTCACCGATTGTTGAAAGATGAAGTGCACCGAGCCTTGCTCTCTGACCAGTCTTATCGGCACAAGGCTCGGTTAGGTCAATCGCTTTCTTTAGATCAATCAATTCAGCTTCATTCCATACGGGTGTAGACTCATCAATCTCAAAATCACTAAAAATCTCGGGGTATTCTTTAGGATCATGAGCCTTGTAGTAAATCTTAACTGAGCCTTGAGAAATGACTTGCTTGTCAAAATCAATTGTGATTTTACCACTAAAGATAGAGATTGCTTGAGCCAGTGATTGGTGGTGCATCAAGATTTCAATTTTTTCACTCACCGCTTGATCAAGATCAAATTGAGCGATTTTTGTAGCTTCAAAATTTGTGGATTTTAGTGTGAGGATAGTATCTGATACACCTACATAGATATAAGATAAGTATTCTGGAGATGTTAGTTGTGATGCAAGAGCGATGATTGATTTAACAATCGCAACATTCTTAGTCAGATCAATAGTGATTTTCATGGATTGTCCTTTGATGAAAGATAGCTTTATATATCAAAGAATTTATATCAGATCAAATTTGATCTAGCACCTTAATGAAATCTGGTAGCAAGTTGGCAAGCATGGGGACGGGCTTACCTACTTGAAGAAGATCAGCAACCGTAAAACTCTTCTTTTCAAAATCTCTAAACTTTTGCCACGAGCATGCAAACCAAACACCGTCAAGTCTTACAAGCACAACGGCTATTTGCCCCCATGCAAGTCTACGGTCAAGTTGCTCTTGTTGGTATGGATCAATCGCTGATTTTTGTATTCTCATGCCTTCCCTTGATTTACATTCTAAATAGCCACCTCGTCCACCTGGTAGCCAAATCTCAAAGTCACATCCCGCCTTGTCAGAGTAAATAGCATGGAAGCAATTCTTTCCACTACCTACTCTTTTATAAGGCTCATGTCTTTTATTTATCTCAGCAATCTTATGCTCCAGATAGAAAGCACCTATCTCTAAGATTTGTTCCTCAGCCGTCTTACCTTGCTTTTGGGCACGTAGTCCAGCATTACTCCTTGCCGTTGGGGTTGTCCTCATAAATCCTCTTTTGCGAGTCATATTCTATCACCTCTCTATTAAATCGATGGGCTATATATGAATAGCTTAAAAAGGCTTCAGAGGAAGATTTAATTTGTTCTAATTATGTTCAAATTCTCTTTGAATTTGAGTAGAATTGTAGTGATTTTTACCTATTTGTATCAATTCATAGGTAAAAAAGCCTAAATTCTACCTATAAAAAACCTAATTCTTTTATGATTTTTGAGATACTTTTTTATCGTTTTTAGTACCCCCCTCCCCCCCTCCTACTTTTTAGAAAAAATCAATGTTGTTTAAGTATTGAGAAATAAAGCATTTTTTAAATCATTTTTTAGTGCGAATGGAACAGGTGATGATCATATTCTCGATCTGATCTAGTGTCTTCTCAAAAGTCTGCTGTAAGAAGGGCAAATTTTGTCGGATTGAGAAAGAAGTATCAAACATTGTCAGATTATTGTCAAAGGACACCACACAGCGAATGCTCATCGTATTTAGGTTTAGATCAAGATGTACTTCTGCATCCAAGACTTGATTGACGATTGACCATCCAGAGCAAATAGTGGTTGATGCTTTCTTTTCCCAAGGCTGAGGAAGTTTCAAATCATCAATCACTCTCTCAATCAGATCTGTTTTGCCTTGCCAATTATCAAGTTGGGGAAGAATATATTGAGTCAGGGGGAATTGATCGATCATGATTTCACTTGGATGTCTATGTAGGTTTAATGTTGGTTGTGGATTGTTGTTTGTGTGTTTCATGTTGTTGTACCTGTTTTAAATGGTGGTATAAAAGCACCATTTATTTTTGATATATATTTCAATAACTTAGCTTAATCACTTTTCAAAAAAGGTTTTAAAACCTACCAATGGTAGTGCTTAGATTTTAGTCCTCTAGTCGTTGTTTCCACTGGGCAAGGCGAAGGGCAAAGAGTGAAATTGCATCTTCCGTAAATTCGAGTTTTACACTTGAAGAGTGTGTATCAATCTTTGTGGTTGCCAAAGCAAAGCCATAGCCTTGCCAGATGAAGGTTGACATATCATGAAAATCTTGATCATCTGGATAGATGTCGTGAATTGCATGACCAATTGCATGAGTTAAACCTTCTGCATCGCTGTAATCAGACCATGTTCGCATGACGGGGATAATATGGGATTGGATTTGTTCAATTGCTTCTTTTACTGTTGGCACGATTCTATCCTTGTATGAGTGTGAAATTTGGGATTGACGATTTATTAACACCTGATCAAAGATTTTTTCAGCCCTTTTACATAAAAAAGAGCAATTATTTTTTATATGAAACGGGTATGTGCCAAATGTGTCGTTTCTGGGGCTTAAACAAGGATTTATACGAAAGGTTATTTTATACGAAAGGGACATCTCGTATAAATCTATTGACTTTTAACGATGTGGATAGTGGATTTGAGCGAGAGAAACAAGATCTTGCTTGTCGTCAGCACCGATATACCTCTCAAGTTTTTTAATATATTCCTGCATACTTTGGATATGTGCATAGGCTTGCTTCATCTCTTCCCCCATGTGATGCAGTGGTATGCCCTTTAGCTTGTCCTGATACTCATCAATCCTTGCATTCAGTCGTGTTGCAACAATGAAATAATGAATTGCTTTGCTACTCACTTGATACATCAGTAGCTTCTTTATGTGTGCATCAATCACATCTTTAGAACCATGCTCAATCAAAGCCATTGTTTCATATTCTATATATGGATAGCTTAAAAAGGCTTCAGAGGAAGATTTAATTTGTTCTAATTATGTTCAAATTCTCTTTGAATTTGAGTAGAATTGTAGTGATTTTTACCTATTTGTATCA
>JACCDO011120371.1_pt1 | contig 11530 bp, 9 predicted proteins | sample 7446101 | NCBI WGS metagenome assembly JACCDO01 (sample SAMN15323440, study PRJNA562643) | freshwater metagenome | isolation source: river surface water | place: USA:Blue River Watershed | collected 2017-08-16
GAGAATCATGAAAACTTTAGGCAAGAAAGTAATTGAAGTAGATCCAATTCGAAGTGTGGCAGCACAAAGTGTTGCTTCAACTGTTTTGTATGTGATGGCAATTTATTTGAAAGCTCCCATAAGCACAACACACACGATCACTTCTTCAATTATTGGAGCAGGAGCAACTAGAGGAAGAAAAAGAGTTTCTTGGGGAGTTGTTGGAAATATAGTTTCTGCTTGGGTTTTGACATTACCTGCAGCAGCACTTTGCGCTGGATTAACTTATGCAGTAATCCACTTATTTTTGTTTTAACTCAACCAGTATTTCTTAAACCTGTAGCAATGCCATTAATAGTTAACAATAATGTTCTTCGTAGTAATGGATCTATTTCGTCATTGACTTGACTTAATTCTCTAACTTTTTTCAATAGAGAAACTTGTAAGTATTGTAAAGGTAAAAGATATGTATCTCTAATTTGTAATGTCTTTTTTAAGGATTGTTGATTATCTAATATTTCAGTTTCTCCAGTTATCCAAAGAATTTGTTTTTTTGTTTCTTCATATTCTTCTTTAACTTTGTCAAACATATGATGCAATTCTTTTGGTACTAATTCATTTACATAATGTTGAGCAATTTTCATGTCAGCTTTTGCAACTGTCATTTCTACATTGCTTATAAAGTTTTTAAAGAAAGCCCAGTTTTTTGACATATGTCTTAAAGTTTCTTCAAAACCTTCACTTCTTGCTGTTTTAATTCCGGTTCCAACTCCAAACCATCCTGGAATAATCTGGCGAGATTGAGTCCAACCAAAAACCCAAGGAATTGCTCTTAAAGATTCAATACCTGCATTTGCTTGTCTTTTTGCAGGCCTTGAACCTAAATGAAGATCAGCTAATTGTTCAACAGGTGTAGAAAGTGCAAAATAATTTGCTAAATCAGGATCTTTAGTAAGTGAATTATATTTTTCTTGAGCTGAAAGACTAATTTTATTCATCACTTGATCCCATTGATCTAAATCTGATTGATTAACTCTGGATGCAGCATGCAACAAAGTTGCTTCCAAAGTTGCTGCAACTAATAATTCTAAATTTTCTTTAGCTAATTGTGGTAATAAATATTTATCACTTATTACTTCGCCTTGTTCGGTTAATTTCATTTCGCCATCAACTACACCCCAAGGCATAGCAAGAATTGCATCATGTGTTGGTCCACCACCACGTCCAACTGTTCCACCACGTCCATGAAAAATTCTTAATCTAACTCCATGCTTTAGTGCAACATCTCTTAATTTTCTTTGGGCAAGTTGAATTTCCCATTGACTTGTTGTTATTCCTGCATCTTTATTTGAATCAGAATATCCAAGCATCACTTCTTGCAAATTATTTCTCAATGAAACTAAAACACGATAAGAAGGAGTTGATAACAGAGTTTCTAATATATCTCCTGCATTTCTTAATTCATCAACAGTTTCTAGTAACGGAACGAAATTAATTTTTGCAATTCTTGCCCCTAAATCAACTAACCCATTTTCTTTTGCAAGTAAAACTGCAGCCATTAAGTCATCTGGACCTTTTGTCATTGAGACGATGTAGGTATCAATGACTTCTTCGCCATATTGCAAAAGTGCTTGATTAATGGCTCCAAAAGTTGAATAAGTTCTAATGTGTTCAGGTTCTGTTAATGCTGTTGGAGTTGTACCCAGTGGGGTTGCAGCTAAAGGTCTTGGTGAATCCAATTCTTGGGCAAGTAATTCAAATCTTTCTTGTTTATTAAGTGAAAGATAAGGTCTATCAATTAATTTTGCTCGATCAATTAAAGGAGCAAGAGCTTCGTGATGTTTTTCAGAATGTTCTCTAACATCAAGTTTTGCTAACTGTAAACCAATAGCCGAAGCAGTTCTTATTGCTTTGCCTAAAATTCCATTAGCAATTAATTCACTTTTTTCATTATTTAAAGCTTCATAAAGCTGATTTAAATCATTTATAAATTCTTTTTGGCTTGCATAATCAACACCTTCAATATGTGCTGATTTATTAGCAAATCTTTGTCTAGTTTTTTCTAATCTGTGGCTAATGGCAGAAAGCTTCAAGCGATATGGTTCTTCAGCGTTAATTCGTTTCATTCTTGAATCAAGATCTGTCAAAGTAGTCAAATCTTTTTCAACAAAATTCCATAATTCATCATCGGCAGGAGAAATACGATCAGAAATAGATAAATCTTCGGCTAATCTTTTAATAATTTTTTGTAGATCCCTAATGGCATGACCTCTTTGAAGTGTTAACACATTTGTGGTCACTTCAGGAGTTACAAATGGATTTCCATCTCTATCCCCACCTATCCACGATCCAAATTCAAGAGGAGTATCTGTAGGAGTTAAAACTTGGTCCACTTTTAATTCTTTTGCAACACGATTAAGTTCTTGCAAAACTTCAGGTAATGCACCTAATGCAGCATCATCTAAATAGTTCATGGCATTTCTTGCTTCATCTAAAACTTCAGGGCGTTCAAGTCTTAATTCGTCTGTTTGCCAAAGTAGATCAATTATTTCTGAGAATTGATCATCTGTAACTGTGGTAATTGATGTATTTGAATATTTTTCATTTAATAATTCAGCAATTCTTTTTAATTTTAAAAGCACACTTCTTCTTGAAGCTTCAGTTGGATGTGCCGTAAAAACAGGTCTAACATGTAAGTTTTTAAAAGCATCTGCAACTGTTTCTGAATCTATATCTGAATTTTTGATTTTTTCTGCCATTTGAGAAAGCCAACTTCCATTGAGTTGTCTTTCATTTGCTCGATCTTTTGATCTAAAAAATTGTTCTGTGATGTTTGCTAAATGAAAATAAACACTAAATGCTCTTGCTAATTTGATTGCAGAATCTAAATCAATTCTTCCAAGAATTTGTGCTACTTCTGAAGGGTTATCTTTTGATAGTCCTCTAATTTTTTCAACTAATTCAAATAGCTGGTTTCCTTCTTGTCTTGTTAATGATTGACCCAGCAAAATACCCAAATGATGGATTTCAGAGCGCATCAACGCATAAGAATCATTTGCAGAGTTTTCAGGCATGAGTTAATTCTAATCAGTCAATAAAAAATGTTTTACTTAACAATCAAATTAGCGATTAATTACTTTAGATTTAATTTGTTTTTGGATCATTTCCAGATAAAACATCAGCAGCATCAATGATTCTGTAGGCATAACCTTGTTCTGCTAAGAATCTTTGACGATGTGCTGCAAAATCTGCATCAATTGTGTCTCTAGAAACTACTGCATAAAATCTGGCAGTTCTACCATCTGCTTTTGGTCTTAAAACTCTGCCTAATCTTTGAGCTTCCTCTTGTCTTGAACCAAATGAACCAGAAACTTGAATAGCAACACCTGCTTCTGGAAGATCAAGAGAAAAGTTTGCAACTTTACTTACAACTAATACTTTTAGATCCCCTGAACGAAAACTTTCAAAAAGTTTTTCTCTTTCTTTAATTGGAGTTGAACCATCAACAACTGGAGCACCTAAATGTTGACCAAGTTCAGCTAATTGATCCAAATATTGACCAATTACTAACACTCGATCATCACTATGTTTTGCAACCAAAGTTTCTACAACATTATTTTTAGACAAAGTTGTTGAAGCTAAACGATATTTATCTTCTCGTTCTGCAGTTGCATAAGTTAATCTTTCATGTTCAGGCAAGGTAACTCTTACTTCCACACAATCAGCTGGTGCAATCCAACCTTGATCAGCCATGTCTTTCCAAGGTGCATCAAATCTTTTTGGACCAATTAAAGAAAACACATCATCTTCTCTGCCATCTTCTCTAACTAAAGTTGCAGTTAAACCAAGTCTTCTGCGAGATTGAATATCTGCGGTGAATCTAAAAACTGGTGCAGGAAGTAAATGAACTTCATCATAAATAATTAAGCCCCAATTTTTGGCATCAAATAACTCAAGATGAGCATAAGTGCCTTTTCTTTTCGTGGTTAAAACTTGGTAAGTAGCAATTGTGACAGGTCTAATTTCTTTTTTAGAACCTGAATATTCACCAATTTCTTCTTCTGTCAAAGTTGTTCTTTTTAATAATTCACTTCGCCACTGTCTTGCAGAAACAGTATTTGTCACAAGAATTAAAGTTGTAGTTTTTAATCTTGCCATGGCACTTGCGCCAACAATTGTTTTTCCAGCACCGCAAGGAAGAACAACTACTCCAGAGCCACCATGCACAAAAGATTCAGAAGCGATATCTTGATAATTTCTTAATTCCCAACCTTTTTGAACTAATTCAATTGCATGAGCATCGCCATCAACATAGCCTGCATAATCTTCTGCTGGCCAACCAAGTTTTAATAATTGTTGTTTTAATTGTCCGCGTTCTGATGGGTGCACCACAATATTTTGATCATCAATTCTTTGACCAACTAACGGTTGAATTCTTTTACTTCTTAATATTTCTTCTAATACAGGCAAATCTTCGCAATGAAGAATCAATCCATGAGCAGGATCTTTTTTAAGACTTAAGCGACCATAGCGATCCATTAATTCGGCAACGTCAACTAATAAACCGTGAGGAACTGCATATCTTGAATATTTAAGAAGTGTGTCAACCACACTTTCTGCATCTAATCCAGCAGCTCTTGCATTCCATAATCCAAGTGGAGTAATTCTGTAAGTGTGAACGTGCTCAGGAGATCTTTCTAATTCAGCAAACGGTGCGATTGCCCTTCTTGCTTCTTGTGCTAATTCGTGATCAATCTCTAGTAAAAGAGTTTTATCACTTTGAACAATTAATGGACCATCAGTCATTATTTTTTACCTTTTGCTACTCCTGCAATTCGAGAAATTGCATAATCTCTTATTCGTGAATCTGTTAAATCAAATCCTGTTAATAAGCCACCTTCAAATCTAATTGGTTCTACCAAGCGATCAGAACTAATTCCGTGCGTGTCAACGTAAGTGATTGTTAAAACAGCATCACTTGATTTAGTTCCTGCAATTACTTGATCAACAACTTCTCTTAAAAGTTTTGCTGCTTCAGTTGCTGGCATTTTTTCTGGAGTCTTTGTAGCAACTTCAGGTTTTGCTTTTGGATTTTCTCCAGCTTTTAATGCTTTAATTGCTGCCGCTAAAAGTGCTGCATCTGGTGGAGCGCCATCTGGTGCAGGTCTTGGTCTAACTTTGACAATTGATCTTCTTTCATTTGGTGCAGGAACTGCATCATCAAGAGGTTCATCGATTGGTTTGATATCACCAAGTTTTCTAACTAGATCATTAATTAAATATTCCAAAGGTTGCGGAACATCTGTTGTGGAATATTTTTTTAAGAATTCAAGAATTTTTTCTGCAGAATAACCTCGTTGCATCGCTCTTTGTAAAGAAGTTTCCGTAAATCTGTAAACTTGGGCAGCTCCACGAGATTCTTGATAAGCCATAACTCTTAATTCTGAAGCAACTTCTGTAGCAGGTGGTCCAGGTATTACTGCAGTTAAATCTGCTTGTAAAACAAAATTAGAAATTGCATCAGGTAAAAGTGGTGAAATTGCTGAAACTAACATTTGGTCAGGTTTAACCGCATAACCTTTTGGATCTGCAACTGCTGCTCTTGCTGCTGCTGTTCTTGCTTCTGGAGAAGGCATTGTGTATCGCATTTCTCCTAAAGCTCTACCAGTGGTGGCAAGTACTCCTAATCCTCTAATTCCTATTACATTTGCTTCTTGCAAAATTGCATTAACTAATATTTCTATTTCTTCTTTTTCTTTTCTAGGGCGAAGCCAAGAAACAAATTCAATAATTGATTCAGGATCAGGTTCAGATCCAGGAGTTAAAGATGACATTGCATCAAGCACTAACGATCTAATTTCTGGTGCTAGAGGTTTATCAACTTCTGGAGATAAGGCATTAATTCTTATTTCGCCAACTTTTCCAACTAATGATGCAACTCTGGTTGTGGTTAACCAGGCTTCTGCCAAAATTGCCCAACGTTCTTCAATTTTTTTAGTTCGCCAAACATCAAATGCAGGTGTAGGAAGCCAAACTTGTTCCTTTTCATCTCCTGCGGCTAATAAACCTGCAGAATAAGCAACTTCAGCTAAAAGTGCTGCAATGTTTTCATCTTCATTACAAATTTTTGATGCAATAGTTAAATCTCTTTGGGCAAGTCCACCATTTCTTAAAACTTGTGGCGGAGTTTCACCCCAATTATCTAAAAGTTCTTCCACTAATTGCACAAACTGTAAACCCGCACCACCTGCTGCTCGATCTACAAGTTGTGGATCTCTTTGTACTTTTGCAATGATTTCTTTTTTATTTGATAAATTTTCAGGTAAATAATTTGGATGTCTTAAAACTGTAGCAATTTCTCTCGGCAAAGTTAAGGCATCGCGAGCAGTTGCAACTAAAACTCCATGAGCCATTAAATATTCATGACCATTTTTAGCACTGGTGATTCCTGCATCTCTGTTTAATTTTGAAAGAGTAATTACAGGAGGTCCCCATAAAAGTTCGTCTAATACTTTTTGGGTATCACTTGGACCTTTTTCAATAATTTGCATCAAACGCTCTTTACTTGCTAAAGCATCTAGATCAGGTCTTTCATGAATAAAGGTTGGACCAAAACCTGCAGGATGAGGTGCTACTACTTCTTTTAATACAGGAACACAACGCATTCCTTCATCATTACCCCAAATGATTGCTAAAAGTTTTAATTTTTCTAAAGCTTCATCAATTTTTTCATTATTATTTAAAACATTTTGTAAATCTTTTTTAGTAAACACTTCATCCAGCACAGAAATAATTTCTGCAACTCCTACAGTCCAAGCATCTAATCGATCTAAGACTCTGGTAACTGAAGAATTAGTTGCAGCACGTGCAGCAAGTTTTGACATGTCTGTTGGTACTGGGTGGACTAAATCGGGTCTTTGAATAAGCATCAAACGTAAAAGATGTTCATCTTGGGTGCGCAAAGCATCCACCAAAGTGCCAGGATCTTTGGCTTCTACTTTGGAAGTTTTTTTGTCTTCTTTAGATTTACTCGCCTTAGGGCTTGCGGCAGTTTTTGGAGACATCCGGACAAGTTTACCGAAGTAAGTGGGCAGGGGTTTTGGCCAGCCCGTTTATTTCTATGTTGTATACGCGGAGTTATGAGGTAGAAATCGGATTCGCTACCCTAGAGATTACGACTAAAACAGGTCGTGAAGAAGAAACTACTTAATTATTAGAGGTGATTGCTCGTGCCAACAGGAAAAGTTAAATGGTACGACGTGGAAAAAGGTTTCGGATTTTTAGAAACTGATGAAGGCGAAGATGTTTTCGTTCACGTAACAGCATTGCCTGATGGTGTTATTCCAAAACCTGGAACACGTGTTGAATTTGGTGTTGCCGAAGGTCGTCGTGGCACACAAGCATTACAAGTAAAAATTTTAGAAACTCCACCAAGCTTGGCTAAAGCTGGCAGAAAAGATACAGATGACATGGCTGCCACATTGGAAGATGTAATCAAATTGTTAGATGGTGTTTCAAATCAATTGCGCAGAGGTCGTTATCCAGATGATTCTTCTGCAAGCAAAATTGCTGCAGTTTTAAGAGCTGTTGCAAACGACTTAGACGCCTAACTAAAAAGAATTGTTGAAACATTAATCGTGACAACTACTTTTGAAAATAAATTAAATCAAGCAAAGGATTTTGCTCGCCAACAATTAGTTGAAGAAATTACTGAATCTAGAGTTGGCGAATATTTAGGTTCTGTTTCAGAGGGTGAAAATGTTTTAACACATAAATTCAAATGTGTTGATAAAGCTTACGCTGGTTGGTATTGGGCAGTAACACTTGCTGCAAGTGCAGAAGATAGCAATGTGACAGTTTCTGAAATTGTTTTAATTCCAGGAGAAGGTGCATTACTTGCAAAAGCGTGGATTCCTTGGGAACAAAGAGTAGAAGCAGGAGATATTGGAGTTGGTGATGTTTTACCAACATCAAAAACAGATGAAAGATTAGTGCCGGGTTTTTCTGGTGTGGAAGATTTATTTGAAGAAACTTTAACTCCACAAGGATTTGAAATCGGTTTTGCAAGAGAAAGAGTTTTATCAGTTTTTGGTAAAGATCAAACAGCTGAACGTTGGAACAAGGGGGATCGTGGACCGAATTCTGCAATTGCAGAAGCAGTCACTGAACAATGTTTTACTTGTGGTTTTTATGTTTCACTTTCTGGATCTTTAGGTCAAATGTTTGGTGTTTGCACAAACAAGTTTTCGGTTGAAGATGGAAAAGTTGTTTCATTAGATCATGGTTGTGGTGGGCACAGTGAAATTGTGGCAACACTTCATTCAATTCCTACTGGAGAAACTGTTTTGGATGATGAAAATCTTGATGATCAAATGGAAGTTGAAACAGATGACGAAATTGCTGATCTAGAAGTTGATGATTTGGAAACTGAAGTTGATTTAATTGATGAAGCAGAACTTGAGGAAGAAAGTTCTAACTAGTTTTCTTTAATCTTTTTTGGCGTCTAAATAAAATACGTAATCCCAAAAGGCCTAAGAAAAATCCTAAAATAGTCACTCTTAAAGCTTGAGTGGAATCAATATTTCCCGTAATTGAGGGATTTATAAAAATTACAATTGTTGCCACGAAGAACAGGATTGTTCCTAAAGTAACTTGAAAAATTCCTGAAGTTTCAAGAGGTTTTATTTTAGGTGACTTATTGTTCATTTATCCTCAACTTTTGAAAAGTTTACTCACATCCATTTAATCACTACATAACTTTAAAGTCTTTATGTGAGACAATTAAGTCATATGAAATTTTTGTTTAGAATCGTTGGAATTGCAATTGGGGTTTGGATAACCACAATGTTGATTCCTGGAATCGAAGTATCTGGTGGATTGAAAAACTATCTAATAATTGCTTTGGTGCTTGCTTTAGTAAACGCAACTTTAGGTACTTTATTAAAAGTTTTAACAATGCCACTTGCATTTTTAACTCTAGGTTTATCACTTCTAGTAGTAAATACTGCAATGCTTCTAATAACTGATCGACTAACAGATTCATTAAGTATTCAAGGATTTTGGTCAGCATTTTTTAGTGCTATTTTGATTTCAATAATCTCAAGCATGTTTGCTCAAATTACGAGTAAAAGAATTTAAGTAAAGACCATAATTTGACATTTAATAAATTGGGAGTAAATCCCGCACTAGTTAAAACTTTAAACAAAATGGAAATTATTGAACCATTTCCTATTCAAGTTAAAGCATTACCAGATGCAATCAATGGAAAAGATGTTTTAGGTAGAGGTCAAACTGGTTCAGGAAAAACTTTAGCTTTTGGTTTAGCAGTTTTGACAAAACTTGCTAATAGAAAAGCTAGAGCACATCATCCTTTAGCAATAATTTTGTCTCCTACTAGAGAATTAGCAATGCAAATAAATGATGTGATTAATTCTTTAGCTCCATCAGTTCATTTAAGTTCCAGGTTAGTTGCAGGTGGGATGCCTTATGGTGCACAAATTCAAGCATTAAGAAAAGCAGTTCCAATTTTGGTTTCAACTCCAGGAAGATTAATGGATTTAATGGAGAAGAAACATGTTGTGTTAGATGAAGTTGAAATTGTGGTTTTAGATGAAGCAGATCAAATGGCAGATATGGGTTTCTTGCCAGATATGAAAGCAATTTTGGATGCTTGTAAAAAGAAAGGTCAAAGATTACTTTTTTCAGCAACTTTAGATAGAGATGTTGATGTTTTGGTAAAAAAATATTTACATAATCCTGTGGTTCATTCTGTTGATTCAGATAAAGCAAGTGTTTCCACAATGTCTCATCACGTGTTAGTAATTCATCCAAATGATAAAGATGAAATTGTGGCAAATATTGCTGCCCGTGATGGAAAAACAATTATGTTTGTAAAAACTCAACATGGAGCAGATAAATTATCTACTCGTTTAGCTTCTCAAGGAATTCCCGTTGGATCTTTACACGGAGGAAAATCTCAAGCAGTTAGAACTAGAACTTTAGCTAAATTTAAATCTGGTCAAGTAAATACTTTGGTCGCCACTGATGTTGCAGCAAGAGGAATTCACGTTGAAGATATTTCTTTGGTTGTGCATATTGATCCACCTCAAAAAGCCAAAGACTATTTACATAGAGCAGGAAGAACTGCAAGAGCAGGAGAATCTGGTCATGTTGTTACTTTGTGTAATTTAAAACAACAAAACACAATTAGAAAATTAATGACTCACGTAGGTATTAATCCAAAATTTGTTCGAATCAAACCACAAAGTTCAGAATTAAGAGAAATAACTGGCGCTAAAAAACCAAGTGGGGTTGCTTGGGTTGCACCAGTTGAGAAGCAAAAAGATAAAGAAAAAAGTTTTAATCGAGATCGAAACAAAAATAGAAATCGCAACAGAGGCAGAAGCAGAAATCAAAGCCGTGATAGAAAAAATCGTTTTAATGATAAAAATAAGAAAAGAAAGAGTTTTAGAAGTAATTCAAACTAGAACGTATTAATTCAATTCCTAGCACCAGAAGCAAAATAGAGGCAATTCTTACCAACAATTTGTATAACCAAGAAGGCATTTTATTTCTGGTAGAACCAATCCCAAAAGCCAATAAAACTTTACTTCCAATTAGTAAAAGATAAAAACCAACTAAAAAACCAGCTGCATCAACAAAGCTTTGATTCCAGCCATTTACTAACAAAGTTCCACCTGCTGTCATCCAAAATAACCAAGCAGATGGATTTATAAAATTAGTCAAGATTGCTTTGAATAACGTAGTTTTTGTTGACCCAATTGACTTATCTTTGTTAATAAAATCTTGAGGATTATTTTTTCCAGCCATCCAAGATTCATAAGCGAAATAAAATAAGACAATTGCGCCAATAATGCTTAAAAAACCTAAAGCAGAGCTATTTATTTGTCGCAAAATAAATAATGACACAACAATTATTGGTAAATCTGTAATAAGTGGAGAAAATGCAACCCTTAATCCATGAGATGTTCCACCTCTTAAGGAAGCAGAAATAACTAAAGCAAGTAATGGACCAGGTGCTAAACCAACACCCAGTCCAAGAAGAAGACCTTGAATTAAATATTCCATTTAATTAATGTGAAACTGGAGCAGAATCTCCACGTTCACTTAATTTATTGTTTGGGGTAAGAATTGCAAAAATAATTGAAGCAGAAACTACAATTGCTCCAATTAAAAACACACTAGACATTGAATTTGCAAAGCCTTCCAAAATAGGGTGGATTAAAGTTCTATTTGCTGAAGCTAGCCAAGAAGTATCATCAAATGTTGCTGTACCTGTTTGCAAAGCTTGTAATTGTTGCACTGTTGAAACATTGTTTGGATCCATAAGTGCTTTTTGGTATTCAGGATTTGTTACTGAATTTTGAAATGCAGATTGGGTTTCACTACCGACTTTTCCAAACAAAATTGAAATAAATGCAGCGGTTCCCACGGTTGCACCAAGTTGTCTAAATAAAGTTACCGATGAAGTTGCAACTCCAAGATCTCTTTTTGCTACAGCATTTTGAACTGCAATAACTGTTGGTTGCAA
>JACCDO010436857.1_pt1 | contig 11527 bp, 10 predicted proteins | sample 7446101 | NCBI WGS metagenome assembly JACCDO01 (sample SAMN15323440, study PRJNA562643) | freshwater metagenome | isolation source: river surface water | place: USA:Blue River Watershed | collected 2017-08-16
CAGGACGTGACCGACCTGCCGTTCATGCGCGTCATCGCCGCCCACGGCGCGCCCGACTACTTCTTCACCGAGTTCTTCCGCGTCCACGGGCAGTCGCGGCCGGAGAAGCACATCGTCCGCTCCATCGTCGAGAACCGCACCGGCCGCCCCGTCTTCGCCCAGCTCATCGGCGAGCACATCCCCGACATGGTCCGCACCGTGCGCGAGCTGCTCCGCCACCCCGTCGCCGGCATCGACCTCAACCTCGGCTGCCCCGCCCCGAAGATCTACAAGAAGAACGTCGGCGGCGGCCTCCTCCGCGACCCCGACCGCATCGACGGCCTGCTCGGCGCGCTGCGCGACGCCGTGCCCGGGCTCTTCACGGTCAAGATGCGCATCGGCTTCGACACGACCGACAACTTCGACCGCATCCTCGGCCTCGTCCGCCGCCACGGGGTCGACCTCCTCAGCGTCCACGGCCGCACGGTCAAGGAGGGCTACCGCAGCGAGGTCCACTACGACTGCATCGCCCGCGCCGTCGCGGCCGTGCCCTGCCCGGTGCTCGCCAACGGCAACGTGTCCTCCGCCGCCACCGCGCGCCGCGTGCTCGAGTCGACCGGCGCCGCCGGCGTCATGATCGGCCGCCACGCCATCCGGAATCCGTGGATCTTCCGGCAGCTGCGCGAGCACCTCGCCGGCGGGCCGGTCTTCGCCCCCACGCTCGGCGACGTCCACGGCTACATCCACGCGCTCTACCGGGAGACCCGCGGCCCCGAGGTGCCCGAGGCCGCCCACGTGGCGAAGATGAAGAAGTACCTCAACTTCGTCGGCCAATCGGTCGACCCGACCGGCGCCTTCCTCCACGACATGCGCCGGGCGCAGACCGAGCGCGAGCTCTTCGCCGTCTGCGACCGCCACCTTCTGGCGGAGCCGGGCCGGCCCTTCGCCGACGAGCCCTATCCCGGCGTCATCGCCCGCCCCAACTGCGAGACGCCGGCCTCCTGCTCCCTCGACACCATCACGGCCTGAGGGCCGGCCGCGTCACTCCAGCCCGAGCGCCTTCCGGCCGACGGAGGAGATCATCTGCGGCGTCCACTGGGGGTCCCAGACGATGTGCACGGCCGCGTGCTCGACCGTCGGCAGGGCCGCGATCTTCTGCCGCGCGTCCGCCGCGATGGTCGGGCCCATGCCGCAGCCGGGCGCGGTCAGGGTCATCTTGACCTCGACCCGGTGCCCGCCCGCGGGCGTGGGCTCCACCGCGAGGTCGTAGACGAGGCCGAGGTCCACGATGTTGACCGGAATCTCCGGGTCGTAGCAGGTGCGCAAGGCGGACCAGACCGCCTCCTCGCTGAAGGCGGTGGCGACCGGCGCGGGCGCGTCCGCCGCCGCCAGGCCCGCGACCGCCCCGGCATGCTCCTGCGCGATGCGGAAGAGGCCCTGCTCGGTGCGGACGGTGACGTTGCCGCCGAGCGTCTGCGTCACGAAGACGTTGAGGCCGGCCGGCAGGGTGACGGCGTCGCCCGCCGGGATGACGGTGGCCGGACAGTCGCGGAGAAGCGTCGTGGTGGTCTGCATCGGGCAAGGCTGCCGGTCCGTCCCCGGGCCGGCAATCCCGCAGCGCCGGAAAACGCGTCAGCGGATGGCGAGGTCGAAGGCGAGGCGCGCGTAGACGCCCCGCGGGTCGTTGAGGCGCGCCAGCGACTCGACCTGCGCCCGCGTCCGGGCCAGCAGCACGCCGGCCGGCCCCGCCTGCGCCTCCTCGCGGTGCCTGCCCTCGAAGGCCTCGGCGAACGCCTCGGCGAAGGCCTTGCGGCGCGGCAGCTCGACGACGCGGAAACGGTCGCCGACCTTCGCCAGCGCGGCGGCGTGGGCGACGGCGGCGGACAGGCCGCCGAGCTCGTCCACCAGCCCGAGCTTCAGCGCCTCCGCGCCCGACCAGACGCGGCCCTGCGCGATCTCCTCGACCTTCGACCGGTCGAGGCCGCGCGCGTCGGCGACCTTGCCGAGGAACTCGTCGTAGATCCAGTCCACCATGCCCTGAAAGAGCGCCAGCTCCGGCTCCGTCTTCGGCCGCACGACGGAGAAGGCGTCGGCGAAGCGGCCGGTCTTCACCGTGTCGAAGGTCAGCCCGAGCCGGTCGTTGGCCAGGCCCTGGAAGTTGAGGAACATGCCGAAGACCCCGATCGAGCCGGTGATGGTCGTCGGCTCGGCGAAGATGCGGTTGCCGTAGGCCGAAATCCAGTAGCCGCCGGACGCGGCGAGGTGGCCCATGGAGACGACGACGGGCTTCTTCTCCCGCGTCAGGCGGACCTCGCGCTGGATCATCTCCGAGGCGGAGGCGCTGCCGCCGGGGCTGTTGACGCGCAGGACGACGGCCTTGACGTTGTCGTCGAGGCGCAGCTCGCGGAGCTGGCGGGCGACCTTGGCGCCGTAGACGATGCCCTCCTCGCGGCCGTCGCCGTCCACGATCTCGCCCTCGGCGTAGACGATGCCGATGCGCTCGCGGGCGGCGGGCTCGACCTTGCCGCCGCGGCGGCGGGCGACGAGGCCGTCGCCGGAGACGAGGCGCGCGTAGTCCTTGGCGTCGATCTGCTTGAAGGACTGGCTGCCGCCCTTCCGGCCGGTGTCGGCCTTGAGATCCTCCAGCATCGCGTCCCAGTACGCGACCCGGTCCACCAGCTTCGCCTCGAGCGCGGCCGCCGGCCGGACGAAGCCCTGCGCGTCCACCACGCGCTGGAGCGAGCCGGCGGCGAGGCCGCGGCCCTGCTCGACCCCGGCGACCACGTCGCGCCAGAGGTCGTCGAGCAGCATCTGGACCTGCGCCCGGTTCTCCGGGCTCATGTCCTCGCGGGTGAAGGGCTCGACCGCGGACTTGTACTTGCCGACGCGCGTGACCTGCACGCCGACGCCGAACTTCTCGAAGGCGCGGGCGAAGAACATCGGCTGCGACGCGAGGCCGGGCAGCGCGACCATGCCGTACGGGTCGAGGGTGACCTCCGACGCCGCGGACGCGAGGTAGTACTCGGGCGTCCCGGCGAAGCCGAGGAACGCCTTGACCGGCTTGCCCGCCGCGCGGAAGCGCTCGAGCGCGGCCCGGACCTCGCGCAGCGGCGCGAGCGCCGCGCCGCCCGCCGGCGAATCGCCGTGGAGGAAAATGCCCGCGATGTCGCCGTCCGCCGCCGCCGCGTCGATCGCGCGCGTCAGCTGCCGGAGCTGGATGCGGCGCGGCGCTGCGGCGCCGAACGCGTCCATCAGCTCCTCGAAGCCCTCCATCTGCTCCGGCGTGTCCTGGATCTGCTGCGAGAGGTCGACCACGAGGTACGAGCCCGGGGACACGACGACCGGCTTCTCCCCGAGGGAGGCGGCGGCGCCGAGGAGCAGGAGGACGACGAAGAGACCGCCGACGACGAAGACCGCCATCGCCGTCAGCGTGGCGCAGAAGGAGGTGAAGAAATTCTTCATGCCCGCACCGTAGACCCCCCTCCCCGTCCAGCCAGCGAAAACCCGCCGCAGGGCGCGCCGCCGGACGAGCGGCTCCCCGGCTCCACCGGCGGGCGCTTCGGGCCTTGAGCCCCGGGCGCGCCCGGGTAGCTTCCGGGGCCCCGCATGAGCGAGAAGAACGAGCTGCTGACCACCCAACGCAAGGCGCTGACGATCAACCTCGACGGCTCCCGTTACGGCACGATCGCCGAGATCGGCGCCGGGCAGGAGGTCGCGCGCGTCTTCTTCCAGGCCGGCAGCGCGTCCGGATCGATCGCGAAGACGATGTCGGCCTACGACATGACCTTCAGCGACGCCATCTACGGCAAGGCGCCGCGCTACGTCTCGCGCGAGCGGCTGCAGACGATGCTCCACCACGAGTTCGCCCTGCTGCAGGAACGCCTCGCGGCGAAGCGCGGCGAGCGCACCCGCTTCTTCGTCTTCGCCAACACCGTCGCGGCCAAGAGCGCCCGCGTCGCCGACGGCCACGGCTGGCTCGGCATCCGTTTCCAGCTCGAGCCCCTCGGCGAGCCGCACGAGGTCGTCATTCACGTCCGGATGTGGGACAAGAAGAACGTCCTCCAGCAGGAGGCCCTCGGCGTCGTCGGCACCAACCTGATCTACGCCGCCTTCCACTACGCCGACGACCCGGAGCGGTTCATCCTGTCGCTCGTGGACAACGTCGGCACCGACCGGATCGAGGTGGACATGGTGCACTTCCGCGGACCGGCCTTCGCCCGCGTGGACAATCGCCGGCTCGCCCTCCTCCTCGTGCGCCACGGGCTGACCAACGCGGCGCTCTTCGCGCCGGACGGCGGCATCCTCCAGCCCTCCGAGGCGCTGTTCAACAAGGCCGTGCTCGTCGAGCGCGGGACCTTCCGGCCCGTCACCCGCGTCAACGTCGACCTGCTCGAGGGCGCGGCCCGCCAGTTCCTCGCCGAGCCCGCGCTGCAGGGCCGCGAGGCCGTCGTCCTGATGGAGATCGGCCTCCGCGCCCCGACGGGCGGCGCCGCCTTCGACGCCGCCGACTACCTCGCCCGGGTCGACCTCCTCGGCCGCATCGGCCTCACCGTGCTGGTGTCGAACTACACCGAGTACTTCCGCCTCGTCGGCTACTTCCGCCGCTACACCAAGGAGCGCGTCGGCGTCGCGCTCGGGATCAACGCCCTCCTCGACCTCTTCGACGAGCGCGACTACGAGCACCTCGACGGCGGCATCCTCGAGTCGATGGGCCGGCTGTTCAAGGACGGGGTCAAGCTCTACGTCCACCCGATGCGCCCCGACACCCTCGCCCGCTTCGGCGGCGAATCCGCGGCGACGCAGCCCCCGATGCCCGGCCCGGGTCTCATCACCGCCGCGAACGTCGAGGTCTCCCGCCGCCTGCGCTTCCTCTACCGCCACCTGCTGGAGAACGACTGCGTGGCGCCGATCACGGATTACCGCGAGGAGCACCTCGACACCTGCACCCGCGAGGTCCCGGCGCTCCTCGCCCGCGGCGACCCGTCGTGGGAGGCGCACGTCCCGCCCGCGGTGGCGGCCGAGATCCGCGCCCGCGGCCTGTTCGGCCTCCCGGCCGCGCCGGCGCGCTGAGTCCCGGACCGCCGCCCTTCCCGCGATGCGCTTCCACAAGTACCACGCGCTCGGCAACGACTACCTCGTGCTCGACCCCGCGGCCTGGCCGGAAGGCGGGCCGCCGTCGCCCGAGCGCATCCGCGCCATCTGCGACCGCCACCGCGGCGCCGGGTCCGACGGCATCCTCTGGGGACCGGTCGATGCCGACGCCGGCGGCTTCGGGCTCCGCATCTTCAATCCCGACGGTTCGGAGGCGGAGAAGTCGGGCAACGGGCTCCGCATCTTCGCCCGCCATCTCTTCGACCAGCGCCGCGTCGGGGCGGACCCGTTCGTCATCCGGACGGCCGGAGGCCCGGTGCGCGCGACGGTCCGGGCCGGGGGCCGCGAGGTCGAGGTCGGGATGGGACGCGTGAGCTTCCGCAGCGGGGACATCCCCGTCGCCGGCCCCGACCGCGAGGTCCTCCGCGAGACGCTCGAGGTCGCCGGCGAATCCCTCGAGTTCTCCGCCGCCGGCATCGGCAACCCGCACTGCGTCGTGCGCCGCGACACCATCTCCCCCGAGCTCGCCCGCCGCCTCGGCCCGCTGCTCGAGACGCACCCGCTCTTCCCGCGCCGCACCAACGTGCAGTTCGTCCGCGTCATCGACCGCGCCAACCTCGCCCTCGAGATCTGGGAACGCGGGGCCGGGTACACGCTCGCCTCGGGCAGCAGCTCCTGCGCCGCCGCCGCGGTCGCGCACCGCCTCGGCTGGGTCGACGACCGCGTCACGGTCCACCTCGCCGGCGGCACGCTCGCCATCGCCCTCGCGCCCGATTTCTCCGTGACGATGACCGGTCCGGTCGTGCGCGTCGCCACCGGAACGCTCGACCCGGAGTTCCTGGACGGGACGGCCTGAGCCGCCGCGAGGAGTTTCGCCGAGGCTACGGCTGACGGGAGCGTCGCCCCCGAACCTCGTCAGCCTTCCGGGACCAACCGGTGGACCGGCTCCCGGCAGGGCACTGGCGGGGGTTAACCCGTCTCCAACCGAATAATCCGCGTCTCAACCGCATCGTTCCCACCCGAGAGCGGTGCCGCAGGGGCGACGTGTGCGCGGACGCTCCGCCCCGCGACAACGAAAAGGCCGGAGCGTCGCTCCGGCCTGCAGAACACCGTCGGCGGGGTGCGCCGGCTTACTTGGCGTACTTGACGCTGCAGCCGTAGGGGCGCGAGGTCGCGGTCTGGACGGCGCGGCCGGCCTTCAGGTCGGCGAGGGCGGCGGTGACGTAGTTGGTCGCCTTCGCGATGTCGTCGGGATTCGCCGAGCGGATGTCGTCGATGCCGCCGGCGTAGACGAGCACGCCCTGCGGGTTGATGACGAACATGTGCGGGGTCGTGCGGGCGTCGTAGAGCTTGCCGACCTTCCCGTCCGCGTCGCGGAAATAGGCCGACGAGGCGGCGCCGGTCTTGGTCATCCACTCCTTCACCTTGGCGGGCTCGAAGTCGCCCTGCGCGCCGGCGTGGCCGGAGTTGATCTGCAGCCAGACGACCCCGTCCGCGAGCGCGGCCTTCTGGGTCTTCGGCATGTTGCCGCTCTTCTCGTAGTGCTTCACGACGAAGGGGCACTCGGGGTTGACCCATTCGAGGACGACGGTCTTGCCCTTGAACGAGGACAGGGCGTGCGACTTCCCGTCGATCGCGGTCAGCGTGAAATCAGGAGCCGGCTTGCCGACCTCGGGGGCGGCGGCGGCGGGGATGACGGACGCCATGCCGAGCATGGCGGCGAACAGGAGGGCGGAGCGTTTCATAGGGGAGCGACTGGGAACAAAGTCAGGTCGGCCGGAATTTCAAAGACGACTTCGTCGATTTCCTTGTCATCGACTCCGCTGGGCCGACGGGAGAGTTGCGCCTTGCCGGGTCCCGCCGGCGATTTACCGTCACTCCGCGCGCTGCCCATGTCCGCTCCCGTCCCCCGCCTCGCCTACCCGCCCGGAGCCTGGCTGCGCGCGCCCCTCGTGCTGGCCGCCGGCCCGGCCGCGCTGCTGGTCACGGGGCTCTGTGTCCACCTGGCGCCGGAATGGAGCCGCAATCCCGACCTGTCCCACGGCCTCTTCGCCCCGGTGGTGTTCGCCGTCCTGCTCTGGGAAGGGTCCCGGCAGGGCAAGGTGCGCTGGGTCCGGTCCGGCCCCGCCGCCGGCCTCCTGCTCGCCGCGGTGCTGGGGGCGTCGCTGGCGATGGCCGCCCTCGGCGGCCTCCTCGCCGCGTCGGTCGGCTGGTCCCATGCCGTCGTCCGGTTCGCGCTCGCCTCCGCGGTCTCCGGCTTCCTCCTCGGCGCCCTGCTCGTGCTCGCCTCGGAACGGGTCCGCGCGGTGCCGCTCAACTGGGCCACGTTCACGGCGGTGGCCTTGTGGATGCTCGCGGCGCCGCTGCCGACCGGCACCTACGCGTCGATCACCCTGGCGCTCCAGGGCTGGGTGACGAGCGGCGTGCTCCATGCCCTGCACATCCTCGGCATCCCCGCGCGCCAGATGGGCAACATCATCGAGCTGGCGAAGACCACGGTCGGCGTCGAGGAGGCCTGCAGCGGGATCCGCAGCCTCGTCTCGTGCCTCTACGCCGGGTTGTTCTTCTCGGCCTGGCTGCTGCGGACGCCGGGCAAGCGGATCGTGCTCATCGTCCTCGCCCCCCTGCTGGCCATCGGGATGAACTTCGCCCGATCGCTCGGCCTGACCCTCCTCGCCAACTCCGGCGTCGAGATCATGGGCTTCTGGCACGACGCGACGGGCTACGCCATCCTCGGGCTGACGGCCCTCGCGCTGGCCGGTCTCGCCTCGCTCCTCAGCCCGGACGACCCCGACGCCCCGAAGCCCACCGAGCCGGCCGGCGCACGCGGAACCGCCGCACCCGCGGCCTGGGGCTACCTCGGCGGCGTGGCACTGCTCGCCGCGCTCGGGATCGCGTTCTTCGCGCTGTCCCGTCCGGTCGGTCCGCGCGACCGCCCGCCGGACCTGACCGACGTGCTCGCCCTCCTGCCGGCCGAGGCGCCGGGCTGGACGGTGCGCACGACGGACGACCTGTACCGGTTCTCGGGCGTCCTGCAGACGCGCCACCTCGCGGAGCGCACCTACCTCCGCGCCACCGCACAGGGCGAGGTGCACGTGAACGCGTACGTCGCGCATTGGTCGGCTGGATCCGCCCCGGTGAGCCTGGTCGCCTCGCACACGCCGGACGCCTGCTGGCCGGGGTCGGGCTGGTTGCCGGAGGAGAATCCGGACCGGCAGGTCGCCCTGAAGACCGGCGACCGCTCCCTGCCCCTCGCCGAGCAGCGCGTCTTCCGCTTCGGCGAACAGCCCCAGCACGTCTGGTACTGGCACATCTACGACGGCCGTGTGATCAGCTACCGCGACCCCTATTCGATTCCGGCGCTGGTCGAGATCGCCCTCCGCTACGGCTTCCGCCGCGAAGGTTCGCAGTATTTCGTCCGCCTCTCCAGCAACCGGCCGTGGGAGGAAATCCGCGGCGAACCCCTCATCCGGGAACTCGCCGCCAACCTCGCCCGCGTCGGACTCGGGCCATGATCTTCTCGCTCACGCGGCAGGAGCGGACGATCCTCCTCTGGCTCTCCGTGCTCGTCCTCCTCGGCGCCCTCGGAATGTGGTGGCTCTGAGGATGTTCGCAGAATCCGTGTTGCCAACCGCGCGACGCTGCCAAGCGTTGCATCCCGCGACCCGACTCGGGCGTAAAGCGATGGCATGTCGTCAACCACCCTCCCGCTGCCCGTCTCCTCCGGCCTCTTCGGCCGGGAGGGCGGTGGGACCGTGCCGCGCATGACGACGCCCGCCCCCCAGCCCCAGGACCCCTACCGGGAGGCCGCGGCCGAGCACGCCACGCTGGCGGCGGCCATGGCCCGCGGCGACAAGCAGGCCCTCGCGCGGCTCTACGACCTCCTCGGGCGCCCGCTCTACTCGCTCGCCCTGCGCATCACGGGCGACGCCTCCGAGGCGCAGGACGTCGTGCAGGACGTCTTCCTCCAGCTCTGGCACAAGGCGGCCGACTACCAGCCCGCCCGCGGCTCGTATTTCGCCTGGGCGGCCACCCTCACCCGCAACCGCGCGCTCGACCGCATCCGCATGCACAAGCGCCGCGGGGAGATCATCCGCGAATCGGCCGGCGAACTCCAGCCGGCGGCGGCCGACAGCCAGTCCGATTCCGGCGACGCGCTCTGGATCCGCGAGAAGGCCGGGGCCGTCCGCCAGGCGCTGGCGGGGCTGCCCGCGGAGCAGCGCACGGCCATCGAGCTGGCCTTCTTCACCGGCCTGACCCAGCAGCAGATCGCGGAGCGCCTCGGCGACCCGCTCGGCACCGTCAAGGCCCGCATCCGCCGCGGCCTCCTGCGGCTGCGCGAGACCCTTTCCACCCGGCTATGAACGGCGCCTACTCTGACGAGACCGCCGCCGGCCACGCCCTCGACCTGCTCGAGAGCGCGGAAAGGGACGCCTTCGAGGCCCGCCTCGCCGCCGATCCGGACCTGCGGCTCCTGACCGCGGACCTCCGCGACGCCGCGCTGACCCTCAGCCTCGCCGCCCCACAGGTCGAGCCCCCGTCCGGCCTGCGCGCCGCCATCCTCGCCGCCGCCGACCGCCCGGCACCGGGCGAGGCCGGCCAGGTCTTCGCCTTCCCCCTGACGCGCCTCCTGCCCTGGGCTGCGGCCGCCTGCCTCGCCCTGACGACCGGCTGGTTCGCCCTCCGCGCGACCTCCTTCGAGGCGGCCAACCGCACGCTCGACGCGCAGCGCGAGCTGGCCGAGACGGCCTACCGCATGGCCCAGTCGCAGCTCGCCGAGCGCTCGCTGCTGGCCGAGCAGATGATCGCCGACCTCGGCCAGCGCCTCCAGCGCTCGGAGGACCTCGGACGCCTGCGCGTGATGTCCCTCGCCTCGCTCCAGCAGGAGCAGGCCGATTCCCGCGCGGTCGCCGTCTGGGACCAGGACCGGCAGGCCGGCCTGCTCGCGGTCGAGAAGCTGCCCGCGGTCGCCGCGGACAAGGACTACCAGATCTGGGTCATCGACCCGCAGTACCCGATCCCCGTCGACGGCGGCGTCTTCAAGCCCGGCGCCGACGGCCGCGCCACGCTGACGTTCAAGGGCGACAAGCCCATCGCGGCCGCGACGGCGTTCGCCATCAGCCTCGAGCGCAAGGGCGGCGTGCCCAAGGCCGAGGGCCCCCTCGTCCTCCTCGGCAAGCAGTGATCCGGGCGCCCGCGGGCGCCGGAAAACTTGCTCTTGTCAGCCGGGCCCGCCCCCCGAGACTCGCCGGCGTATGATCATCAAACCGAAGGTCCGCGGCTTCGTCTGCGTGACCGCCCACCCGGTCGGGTGCGCCGCCCACATCCAGGAGCAGATCGATCACGTCAAGGCCAAGGGCCCGATTCGCGGCGGCCCCCGCAACGCGCTCATCATCGGCGCCTCCACCGGCTACGGCCTCGGCTCCCGCATCGCCGCCGCCTTCGGCTGCGGCGCCAAGACCCTCGGCGTGTTCTTCGAGCGCCCCTCCGAGGAGGGCCGCCCCGCCACCCCGGGCTGGTACAACACCATCGCCTTCACCAACGCCGCCCGCGCCGCCGGACTCCACGCGGCCAACCTCAACGGCGACGCCTTCTCCGACGACATCAAGCGCCAGGCCCTCGAGGCCATCGCCCGCGACATGGGCCCGATCGACCTCGTCGTCTACTCCCTCGCCTCCCCGCGCCGCACCCACCCGCGCACCGGCGCCGTCCACAAGTCCACCCTCCAGCCCCTCGGCGCCCCGTACACGAACAAGACGGTCGACACCGACAAGGGCATCGTCAGCGACGTCACCATCCAGCCGGCCGACGAGGCCGCCGTCGCCGACACGGTCGCCGTGATGGGCGGCGAGGACTGGGAGATGTGGATGGACGCCCTCGCCGGCGCCAACCTCCTCGCCCCCGGCGCCACCGCGGTCGCCTACTCCTACATCGGACCCCACCACACGTGGCCGATCTACAAGGACGGCACCATCGGCCGCGCCAAGATCGACCTCGAGCGCGCCGCCCGCGCCATCGACGCCCAGCTCAAGGCCCACGGCAACGGCCGCGCCTTCATCTCGGTCAACAAGGCGCTCGTCACGCAGGCCAGCTCCGCCATCCCCGTCGTGCCCCTCTACATCTCCATCCTCTACAAGGTCATGAAGGAGATGGGCCTCCACGAGGGCTGCGTGGAACAGATGCAGCGCCTCTTCGCCACCCAGCTCTACAACGGCAACACGCCCCGCCTCGACGCGGAGGGCCGCGTGCGCGTGGACGATTGGGAGATGCGCCCCGACGTGCAGGCGCGCGTCGCCGAAATCTGGCCCCAGGTCACGACCGAGAACCTCCCCCAGCTCACCGACATCGCCGGCTACCGCACGGAGTTCCTCCGCATGTTCGGCTTCGGCCTGCCCGGCATCAACTACGATGCCGACGTGGAGCCGCACGTGCCGATGCTCTGAGCGTCGGCACGTGG
>JACCDO010586568.1_pt1 | contig 11527 bp, 9 predicted proteins | sample 7446101 | NCBI WGS metagenome assembly JACCDO01 (sample SAMN15323440, study PRJNA562643) | freshwater metagenome | isolation source: river surface water | place: USA:Blue River Watershed | collected 2017-08-16
AATTAAAGCCGAGCGTATTGCTGTGGGGCTCTCGGATAATCCGGTGTTTGTGCGTACTATGGATTTTCCGTTTTCAGATAAACGGCGAGTTCATTCGGCCGTTATGAGTGAGCTCGAAGATATTTTGCCGTTTGAAATTAGCGACCAGATTGTTGATGTGCAATCCTTAGGTAAAACCGACGATAAAAAAAATCGCTTCCTAGTGGGTGTGTGCCCATTAACTCCAATTTCAAATCTCAATAAGATATTTGAATCGGCTGAACAAATTCCAACGGGATATTTTTTGCCAGCCGAAACCTTGGGCCAGTTAGCTCTTTATCAGGATCTAGGTTTTGACAAAGAGTTAGATAAATTCAGACTTATTGTGGACATTGGATACGATACCACTCAGCTTGCTATTGTGAATGGTTATAGGGGGGATCCCAATCGTCACAAGCCTAGCAGTTCATTAGAGTCCGGAGTTGTTGATTTCCGTGAGTTTCCACACGGATTAAAAAGTGTGATCGACTGGATTTCGCAGACTCGAAAAATTGATACCCAAGAAGCCGCTCAGTGGCTAAAACATAGAGCGCAGATTAAAAGTAGCGACACTTCTGGGCAAACACATCTTAGCGATGAACTCAGTGACGAAATTAAGGTGGCTTTTCGGCCAATCGTTGTAGAGATTTATCAGTTCTTGCAAAATTTTAGAACTCGTCACGAAAAGACTATCTCGAAAGTCTATCTCACGGGTGGGGTGAGTCGACTTAACGGACTTAGAGAATTTTTAAGCGAAGAGCTAAGACTAGAAGTTTTGTATTGGGCAGCCTTCACGGGTTTTAATTTGCAAAAAGCTAATATACTAAACGATCACGAATCTACATTTGCTGTGGCTTTGTCTTTAGCGGCTCGATATGGCATTCGTCGGCCCACTGGTTTTTTAAATTTCAGGCGCTCAAATCAAGCGCAAAGAAAAATACTCACAGGTCTTTATCAGAAAATGCAAAATCCCGAAGTGCGAAGGCCTATGCTGCTGGGGGCCGCTAGCTTTGCTTTGTTGTTTGTTTATGGAGTTGTGAATAAATTTGTTGTGGGAAGCGAGTTAAAATCTATTCAAAACGAACTTTCCTTGGATTTTAGAAGAATCGATAGGGATTTGGGGAAAAAAGCCGAAAAAATTTCCTCGAATGTGGAAAAGCTAAAAGAGCTATTTGAAAAAGAAAAAAAATTCTTCGAGAAAAAAAATGTGGATCAAACCAAAGGAGGCAATGAATCGGCTAAAGGATTGCCCAAGAGCGAAGTTTTGTTTCATTTGAGTTCTGTTAAAATTCCTTCCACTCTTAAGCTCGACAAAATTACGATGATGGATGTTGTTGAAGGTAGTGAAAACGTTGTTCGTGTTGAGGCTCTTTGGATGCAAGCGAATTTGCAGTCTCCGTTAACCGAAGAAGTGCTCAACGAGTACAAGAGTGAACTCCAAAAAGTCTTAGTGGCAAAGGGCTTTACTATAGCCAAGTTTGAGACGGGAATTCAGTTTGGAGTTAAGCTAGAAGCTATTGTTAGGAAAGAGGTCGAAAAATGAATCGCTTCCAGGAATTAGCCAAAGCTTTGGGGAATTTGATTCAAAATATACTTGTTAAAATCGAAGAATCGGCTCTTTTTGAGAGGCTCGTGCTTAAGTGGGAGTCACTTGATCCGAGATATCAAAAAAGATATTCGTCTTTTGCGAATTTGTTTTCCTATTTGGTTTTAATGGGATTGTTTTTGTATCCTCTGCTTAGCGTATATTCTTTGAGAGTTAAAAAAGAGAATTTCAAAGAACTGCAAAAAGAAGTCAGAGCCTTAGCTTTATCTCCAGAAATTATTAGACAACCCGCTCCGCCACCTATGGGCTGGTCTCCTTTGAATATTGCGACTCTCGATGATTTTGAAATTAACTTCGAAAATTTCATGGCAACCCTTGGAGTGTCTTTTGAAAGCGGAGAGTTTAAGCGCAGTGGAAATTCCGTTCAGATTCTTTTTGACGAAATCACTATCAGACAAGTTTTTGCCATGTTGTATCAGCTCGATGGTTGGTACCCAGCTCTAAGTATTAAAAATATTACTGTAGAAAATTCAAAATCCAATAAGGTCTTTTTGAAAACGAATCTCGAACTAGAATATGATTCAGCTAAGGCTATGGCCTTTGGCGCTTCTGGTATTTCGGGGGGGCCGGGAGCCTCATTTAACAATCGAAACACCTATGGAGCGCCTGGTGCAAATATTCCAAATGGCGCAGGTGGAGACAACGGAATGTCGGCAGACTCTCGTGGTACAATGACTCCGCCGGCAATGTACGACGACGAAATGAATTCCCCTCCTGGCGATTTTAACACCAACCCTCCAGTGCCTTTGGCTCCATTTGAGGACGAATAAATGCGACTAAATATTCCAAACATTGGACAAAAAAAGGCCCTAATACTGGCTTCAAGCTTGGGGTTTGTCATAGGTGTGGCTTTGAATTTGCCGGTATCCCACCTTGTTGACAATTTGCTTAAAGGGCAGATGTCGAAAGTATCAGGAGTGCAATTGAGTTATGACAGTCTTTCTGCAGGCACAACACTTGGTGAGGGATGGAAGTACGGTGGGTTATTGGGTTTTAAAGTAAAAAACCTATCTCTTGTTTTGCCGAGATCTCGATTTGAGTTTCGATGTGCAAGTCTCACGCTTTCTCCAAAAATACATACCTTACTGTGGGGAGCCTTAGGTTTTTCTGCAGTTTGTGACACTGGAGGAGCTCAGAACAATGCTCCCTCTAAGATACAATTGTTGGGTGAAGTAAAACCCTTTTATTCTCTTAAAACACTCGAGCTACAGGCCGAACTTACAAATTTGTATTTAGAAAACTATTCTAATGTTCGACTTCTTACCAATCTCAAAGGAACTCTTAATGGTCGTGTGGCTGTTAAAGGATTAAATCTTTTAGAAATGCAAAACGGAAATTTAGGTGAGACATCGGTTGATTGGGACATTCAGGGCGAAGCTGTGGAATCGCCACTGGTGTCGACTCCTGTGGTGTCGATGCCTTCGTTTAAAATGGGATCATTGTTGCTAAAAGGCAAATGGACGCCTTCGCAGTTATTGTTGGATACTGTTAAGTTTGGGCAGAAGGAAAATGTTCTAGAAGGCGATCTTAAGTTAGATTTCAAATTTGATCCTGTAGGACAGCCTATTGAGGGATCGATATTAGGAAAAATTAGAACTGAACCTAATTTTGAAGCCACTCAGTTGTCGCAAACAATTCCTATGGATTTGTATTTTGGAAAAGTTAGGGACAGCGGCTTTCGTGAGTTTAAAAAATCTTTTAAGGGAAATGTGACAAGTCTTCTCATAAATCCCCCAGAGCCACTGAATTAAAATGACGAACTCACATAAGTCATAATTAAACGGCCCTCTATTTGACAAAAGCTTAGTAACGGAAAAAACTGTTCCTATGAATGAGCTTCGTTCTGCGTTGAATAATGTTATTAAATATTTAACTCGTAAAACAAAATTTCAATCACAGCAGTATATTCAAAATATCGCAATGATGACTATTGCCTCTGAAATTCGGCAAAACTATATTCATCATCAATCAAATCCTAAAGAGTTTTTTAGCTATTTGTTGTCTCGGATATTGGAGCTCTACGAGAGCGGTTATGGATTTCTTGGGGAAATCAGGGTTGATACCAATGGGCAGAAGTTTTTAAAAACTTTTGCGCTTACTAATATTTCTTGGAACGAGGAAACCTCGCGTTTTTACAATGAACACGCGCAGCAGGGCTTGGAGTTTAAAAACCTTAACACTTTGTTTGGGCGCGTGATTTCCTCGGGCGAACAACTTATCAGTAACGACCCAAAAAACGACCCAAGAGCTGGAGGCCTACCCAAAGGTCATCCGCCTCTAAACTCTTTTTTAGGAATTCCTGTTTACCAGGGCGGCAAATATATCGCCATGATTGGGGTTGCTAATCGCGCAGGCGGATATGATGAAAGCATTATTGAAGACCTAAAACCCTTTGTTGAGGTTATTGGTGAAACAATTAAAGCCTTTCAATTAGAACGCGAGCTTCGCGAGAGTGAAAAAATAAGTCACTTTTATAAAATGGCGCTCGATAATGCGGCGATCGTGGCTTTTACAGATGCTTCAGGAAAAATCACTTACGCTAACGAAATGTTTAGTCGAATTTCAGGCTACAAAGTCTCTGAACTATTGGGGCAAGATCACCGAATATTAAATTCGGGTTTGATGGGAAAAGAGTTTTTCAAACAAATGTGGAGCACAATTTCATCGGGGCAAGCATGGAATGGGGAGATATGTAACAAAGCCAAAAATGGATCTCATTATTGGGTGGATACTACGATTATTCCTTTTAAAGACAAAGACGGAAAAATCGAGCGTTACATGGCTATACGACGAGACATTACGGAAACTGTAAAAGCTAAGGAAGTACTTCAACTAAAAACCAAAGAATTAGAAGACGCTTACATAAAAGCCGAAGCCGCCACCAAAGCTAAATCTGAATTCTTGTCGACAATGTCACACGAAATCAGAACGCCCTTAAATGGAATTATAGGCATGACAAATCTGCTCATGGAGACCTCTTTAGACGAAGAGCAAAGAGAGCTGGCCAGCACAGTATCGCTCTCAGGAAAAACTCTATTAACTATAGTTAATGACATTCTTGATTTTTCAAAAATCGAAGCCGGGCGAATGGAGTTAGAAATCGTAGAGTTCGAAGCGACTGAGTATTTTAAAGATTTATTGAAACCCCTAAAATTCGCTGCAGAAAAAAAGGGCTTAGATTTTTTAATATCCTTCGACGGAAACAATTCCACTGTTGTTGGTGACCAAGGGCGCGTGGGGCAAATTCTTACAAATCTTGTTTCAAACGCTGTCAAATTTACGCGTAAAGGTCATATAAAAGTAGACATCACATTCAGAACTCAATCTGAAAACACTCTACTTGTGATGAAAGTTAAGGACACCGGTGTTGGTATTCCTGGGGATGCCAAAGCTCGAATGTTTCAGGCCTTTACTCAGGCCGAACAGTCTATTACCCGGCACTATGGTGGCACGGGGCTAGGGCTTTCGATTTCAAAGAGACTCGCCGACATGATGAAAGGTTCGATTCGATTTGATAGTTCTGAAAATCAAGGAACAGAGTTTGTGGTGGAACTTCCTCTTAAAACAGGAAACAAACTTACACCCATTAGTTTTAAGAATGATCCAGCTAACCCAGAGAAACTTGGCCAGTACCGCGGTCGAGTATTGATTGCAGAAGATAACACAACAATTCAAATCATTTTGAGTCGTCTAATGGAATCGATGGGATTTAAGGTGCTCGTGGTGGCTAATGGCGATGAAGCTCTGGATGCCCTAAGAGACTCTCATTTTGATTTTATTATGATGGATTGCCATATGCCCGAAAAAGACGGATTTCAGGCCACCCAAATAATTCGGCAAAGTCAGTCACTTCCCTGCGACATTCCGATTGTTGGAATGTCTGCAAATACAACACCTGAACTTTCTCAAAAGTGTGCTGATAATGGAATGAATTATTTTGTTTCTAAGCCCATCGAAAGACAAATTATCGAAAGCATAATTCTTAGAATGGGAATTAAAAAGCCATAACAATTTATCAGCATATATTAGAATCAAATTTACTTGGAAGGCTTGGTTTTTAAATTAAAAATGATTTCTCGAATTTGGCGGGGATTCAGGTCTTGGGAAGCTGAGTATTCTATTTTGACTTCAAAAAGTTTTTTAGGCCCTTTAAAATCGTTGTCGTGACTTGTGACTGTGCAGGGTATTGTGAGATTTTGAAGTTTCACGGTGAAGTTTGAACCAAGGGCTGGCACTATGTCGGATTTCATCGTGAGATGAGTTTCTGTTAGAGAGACAATCTCGCCATTAAAGTTTACGGTCGCTGTGCCTAAGCCTTTGGCTCGGCCCACAATTGATAAGGGTGCCACGTGTTTCCCTTGTACAAGTCCCTTAACACTATGAAGAAAAAGATCGGGATTTAGAACACTGTTTTCGGGTACTACAATGATTTCGTCTATGCCCAGGTTATACACAGAGTCCATAAGATCGGGGTTGTCTGTTTTTGTAAGTAGCACAATGGGATAGGTTTTTTTTGAGCGATCCTGACCTTCGAGTAATGCTACGCCCTTTTCGTTGTCTTTCAGGTCTAAATCTAGAAACAGCAAATCGGGTTTTTTGGACGCCAAAAGAGCCTTTGCTGATTTCAAATCCGAAGCGGTTTTGGAATCGATGTTTTTAAAAACAAGTTCGAGTCCAGAAAGTAAACACTTCTGGGCAATGGGATTGTTGGTGACGAATACAAAATATCTTTTTGTGTTGTCTATGAGTGTTTCGAATTTGTCTTTTTTGAGGCTCATTAATATCGCCTCCTAAGACCAGCCGTCGAAACGAATTTCTTAATTTTTGTAATCCCATCAGCCTGGAGGTCTTTTACAGAGCAGTAAGTCCTAAACGGAAAACCTATAGTGTCACGATTGGGTTCGAGGTGCTTGTTGAGTACCGACACTGTAAGTTTTTTGGTTAAACCGATTTTTTCAAACAAATCCGATTCTAAAGAAATATTGTCTATGGTGGAATCGTTCCAAAACGGGCAAGATAAGGCAATTCCTGTTTCGCTCAAACCACTAAGCTGAACATTGAATTGCATTTGAGTTGCAATTCCTGCTTTGTCTTTTTCGACTGAAAACTTGTAAGGATTGTTTTTGTCGACCTCAGTTTTGATTCGCCCAAGTTCCGCAGCCAGACGTGCAAAACCCGGGCTTTTAACTACAAAGCTATCGGCGTGAAGTTCTCTAGATTTTAAAACCGCTTCAATGCTTGGGCTACCGCTCGATATTATGACTGGAATATCCTTGAAGTGACCAGCTCTAATTTTTTGTAACCAATCAAGCCCCCCATTTGGAGCCCCTTCAAAATTAAGATCGCAAACTATTATGTGCGGTAGCACCTCTGTTAAAAGCTGGGTTGCACTTTGTAAGTCGGCGCATTCCACAATGTCATAAGTTTTCGACGACAACGCAGCTTTAGTCATTTTCAAGTCGATAGGATTATCGTCGATCACTAAAACTTTTGTTTTCATGACAATTCCAGTGTACCTAAAAATGTGGAGTTTTGTTTGATTTAAAATACTGTATAATCAAATAGATAGCTATTGTTGGGATAACTCCACAATTCAGCTCCTAGGAGACCTTTTAGAATAGTTCAAAGGAGGTACAATGGATTATGTCTAAATCTGAAAAAATTCTCATCGTAGAAGACAATGAAATTAACTCAAAAGTTCTGACATCGTTTCTTAAAAAACGGGGCTATGTTTTTGATTTAGCGAATAATGGAATCGAGGCGCTTTCATTGTGTGAAAAAACCCACTACCAGTTGATTTTAATGGATTGCCAGATGCCACAAATGGATGGCTTTGAGACCTCCAGAAAAATTCTTGAAAAGTACTCACATGATTTAAGTTTAAAACCCGTGATAGTGGCTCTGACCGCCAACGCCATGAAGGGCGACCGAGAAAAATGTTTAGCTTCTGGCATGGACGATTACATGGCTAAACCTGTTGATTTTGATTTGCTCACAAAAATTCTAAAGCAGTACTTGGGAGACCCTCCTAATGGAACAGTGATAGAGGCTCATCGGTCTAAGGGTGCCCCCTTGAGGGAATCAGCTTTCCAGAGACTCAAAGAGATGGAGTCTCCCGACGATCCCCATTTAACTCGAGATATTATTCGACTGTATTTAGAAACTGCCCCATCTACTATGGCCCAACTGGCAGAGTCTGTAAAAGGCGTGAATCGCTTTAAAATAAGAGAAATAGCTCACAAGTTTAAATCGAGTTGTTTGACCTTGGGCGCTGATGTGCTTGCTGAGAAAATGAAAAAACTCGAAAACGAATGTGTCACACTTACAACAACCGAACTCAAGCAACTGCTAGCAGAGGCTAATTCTGAATGTCGATCTGTATGTGAGCAGCTCGAACAACGCAGAAAACTATTAGAATCTTAAATCCGTTTTAGGAAAGTAGTTCTTTAATAGCTTTTTAAAATCTTCCTGTTCTAAAGGCTTCTCGAGATAGGGCGGAAGAGCTGAATAGTTCTTAGCCATTTTAAAAAACTCTTCCTGTGGCATACCCGTTAAAAACATAAACGGTATATCTTTGTATTCGTGAATAAGCTTTTTCGAAAATTCTAAACCGTTGTTTCCCTTTAAGTGAATGTCCACAACTATAAGATGAGGCAGGTCATAGGACGACTTTAGAAAACTTAAGGCATCTTCGCTTGAGTCAAAATCTTTAACGGTGGCATATTTTAAGTTTTTGTGAATTAAGGATCTTAGCTCTCGGATGACCATAGGGTCATCTTCGATAAGTAAAACACGAGGACCCGAGAGATCTAAAGGTAGGTCATCGTCTATAACGTTGTTTCTGTAGTCGCCACTTTCGAGGTCCCGGAACCAAATGTCTGAAGCCATGTTGTAGCCCCCGTCTTTTATTCACCGTATTGTGAGACTATTAAAAAAGATTTGGTCAATTGTTAACTTATCTTGATAATTTAACCACTGAGTCCTGATAAGTTAGTAAGTGTCATAACAATATGAAGAAGTTAAGATAAAGGGAGTCTAAATGAGTCGAATATATATCTTAGAAGATAACGAGATAGATCGTCGATTGTACAAGTCTTTGTTGGGGACTTCTTATGACCTTAAATTTGACGATAAAATTGAGGGTTTATTAAAACGCATCGCAAGCTTTCAGCCCGATTTAGTGTTGCTGGATTTGGGCTTACCTGATGGAGATGGATTGGCGGCCTGTGGGTTGCTATCAAATGATCCAGAATTGAGTCAGATTCCTGTGTTTATTGTGACATCCAGAACCGACCTCGATACAAAGCTAATGGGTCTTGGGTTGGGAGCCAACGATTTTATTGTAAAGCCCTTTATCGAAAAAGAGCTTCAGCTAAAAATTCAAAATAAATTAAAAAGAGATTCTGCAATCAAGAAATCAAGCGGAAAAATTGCAAAATATGGTTTCGAAATAAACCTCGACGAGCAGCGTGCATTTATAGATGAAAAAGGACAGAAAACCCTTTTGGGTTTAACGAGTACCGAGTTTAAGCTTTTGACTTATTTTATAAAGAACGAAAACAAAGTTATAAGCAGAGATCAATTGCTCGAGCATGTTTGGGGGCAGGATGTGCATGTCACAGATAGAACTGTGGATAGCCATGTGAGCTCTCTTAGAAAAAAATGCGGTTCCCAATCTAAAAGATTTCAGTCTGTTTATGGCGAAGGTTATAGATTCAATACTTCGAGCAAATTGTCAGCATAAAGTCATAATTGAATATCCATTCTGAGTACCTAAAATGGCTACACTAATAGGAGAGGTGTGTCTTATATATGGAACGTAATAATGATGTTGAGATATCTGAATCTCTAGAATCTTTAAGACTTCAGGAGTTAGCAAGTTACAAAATTCTAGGTACTCAGCAAGAGCCCATATTTGATGACATCGTGAAACTTGTTTCTCAAATATTTTCTGTTCCAATGGTTGCCATTAGTTTGGTTGATCGTGACCGACAGTGGTTTAAAAGCGAGTTAGGCTTTGGTCTAAAAGAGACACCTCGCGAATATAGTTTTTGTTCTTATGCCATCATGCAGCCTCATTTTTTTGAGGTTCCCGATGCTTTAGAAGATGTTCGATTTAGTCTTTCGCCCTTAGTAAAGGGAGATAAAGCCATTCGTTATTATGCCGGTATCCCTTTGATTTCGACAAACGGATTGGCTTTGGGGACTCTGTGTGTGTGTGACCACGCTCCTAGAAAAATGTCGCAAGAACAAATTGAAAACTTTCGAATTCTGGGAACTCAGGTTGTTCAGCTTCTAGAGTACAAAAGACTAGGTCTAGTTCTAGAAAGCGAAACACAAAAAAGAATAGAGGCTAACAAGGAACTGCAAAGGCAGATCATGGCCATTCACCAGTCTCAAGAGGGAATAGCAATTCTCGATAATCAATCGCTTTACTTGATGCTCAACAAGGCTCATGCCGAAATGTTCGGATACAAAAGCGTCGATGAACTTATCGGAAAAAGTTGGACACATTTGTATCCCGAATCAGAAATATTACGTTTTCAAAAAGATGTGTTTCCCTATCTTATGGCGCATGGGTTTTGGAGCGGAGAAGCTACGGCAAAGAAAAAAGACGGAACCACATTTGATGAAGAAGTCTCGTTAACTTTGATCGAAGGTGGCGGTTTAGTGTGTGTGTGTCGAGATGTGAGTGACAGAAAGAAGAAAGACAGAGAACTCATAGCAGCAAAAGAAAAAGCTTTGGCTGCGTCTAAGCTCAAAAGTGAGTTTATAGCCAACGTCAGTCACGAAATACGAACCCCAATGAATGGAATACTTGGGATGTCGAGTTTATTGCTTGAGTCTAATCTTAACGATGAATCTAAAGAATATGTTTCTCTAATATCGAGTTCTGGAAAATCTTTGTTGCGAATAATTAACGAGATATTGGATTTCTCAAAAATCGAATCAGGAAAAGTCTCAGTCGAGCATTCTATGTTTAATTTATGCGAAGTTATTCATGAGTGTGTGCGTCCTATGATGACCGAGGCACGGGATAAAAAGCTAAAATTAATTTATCTACCTAAGCATCGTGAAGATGTGTGTGTGGGAAGTGACCCAGGAAGAATAATTCAGGTCCTCACAAACTTGCTGGGTAATGCGCTTAAGTTCACGCACCAAGGAACCGTCGAGGTTAGGACCCAGATTCTAAATTCTAACGGAAAAACAAGAATGTTCAGAATAGAGGTTCAGGATTCGGGTGTGGGTATTCCTAAGGAGATGGAGTCAGTTCTTTTTCAACCCTTCACTCAGGCCGATGGTTCTATGAGTCGGAAGTATGGAGGAACGGGTCTTGGATTAACGATATGTAAAAAACTTGTTGAAATGATGGGAGGATCAATAGGCTACGAAAGTACGCCTGGCAAGGGCACTTTGTTTTGGTTTGATTTGCCAGACGAGAAAATTAGTTCAACTAAGAAAATCGGATAAAGAAACGAACAGAATATGGAAAGGAGCAAAAGACTATGGCTGTGTTCAGTCAAAAAGCATCTGCCGTTTTTATACTTTTGCTCGCCGTCGGTTGTGCCGGAGGAGGTAGGGAAAGGCTCGTTAACAAAAGAGTACCTCCTTCTGCGACTCCAGTTGTAGAAGAAACAATTGACGATGGAGAAACAGTTGAAAACATAGTTCCTCCAACCCAGGATCCTCCTGCGCCAACTGTGATAGATCCCCCTGTTGTGTTGTGGCCATCGACTTCGCCTTATAGTTCGACATCTCAATTACTGAGTCTCAGCGGAACCTGTGAAATAGGACTTATTGTTAGTCTCAGTGGAGCTTTGCAGGATTCGATGGAATGCGTGAGCGGAAGTTTTTCTTTTAGCTATTCTACAGCCATTGCGGGCACCTACTTGTTTGAAGTTA
>JACCDO010343401.1_pt1 | contig 11526 bp, 10 predicted proteins | sample 7446101 | NCBI WGS metagenome assembly JACCDO01 (sample SAMN15323440, study PRJNA562643) | freshwater metagenome | isolation source: river surface water | place: USA:Blue River Watershed | collected 2017-08-16
TGATGGAGCGCGCCAGCGCGGTGACCAGCACGCGGTTGAGCAGCAGCGCCGAGGCCAGGCCGCTCACCGCGATCAGCGCATGGGCGACGAGTCGATCCGCCAGGTTGGGCGCCAGGGCGCCGCGGATGCCGGGCAGCAGGCCTTCCATCTCTAGCGTGGCCAGCACGCCCACCGCCGCGAGATAGGCGGCGGCCAGGATCAGCGCGGCTGTGTTGCCCGCCACGCCGCCGGCCAGCGCGATGATGAGCGCCCCGGCGCCGAGGATGACCGTGTGCACGCCCAGGCCCGTGTGGGCGGCGTGCAGCACCAGGCTCAACAGCGCGCCGCCGAGCACGACGCCGGTGGCCAGGCGCGGCCTGCAGGCGCGGTACAGCAGCAGGGCGGCGCCGCCCACGGCGAGCAGCGCCGAGCCCACCGTCAGATGCTGGCTGCCCCACAGCACGCGGGTGCCGAGGATCATTTCGCCCACGCCCACCAGCGCAGCGATCAGGCCGATGACCAGGACGATCCAGGTCAGCGTGCGCGCCGCCATGCGCTGCAGCGCCTCATGGGTTTCGCGGCGCTGAGCCGGCGCCAGCGCCATCGTCGGGGTCGGTGCAGTCACGGTCGGGGCCGAGCCGGCCTTCTCAGCAGGTCTGTGGCGCGCAGCGGCCGGGCCGCACGGTGATCAACATGGGAGCCCAGCGCCAGGCTTCAGGCCGTGCGCAGGCGCGGCAGCCAGGCCAGCGGGTCGATGCGGGCGGCGGGGGCCTCCACCCAGCGGTGGAAGGGGCGGGCCAGCCAGTTCGCCAGCGCCCAGGTCGCCACGAACAGCAGCATGCCCTGGGCCGGCGTGGCGCCCTCCCATTGCGACAGCAGCGCGTTGGTCAGCAGCAGCACCGGGAAGTGCAGCAGGAACAGCGCATAGGACGGTGTGGACCAGGCGGCCAGCACGCCGCTCCAGCGAGCCGGCAGCAGCGGGCGGCCGGCGCTGTGGCGCGCCTCGGCCCACGACAGCCACAGCGCGGTGCCGAGCGCCAGTGCGAGGCGGTCGCGCCAGTCCAGCCACAGCGCGGCACCGAAGCCCGCCAGCAGCAGCACCAGGCCCGCACGGCGGTAGCGCCACAGGCCCAGCCAGTGCACCAGCGCGCCCAGCCCGTACGACGCGAAGAAGTAGGGCGCGTAGGCATCCAGCGTGGCGTCGCGGTTGAAGACGAAGGCCGACGCCAGCGCCAGCGCTCCCACCAGCAGCGGCCCGACGACGAGGCGGCTCGGGTGGCGCCAGCCGCGCCGCGCCAGCCACAGCACACCCACCAGCAGCGCGAAGAGCTGCAGGTCGATGGCCACGTACCAGGCGCCCACGGTCAGTGCCTCATAGCCCAGTACGTCATGCAGCAGCAGCGCGTGGGCCAGCAACTGGCCGAGGCTGATGTCGGCCGGCACCATCTCGGGCCAGGAAGACGCGATGAGCCGGCAGGCCCCCAGCGTCAGCAGCAGCGCCGCCAGGAAGGGCAGCGTCAGGCGCAGGTAGCGCCGCCACAGCAGTTCCGGCACGCCGGCCTGCAGCGCCTGGCCGCGCGGCGACAGGCCCCGTGCGCTGAGATAACCCCCGACGACCAGGAAGATCTGCACGGCCATGCGGCCGTACTGGTGGGAGAGTTCAGCCAGGAAGGGCAGCGCGGCATGGGCGGCACGCGAGATCGGGCCGTAGCTGACCAGATGGTGCAGCACGATGATCTGGGCGGCCACGGCCTTCAAGGCGTCGATGTGGGGCAGTCGGCGGGTGGACGTGGACATGGTCTGCCCCGCTTGGCCGCCCGAATGCCGGCACCAGGGCCCTGGCAGAGGGCGGCCGGCGAAGCGGGGGATGACAGGGTCGTTGACAAAAAGAACGGGCCTGCATGGCAGGCCCGTGGCTTCGGACGTGTTGAATTGTACCGGTCTGTGTGAGGGGAAACCCTTGTGTTTCAGGGGGGTGGTTCTTGAAACCCGTCACTTGCCCGTCACGGTCAGCCGGTTGTCGACGGACTTCACCCCGTCCACGGCCTTGGCGATGCTCTCCGCACGGTCCTTCTCGGCCGGCGTGGCGACCTTGCCTGTCAGCTGCACGAAGCCGTCGGCATCGGTGTCGACGTGGACGACGGCCAGCGACGACACCTTGCTCGCGGCCAACTGGGCCTTGATCTTGGTCGTGACGACGGAGTCCTTCACCCACACCTTGGTGGCGCCGACGGGTTTGGTGTCGGCGTGGCTGACCAGCGGCACGGCGAGGACGGCGGCCAGGGCGAGAGGGGCGATGGGGGAGATCTTCATGGCGGTTCCTTTCAGCGGAAGGCGGCGGTGCCGGATGCGCGCCGCGGAGCCACCACTCTGGGCGCCGGGGGCCAGGCCGTGCGGCGGACGCCGCCTCGCCCGGCTGTAGGCCAAGGACGTGCCCGTCCCGCCGAGAGCAAAGCCCGCGAGCTGCTGGCGGGCCGGCATCGCCCGACGGGCGCCACCAGGGGGCGATATCCCCGCCCTCACGCGTTCCGGCCCGGGCGATTACGCTGCGGCCTTCGCGAAATCTGGAACAGGCAAGAAGGGCCGATGGACAACCTGGATCTTGGGGTGCTGCGTGTGGCGGCCGGCTGGCGGGCCGAAGCGCGGGGTGTGGTGCTGGGCACGATCACGCGCACCTGGGGCTCCGCGCCGCGCCCGGTGGGCTCGCTGGTGGCGGTGCGCGACGACGGGCTGATCACCGGCTCGGTGTCGGGCGGCTGCATCGAGGACGACCTCGTCGCGCAGCTGCGCGCGGGCAGCCTGGCCATCACGCGGCCCACGCCGCTGCGCTATGGCGTCGGCGCCGAGGAGGCGCGCCGCTTCGGCCTGCCTTGCGGCGGCACGCTGGAGCTGATGCTGGAGCCGCTCGGCCCGCAGTCGGCGCTGGACGACTTGCTGGCCCGGCTGACGCGGGGCGAGCGCGTGCGGCGCACGCTGGACTTGGCCACCGGCACCGTGACGCTGGCGCCCGCCGAGCGGGGCGCCGATGCGCTGACGCTCACCGAGACGCAGCTCGTCAGCCACCATGGCCCGCAGTGGCGCCTGCTGGTCATCGGCGCCGGCCAGATGACCGACTACCTCGCGCAGATGGCGCTGGCGCTGGGCTACGGCGTCACCGTCTGCGACCCGCGCGAGGAGTATGCCGAGAGCTTCGCGCTGCCCGGTGTGGTGCTGACGCGCGACATGCCCGATGACGTCGTCACCGCCTTCCAGGTGGACGAGGCCACGGCGGTCGTGGCGCTGACGCACGATCCCAAGCTGGACGACCTGGCGTTGATGGAAGCGCTCAAGAGCCCCGCGTTCTACGTGGGAGCGATCGGTTCGCGCGTGAACCAGGCCAAGCGGCGCGCGCGACTGGCCGAGCATTTCGGCCTGACCGCCGCCGAGCTGGACCGCCTGCACGGCCCCGTGGGCCTGGACATCGGCGCCCGCACGCCGCCGGAGATCGCGCTCTCCATCCTGGCCGAGATGACGGCCGTGCGGTATCGCGCGGCCGGCGCTCGTTCCGAGGCGGGCTGCGCGGTTTGAGGCCGTTGCGCCTCACTTCATCGTGTAGCCCCGGCCGTCCATGCAGGCGTCCACGGCGCGGTTGAACACGCTCGTGTCCGCCTGCGCATTGGGCTGGGTGGTCGCCCAGCGGTTGCAGTCGCGGCGGTCGTTCTCCAGTTGCTCGGGCGACTGGCCGTTGCGCGGGTAGATGATGGGGTCGGCCTTCGGGGCGGGCGGCGGCGGTGCCGGCTGTACCTGGGCCGTGCTGAGGACCTCGGGCGGCGGCGTGACGACGGCATAGCCTTCCGGCACGGGGCGGTAGTACACGCCGTTGGCGTAGTAGTAGGGCAGGCCGCCGAGGGTCAACGTCACATAGGCCGGCGGCAGCAGCGGGATGACGACGCCCACGGGCGGCAGCACGACGCGATAGCGCGGACCGTAGGGCTGGTACCAGATGCCGCCGTGGAACCAGTAGCGGTTCGGCCCGGCGCCCACGATGACGGCACCCTGCGGCACCACCGGCGCCACATAGCCGGGGGCGGGGTAGTAGTGGTCGTGGTGGTAGCGGTTGTCGAACACCATGCCGATGTTGGCGCGTACGCGCACGTCGGCGTGAGCGGCGGGCGCGGCGAGCGCGCCGCACAGTGCCAGCAGGGCGAGGGAGGAGGAGGGGAGAACCTTCATGATCGTCGCGGAGGAAAGCCGGAAGGAGAAAACGCAACGCCGTGAGCGTGCGCCGCGTGGACGTCGATGGCTTTTCCGCCGCGTAAAGTTGGCGGCCTCAACCCGTCGCCAGGCCGTCCCCGCCCATGATCGAACTGCATTACTTCCCGAGCAACGCCAGCTTTGCGCCCCACATCCTGCTGGAGGAGATGGGCATCCCGTTCACGCTGCGCGTGGTGGACCGCGCCAACAACGAGCACAAGTCGCCCGCCTATCTGAAGCTCAACCCCAACGGGCTGATTCCGGTGCTGGTGGACGGTGACCTGGTGCTCTACGAGACCGCCGCCATCCTGATGCATCTGGCCGACTGCCACGCCGGCTTCGCGCCGGCACCCGGCACGCCGCAGCGGGCCGAGTACTACAAGTGGATGGTCTGGCTGACCAACACGCTGCAGGCCATGTTGATCCACTACTTCTACCCGGACCGCATGGCCAGCGATGCGGCCGAGGTCAAGGCCCGGGCGGAAGCCCAGGTGGCGCCGATGCTGGACCAGATGGACGCTCAACTGGCCCGTCATGGCGGCGCCTGGTTCCTCGGCAATGAATACACGGCTGTGGACCCGCTGGCCTTCATGCTGTGCCGGTGGACACGCATGCAGGCCAACCCCGCCAAGACGCGGCCGGCACTGGGCGCTTATCTGCAGCGGGTGTTCGACCGGCCGGCTACGCAGCGGGTGGTGGCGAAGGAGAAGCTGCCGGACCCGGTGTATTGATCGCTACAGGCGGCAGCACGCTCTTGCGGAGCGCGCGTCTGCGCGCTGCGTTGCCGGTAGCCTCGCCCAGCGTCACCGCTGTTCGATGTGTCGCGCCGCCTAGCGTCGGCGTGCAGCCGCGCGTTAAGCGGGATGTTGCGCCGAGCCGTGATGCTCGCGACAAGTGGTGGGCGAGAGCGCTGCGGCTCGCATCGGGGCACGTCCCATTGCGAGCGTCGCGAGCGCGTCATCTCGCTCGAGTGCGGATTGCATTGAGCGCTCCTCTTTTGGTGACTTTTCTCTGGCGCGACAGAGAAAAGTTACCCGCCCTCGCGGGGCGGACTCCCGCGGCACTGCAACGGGTCAGAAGGCTCGTCGCCAAAGCAACTCAACTCGAATTCTCAAGGCGCGGCACACAGGCAATGCACGGCCGCCGCTTTCTCCCAATGCCCCTGCGCCGACTGCTTGGCCAGTTCCTTCAGCGTGGACAGGTCTTCGATCAGCGGTGCGGGCAGCAGGTCCAGCCCCGTCGCTTGCGCGAAGGCTTCGACCATGGACGGCGCCAATGAGCCCGTCAGCGAGGCGAGCAGCCGCTCCTGGCGGCTCATGTCGCGCTCGACATAGGCCACGCGCGGTTTCTCGCCGTCCTTGAGCGTCAGCTTGCCCAGTTGGGCGGCAGTCTGCACGGCGTCGTCGAAGCTGCCGATGCGGTCGATGAGGCCGCGCGCCAGCGCCTGCGAGCCGGTCCACACGCGGCCCTGGGCCACGGCGTCGATCTTCTCGGGCGTGCTCTTGCGGGCCTGGGCGGCCAGGCCGGTGAAGCGGCCGTAGATGTCGTCGATGCCGGCTTGCACCAGCGCCTGGTAGCGCGGGTCCAGCGGGCGGCGCGGGTCATAGGCACCGGCCAGCCAGGTGGTCGTCACGCCGCCGGTGTGCAGCGACAGCTTGTCCATGAGCTTGTCGGCCGTGGGCAGCATGCCGAACACGCCGATGCTGCCGGTGATGGTGCCGGCGTCGGCGATGACGGCGTCGCTGCTCATCGAGATCCAGTAGCCGCCCGAGGCCGCCACGTCACCCATGGAGACCACCACCGGCTTGCCGGCCTTGCGCGTCAGCTCCAGCTCGCGCCGCACGATCTCCGAGGCAAAGGCGCTGCCGCCGGGTGAGTTCACGCGCAGCACGACGGCCTTGATGGCGTCGTCCTCGCGTGCCTTGCGGATCAGGCGGGCCGTGGAGTCGCCGCCGATGCGGCCGGCGCCGGCATCGCCGTCGACGATCTCGCCCTCCGCCACGACGATGCCCACGCCGGGTTGCACGGCGTTCGGCGCGCCGGCATCCGGCACGCGCGGCAGGTATTCGGCCAGCGACACCTGCCGGAAGCTCTTGGCCGCCTCGTCCTTCGCACCCTTGGCGATCAGCAGCTCACGCATCTCGTCGCGCGTCTTCAGGCCGTCCACGAGCTTGGCCTGCAGTGCCAGGCGGGCCGCGCTGCCCTGCGCGGCGGCCAGCCGCTGCGGCAGCTCGGCGATGTCGCGCGAGATGCTGCCGGCTTCGAGCTTGCGGGCGGTTTCGATGGCGCTGGTGAAACCGTTCCACAGCTCGCCGTAGACCAGTCCTTCGGCCTCCAGCGTGGCCGGGCTCGGGCCGTTGGCGAAGTAGGGCTCCACGGCGTTCTTGTATGTGCCGACCTTGATGACGTTGGCCGAGACGCCCAGGCGGTCCAGTGCGTCCTTGTAGTAGGTGCGGTAGCGGCCGAAGCCTTCGAGCATGACCATGCCCATCGGGTGCACATAGACCTCGCTGGCCTGGGCGGCCAGGAAGTAGCTGCGCTGGCTGAACTGGTCACCGTAGGCGAACACGGGCTTGCCGGATGCCTTGAATCGCTGCAGCCCGGCGCTCACCTCGTGCAGCCCGGCCATGCCGGCGCTGCCGAGGTCGTCGACGTCCAGCAGCACGGCGCTGATCTTGTCGTCGCGCGCGGCGTGGTCCAGCACGGCCAGCACGTCGCGCAGCCGCGTCTGGTGCGCCAGGCTGCGACCCTGGGCCTGTGCCATCAGCTGGTCGCGCGTGCTGCCCGCGAACTGCTCGACGAGATTGCCCTCGAGCTTGACGACCAGCGTGGTCTTGTCCTGCAGCGGCTTGGGGCCGCGGGTCAGCAGGGCCGTCACGACGATGACGATCAACAGCAGCACGAGGAGGTTGGTCAGCGCGCGGCGGGTGCCGTCGAGCAGCCACCAGGCCTTGGAGAAAAACCAGCCGATTGCGGAAAACAGTGACTTCATCGACAGCGATCTTGAGGGTTGATGCCCGCCGATTGTGTAGGCCGCCGGCCTTAAGCTCTGCAAGTCACGGTTGGGAGACACCCTCATGCTTGCTTGGCCCACTTGGACCAGACGCCTCAACGAGCACTTTCCGCTGCGCTATGCGAGCTGGATGCTGTGCGGCCTGCTCGCGCTGCTGTTTGCGGCGCGCTGGCACGTGGGGTTTGCCGATGGCGTGCTGGCGATTCTCTTCCTGGCGCTGACGCTGCTGGGCTTGCACGACATGCGCCAGACGCGTCACTCCATTTTGCGTAACTACCCGGTCATCGGGCATCTGCGCTTCCTGCTGGAGTTCATTCGCCCGGAGATCCGCCAGTACTTCCTGGAGGGTGACACCGACGCCGCGCCGTTCTCGCGCGCGCAACGCTCCATCGTCTACCAGCGCGCCAAGGGCGCCCCCGACCAGCGCCCCTTCGGCACGCAGCTGGATGTGGGCGCGCGGGGCTACGAGTGGATCAACCACTCACTGGTGCCGACCCACCTCCCCAGCCACGACTTCCGCATCACCATCGGTGCAGGCCGCACGCAGCCCTATTCGGCGAGCGTCTTCAACATCTCGGCGATGAGCTTCGGTGCGCTGAGCGCCAACGCCATCCTGGCGCTCAACAAGGGCGCCCGCATGGGCGGCTTCGCGCACGACACGGGCGAGGGCTCGATCAGCGCGCATCACCGGGTGCATGGCGGCGACCTGATCTGGGAGATCGGCTCGGGCTATTTCGGCTGCCGCAATGACGACGGCTCGTTCAGCGCCGAGAAATTCCAGGCCGCGGCCCAGGACCCGCAGGTCAGGATGATCGAGCTCAAGCTCAGCCAGGGCGCCAAGCCGGGCCATGGCGGCGTGCTGCCCGGCCCCAAGGTCACGGCCGAGATCGCTGCCGCCCGCGGCGTGCCTGAGGGCGTGGCCTGCATCTCGCCGGCCCGCCACAGCGCGTTCTCGACGCCTGTGGAAATGATGCAGTTCATCGAGCGACTGCGCACGCTGTCGGGCGGCAAGCCGACCGGCTTCAAGCTGTGCATCGGCCACCCGTGGGAATGGTTCGCGCTCGCCAAGGCGATGCTGGAGACCGGCATCACGCCGGACTTCATCGTCGTCGATGGCGCCGAGGGCGGCACTGGCGCTGCGCCGCTGGAGTTCACCAACTATGTCGGGGCGCCGCTGCAGGAAGGGCTGCTGCTGGTGCACAACACGTTGGTGGGCCTGAACCTGCGTGACAAGATCAAGATCGGCTGCGCCGGCAAGGTCACGACGGCCTTCGACATCGTGCGCCTGATGGCGCTGGGCGCGGACTGGTGCAACTCCGGCCGCGGCTTCATGTTTGCGCTGGGTTGCATCCAGGCGCAGGCCTGCCACACCGGCCACTGCCCGACGGGCGTGACGACGCAGGACCCGCAGCGCCAGCGCGCCATCATCGTGCCCGACAAGGCGCAGCGGGTCGCCAACTTCCACCAGAACACGCTGAAAGCGCTGAAGGAACTGGTGGAGGCGGCAGGCCTGTGTCACCCGCAGGAAATCACCGCGCAGCACATCGTGCATCGGCTGGACAAGCACGAGGTCAAGCTGCTGGCCAGCCTGCTGCCGTTTGTCGAGCCCGGGGCCGTCCTGCGGGGCGATCTGTCTCACCACACCTTCCGCACCTACTGGCCAATGGCGAGTGCGCACAGCTTCGCGCCGCAGGGCGGCATGTCGCGCGCCAGTCCATCTTCCTATACCACCTGATTGCGGGGTCTGGCATTTTTGACCTAGGGATATTTGGAACAAAACACGCACAATGAGTAACAACGTTTTGTTCTGCCATGCCGACTGTCTATCTCCTCCGTCTCAGTGACTCCGCCTTGGCGCGCACCCGCGCCCAATTGCAGCATTCGGACGGCGTCGAGCTGGTCGGCAGCGGCAACAGCTTGGCCGAGTCACTGGACGAAATCGATGTGCTCATGCCCGACATCGTCGCCAGCGATCTGCGGCTGAAGGACAACCATGCGATGCGGGTTGCCGTGGAATTGGGGCGTTTGGCGGTGCGGCCGCAATTGATGCTGCTGACACCGACGGCCGACGATCTGCAACTCTTCGCAGCACTCAGCGCCGGCGCGAACGCGTATCACCTGGACGACGGCAGCGGGCGCGGACTCGTGGAGGCGCTGGTCTCGCTGCACGAGCGCCGCGTGGTGCTCAGCCCGCGGTTGGCCCGGCAGGCGCTGGCCGCCTTCGGCATCGAGCGCAGCCCGCTCGCGATGGCGCGCCAGGCGGCGGCTGCACTCGACACCACGCCCGCCGGCCGGCAGATCGACCAGTCCGGCCGCCATCTGCTGACCTTGCTGGCGCAAGGCCTGCTGTTGCCCGAGATCGTGGCGCTGTGGAAGTTGGACGTCGCCGAGTTGGAGCGGCGCATGTGGCGCATGGTGCGCTTGCTGCACGTGCGGTCGCGCGAACTGCTGGCGGCTTGAGTTCCCCGATCGTCTGATCGGCCCGCCGTAGCGGGCTGACCGGCCGCTCAGGCGGTGGGGACGGTGTCCAGGAAGCTCTGGCGCTGAGACAGTTTTTCCATGTGGCGCGCCAGGTTCGGGTACTCCTCGCGCCAGCCGATCTCGGGGAAGCGGAACGCCAGCCAGCCCAGCGCGCAGCCGACGGCGATGTCGGCCAGCGTGAAATGGTTGCCCGAGCACCATGCCTTGTCGCCCAGGCCCTGGCTCATGGCGGCGAGGCCGGCCGCGACCTTGGTCATCTGACGGTCAGCCCAGGCGGGGCTGCGTTGCTCTTCACTGCGGTGCGGCCAGGTGCGCTCCATGCGGGCCAGGATGCCGGCGTCCATGACGCCATCGGCCAGCGCCTCCCAGGTGCGCACTTCGCAGCGCTCACGGCCGCGTTCGGGGATGAGCTTTCCTACGGGCGACAGCGTGTCCACGTACTCCACGATGACGCGTGAGTCGAACATGGCGCCGGTGATGGAGTCCTGGCCTTCCATGACCAGGCAGGGCACCTTGCCCAGCGGATTCATTTTCAGGATGGCGTCGCTGCCCCAGACGTCTTCCAGCACCAATTGGTAGTCGAGCTTCTTCTCGGCCATCACGATGCGCACCTTGCGCACGTACGGGCTGGTGAGAGATCCGATCAACTTCATCGCGGTCATAGAGGGCAAACACGGGTCACAAGTGGAAACGATTTTAGCGAGCGCCCCCGAGCGGCCGCCGGTGAAAAAGGCCTGTCGGGTGCCGCCGACAACAGTCACCCACGCGGGGGTTGCCAGGCCGGCGCGCCGCCCCCAAAGTGTCGCCCGGCCATGGAGCAGCTGGGCATGTCGGCCGGGCTGACGTCGGGTCTCGACGCAGCGAGGTTTGACCCCGCGGCGACGCTCGTCGCCGATATCGGCTTCACGCATCGGCTTCACGCAACGTTGGCCCAGCCTCATCCCGGAAGCCGCCGCCGGCACCGCTTCATGACGCCGGTAGCGCGGCAGGGTGGGCATGCGTCCGGCAGCTGCGAGACCGCCGTCCTGGTGCCGACTTCTAGAATCGCGGGCTTTCCACGATTTGCCGCGCCGCCATGACCACCACCGACTTCAACCCGATCAGCGCCCTCTCGCCGCTGGACGGCCGTTATGCCGCCAAGGTCGCGGCGCTGCGCCCGCTGCTGTCCGAGTACGGGCTGATGCACCGCCGGGTGCAGGTCGAGGTGGAGTGGTTCATCGCGCTGAGCGATGCCGGCTTCAAGGAGTTCAAGCCGCTCTCCAGCGCCGCCCGCTCGCGCCTGCGCCGGCTCGTCAAGAAGTTCAGTGAGGCCGATGCGGAAGAAATCAAGACCATCGAGCGCACCACCAACCACGACGTCAAGGCCGTGGACTACTGGATCAAGCGCAGTTTCGAGGGCCACCCTGAACTGCAGGCCGCAGGCGAATTCGTGCACTTCGCCTGCACCAGCGAAGACATCAACAACACCAGCCATGCGTTGATGCTGAAGGCCGCGCGCGACGAGGTCATGCTGCCGGCGCTGGATGGCATCGTCGAGAAGCTGCGCGGCATGGCGCACCAGTTCGCCGGCACGCCGATGCTGAGCCGCACGCACGGCCAGACCGCCAGCCCCACGACGGTGGGCAAGGAGATCGCCAACGTCGTCGCCCGGCTGCAGGCTGCGCGTGCGCGCATCGCCGCAGTCAAGCCGCTGGCCAAGATGAACGGCGCCGTGGGCAACTTCAACGCCCACCTGTCCGCGTGGCCGAAGCACGACTGGGAAGCCTTCAGCAAGCAGGTCATCGAGAAGCAGCTGAAGCTGACGTTCAACCCGTACACCA
>JACCDO010595719.1_pt1 | contig 11526 bp, 6 predicted proteins | sample 7446101 | NCBI WGS metagenome assembly JACCDO01 (sample SAMN15323440, study PRJNA562643) | freshwater metagenome | isolation source: river surface water | place: USA:Blue River Watershed | collected 2017-08-16
AAGTGGACTTTGCTGTAGGCCTTGTTAATACATTCCAGGAAAAACTTAAGGCAATTGACGAAGTATTAGCGAGCGACCCTACAAATTTTAAAGCTAACCAAGTACTCGGTGAGATCATTTTTGACACGCTGAACCCACGTGATGAAGAAGGAGCGATTTTACCAGAAAATTTCAATGAGTTAGAAAAGAAAATGGTAGACGCATTCACCAGATCAGCCAAATCAAAAACAGGCAATGAAATTCCATATCTATACATCGGCGATCATTTCATCAATAAAGCTGCACGTGTCAACGCAAAGAGGGATAAGCACGCCCAGGATATGAAAGCAAGAACAAAGCCTGGCACCATGGCTTCAAAAGAGGATGTGGCTAAAAGAGATGCCTTGGATAAGGAGTATGGTGATACAATGGATGGTGCAAGAGAGCCATATTTAGCAGCGGCAGGTGTTTTCTCAGAAAGGGCTGAAAAGGGAGAATTAGAACCTAGGGATAAGCAACAGTATAAGAAGGTTTGCGGGTACCTTTCTGACATTTATAGTTTCAAAAAGGCGATGGCAGGTAAGGCGAAAAATCTAACCGACAAAGCAAAATGGGAGGCTGAAGAAAAGAAGTGGAATGACCGATACGAGTCTATTAAGAACTAACTAAGCAGAAGCCACCTTAGGGTGGTTTCTTTTATAATTATCTATTTAACATAATATAAATTATAGGAATAAATTGACTAATAAAGAAGCCTGGTCTTAATCGTTGCTGGAACGTCTTTAAGTAACGACTGCGCCTTTGCTGACAATTTATGATCAACATCAAGTACAACATAGCCTATTATGTCATTGGTTTTCAAGTATTGACCGACAATATTTACATTATTACTTGAAAGGGAAGTGTTGATTGCGGATAAAACACCGGGAACATTTCGGTGAATATGCAAAATACGGTGGGCGCCTTCTTGAGGAGGCATAGCCAACGCCGGGACAGTATGAGAACCAAAACTGATTCCTCGTTCCAAATAATTGAAGAGTTTATAGCTAACATCTTCACCAATGTTTTTTTGTGCTTCCTCCGTGCTGCCTCCAATATGTGGCGTTAGTAGAACATTCGCCAGGTTTTGGAGGGGCGACATAAAATGATCTCCATTTTTTTCAGGTTCATTTGGAAACACATCAATTGCAGCACCTCCAATTAATTCTTCTGTAATTGCCTTGGATAAGGCCTCAAGGTCAACCACTTCTCCACGAGCATAATTTATCAAAATAGCGCCCTTTTTGAATGAGCGCAAGATCCCTTTGCCAATTAAGTTCTTAGATTGTTTTGTTTCAGGTATATGCAAAGTCACAATATCAGACTCACTCACTAGTTCTTTTAATGAACGGCACTCCTGAGCATTCCCCAATGGCAATTTTTTTTCAACATCATAAAAAAGCACCCGCATACCCATTGATTCTGCCAAAATGCTAACCTGACTACCAATATTACCATAACCTACAATGCCCATGGTTTTTCCTCGTAATTCAAAGCTGTTTTTTGCATCCTTCATCCATATACCCGCATGTGCTGCTTTATTCTTCTCTGGAATTCTTCTTATCAATAATATAGAAGCTCCAATTACTAATTCAGCAACAGATCTTGTGTTTGAATAAGGAGCATTGAAAACAGCTATTCCTCGTTTGGTAGCAGCTTGTAAGTCTACTTGATTGACGCCAATACAAAAACATCCTATGGCCTGTAATTTTTTAGCTGCCGTTAATACTTTTTCGCTAATCGTAGTTTTAGAACGAATACCTAATATATGTACGTCTTTTATTGCTTCTATTAATTGTTGCTCTGTAAGTGCGCGACTAACTTTTTCAATTTGAACATAACCATTGGATCGGAAATTTTTGACGGCCGCTTCACTTATATTTTCAAGAAATAAGATTTTAATCTTTTCTTTTGGATAGCTGGTTAAGTTGCCTGTAGACATATATAACAAATATATTACCAAATTGGCGGAGTCCCTACCTTTGAGCGATTTCTAAAATCTCAATTCGAATGCGCCTAACGCTTGTTTGTTTATTCATACTGACGACATTTTTGATTACATGCAGTCTGAATGAATCATCCGTTTCTCCTGCGCTACCCTATATTCCCCCACCCTTGTCGAAACTAGAACAGTGGAAAAAAAATAGACTTTCCAAGCAAATACAAACCTATTTCAATGAAACATTACTTCGATATCCAGGTGCTTTCAATGGCGGCATATTAGTTGCAAAAGGCGGACATGTTCTATATGAAAACTATCAAGGTTTCAAAGATCTACCCACAAAAAAGGATGTATTAGATGAAAACGCTTCATTGCATATTGCGTCAACGAGTAAAACATTTACAGCCATAGCCATCCTTCAACTGATTCAAGACAATAAACTTTCTCTTACAGATAAGGTCGATTCCTTTTTTATAGGGTGGCCCTATCCGGATATAACTATTAAGGATCTTCTGAATCACCGAAGCGGACTACCGAATTATGTTTATTTTATGGAGCCGCCGGTTTCAAATCTTACAAAGGATAGATTTACAAATACGGATATCATCAATTACATTATCCAAAATAAACCTCCGCGTCACGCAGCTCCTAATAAACATTTCGAATACTGTAACACAAACTATTTATTATTAGCAAGTGTACTTGAAAAAGTTTCAGGTCTCTCGTATCCGGACTACTTACAAAAAGCTATTTTCAATTTCTTGGGAATGAAAAATAGCTTTGTTTATCAACCCGCTGATTCAAACCGTACTACACCTTCCTACGACTATGCAGGTCGTTCATGGCCATTTGATCATTTGGATTTGACCTACGGAGATAAAAATATTTATAGTACCCCTAGAGACCTTTTAAAATGGGATCAGGCTTTGTATACCCAACAATTAGTTGGTGATTCTTTGTTAAATGCTGCCTTTACACCCTACAGTTTTGAAAGGCCTGGTCAAAATAATTACGGATTGGGATTTCGGTTAAAATTACTTCGCAATGGTAAAAAAGTAGTTTATCATTTTGGAAGGTGGCATGGCAATAACGCAGCATTTACACGCTTGACGGATGAAAAGGTGACGATTGTCATTCTTGGAAATAAGTTTAATCGTCAGATCTACTCGACTGCTACCCGCTTATATGGTCTTTTTGGTCCTTATAACAATGAATTTCTAGGTGAGGACGAATAATGGATTACGTTTCAGAATTTCGGAACTTTAATCCATGAAAATATTTTCTGCAGAAGAGATTCGTGCTTGGGATGAGTATACTATTAGAGAAGAACCCATCACGTCGATTGACTTGATGGAACGAGCTGCTGCACAATGTGCAACTTGGATTGAAGAAAATTTTTCCGCATGTTCCTCATTCAATATTTTTTGTGGTAAAGGGAATAACGGAGGCGATGGTTTAGCAATTGCACGGTTACTAGCGGAAAAAGGGAAAGAAGTTCAAATTCACATATTGGAATTTGGATTTCCTGGTACGGATGATTTTCAACAAAACCTTGCTCGACTACACCAGTATCCTACTGTGCAGATTCAATATATCCAAAGTGAAAATCATATTTATCCGATCCGGGAAGGAGCTGTCGTTATTGACGCCTTATACGGATCAGGTTTGAATCGCAAGTTAGAGGGGCTCTCAGCACAACTCGTGCAACAGATTAATTTGTCATCTAATCCAATTGTATCAATCGATATTCCAAGTGGGCTTTTTTGCGATCAATCCTCAAAAAATAATATTTCAATAGAGGCAGATCATACACTCAGCTTTACAAACAAATTGGCATTTTACGTCGCTGAAAATGACTCTAAAATTGGTGAAGTTCATTTACTCGATATTCAACTTCACCCGTCATTTTACCAGTACACACACAGTCAATTTGAAACAATCGAAAAAGATTCTATTGTTCAGCTACTAAAAAAAAGAAATCGGTTTTCACACAAAGGAAATTTTGGCCATGGTCTATTGATTGCAGGAAGTGTAGTAAAAATGGGAGCAGCAGTTTTAGCAGCGCAAGGTGCTGTAAAAGCGGGTATTGGTTTATTGACCTGTCACATTCCATCCTGTGGGTACCAAATTATTCAATCATGCACACCTGAAGCGATGGTGAATACGGATTCAAAAGAATCCCATATTTCTATTTTTCCTACCAATCTCTCCCCTTTTAATGCAATTGGGATAGGTCCTGGTATTGGACAAAATAGTGATACGATTGCAATGCTAGAATCACTATTAGGAAAATATAAAAGTCCGATTGTTCTTGACGCGGATTCGCTAAACATACTCTCTGCAACCCCCACTCTGCTTAAAAAAATTCCACCTCATTCTATTCTCACTCCTCATCTTGGCGAATTCAATCGATTATTTGGTGCATCTGAAAATGATTTTGACTCTATCCAGGTAGCTATAAAAAAAGCAAAAGAGTTAAACGTTTTTATTATTTTAAAAGGTCATCATAGTTTTATTGCTAGTCCCTTAGGAGCTCATTTTTTCAATACTTCAGGCAACCCGGGTATGTCTAGAGGTGGATCTGGAGACGTACTTACAGGAATTTTGACCTCTTTATTAGCGCAGGGTTATCCCCCAGATCAAGCTGTAAAAATCGGGGTCTATCTTCATGGTTTAGCTGGCGATATTGCTGCCAAAGAACACACCGAACAGGGAATGAGCGTTACCGATTTAATTCATTCTATGGGAGCTGCATGGAAACAGTTGATTTTCAGAAATTAAAGACCTAACTACCCTCCCTTAATTACTCATAAAAACATAGGCAAAATTGCTCCAATTTAGAGGCTAGATGCCTATCTTTGCCGGCCGGTAAAATGGAACGAAAAGTACCATTTACCTCTTCATTAAAAGATCACATTAAACCGAACTGCTGAAACAAATTTTATGGAAAAACTGATTTATCTGGTGCCCGTGTTTGGCCTGATCGGCTTGATTTACACCCTTGTAAAGTTTAATTGGGTTTCTAAACAGGACGCAGGTACTGATCGTATGAAAGAGATCAGCAATTACATCGCCGAAGGCGCAATGGCTTTTTTAAAAGCTGAATGGAAGATCCTTGGCTATTTTGTTGTAATCGTGGGAATCCTTTTGGCTCTCATGGCCAGTACTAATCCTCACTCACATTGGTCAATTGCTGTGGCATTTGTTGTGGGTGCAGTATTTAGTGCAACTGCTGGTTATATTGGTATGAAAGTGGCTACTAAGGCAAATGTTAGAACTGCACAGGCTGCGCGCACAAGTCTTAGCAAAGCACTAGAAGTATCTTTTACCGGTGGTGCCGTTATGGGACTTGGAGTATCAGGTTTAGCTGTGCTTGGTCTTGGTGGACTTTATATCATTTTAAAGCAGGTATTTGCTCCAGATGCTGCTGTTAATTCAGATGAAATGATTCGCACCATCGAAGTCTTGACTGGATTCTCACTGGGGGCTGAATCAATTGCGTTATTTGCCCGAGTAGGTGGCGGTATTTATACTAAAGCTGCAGACGTTGGGGCTGACCTGGTTGGTAAAGTAGAGGCTGGAATTCCTGAAGACGATCCTCGTAATCCAGCAACAATTGCTGATAACGTAGGTGATAATGTTGGTGACGTAGCAGGAATGGGTGCAGACCTTTTTGGCTCGTATGTTGCAACTATTCTGGCAACCATCGTACTTGGCCAACAAACAGTAGTTGTATTTGGCACAGATATTTTAGGTGGGTACTCCCCTATTGTATTACCGATGTTAATTGCTGGCGTGGGAATACTTTTCTCAATTGTTGGTACTTGGTTTGTACGCGTTAGTGATGCAGCTGGTATTAATACGGACAATGTTCAAAAAGCATTGAACATGGGTAATTGGGGTTCAATAGTATTAACTGCTATCGCTTCGGCTGCACTTGTCTATTATATTTTGCCTGAAGCAATGGAGCTCAGAGGTTTCATATTTACTAAATGGGGCGTTTTAGGTGCCATTGGTGTAGGCCTTGCAGTTGGTGCATTAATGAGTATCATCACAGAATATTATACTGCAATGGGTAAAAGACCCGTTCTATCCATAATCAGACAATCTTCAACAGGTCATGCAACAAACGTAATTGGTGGATTGGCTGTTGGAATGGAATCTACCTTCTTACCAATTTTAGTTTTAGCTGCAGGTATTTTTGGATCCTATCAATTTGCTGGATTATATGGAGTTGCTATTGCTGCCGCTGGTATGATGGCAACAACAGCAATGCAATTAGCAATTGACGCATTTGGTCCTATTGCAGATAATGCGGGTGGTATTGCTGAAATGAGTGAATTACCTAAAGATGTTCGTGAGAAAACAGACGTATTAGATGCGGTTGGTAATACTACTGCAGCAACTGGTAAAGGATTTGCTATTGCTTCAGCTGCTTTAACCGCATTAGCCTTGTTTGCTGCTTTTGTAGGTGTGGCTATGCCTAATAATCAGCACATTGATATTTACAAAGCAGACGTTTTAGCGTCATTGTTTGTAGGCGGTATGATTCCTCTACTTTTTTCATCATTGGCCATTCGTGCTGTTGGGGAAGCTGCCATGAGCATGGTTGAAGAAGTGCGCAGACAGTTTCGCACAATTCCTGGCATCATGGAAGGAACAGGAAAACCAGAGTACGATAAATGCGTAGCAATTTCTACAGAAGCTTCTATTAAGAAAATGATGCTGCCTGGTGCCATTACTATTGTGTCTCCCCTGCTTATTGGATTTTTATTAGGCCCTGAGGCACTAGGTGGATTTTTAGCCGGAGCAACAGTTAGTGGTGTGCTAATGGGAATGTTCCAAAATAATGCTGGTGGAGCTTGGGATAATGCAAAAAAATCATTCGAGAAAGGTGTTGAGATCAATGGAGAAATGTTCTATAAAAAATCAGAACCCCATAAAGCGTCTGTAACTGGTGACACAGTTGGAGATCCCTTTAAAGACACTTCTGGTCCTTCTATGAACATTTTGATCAAGCTAATGTCTATTGTTTCTTTGGTAATAGCTCCCACACTTGCTCAATTGGACAATAAAGACACAATACCTGTACAACAGACACCGGTTTCTCAACCCGCAGGTATTAATAAATCAACAAAACCATTCGGTACCTTTATCCTTACTCCAAAGAGCCCTAAGGATAATTGTTAAGAAGCTAATCATAACCATTACAAAAAGTCCTGCTGTTTCTACAGCGGGGCTTTTTTTTAATCTTTAAGTTGTAGCTTACAAACCAAATCTGCTGCTATGAAGATGTCCAGCGAAGTACCCAAACCCACAGAAAGTGAATTAGAAATTCTATCCATTCTTTGGGAAAAGAATGAAGCTTCCGTTCGCGAGGTACACCAGCAAATTAATTTTTATAAAAAAACAGGATACACCACTACATTAAAGTTGATGCAATTAATGTTTTTTAAGGGTCTAGTTTCTAGAAAAGAAATCGGAAGAAAACATATTTATTGGTCGATTGTAGATCGTCAGGCGCTTTCAAGGACGCTTACCGAACGGCTTATTGGTTATTTACACAATGGTTCCCCCGCTCAATTAGCGGCAGAAGCGATTCATTCATCGTATTATACTAATACACTTGATGAATTGCTCCAGCTTGCAGAAAATGTAAATAGATTAATTGCTGCGAAAAAGCCTCAATAACAACGCGGACAGGCCTCACTATACTTATTGCCTAATAGTATTCCAATCACCAATTCATGTGTTCCATTATGAAAAGGAGATAATATATTAGCCCCATTATTTCTTATAAGATCCGAATTTACAGGAAGATCATAAGAATAACTGACGGTCATTCGATTACCCATATTCAAGCCAAGCATTCCTGCATAGCTGTCGCGATATCGATAACTACCTCCAATCCATAGTACATCACGATACTGAAGCTTTGCATTAAATTCTGGCTGATAGCCATTTCGGGAACTTCCGTTGATATACTTTATCATAACGGAGGGGATAGCATTAAAATCCTCACCTATCATAAACCGATAGCCAGCAGTCAAAAACAAGTGTGGAACCAATTTACTTTTAGTCAAAATTGCTGGGTCATCATTGACAAAACTGAGTGTTTGAGGAATGATTTGCTGTGCAGAAAGCCCCACAAAATAATTTCGTGCATACAACCATATTCCTGCAGCCATCTGTGGTCTAATCTTTCGCAATTCGCCTGTCAATACGGAACCAAAAGCAGGATCAGAAGGATCGCCAAATCCCGTAAAATCATGACTCGTTCTATCAATTCGAATCGAAGTGACACCTGCAGATAATCCAGCAGAGATATTGGTGGTTGGATTCAAACCCAAATGGTACGCATATGAAGCAGAGGCTGACAAGAAATTAAAGCTTCCCGTACGGTCATTTATAACACTAAGACCTACCCCATGATGTGGTGCAGCAGCCGTATAATTTTCCCAATATGACTTACCTCTGGGGTTATTACCGGGTACAGCGAATGAGGTTGAACTTAACCGATAATCACTTTTTCCAAGTGGGGCATGAACAGTTAAATAAGAAGTGCGAGGAGCCCCTTTTAAACCAACCCACTGATCACGTGCAGAAACTTTTAAATCACCATAATTATCTATTCCTGCTATAGCTGGATTGATAATAAATGGGTTGATTACATATTGTGTATAATGAGGACGCTGTTGTCCATTTGCGTAAAAGCTAACACACAAAAATGATAGTAGTATGGTAAAGAGACGTCTCATTTCTATCTAATTATATCAACATAGCCGGCTTTCTTTTTACGACCATTTTTAGGATCAATTACATAATAATAGGTGCCAACGGGAACATCTCTGCCATTCACTTTTCCATCCCAAGGAGTTGGATACCCAATTGACCTGTAAATAAGATATCCGTAACGATTTACAATCTCAACTGTACAACCAGGATAACTGTCTAAGTAAGGTATGACCCAGGTATCATGAATGCCATCGCCATTGGGAGAAAAAATGTTTGGAACTGGTGGATCTTTCAAAACTTTAATAAACATTGAACTAGTGTCACTACACCCTTTATTGGTTGTTACCGTGAGTAAATAAGTGATATCGTCGGGTGGTCTAGCTATAGGATCGAGACGAGTGGGATCATCCAAGTAAGTAGCAGGTGTCCATGCAAATGTTACAGGCATGGGGTAATTATTAGGAGGCGTAATTTGAACCTGTCCGCCTTCCAACATAAGTTTATCCGGTCCAGCCTCGGCGTCAGGATATCCATTAACATACACTGTTTTTGTAGCAACATTGCTACTACATCCAAAATTATTTACAATATAATGGCTAACTTGATAGGTACCGGTATCAGCATATGTGTACGAGAAGCTACTTAGTGTCCTTATCGAACCATCACCCATGCTCCATTGATATTGCGAGATTGTACCATCTGCCCCATTACTAGTACTTGTAAATAAAAATGGATTACCTACGCATACGTCTATGAAGTCTGTTGTGAATGAGGCTTGCGGTTGAGGATGAATTGTATTTAATACAATAGTCGTGTCATGAATGCAACCTTGTGCGGTAGTGACTTCTAGATTAACATTATAAGGTCCCAGATTAACATAAACGTGAGCTGGATCAGTTAAAGTGGAATTATTAACAGCACCACTTCCCGGATCTCCAAAATCCCAACTGTAAGAAAGCGTTGAGGGAGTACTATTTGGAATGGTAGATTGATTAGTAAACTGAACATTGGCATTGGGCAAGCAGCTTATAGCGGGGAAAGTGAATTTGGGTCTAGCAAGAGGATTGACAAGTACAGTAACAACTTTATCCGCACTAACGCAACCATGATTGGTTAATACATTTAATTTGACATTAAAATTACCATACGTATTGAATGTGTGCGCAAAAGGTGAAGGATTGGTATTTACTTGAACGGGTGTGCCATCGTCAAAATTCCAGCGCCATTCAGATATAGTTCCTTCGGTAGATGTTGAGTTGTTAGTAAAAGTAACAGGCTGCTTTTCACACACAGGACTTGTACTTACACTAAAATCTGCCAATGCTCTTTCCCAAACTTTAATTGTTTGTGTTGTACTATCCTTACAACTTCCAGTTGAAGAAGTATAGAGATATTTTATAGTATGAACCCCTTCCCCTGCAACAGAAGGCGTAAATAAACCACTACTAGAAACACCTGGGCCAAAGTATGTAAAAGTACCCGGCACTCCGCCCGTCTCCGTAGCTTGCGTAATCTGATAAGGCGCGGCATCAAAACAAATGTTTGGCATTGCAGTAAACTGCACCGCAGGTGCAGCATTTACTGTAATTGTAGCTAGCTTTTCATTTAAACAGATTCCCCCAGAATAAGCCCTGTATCGTATTTGAAAATTTCGTGTTAAGGGGCTTTGAAAATTAGGATAACGGTGGCTGTAAATACGGCCAAATACTGGGTTGTTATCTACATATACACTCGTTGGGCTTCCTATATTATCCCACCATATTTCAACTTTAGTAATTAATCCGGGAAACACCGTGGAGGCATCCGTTATTCGCACAGAATCATTCGCGCATAATAATGTCGGTTGATTAACACTAAAATTAGCTTGAGGGTTACTTGCGCTCACAAACATTTGCTGCACGATAGTATCCTTACAACCTTGATTACTTGTTACAATTAATGAAACTTGATAACTGCCCACAGCCGTGTAACTATGTTGAGGGTTTTGCAAGGTAGAAGTATTGGGGTTTGCGGGCGGTGTTGCATTGGCATCTCCAAAATTCCAAGACCAAGCTGTAATGGTTGAAGGAGCAGCCACCCTACTCGTATCAGTGAACTGTGCATAGGTATCACTTAAGCAAACTTCAGGATTAATGAAACCTGCTTCAGGTTTTGGGTGAACAACTAAAGCTGGTAATGTATTTACACTTACGCATCCATTAGATGTGGTCACTGTCAAACTAACTGTATAGGATCCGGGATTTGCAAAAAAATGAGTTGGATTTTGTAAGGTTGAAGTATTGTTTGCACCACTGGTAGGGTCATTAAAATTCCATTGCCATTCAGTAAGAGTTCCAACGTTAGGTACGGATTGATCAATGAAACTGATTATCCCTTCTTGACAAACAGGTGAACTAGTGGTATAGGCACTGGTGGGCAAAGGCCAGATCGTTATTTCAACGCTACCACTCTGTTGTTGAGAACACAAAGTACTGCTGGCATCTTTCACGCTTTGTAATGCATAAGTAAAAGTTCCAGCCGTTGTAGTAGGCACTGAAACTGTAACGCTATTTCCAGTGGTAGTAGTAACGCTTTGAGTAGCTCCCCCATTTATAGTATAAAAGAAAGTGTAAGGAGCAGTGGCACCGGCACCCGTGAATGTAATTTGTGGTTCTGTGGCATTCAAACAGACGCTTGTGGAACCAGTGATAGTAGCAGTAGGCAATGGATTGACAGTGATGATAGCTGTACCTGTACTAGTTTGTGTACAGGTTGATCCGTTTACATCTGAGACTGTTTGTAAGGAATAAGTATAGGTGCCAGCTGTGTTGGTTGGTGCTGTTATGGTTACA
>JACCDO011511143.1_pt1 | contig 11526 bp, 10 predicted proteins | sample 7446101 | NCBI WGS metagenome assembly JACCDO01 (sample SAMN15323440, study PRJNA562643) | freshwater metagenome | isolation source: river surface water | place: USA:Blue River Watershed | collected 2017-08-16
ATTAACGGAGCATTGGGTCGTTGCAACTTTTGAAATTAATTGTTTCAAATAACTCAATTTATACTATATATACAAAGATAACATGACTACTGAGGATCGCTGTATTGGTAAAAAATTAGCACCATACAATCCTGTCTCGCCGCAATCGTATGAAATAATTTTTAATTTGTTTTCTTTTAAGAAAAATGAGATATTTTATGACTTAGGATGTGGTAATGGCGAGTTACTAATACAATCATTGTTACTATACGAAAATCAATTAGATGCATGTATTGGTGTAGAATATGATAAAGTATATTATAATAGAGCATTTGAAAATGTTTTAAAAACATTTGGAAAAACTAATAATAATAAAATAAAAATTATTCATGATAATGTCTTGAATATTGATATATCCAATGCCACAGGTATAAATGATTTATTCTGCAGTATGCATTCATAAATTTTAAACTTATTATATTATAACGTAGCAATTTTTATTTATTTAGTACCAGAAGGAATGAAAGAATTAGCACCGTTACTTATTGATTTAGTGAATAATCACAATGTTAGAATTGTAACATATGTTTTTACAATTCCAGGATTAACTCCAGTTGAAGTGCAATCATTTAAAAAAAGCACCAATTTCTATTTATATAAACGAGAATCGTGAAATTTATTTTATTGTGGTCATTGGAAGAAAAAAGTCACACTACTTGTCCAATTTTAAGGATTTTACTTTTATTGAAACTGAATTAAAAGAGAGAACTTATTAATGTAGAATAGTTTTTATCATCCACGAGTAAGGAATATCAATTGTTCCATTGAAAAGTGACTTCCAACAAACTATTTCTGGTAGGAGTAAATGCTACATCGCATCCAACAATTGACATCTTTTTGATTGTAATATTTTTATCACAATGTCCTTAAATTACTGGTATTCAAATTGAATTCAAGTGTAAAATGATAGCAATTTGATATTTAGTAAACTGTAATTACAAGTAATATTATTCTTTTTTAATCTACATACAAATATAATGACCTAATTTAACCTATGCACATAATTCATTATTATTTATTACGAAGGTTAATGTCCCCCACCACCATGACTACCATGACTATGTCCAGAATCTGATGTTTTATTTTTAATTTCTTGAGTTTTAATGGCTTCATTTCTAACATATTCTTTACGATGATGAAGACATTCCAAATAATCGTCCCGTAATACATGACATTCCTTCATTGGATCATCAGATGTTTTCTATATGTATTAATAAAACAAACATTATAACAAATTTATAAAATAATAATTGAATATAATTCTTACCATGCAAGAAGCAAAATCTTGGAAGTGATAGAAACATCTTCCCACATTACCTTTCAAACCATAACCAGATGACATATCTAACCAATACTATATTTTTACAATCTCTCTTATTAAGTAGACTATTGCAAGTTTTAGTTTTTGATCAATTTTGGCAAGTTTTGCAAATTGCCGGTCTGCCCTAACTGATAAAAATTATTCACAATTACTTCAAGACTGTAACATAAATGGTACTTTACGATGATAATCTACTTGATAATTATTTCTAGTTATCTTGGATTTTGATTTTGATTAATTTCAAAAATAATATTTTTTTAAATACTATTTTTAAACTTAAGGATGGTACTAATTGACTCTATTATATTATCTAGGAGTCACCTCTAGTATTTAATGGATATATTATAAGTTTTTATGAAATCATATTTTACCAATGGGAACCCGTTTTTTGAGAGCCGATGAACAATTGTATATACCCGTCGCCATAAAACGTTACATAAACGATCTTTTTCTAACCAATCCTTTACACAAACAGCAAAATCAGTCACGCATACTAAATTGTAGTAGGGTCTAATCTCATATAGTTTTATTTCACTCTTATAGACACTATCGATTAACGTGATCGTGTGCATATTTCACGATATTGAAATAATATGTCTGACACTAGAATTGCACCAAATAATGATAAAAATGGAGTCACAGAAGAAGGTATGCTTAATAATATTTTCATCATTACAAGTTTATAATTATTATCAATAATAGTAGATAATATTCATAATAAAGATGATAAACCATTAAGAAAGCCAAATTTATGGACTGTAGTAGCAGATAGCGAAGATAGACACACAAAAGTAATGCAACGCATAGAACATTTGAAATCCTCGGAATTTAGTAATCTGTATACAAGATTTAAAAATAGCAATCTCCATAAATACTTTATCGAAGGGGATATAAGATCAGTGGAAGCAGATCAATGCGTTGATACATTAGCATTAGTTAATGCTTTATTATTAACTGTTCCATTCCAAGCATTGTCATATGCATCGAGTGTGTATTGGGATTGGATTGAGAGTGAGTTAGAATCGTGCACTGATGTTTCTCATTATACATATTATGACTTTGATTACATTTATAGGACAACAATAAATTCGTTTTATGTATTAACATTTGCATCCGCGACAGCTTTATCTATTGCAGCATTTTATTATATATTGCGACCTAAAGAAGAAGTTATTTTTACCTACTGGTGGAATCGAGGTTGTAGATGGGTTATAATCATAATGATGCTTACTTCAATTGCAAGTTGCTGGGCTACAATGTCACTATTTCTGTCTTTTATTAATACATATCCTTTAGCTTCCAGTAGATTTTGTGAAATATACGATGCTCCTAGTCAAAATTACCTCGCCAGAAATAACGCACTTGGCGTAGCATTTATGACAATTTTTGTTTTCATGTCGATGATTGTAATGATGTAGTTGCATTTATACTTTGTATTACATAATATGTACTTGTTTATATTGTACCTTGATAGAAATTTTCATCTGATTGTACTTACGGCCCAGGGCTTTTCAATTTTGTGCCTAAATAAAAATAGTATATAAAATGGCGTTTACTATAAATAATAGTAAAAGCTATGCTAGCAATAACAATTACAACATAATACGGTTCATAGTTGGTATGTGTATTGGTATTACTGCAGTATTATTTATTTCAATCGGACCATCATATACATCGTTTATGTCATCAATATCGTCAACATTGTTATCGTTAAATTCAGATAAAATAGATAAAGATTCATTTAACTCTGGTAGTGTGTGGTTAGATAATGTGTCTATAGAATCAGATAAAGCTAAAGATCATATTAATGATATAATTGTTAATGAAATTATTGAAAATAAAGAAAATAATATTATTAGTAGCATTGACTACACTGATAATGATAGTCGTTATACTGGTTCTTCATTTTTAGCTCCATCAAAAGATAAAGTACATACCCAAATACAAAGCACTGATAATGTAATGAAGACTAATATTGTAGACGAGTCGAGAACATTACCTTCTACAACATCACCTACTGCAGATACTGTTAGCACAGCTAAAACTATTTTCAAGACATTATCTTCATGGGTACCTGGTAAAGAGGGCAGTTTTGCAAGATACAAAGAACTTTCAAAACAAATATCGAATGAATTTGTAACTTCACCATCTGATGCGGATCAAGCATCAGGTAATGATAGCCCAAATAATAATCAAGATGTTAATATTGAACATTCTAGAATGCGTAGAGGTAATCGTATAAATCACGGTAGTAGTAATAGTGCTTTAGGATTATCTAGAAAAGAAAAAATTGAATATATACGGCAACATAAAAAAGTAGAACATGTGTTAACAGAGGATAATATGAATGAAAATGAAAATACTGTAGATAGTTTAAAAAATTCGGTAACAAAACCTGAAATTAGTATTATACGAAATAAAAATATTAGTAGTTGCTGTTATCAAATGTATAATGAAGTGACTGGTGAAAGATTAAGTGATGAGCATGTAAATGAAAATTCAATCTCCGTAACTCCATATCCAATACTACAGTCATATCATGAACAGGCACATAAACTTCAATTAGATGTACCATATTCGCCATCATTAGATGTGTTATTATCACAACGTAATGCAGTTACGCAAGCGCTTGAATCTCCCAATCGGTATTTGCCAAATACTAAATTACAATTATCTAATAAAATTAATTTAGATTCAATACCTGTTCCAAATATGCAAAATCAAAAGGCTGAATTTGAAAAAGAAAATTTAAAACTTCATTTATGTAATGGGGTATTTGAAGCATATAGTGCATCATGGTTAACAACTCGTGAACATATGATTGAAGTAAAAAGTGAAGGTTATAATCTAACCTGGGTAAATTGTGAAATGGCATCATTTATTCATATGCGAGAAAGCAATAATTTTTACATAAATCCAGATGGTAAAGGAATGGTAATGCAATCTTTGGATGTGTTGGATTTTTCCGTCATACATTTAAGTACATTTGAACGTAGTTCTAAAAAATATATGATGAGATTATGGAATACTCGTCAAGAGCGCGCACAATTATGGAGTCGTATTGATCCTATTAAAGAAGCTGTAGAATTATTAGAAAATAAAGTAAATCCATTAAAGTCTAAGCAAAAGATTGTCTATTCTGAAGATGCTAAAAATACGGTTGTTATTATGCCATTTTTAGGTGGTGCAATGGGTGCAGGACATAGTGAACTTGGTAATAGATTTGAATATTTGAAATTATGCTTTTGGTCCTTTTATGAATTTATACCGAATATTGTAGCAGGAGTATCTCGTCAAGAGGATGTTGATTGGGCATTTAAGGAATCTGGATTGCCTTTTTATGATGTACTATTGCTTGATAATTTACCTAAAAGTGCTGGATTACCCGTTGGTACAACCCAAAAAGTTAAACAAAAATTGGTAAATAATGAGTGGGATTTTAAATATATATTTTTTACTGAATCTGACCAAATATTAATATCTCGTGAATTACAAATGATGTATGATCATTTAAAAAAGTATCCATCACGTATGATATTACCTCACCGTTTAATGGTGTATTCTGATCGTATTATGAAAGAAATCCATAAAAAAACTATTGATTTACAACATAATAAATGGATGACGCAATCATGTTGTATGCCAAGACAAAACTGTAATGAAAGAAAAGATTGGAAGCCAATAGCGCACGATGATGTTCATGTTATTAATTATTATGGCCTATATGTTCCATTAGGCAATGTTAACTTTTTAACAGAAACATATCGCACTTGTAAAATTGGTGAGTATGTACCATATTGTCCATAAAAGTTAATGTAATTAATATAAATTATTTTAATTTGTATTTATAACTTATTATTTGAAGCAAATAAACAAATGGATCATTACCTATTATAATCCTAGAATCCAATACGTAAATTGTGTTGCCACCATTATGCCTAGATGATTGATGCTGCATCAATGCTGACAATTTTGGAAACGATCGATCACAATAAGAGCAACTGTATGCATTACTTGGAACTCGATAATCGCCATTTTCAATCATTAATTGATTGTTTATCTAAACTTGGAGCTTGACGTCTCACAAAATCATATAATTGTCTTTCGGCATTCTCTCGACCCATACAGCCTGGACAAAAGCCACTTTCTACATGCAAAACGGCATCAGCACCACTTCGGAATTTCTTTTCTTCGCTTCGGCACACTTGACATACTACAGTTCTTGGTTTATGAGAAATCCTATGCATTTTTAGTTGATTTAACGAATCGACTATACTTCTTCCCTGAAATTCTCTACCATATTCTACACATATTGGACAATTTCTTTCACAATCTTTACAAGTAGCGGCAAAACCACGTTTACCCAAATTATATTCACCATGATCCAATCGGTTTGAAGTTTGGTCACAATATTGACATGTTTGAGGTATTTGTACTTATTTAGTTGTTTTATTGTACACAATCAACAATCAGCGATGTTATTCAAGATGGTACAACTCTGGTGGCAGACTAGGTACACTCAGTTTTTTCAATCAATTTTCCAGTTTTTTTGGTTCCATTTTTTAAAAAATCGATACCACACCAATTGCAAGTATGTCAAACGAAGTAGGCAAGGAAGCGGCAGCAGTCGCATCTTCTATTAACAGTAGTAATACTAGTTTATCAGCTTATGATCGTATTTTAAGTGGATTATATTGGTTAGGCACAAAAATATTTTTTGGTATGGAATCGGTAGGTAATGTTGTTGTATCAGTACTAGGATTAGATCAAAGTAGATATCAGTATGTTATAGATGGTATGACACAAGAAGATTGGAAAATTGCAAAGGAAGTACAACAAAAACGAGACTTAGAAGTACAGTATGGAAAAGATTCAACATTGTTAAAAGAATTAGAAAATGGTGGTGAAATTGTTACTGATGCAACAACTGTGAATAATATTGATGATAATAGAACATAATATATTCTAGTTTTATACATTTATCTATAAAATATGTTTAATTGTATAATGTGTAATAACAACAATAAAATTAAAAAATACACTCAAAATAATAAATCTATCATAGTTTTATTTCATCTTTCTTTTATTCTCGTCAATTAAGAGTTATGTAAAATAACTCTAAATTAAGTCATTCATAAAAAAATTATAAATATTATGATTTTATGACGTCAAAATCATAAGGAATTTAGAATCTAGTGTACCAATTTAATTTTCAATTGCTGTTATCTATCCTCACCCTCTTTTTACTTCTCTTCGAGCTCTCGTACTTGCCGATGGTGTGTATCTACTAGATCCACTATTATAACTACTACTTCTACTGTTTGGATTCCTAACTGTAGATGATTTTGATTTATACTTATCGGGATTAATAATTCGATCTAATTTTTTCTTTTTCCTATTATTCAATGCTTTTATCGATTCTTCTTTATAATTGTCACTTAATTTATTTCTGCTTTGTTGCATCTCGATAATATCGATGAAATTAATTTCAATATATTTTCGTACAATACTTACTACATTTTTCACATGTTTTTTTGATATTCCTATTGATGATGGTGTTACTGTAATCTCTAATGATTTATTCAACAATTTAATTTTAATATGCAACTCAATACGCTTGACTACATTTAATGATGTCGGTAAAAAATTATTTCTTAAATTCAATGATTTTAATGAAAATTCTATAGTATCAGATTTAACTTTTATTGGTGTTACGGTATAAACATACGTATCGTAACCAATTGGCCACGAGAATAAAGATATTAATGCAAATTTTTCGTTCATAATTGATCTACCGACATTATCATGATTATAAACTATTGATTTTTTCATAAATTTTATCAGTAATTCATGAAATGTTGTAATATTACAATTATTAGATACCATACTAACATCAATATCAACCGATTCAGCAGATTTTGTATCAACTAATCCGTATTTATCGTGTAACTTAATGTTACCATCACGTAACAAAGATAAATATCCTGAATTAATGATATTTTTGTATGTTTTAACAGGTCCGTTTGATCCCGAATTTAAAAATATATTAGATGATGCAACACATATTATTGCGTATAAACACAATATCATAGCCTGTACTATCATATTTTATATTTTGGTTTGGGATTTATACACTAAAATTCGTACATGAAACTATTTATTGGTTTTGGTTTCTCTCAATTTTTTTCGTTCCTAGTCGCGTAGCATGTCATGCGTCACCATTATCGTCATTGTTGTAAATATATTTAAAGAATGATTAAATACATGAAATTGGTCAGATAATTTGAATAAAGACTAATCTATGGACGACTGTTTATAAATTAAATCTTAAATATTATCGTTTGTAGAAAACAACTTCGTTATATTAAGCACAAATTCTAATATTTAATTTTAAGATCAATGACAAGCTATAAAACTTAATAAAAAGGTAAGAATATAGTATTCCATTAAACAAAAATTAAACTCAATCCGGAACCACATCCATGCAAGTTGCTGTTCAAGTTGCAAGAACCTGAGAAAGTTAAAAAATAATATCCTCCTCATTCAACGTGTGGTCAATTCAATGTCAAATAATGGTTGGATTCCGATCGAATTTTTAAATGAAATACCAAAAACTGATTTACATGTTCATTTAGATGGTTCAGTAAGATTATCTACTCTTATTGAATTAGCAAAAACGACGTCAACACCATTACCTTCTTCGTCGGAAGAAGAATTAAGAAAAACAATATTTAAATCATCGTACAATTCATTAGAAGAGTACTTACAAGGATTTAAGTATACGACAGCTTGCATGAAATCAGTTGAGAATTTAGAACGTATAAGTTATGAATTTGCGATCGATAATTATAAAGAGGGAGTACGATATTTTGAAGTTAGATTTGCCCCACAGTTAATTGCTGATGTTGACAACAACCATAAAATGAGTGTGAGAAATGTCATTCGTATTGTTGATAGTGGTTTAAAAAAAGCACGAAATGAATATAATTCTAGTATTAAAACTGATCTTGAACCAGCCTATGATTATGGGATCATCGTATGTGCTATGAGAATGTTTCCAGAGGGTTCGAATTATTACAATACTTTAATGGCTATCCATGAAGATTTAGATATTCATAGACTTTATAGTCTTGCATCTGAAACATTGGTAAAAACTGCAATTAAATGTAGAGATATTGATAAAATACCTGTTGTGGCATTAGACGTAGCAGGTGCTGAAAATGGATATCCAAATAAAGAGCATAAAGTTGCATTTGATATTGCTAACGAACACTTTCTTTGTAAAACCGTTCACGCAGGTGAAGGATATGGACCAGAGTCTATAAACCAAGCTATTATAGATTTAAACTGTTTCCGTATCGGACATGGATTTCATTTATTTTCTTCCCATCTTATTTATAATCCTAAAATTGTTGACAAAAATGAATATATAAGACGTCTAGTTAAATTTATTTGTGATAGACGTATATGTCTAGAGGTATGCTTGACATCAAATTTAGGAACCATGCCAGATCTTAAACTAGAAGACCACGCATTTAAAAACATGATTAAACACGGTGTATCTATTTGTATTAACACTGATAATCGCTTAGTATCAGATACAACAACTGTAGAAGAATTAAAAAAAGCAATTGATACATTTAACTTATCTCCAAAACAAATCCGAGAAATTGTTATTACTGGTTTTAAAAGATCATTTTATCATGGTGACTACTCAGATAAAAGAAAGTACATTAGGAAAGCAATGAATTATTATGACTTTTTATGTGATAAATATAAAATTCATGACTTATATGAAGCATATAAATCTAATAACTCCGGAAGCGAATTAGATACATCCGCATAAATATAAATAAATAGAACTACTATTGTATGCATTAACCAATATTTTTTGAGAGTGACTTATACTAACTGTCTTTTATCTTGATGATAGAAGGTCAATTTACCGTAAATTTAAACAGGAACTTGCACAGGTTTGAGTCAAGTACCGGAACTCATTGAATCTACATTGAATTTTTGTAAGAAAAATTAATCAATCAAAACATATCAAACTCATCCCAAATGCTCTCAAATCTTCTCAGCCTTTTTGTTTAGGACGCTCAGTGACTCTAGAAGTTCCCTTTAGAAAATCTAGAAATATTTACCGGTACGTAAAAATTTCAGCGACGAAACGATTTTGAAAACTTGCAAAAAAATTGTAAGTACTATTAACGATTTTCAAACCTATTTGGTGGTATTACAGGTGTCATGAAAGATATTGATAAAGCGTACAGAGCAAAATCGGCAAATGATTTAAATACTAACAAAACATTGTTCCAAAATGAAGCAGCATTAAATCGCTTTATGAAAGTGCGGAGGGAGGAAGCAAATAAAAGTTTGTTGAAAAAGTATGAACCATTAACAGTTGAAGATTATATTGCTAGCTCAATTATAAGGTCGCATAGACACAATTATAGTAGAGGACATGAGGTACATACACCAGGCGAAAACATACCATTACGTCCATATGGTGCTAGTCCTGTGATAACTAGAATTAAAACTGCACCTGGATCACAAGCAGATTGTTTGGCATCATTACATTCACCAATATCAAATGCATCAAGAAATGGTGGTACTGTAAAAACTAAAGAAGATTTATTCAGTACAATGTCACCAAAAGAAAAAAATAAACATTCTAAGTCTAGGTCCACAATTGAAGTAGTGCAATTATCTGGACGAATAGATAAACCAGTAAAATTACCACGAGAATTAACAATAATACAAGTTGATACATCTGCCTCAGTAAGAAGACCAATGACATCTCCAGCAACACCAATATCGTTACCATCCTCGCCTATAATGAAACCAAACCAAGACATGGTAAATGAAATATATAAAAATACTGCACAATCTCCACTGTGGAAAAAAGCAAATATGAGTATTGCTATTGATGAAGCAATAGCAAATATAAATCTTACCAATACTAAGGCTAGTTTTCAAACTGCGATAAGTAATATTACAACAAATTCTAATGATTTAATTTATTCACCAAAAAATTCAAATAAAGTTGCACAATTAATTACCGACGAAAAACATAACAATGAATTTTATACTACTGTTCATAAACGAACAGGAGTGCACACATTTAAAAACTTTTTCATAGATCCCCTTAAAGTTACAGATAAAGTACCTAAAGAAAAAATAGTTATTAAACCAATTAATACGCAACCATTAATTAATATTGATATTAATGGTGATGGTTATAAGATTGATGGTAGCGCGAATAAAAAGAAATCCAAAAGACCAGTTTACAGGCAGAAATTTTTCAGCAATGTTCCTTAAGTGTAAAGTTTATATATTATTAGTAACTAGAAATTTTTAAACGCAATAAAAATGTATTTATAATAAAGCCGAAGCATATTCATTCAGCCTCAAGCTTACTAACTCGAACTATTTCTTACTCACTCGTTAACTAACCGGTTCCGGTATCAGGGATTTCTTGGAGTCTCGGGGGAGTTCAGAAACAAGAGCAGCTGCTCGGACCGACGATAGCAGCTGCTCCAGCAAAGCTGCTCCGGGGTACCATGTAAAAATATGTTTCTGGTCAGTTGAACAGAATATGGAAGAGGTCCAACAAACCCCAAATGTTTAACTTAGTGACAAGCCTTTGTATACTACTTACGAGCAAGTGTAGGAATTCATTTAGTAACCAATAGGTGCGACTGTTCATGTCATATCCTTCTATATGGAGAGGTGATAGAAATGATGGTGTGGGGACTAAATCTCGGAAACTTTATAATAACTTTAATAACAAAGGTTCCACGAAAATAAATACCATTAACGCGGAGAATGATGCATGTATTTCCAATGACGTTGTGGGTGTTAATAATTTAGACAATCAAATGGTTGCATTTTTTGATGCATGTCGCAGGCCATTATTGTCAAAGATGATAACATCAATAGGTGAGTTTACTCGAGATGACAAGTGTATCACTAAAGTAGACTTTGGAATTGGAGAAGATTCTATTGAGGCATATGTGTTACCAAAATCGGTTGACAAATGGCCATCATTTTATGACTCGAAACAGAAGAATGCATATGCTAGTGAAGTATTGTGCATACGCACGGATTTGATGAATAGGGTTAGGAGGAAAATGATCATGGGTAACACTTTGTCAGGTCGTAAA
>JACCDO010520986.1_pt1 | contig 11524 bp, 16 predicted proteins | sample 7446101 | NCBI WGS metagenome assembly JACCDO01 (sample SAMN15323440, study PRJNA562643) | freshwater metagenome | isolation source: river surface water | place: USA:Blue River Watershed | collected 2017-08-16
GAAATTCTGCCTTAAGTACATCGATATTTTTTTGAACATCATCGCTACTGCTAGGCCACCCGCTTAAATTAAGAACTGAACTTGATGCTGATTCTATCATTGTTAGTAGCTGATCGCCTGCCCGTGAGAGTTCTTGATTTGCCGTATCAATTGCTTGAATTTTTGAATTTTCGTCGCTACTAGAATTTAAAGTCGTGTAAAGCTCACCTAGTCCCCAGATCGATGCAGCTCCCAATAAAATTCTGCCAGGAAGTCCTAAAAAGGGTGCAAGGAGTCTAAGCGCTGTTACTGCAGTGCCCGCCTTAGCTGCAGAACCAGCGGCTGCAGCTGCCTTTCCTGCTGTAGATGAAGATCCTTGAATTTTTTCTTTAAGTTTTTGAAACCAGCTCTTTTTTCGCATGTCACTAAATGGTTTTCCACTAAATAGCTTAGATGAACTACCTGTGTCGTAACGTGAATAACTACTTTTATTGACGCCTGGGATGCGCTCATATTGATCCCAATCAGACAAATACTCTCTGATAAGCTGACGTACAAGTATGTCGCTCATATCATTCTGCTTTTGATTTCTCATATATCATCCTCGGAGAGGAGTCCTAGGCGCAATCCATGACGTCTGCTTCTGGCACGCAGCGTTCTAATGCTTTCCATAGCTTTTGTTATAGTGAACCTTTCTTTTCTATCAAATCTCCCAAGATGCTTACGAATACCATCAAGCTCATTCAAGATACTTTCAAGTTCTTCAATGTATTTTATAGAACCGTAATTCTCAGGAAGTCTAGACATTAGGCATTCCTTAATAATGAACGAATTTTTTCCCGATAAGACTCGGTTATTCCTTGTCCAACATTGATAGGAAGCTTTTTCGGAGGCGCTGTGTTTTCTTCGTCCTCGTCTTCAGGTTCACTCTCAGGAGGTACTTCTGCTTCTTCCTCAGGCTCATTGTCTTGTGCAACAGGTTCTTCAGACGGAGATTCTTGACCTTTTTCCATAGTAACTTTTATCTTGTAATTACTTGGATCCTTAGCTTCGTCACCAGGTATTACACCTGTCATTACGTCAGTTACAGATCGTAACATGACAATTAATGCTGCACATTCTGCAGAGTCAAGTTTGTCATAATACGCACGAAGCTGTGCGTCAACTGAGCTGTCTCTTGTCGAACCCGCGCCGCGCAAAGAATTTATTGCGTCAACAAGTGACTCATACTTTGGAGAAATTTCAGGTGCCGTAATCGCTGCAGGTTTTGCAGCTTTGGGTGCAGGTTCCGGCTCAGGCTCAGGCGCTTGAGTATTGTTCGGTTCGGGAGGATCTTCTTCACTCATAAATCGCTTCTTATCCTGCCCAATTTGCTTCATCATTTGAGACTGGCGATCTTTTTCTGATGAGAGACCACCACGTGCTTGAGTAACACTCTCTTCAGCAAGAACTTTTAAGAAATTGTGAAGCTCATTTGCACTTTTTATCTTAAAAGTTTTCATTGATTCCTGTCCCACTTAATTCTATTCTGCCATCTTTCTCGATATAATCTGTTATAAACACGAGCAGGAAGTTCTTCTTGACCTTCTTGATGCTCCTTGATTACATTCTTTTGTGCATCTTCTCGTTCGCAGATGTCCTGCATAAATTTATCGAATTCAAATGTGTCGTTTTCCATGGGTCACCTACATTTAATTATTACGCTTCAAGTGAACCATCATCATGTCTTCAAATGACATTTCGATTTTTACAGGTTCATAGCCCAATGCTTGAATCGTGCCTGTTGCGATTGTTTTTCCTTCAAAAATAACTTCGACTATTAGACCTTTCTTTCCAATTATATCAAGCAAATCTTGACGTGTTGCAAAAACCATACAACGGCAACTAGCATCATCAATTACAAAAGAAAATAAATCGAACTGGCGCGATTGATCTTTGTCAATTGTTATTTTTATTACTGACATCTCACCAGTCAGTTGTCCAATCGAAACGATATCCTTCAGTGAATCGCTCATCATTAGCGTCATTTTCTTCTTGCTCCGCATCATCTGTGTCTTGAAAATCAGATGCCACATATACAGCGTCAGAGTAAATCTGATCAGACATCTTTGTCATTCTAACATCTTGTTCTGTGACATCTTGAAGACTATGCGTATAAGTTGTTACAAGCACAGTATCATATCCAACTTCAAGATCGGGATAGTGATTTATCTTATTCGCATACGCAAGTAGACTACTAACAAAGAATACAAGCTGATTATAGTCTTCAAAATGATATCGACGTGTCAATCTATTGGGAGATTTTTCAACAACCCATTGTGATTGCTTCACTTTGATTGGCACAAATTGTGACTCATTTAGAACGCTTCCTTGATTAAGGAAGTACAAGGTCTTCATACAATTTCCTCTTTACATGATCATTCGAATCAAGCTTCTTAATGCGCGCTCTTCAAAGAGCGATTCTCCAGGTGGGAAGTCGCCTGGCTTCTTTGAAAGTGTGATGTTATCAATTGTAGTGCCTGGCTTTGCTGCCTTAAGTTGTGCCAATGTGTCATCAATCTCGGCTGCGTCTGCCTCATCAACCTTATTCCTGTATGTCTGGAGTGCAACCGTAATATATTCAAGTAGTTTAGGATCGATTGACGTAAATTTCTTTACACCCTTCTTGGCGCTCTTGTCGACTGATTTTCCTACAAGCTTGTTTATTGAACTCTCTATACCAGCCAAGATGTCGCTCACAAGTGGCTCAACTGGACCTGTTAGGTTTCTTGCATTGTTCTCTATCTCTTCAATGTCTTTATTGCGAGAGTCAATTTTGCCTTCAATAAAGCTATCAATTTTTTCTTTATGTTTGGCATAGAATGCAGGCCATTTAAGCTTATTAACTTCTTCAGGAGACTTGAAGCCCATTAAATAGCCAATTCCTGGCGACATAGCAGGTGAATCCTTTGTTGCTCTAGATCCTGCGTTTACGAAATGAGCAGGACTTAATTCATACAAGGTTTCTATTTGCTGGAGTGCTTTGCGCTTTTTATTCTCACGTGCTTCTGGGCTGAGATCATAGGTTTCTGCAATGTATTTGATAACTATTGCATAGATAAGCGCGCGTGCAAGATGATTCAAAGAGATCATGTCTCTGAAGTTTTGGTCAAGCATAGACTTATCTAATGTCATGCCGAGCTTGTTGAGAATTTCAACGGCGCTTCTGTAAGGTGCAAGTGATGCACGACCTAGCAGCTTTTCTTCGCCGCGAACTTCATTTAAATCGCCTTTGATCGCCAACTTTTCCATCTTTAGAATGTGATAGAAAATATCAAGCACGTCACTAAACTCTGAAGAGTTGTTAACGATTGATTTCTTAATGATGTCTTTTGTGAAATCTCTAAACTTTTCAAGTTGATCTCTGCCAATCGAGGCAAGAAACTCATCAAGTGAAACATCAAACTCTTGGAAGTTGAGACCCTGCCTAATTGGTGTGACAATTGCTTCATCGTAAACAGTCTGCATTAAGTCGTTCGCAAACGATGCTCTTGGCGCTGCGAGGATGTTACCTTTTTCATCAACCTTATAGTCTTGTTCGAACTCTCCGTCATTTGCGAAAATATTTCCTAGGCCACGAGCCATCACCTGGAGTTCGCGCTTAACTGGTCCGAAAACTTCTTTGGGTAAAAGTGCAATTCTTTTTATGATTGCAAGTTGGACAATAGAATCCAAAGATTCAAAATCTTCTAATGACAGTGTCTTTGGGTCATAAGATTGGCCATTTACGGAGACAGGATCTATCTTGCGTAATAGGCTGACAAACTCATCAGGTTTTTGTGTCATCATGTCTATGACATCATTCAAGGCAAGGTTGTAAGCGCCTGTTTCAAGATGAGACTTAGGATCAACATCTGCAGCAGGTCCTGCTGCTAAGACATCTTGCTCCTCGGCAGAAATTTCTTCGGCTGTTTCTGGTACATCAGGCGAAGATGCAGCTGTCATTTTGTTGCGGAGATCAGCGAAAAACTTAGATGCTGGTGTCATACCAGGCGCAAGGCTATTGGCAGCTTTAAAGATAGCGTTAAATATGACGTCGAGTATGTCATCTTCAGACAGGTTAATAATGTCCTGTGCATATTCAGATGCTAAATCAACACCACTTGATGCGAGTTTAATCCTGATTGGTCCTGCTGCCTTCGGATAAGAAATTTTGATATTTCTTGGATCATCAATCATCGCGCTGAAGAAGCTTGTAAAGTCTTCTTTTTCAGGCAAAAATGCACTTGCATTCTTTCTTGCTGTTCTTGGATCTTCTCCAGCAGCTATTGAAGCCTTGAGAAGGTTTTTCTGCTCAGACCTGATAAACATGTCTGTCAAACCTGCGATTTGATTGATTATCTTAGGCAGCAGATTCTTTTTCATTACTTCGGGAGTTTTAGATTCTTCAGAAGATAAAAGTTGCCCTGTGTCACCTGCATATAGCGGATTCTCGCTTGGCAAATTTGCAATATAGGATGCTACGATGTCCTTGTCAGGTCCTTGATATTCATCACGAGCTTCAGATAGCGTCTTCTTTACAAATTTATCAATAAAGGTTCTAGCTTCATCCAAACTATGTGTATTGCTTGTCCGCTGTGGAGGCTCATCTTGATATGACTTTGTGAGCTTTTTCAAACCCTTATAGAAATTCTTAATGGACCTGCTATCAACATTTTGTGCAAGCTCCATTGCTGCCTTTCCAAGCTCTGCATTGTTTGTAGGCAAAAACTCTGGGTCATTGACTGGAACCTGATCTGTTGAAAGCTGTTGTGCCATCTGGGGCTGTGGCAAAATAGGTGGATCGGCTTTTTCAAGCTCATTAACGTTTCTTGAGTGATAGCTTCTTTCTTCATTGACAAGGCTATTAATGACATTCTCAAGGGCATTTTTCTTAACGACTATCTTCATATGACTGCCTCTTCACATTAAGTATCATAGAAAAAACGTCAATTCACTATATCATCATCGTCTTTTTGACGTTTTATTTTTAAATAAGCATCTTTGTGCTTGCCTGATAATTCATCAATAATGGCAAGAATATCTTTAAGATTGCGTGCATGTGTGACTGCTAATAATGCAATTGTGTTTTGATGATCTAACACGTGCGCTGCTAAGAGCTTATTTTGATTACGCAGATTATCAACATTGCTAATGATATCATCAATACCTAAAAGATAATGCACTGCTCTTTTTAGATATGATACTAAAATCACGTTGTTGTCCGACCCAAAGGGTTGTCCATCTCAATTGCATCAAAGATCGACTCAGCATCAACTGCAGAAAGTTGTCTAACAATCTTATTTCTTTTTCTTAGCGCAACATCATCTAAAATCTCAAGTGCATCAGGATGTTCAGCGGCTATTAATTGTGCAAACTCTTCAAAAGCTTCCTGCATTGACAGGCTGCGCTTAAAGCACTCGATTTTAACACCGGCGTGCGCATCCTTAGTAAGATTGATATGGACAGACTTCTTTGTTTGGAAGCTGATGATTTGGCTTGGCGTCTTGGGCTTTGCAGTTTTACGCTGACGTGCCTTTGACTCCTGCTCCTGCTGCAATCGGGACATCTACAATCTCTTCTTCACCTTCGAGATTAAAATCGAACTGTGTTTCAAGTATATCGTGCATCTGATCTACGTAATCCTGACCATAGTTCTTTTCAAGAAAGTCTGATGCTCGATTAATGATCGCAGGTTCAATTCTCATAAGATTCTGGTAGTTCATCACGAGACGAACAACTTTTTTTGTAAAAGCATCAATATCAAGAGGCGGCTTTTTTGGAGCAGATGCAGGACTTTTCTTAGCATCAGTGCTATCTTTGGCAGGCTCTGCTTCTGGTGCATCCTCACCTGCATCAGGAGGTGCCGTGTCTTCTTCCTCAAGAAGAAATCTAAGAGATCTGCGCCTAAGCGATTCCATAATGATCTCATCTTCGCTTGACTTCTTAATTGACTCAGTCTCGTACTTTAAAATATAGCTATCAATTTGATCATCAACAGAGTTTAATGACTGTCGTGTTTTAGACGACATATTGTCAAGACCAAAAAGTTCAGATTCGGCCTCAGGGGCTTCTCGAAGTTTACGACGATTCATTGATTTCTCACTTTAAGACCTGTGCAAGTCTTTCTGCCTTCTTGACTCTATCGTTGATGACTTCCCAATTAAGTTCCTTCATCATCGCTTCTGTGTAGGTCTTAACATCACGCAAATAATCTTTGTAATATGCATGCTGCCAGACATCCATAACTATTACAGGAAAACATCCAACAGGAACTTCAATGCTATGAAGATCAATGACAGCATTCATGTATGTTTGTGTGAATAAATTGTAATAAGTTATTGCCCAACCACATCGTGACGACATGCAACATGCAATAAAATCTGACTGCCACTTATCGAAATCGCCAAAGTCTCTTGAAAGACGCATATATGAAAGAGAATCCATTAAAATCTGGCTCTGGATATCGCTTATATTTGCAAAATAAAGTTCATGCAAATAAAGCGCATTCATATTGTAAGTTTCGTCAATCTTAAGTGATCTAAACTCTGAATTATTCGAGTTGGCGCCGTCGCGGTCTGCAGTATCGAGCTTTGCACTAATCTTATTGAAATTCTCAACATAGCTCTCATAAAGTTCATTATGCGAACGTTTGTTAGCTCCACTTAGGAATTCTGTTCCAAGCTGGTATGTCTTAGGCTGTGCAACAAGCGACTCATTTATCTTGTTGTTGTCAAGATTTAATGAAGATCGAACTATATTTTTAATCTGCTTATTTGAAATCATTAAGCTCTCTCGTAGTTCTTAAAATCTGACATTGTGATGCCCATTGTATTACCATCACCACTTTCTAGTGTTACAATAATATCATTGTGCGTGGGTTTAATGGATCTCACCGTATAAGCAAGCCCTGAGGCGAGATGTTTTAGTTTTAATCCGGGCGCGACAATAATTTCATTATTGTCACCAACAACAGGCTCAATCTGCTTTGAAGTAGTAAAATTACCTACTTTTTTTGCTTTAGAAGCAGACTTTTTATTTTGTGACCTTGCTTTTTCGATAAGACGATTGATATCGCTTTTTGTATAAATCTTTGTCATGGTTACAACTCTATTATAGATATTTCCTGACTTTAATACCTGCTTTCATAAGTATATCGAGACCTGAAGTATCTCTATATTCTTCGTCATATACTACTTCACTTATTCCTGCATTTACTATGGCTTTGGCACAAAGTCTACAAGGCGAAAGCGTAATAAACATGACACGCTGTTTTAGGTTGTTATAATCCAACTTTATTAATGCATTCATCTCTGCATGTATAAAACCGGACTCACCTGGCTCATTAGACTCTCTACAGTTAGGACCGCCTGCATGGTCTCCATTATAGCCTAGTGATAGAACTTGAGTATTGTCTGCAGTAACAATAATTGATCCTACTTTAAATTTGTCGTCTGCAGAACGTCTTGATACTTCTCTGGCAATATTCATCCAGACTTCATTCCAGTCAGGTCTCATTTCATGCCTTGTCAAAAATATCTTCGATGCTAGTTCCAGAAGGTAGACTGAAACCTGCGGCTTTTCTATGTCCACCACCACCGAACTTCTTAGCAACTTCACTAACGTCTGAGTCTTCGTGGTGTGCTCTTAAAGAGACTTTAACTTGACGCGCTTCATGATCGTAATACCAAATAACAGCAAAGTCACACTTTAATGATAGAGCATTTCCTATCTCTGACATCCAGTGTGAAGAATTAACCACAAGCACATCTTGACCTGCTAACTTTCTAGCTGATGCATGCTTTGCAATCTTTGAAATAACTGTTTTTGAATAAGCAAGGATATAGGCACCTCGCTCTTGCGCATTATCAACTGCTGAATCGTCTAGGAATTTATCAAATTCTTCAAAGTCAAATGGAACCATATCAAATGCTGCGGAAAATTCTTTACTATAGGGCATTTCCCATTTCCACAGGTCGCGGTCCTCGATGTATTTAATCATTCGAGGTGCTTCTTTACCTGGATGAAAGAACTTCCATGACAACATCGCACCGCTATGATTCATATCAAATCGTGTGCAAGAAACATCATGGAGTTCAACCATCGCTGTCTTATGGTGATCAATAACAAGAAAGTTCTTTGCCTCCTTCATTAGGCGTTTAGTTGTTGCATTGTCATATGAAAAATCAAGTACAACAACATTTTTTCCAACTAGCGAAGGAGGAGATTCACCATATTTTGCTGCATAATACTCAGCTCGGTCACCTAACAGTTTCCATGCTGCATACGCTGCACCAAAACCATCGGTACAATTCCCGTGGTAAATAACAAAATTAACAGAGCTTGGTTCCATCATAATCCCTAAATATTTTCCACTTCGACTTTCACCGTGTTATGATGATGCCAGCATCTTGGCTCATAAAGCTCCGAACCCCCTACAGCAATCTCTGCAAGATCTGCAATTTTACGCTGCGTATAATAAGCATCTTCACCGCATACTAGACACACTGCAGCACACTTCTCAATTCTTGTTGCCCAAGGCAACATTTTTTCAAGTTCACTAAAAATATTACATGTTGCAGACATTTCAATAGATGAAACGACGATTGTTACACCCATCCTAAAAAGCTTGATTAGCGCATCTGCTGAACCGTCGATCATAAAAGCTTCATCAACAGCAACAACATCAGGTGTTAGCATTGATGAATGTCGCAGAATTTCATCACCTGAACTAACAATGATGGCTGACATCTTACCGCCATTGTGTGTTGATATTTCATCAGGCGTATATCTACGATCCAGTTTAGGCTTAAATGCGATAACTGTTAAGTTCTGGTACCGGAATCTGTCAATTGCAGCAAGCAGCCTCGTTGTCTTGGACGACATCATTGGGCCGCAAAAAATAGTGAATGTTGGTCTTGCTGACATATTATTCTCCTTTTAGATTCCACCAGTTGAAGGTTTTTTCGAGGCCTTCTTCAAGGCTTACTCTCGCTTTAAATTGTAATACACTGTACGCATTTTGCACGCTTGCATACACATGATCGACATCTCCTAGCCGCTTTGGAGCATATTCAATTTGAAGATTTTTAAACTTACGCTTAAAGACATTCATAATCTGGGTATTGCTTGTCGATCTTCCTGTGCCTATGTTGATAACATTACCGGTAAATTTAGTTTTTGATGTTGCAGCAAGTATATTTGCTTGAACAACATCACCAACATAAATCATGTCTCTTGTTTGTGATCCGTCACCATCAAAACGTAGCGAAGCATTATTGGCGACTTTATCACACCAGGCTGAAATTGCTGTCGAATAAGGCGAACTTCCGCGCTGCCGTGGACCGTATACATTGAAGTATCTTAACGAGATACAGTCAAGATTATAGATCTTTGCTGCCATTTGGAAATAATCTTCAGCAGCGCTCTTTTGCCAACCATAAGGAGATTCAGGACATTTCAGATTGTCTTCTTCGACAGGCAGATTTTTAGGATTTCCATAAACTGCACAGGATGAAGAAAAGACAAGGCGAGTTTTCTTAGATGATCGTTGTATCGACTCAGCAAGAATAACAGTGTTTAGTATGTTTTCTTCTGTTGTTACGCTTGGATTCTCAACAGAATATGAAACACGTGGATTTGCTGCTAAGTGAAATACTACGTCATACTTTTCTCTCATGATTCTTCGTAAGACAGCTGGGTTTGTATAATCACCTTCAATAAAGAGCGCTTGATCTGGTGGTCTATTGTTTTCATGGTGTTCGTTATACACATCTAAAAGATCAACAAAGATATGCCTAATCTTGATGCCTTCAAGGTTTTCAAGAAATCCATTTGTCAAATTATCAACAATGTCAACAGTATGTCCGAGTGATATAAGTTCGTGGACAAGATTCGAGCCAATAAAACCGGCGCCTCCGGTGACAAGACAGTGCATTTTTACTCCAAAATATGTGCTGAACCTAGCGTAACTGTATAGTGAACATTATCAATGAACACACCTAACTCAGATTTTGCAACTCTTCCTAAGTCTGCTAAGAAATGCAAATCGTGCTTAAATGTCTCCTGTACTTCAGAAGATCTACAAACAATATTCATGTGCATATTGTCTTCTCTTACTAACGCTTGTACAAAAGATATACATGTATCCTGCGTTAGGACAAATCTTCTTGATAAATGTGTTTGCGGTTTTGAATATTCATTAAGACCATCAAGTTCGTTTCTAATCTTTTTAATGAATGACAATCTAGTCTTGTTGTAATACTCTACTTCTTTGTCAAATTTAAGAAAATTGTCATTAATCTGCGAAAAATTCTTATCTGTCCATGAAAATCGAAGATTAATTTGTTCATTGCGGCCTGATGCTACATGTGATTCAATGGCGTCAGCAAGGTCATTATATGACTTATTTTCGTAATCAAGCAGGATCTTGGCAAGCGGCGAATAATCTCGTGTTACTGCTCTATAGACAATGACATTTGGGTAGTCTTTAATTTTTTCAACTTCTTTTTCAAAGATTTCGTAAAGACCAACAATTGTATCAATAGTTTGATATTCATCGCCTCGCTGCTTTAGCCTTTCAATAATGACCCTAAGCGGCGGCAAAAAGACAACCATGACATTATTGAGATCATTGAGCTCTTCACGAAGCAGATTTTGCCATACTTCTGGATCTCGCTTATATTGAATTGCGTAACATAGCATTGACAATGTGCTTCGATCATGAATATTCCATCGAAACTTTGTGTGCTTATGAACTTCACGATATGCAGATGTTTTTCCTGCACAATCAGGGCCTTCGAATAGGACAGTCTTTAGATTAAAATTCAAATCACACCTCAATCCTTTTCATCTTGAATGATGCTGAGGATGCACCCCAGCTTGGGTCAACTTCTACTTCTGCAAGCCACATTGTGAAAGGAACGGGCTCTTCCTTGAATTGGCTCCAAACTCTAATCTTTACCATGCTATTTGTATTATCGATTGCATGAATTAGAGTGAAATCTTTGCCTTTCTTTGTCTGCTTCTTGACAATGTCTTGAGCACAGAACCACACAATTCCTTTGGCGCCACCCTTGAGCGATGAGATCGGCGGCACATTAGATTTCTCAATCTTGCGCATGATCTCAGGAGGAAAGACCAAGTCTTCGGCAACATCTGACAGAATCTCATATGCGTACCTGATCTTCTCAACACGTGTCCAGTCCGGAAGGTCATTAAGCTCATTAAGAAGATCAACTACAAGATTTGGCTCCTTACCGTGTGCCTTGACCCACTTCTTAAGTGCCATCTTGCCCAAGCCTGTCGGGCCTTTTTTAAGATCATCATAATGACCGATAATGATTTCATGAAGCTGCCTGTGATTCTTAACGAGCCCTGTCTTGAAATCCTTAAGTGAGCCTAGACCTTCAACACAGATTAGTGACTCAAAGCATCCCTTGTTAAGCTTGGAATGACGCCACTCACCTGTTTCATCAAAGAGCAGATCACTAACTTCTTTATACGGCCTGTTCTGCATGATTTCATC
>JACCDO010934797.1_pt1 | contig 11524 bp, 8 predicted proteins | sample 7446101 | NCBI WGS metagenome assembly JACCDO01 (sample SAMN15323440, study PRJNA562643) | freshwater metagenome | isolation source: river surface water | place: USA:Blue River Watershed | collected 2017-08-16
ATGAGCGCCGCGCCGGGCCGCCCCAAGCAAGCTCGCCCCCCTTCGCGGGGACAGGCCGCAGGCCGAAGGGGGCAACAATGAGCATGCTGCCCAGCAAGGAGCAACTCGCCGCATGCCGCGTGCTGGTTGTCGGCGACGTCATGCTGGACCGTTACTGGCACGGCGCCGTCGAGCGCATCTCGCCCGAGGCGCCGGTGCCCGTCGTGCGCGTGGAGCGCGAGGAACTGCGCCTGGGCGGCGCCGCCAACGTCGCGCTCAACGTGCGCACGCTCGGCACGCAGGCCACGCTGCTGACCGTCGTCGGCCAGGACGAGCCGGCGCAACAGCTGCGCCGCCTGCTGCACGAGCGCGATATCGCCACCGTGCTGCGTGACGACAAGCAGCTGCACACCATCGTCAAGCTGCGCGTCATCGGCCGCGCCCAGCAGCTCATCCGCATCGACTTCGAGAACGAGCCCGATCACGAGGTGCTGGGCCAGATGCTCGACGCCTTCGAGGAGCAACTGCCCAGCCACGACGTCGTGCTGTTCTCCGACTACGGCAAGGGCGGCCTCACGCACATCCCGCGCATGATCGAACTGGCCCGCGCGGCGGCCAAGCCCGTGCTCATCGACCCCAAGGGCAGCGACTACCGCCGCTATGCCGGCGCCAGCATCATCACGCCCAACCGCGGTGAGCTGGCGCAGGTCACCGGCACGTGGAAAGGCGAACAGGACCTGCTGGCCAAGGTCGACCGGCTGCGCGCCGACATCGGCGTCGGCGCCGTGCTGCTGACGCGCTCCGAGGAAGGCATGACGCTGTTCGACGCGGCTGGCGTCACGCACGAGCCGGCCCGCGCGCGGGAGGTGTTCGACGTGACAGGCGCCGGCGACACCGTCATCGCCACACTGGCCGCGCTGCTGGCCGCCGGCACCCCGCTGCCCGACGCGATGCGCCTGGCCAACAAGGCCGGCGGCATCGTCGTCGGCAAGTTCGGCACCGCCACCGTCAGCTACGAGGAGCTCGCCGCATGACCAGCCTCGAGGACAAGCTCATCGACGCGGCGGCGCTGGACGACGCCGCCTTGACCGCCCGCCTGGCCTCGCTGGGCCGCCCGATGGTGTTCACTAACGGCGTGTTCGACGTGCTGCACCGCGGCCACGTCGCCTATCTGCACGCAGCACGCGCCCAAGGCGCCAGCCTCGTCGTCGCCGTCAACTCCGACGCGTCGGCGCGCATGCTCGGCAAGGGGCCGGATCGCCCGCTGAACCGAGACGTCGACCGTGCCCTCGTGCTGGCAGGCCTCGCGTCGGTCGATGCGCTGCTGTTCTTCGACGAACGCACGCCCTGCGAGCTGCTCAAGCGCGTCAAGCCGCAGCTCTACGTGAAGGGTGGCGACTACGACATGGAAACGCTGGAGGAGACCGGCCTCGTCAGGTCGTGGGGCGGCGACGCGCTGGCGATTCCCTTCGTCGACGGCTACTCCACGACGGCCCTCGTCAACCGCATCCGAGCACAGACCTGATGCACCCCGCTGCCTTTCTCGACCGCGACGGCGTCATCAACCTCGACCACGGCTACCTGTACCGCTGGGAAGATTTCGAGTTCGTTCCTGGCGCGGTCGACGCGCTGCGCCGCCTGCAGACGGCGGGCTACGCGCTCGTCATCGTGACCAACCAGTCGGGCATCGCACGCGGCTATTACGACGAGGCCGCACTGCACGCGCTGCACGACGCGCTGCGCCACCACCTGGTCTCGCAAGGCATCACGCTGGCGGCCATCGAGTACTGCCCTCACCTGCCCGATGGAACCGTGGCGCGCTACGCCATCGACTGCGACTGCCGCAAGCCAGCGCCGGGCATGATCCTGCGCAGCGCCCAGGCGCTGGGCATCGATCTCGCCGCCTCGCTGATGTTCGGCGACAAGACCTCCGACATCGAAGCCGCCGAGCGGGCCGGCGTGGGCCGCGCCGTGATGCTCGCCACGGACGCCAACCCTGCGGCGGCCAAGGGCCGGAACCCCGAGTTCACCAGCCTGGCCGACGCCGTCGACGCCCTGCTCCATGCCTGACCCCTTGATCCACGACCTGCGCGGCCGCGTCGCCCTCGTCTGCCTGGAAACACGGCACCTGGGGCTGGCGATGAACGCCATCCGACGCTGCACGGCGAACTTCCAGTTCGACGAGATCCTGCTGTTCACCGACCAGGACTGGACCGTGGACGGCGTGACCCTCGTGCGCTGCGAACCCATCCGTTCGGCGGAGGAATACTCGGTGTTCATGCTGGGCGACTTCCACCAGCACATCCGCGTGCCGCATTTTCTGGTGGTGCAGTGGGACGGCTTTGTCATCCATCCCGAAAAATGGGACGACGGCTTCCTCGCCTGGGACTACATCGGTGCGCCCTGGCCGCATCGGGACTACGCCGTCGGCAATGGCGGCTTCTCGCTGCGGTCCGTCCGGCTGCACCAGGCGGTGTCGAAGCTGCCGCGGCCGCAATGCCATCCCGAGGACTCGTTCATCTGCCTGTGGAACCGCCCGGCGCTGGAGGCGCAAGGCATGCGCTTCGCGCCGCTGTCCGTCGCGCGTGCATTCTCGGCCGAGACCGACGGCTACGAGTACCGCCCCCTGGGTTTCCATCGCTTCGGCAATTTCAACGAAGCCTATGACGAAGCCGGGCTGCTGGCCTTCCTGCGCGCCGCGCCGGACGACATCGTGCACGCCACCGAAGGCCGCGTGCTGCTGAAGAAATCGCTGATGCTCGGGCGCCGGGCCGTCGCGCGGGAACTCGTAACGCGCCGCCTGGCCGGGCCGCTGCGCCTGCGCATCGACACGCTGTGGACCGCGCTGCGCTACGGCCTGCGGCGCGCCCTCAACCGCAAATCCCGCAAAGCCCGCTAAGGCCGATCAGCACGACGGCAGCAGACCCTCGCCAAGCACCGCCAACATGCGCGCCTCGACATCGGCAGCGCTGATGTCTGACAGCTGCGGCGCCTGCAGCAAATGCACATGCTCGGGGTCATGCTCCAGCGGCGGGCGCGGGCCCAGCACGACGAAAGCGTGGGTGCCCACGGCCGCCGCAAACTGCACGGCGCCGGTGTCGTTGCCACTGCAGCTCTGCACCAGCGACAGCGCGGCCACGCTCTCGGCCACGCTGCTGCCGGTCATCGCGATGACGCGGTCACGCTGGGCTGGCTCGACGCGGGCGCGGATGGCCTGGGCCATCGCCCCTTCGGCCGGCCCGCCGAGCAGCAGCACACCGTGGCCGCGTGCAGCCAGCCGGTTGGCCAGATCCACGAAGTTGTCCTCGCCCCACTGCTTGTAGGGCAAGGAGGCGCCGATGGCCAACGCGTGCAGCGGCCCCTGAAGCGGCGCGAGCCGCTGCGTCATGCGCGCGAGTGCATCGGGCCGCACGCTCAGGCGCGGCACGATGGGCGCCTGACAGAAGCCCTGCGCAATGGAAAACGCCGTGGCGTCCCGATAGCCGGCAACGGCCGGCCCGCGGTAGCGCCGGATCCAGGGCGACGGCGTCAGCAACTGGCGCTGCAGCCAGGTGTCGCCGAAGCCGAGGATGGTGCGGATGCCGGCACGCCAGCAGGCGACGATCGCGCGCCCCGGGTGGTCGGAAAACAGCACCATGCGATCGAAATGCTTGGGCGCCAGTTCGGCACCGAACCGCAGCACCCCGCCCCAGCCACTGTGGCGGCCCTTGCGGCGCTCACTGCGGCGTGGGCGCCGATCGAAATCGATGACCTCACGCACCCAGGGCTCGTGGCCAATCAGCTCGCGCGCCATGGTCGTGGGCGCTGCAATCACGCTGACCTGGCCGTCGCGGCTCTGCTCGGCCACGCAGCGGAAATACTCCGCATGCCAGACGAGGTCGCCCATACCGTTGAGTTGCAGCTGCACCGCCGTCAGAGGCCTTGTATCAGCCGCCCCGCGGCTCGCCGGGGTGGCGCCAGAGTGATTCATGCGGAAGAAGGTCGTCGGTCTGCTGAGATGGCCTGCGCCAGCAGCGCATCGTAGCGCTGGCGCATCAAGGCCTGACCATGTTCGGCCAGCGCACGCTCTCGGGCCCTGGTGCCGAGTCGATCCGCCAGCGCCGGGTCCAGCAGCAGCCGCTCGATCGCCGCCGCCAGCGCATCGGCGTCGCCCTCCGGCACCAGCAGCCCGGTTCGCTCGTGGTCAATCACACCGCGCACGCCGATGACATCCGATGCGATGCAGGCGCAGCCCGAGGCCATGGCCTCGACCAAGGCCAAAGGCATGCCCTCGAAATGCGTGGCCAACACGAAGATGCGCTGCGAGCACAGCAGCCCCGGCATGTCGCTGTGATGCCCCAGGAACCGCACCTGGGCCTGCAGACCGCCGCGTGCGGCCCTGGCCTGCATACGGGGCATCAGCGGCCCGGTGCCTGCCAGTTGCACCGGCGGCGTCACCCCGCGTGCGCGCAGCAGGGCCAGTGCCGCGATCAGTGTGGCGTGGTCCTTCTGGCGCGCAAACCGGGCCGCCATGACCAGCCCGGCTTCGCGCTCACCGCCCGAGGCGGCAAACCGCGAGAGGTCGATGCCGTTGGGAATCGCGATGGTCTTCTCGGGTGGCAGGCCTTGCGCGATCAGTCCCTGGCGCACACCCTCGCTGACGCCCACCAGCGCGGTGCTCACCTGTGCGAGCCGCCGGCTCAGCCAAAGACTCCAGGGCGAGTAGCGTTCGCGCGAGTTGTGCTCGACCTGGATCATCACCGGCACCCCGGCCCGCAGGCCGGCACGACGGCCGATCAGGTGCTCCGGGAAGCCGTGCGCCAGCAATGCCGCCGGTTGCAGTTCGCGCAGCAGGCGGGCGAGTTCGACAACGATGGGCAGGTGCAACCAGGCGCTCGACACGACCAAGACCGTGAGCCCACGCTCACGAAGCGCATTGATACGGGCCTGCGACGTACGCGATTTGCGCCGCAGCACCAGAATCGGCTCGTAGGCGCTGTCGCGCAGCGCGGACAGGCACAGGTCGATGGCCACCTGTGTGGCGCCGGAGAAGCCACCGGTGACGAAGTGAACAACCTTGGGGCGCGCTCCAGGCGGGGTGTCGTACAGCATGGGGGATGGAGTGTAGTGAGCTTGACGCCGGGCCCGGCAAACCGGCCGCCCCCGCCGAAGACGCGACGACACCCATGTCGCCTGGCGTCAACGCCTCGTGTTCCACCGTCCGCTGCCTGGGCCGCCGGCCCCCTCGGCCCGCAGGCAATGTTTCGTGAAGGGGACCGCGCACCAACACCGACGACAATCCCGCCCCATGTCCACCGACACCCCCGACACCTCGCAGCCCTCCGACTCCCCCGCCCGGCGCCTCGGCCAGTTCGTCTACCCGCACCGCTGGGGCGCCGTGCTGACGGTGCTGGCCTACATCGGCCTGGCCGCCACGGAGCCGGCCATCCCCAAGCTCATCAAATACGCTTTCGGCGAAGGCTTCGCGAACAACGCCTTCGAGCTGTGGATGGTGCCGGTGGTCCTCATCGGGCTGTATTTCATCCGCGGCCTGTTCGGCTTCGCGGGCCAATACCTCTTCAACTGGACCGTCACCCGCTGCGTGATGGACTTCCGGGCCGCGCTCGTGAACGCGCTGCTGCGGCTGGACGCCCAGGTCTACACGCGCATGCAGCCCGGCACGGCGGTCAGCAAGGTCGTCAACGACCCGCAGCAGATCCTGGAGCTGACCGGCGGCGTGGGCATCAACCTGCTGCGCGACGGCCTGCCCGCCATTGCAATGCTGATCTATCTGTTCTATGTGAACTGGCAGCTCACGCTGCTGAGCCTGGTCGTCACGCCGGTGATGGCGCTGGTCATGAAGAAGGTCAACCAGCGCGTGCGGCAGATGGCCTCACGCTCCTACGACACGCAGCTCGCACTGGTGAACCGCGTGGACGACATCACCCGTGCGTGGCGGGTCGTGCGGCAGTTCGGCGCCGTGCCGCATGAGCTGGCGCGCTTCACCGCCGTGTCGCAGGAGGTGCGCCGCGCCAACCTGAAGACGGTCACGGCCGGTGCGCTGGGCCAGCCGATGTCGCAGCTGGTGGCGTCGGTGGGCCTGTCGGCCATCATCTGCATCGCGCTGTGGCAGGCCCGCCATGCGGGCACCGGCGTGGGCGATTTCGCCGAGTTCGTCGCGGCGCTGCTGCTGCTGACCTCCCGCCTGCGCCATCTGTCGGACCTGTCCGCGCCTTTCACGCGCGCCATGGTCATCGCCCGCGGCTGCTTCGCGCTGATGGACGCACCCAAGGAAGCCGACAGCGGCCGCCAGGAACTGAACGCCCCGGCCCGCGGCGAGATCGCCCTGGAGGAGGTGCGCCTCACCTATCCGGGCGCGAGCACGCCGGCGCTGGATGGCCTGAGCCTGCGCTTCCCGGCGGGCAAGACGTCTGCGCTGGTCGGCGCGTCGGGCGCGGGCAAGAGCTCCATCGTCCACCTGCTGCTGGGCTTCGACCAGCCCGACGCGGGCCGCATCACGCTGGATGGCGACGACATCGAGGCGCTGACCCGCGCCAGCCTGCGCCGCCAGTTCGCGGTCGTGTCGCAAGACATCGTGCTGTTCGACGACACCATCGCCGCCAACATCGCCTACGCCCAGCCGCGCGACGAGGCCAAGCTCGAAGCCGCGCTGCGCGCCGCCCACCTGTGGGACTTCGTGCAGACGCTGCCCGAGGGGCTGAACACAGTCGTCGGTGCCAACGGCAGCAAGCTGTCGGGCGGCCAGCGCCAGCGGCTGGCCATTGCGCGGGCGCTCTACAAGGACGCGCCGATCTGGATCTTCGACGAGGCCACCTCGGCGCTGGACACCGAGAGCGAGCGCGCCGTGCAGCAGGCGCTGGATGCATGGTCGGGCCGCAAGACGCTGATCGTCATCGCCCACCGCCTGTCCACCATCCGCAGCGCCGACGCCATCCACGTGCTGGGCGCGGGCAAGCTGGTCGAGACCGGCAACCACGCCGAGCTGCTGGCCCACGACGGCGCCTATGCCGCCATGGTGCGCGCCCAGGCCGGGGAACCCTGATGAGGCGGCGGGCCTGGCTGTTGGCGTGGGCCCTCATACCGGTCTTGCCGGTCTTGCCTGCCCTCCCGGCCACCGCGCAGCCTGCCGAGGTCGACGCCAACAGCGCCACGCGCGCGCAGCTCGAATCGCTGCCGGGCCTGGGCCCGGCGCTCGTGCAGCGGCTGCTGGCGGCCCGACCGTTCACCGGCTGGGCCGACCTGATGAAACGCGTGCCGGGCATCCGCGCCGCCAGCGCGCGCAAGCTGTCGGCGGCGGGCCTGCGCGTGGGTGGCCAGGCGTTCGACGACTGAGCCAACAACGGGTCAGCCCCCGCGTCCAACCTCAAGTCAAACGCCGGCCGCGAACCCCGCCGAGCGGCTGCGCCGCAGCGACGCCGGGTCCATCTGCGGGGCCCGCGTGGGCCAGCCGAAAAAGCGCTGCACCTCGGCGCGCCGCGCCAGCGTGTCGCTCATGCCCAGGTTGATCAGCTCGTTGATGAAGCTGGGCTCGAACAACAGATAGCTCACCAGCGCCGAGCCGCTGGTGGTCTTGCCCTCGCCGCTCACACCGAACGCGCGCAGCAGTGCGCGCACGGACTTGGGCAGGCTGGCCTGGTGCTCGCCGGCCAGGTCGTCCAGGCGGCGGCTGGGCGCGATGACCAGCAGCTCGATGGGCCGCAGCGCCGTGGCCACGCGCATCTCGTGCGGCATCAGCGCCAGCGTGCGGTTGATGCGCCGCAGCCGTTCGACGTCCACCGCCAGCGCATCCAGGAAGATGTTGGACAGCGCATGGCCGGCGATCTGGGCCATGCTCGGGTGCTCGTCGGTCGCCTTGCCGCGCCGCCCCTCGGGCTCCTTCATGCGGCCCGCGCCGATGACCAGCACGCGCTCGGCCCCCAGGTGCACGGCCGGCGAGATCGGCGCGCTCTGGCGCATCGAGCCGTCACCGAACCATTCGGGCATGCCCTCCAGCTCCACCGGCTCGGCCGGGAAGATGAAGGGAATGGCCGAGGACGCCATCAGGTGGCTCAGGTTCAGCTGTGTCTGCACGGCCAGGCGCTGCTCGCGCAGCCACGGCACCACGTGGTGGTGCGTCTGGAAAAAGGTGACGTGCTGGCCGGAGGTGTAGCTCGAGCCCGTCAGCGCCATCGCGCGCAGGTGGCCGTCCTGCAGCATGCGCTCGATGCGCGCCATGTCCAGGTAGCGTGCCAGCAGCTGCCGCAGCGGCGTGTTGTCGAGCAGGCTGCGCGGGCGGCTGCGCGTCCAGCGCGCGAGCGCCCAGCCCAGGCTCAGCATCGACACCCAGCGCGCACCGCTCCTCACCGCCTCGAAGGCATCGGCCCGGTAGATGCTCTCCACGTGCAGTCCCTGCCACAGGTGCACGAGGCCGTCGACGGCGCCGTCGAAATCGTCGGCATGGCAGGCCAGCGTCGTCGCGTTGATGGCGCCGGCCGACGTGCCGCTGATGACGGGAAACGGGTTGCCCTGCGCGGCGCCGGCATCACGCCGCAGCTGGGCCAGCGCTGCCAGCACGCCCACCTGATAGGCCGCACGCGCGCCGCCGCCGGTCAGGATGAGCCCGGTGACCGGCTGGGAACGAACAGGCCCGGCGTCGGGCTTGGGCGCGGCATGCAGCATCGGTCGAAATCATCGCCGATGCGGGCCGTCAGCCAGCCTCGTAAATGACCTCGGCCGCCGCCCCCAATTTCGCGAGTGCCTCGTCGGCGGGCCAGAACCGGCTGGCCTCGCCCAGCTCCACCAGCCAGCGCGCCCCGACCTGCCCGCCCTCGGGCTCGGCCCGCATGCTCACGCGCACGGGCAGGCCCTGCTTGCGCGTGCCGCCCTCCTCGGTCTCCACCTCGCGCGGCGGAAAGCGCTGCACCAGCTCATGCACGAGGCCAGCCGCACCGGCGTTGGCCAGCAGCAGGTGGCGGCCAAAGCGCGCCCGCGCTGCGGCCAGGCTCCACACCGCCTGCACGTTCATGCGCAGGCCGCCGGAGAAGCGGTCGTTCTGCACCTTGCCCTGGGCGATGATGAGTTCGTCCTCGGCCAGCAATTCCTTGTTGGCGTTGAGCAGCTCCTCGTTGGCCACGGCCTCGATGGCGTCGCTCTTGTCGTCGAGCTTGAAGATGCCGACGCGGCCACGCTGGCCGTTGATGATGCGCATGCCGCTGACGATGCCGGCCACGATGGTGGGCTCGCGGCTGTCCTGCAGGTCGGCGATCTGGCGCTTGACGATGCGGCGCACCTCAGCGCCGCTCTGGTCGAACAGGTGGCCCGACAGGTAGAAGCCGATCGCCGTCTTCTCCAGCGACAACCGCTCCTTGATGCTCCACGGCTCGGCGTGCACCAGGTCGGGCTCGGCGGTGGACGACGCATGAGAGTCACCGAAGTCGAACAGCCCGCCCTGGTCGGCGTTGGCCTCGGTCGTCTCGGCATGGGTGTAGCCGCGCGCGACGCTGGCCAGCAGCTTGGAGCGCTCGGGGTTGATGCTGTCGAAGGCGCCGGCCTTGATGAGGGCCTCGACGACGCGCTTGTTGACGGCCTTGCGGTCCACGCGCAGGCAGAAGTCGTAGAAGCTCAGGAAGGGCCCACCGGCCTCGCGCGCCGCGATGATGGCCTCGATGGCGCCACGGCCCGTGCCCTTGACGGCACCCAGCCCGTAGTTCACGAGGCGGCTCGTCAGCGGCTCGAAACGGTACTGGCCCTTGTTCACGCAAGGCGGCTGGAACTCGATGCCGAAGATCTTGGCGTCGCCCAGCAACACCTTGAGCTTGTCGGTGTCGTCCATTTCGATGGTCATGTTCGCGGCGTAGAACTCGGCCGTGTAGTGCGCCTTCAGCCACGCCGTGTGATAGCTCAGCAGCGCATAGGCGGCCGCGTGCGACTTGTTGAAGCCGTAGCCCGCGAACTTCTCCATCAGGTCGAACACCTCGTCGGCCTTGGCCTGGTCGATGTCCTTGGCCGCGGCCCCCTTGCGGAAGATCTCGCGGTGCATGGCCATTTCCTCGGCCTTCTTCTTGCCCATCGCGCGGCGCAACATGTCGGCGCCGCCCAGCGAGTAGCCGCCCAGCACCTGGGCGCTCTGCATCACCTGCTCCTGGTAGACGAACACGCCGTAGGTCTCGGCCAGCACCTGCTCCAGCAGCGGGTGCGGGTACTCGATGACCTCCTTGCCGTGCTTGCGCGCGACGAACGACGGGATCAGGTCCATCGGGCCCGGCCGGTACAGCGACACCAGCGCGATCAAGTCCTCGAAGCGTGAGGGCTTGGCGTCCTTCAGCAGGCGCTGCATGCCCGGGGATTCGAACTGGAACACGCTCTCCGACAGCCCGTCGCCGAACAGCTTGAAGGTCTTGCGGTCGTCCAGCGCGACGTTGGCCCAGTCGAAATCCTTGCGATCCGGGTGGCGGGCAACGATGAAGTTCTTGGCCAGCTCCAGGATGGTCAGCGTGGCCAGGCCCAGAAAGTCGAACTTCACGAGGCCGATGGCCTCCACGTCGTCCTTGTCGAACTGGCTGACCGCGCTGGTGGAGCCGGGCTGCTGGTACTGCGGGCAGAAGTCGGTGATCTTGCCCGGCGCGATCAGCACGCCGCCGGCGTGCATGCCGATGGAGCGCACGGTGCCTTCCACGCGTGCGGCCATCTCCAGCAGGCCCGCCACCTCTTCGTCGGACTTCTCGCGCTCCTCGATCTCCGGCGACTCGTGCCGCGCGTAGACCATCTTGGCCTTGTCGGGGTCGAAGTTGGGCGGCAGCTTGGCCAGCGTCACCGTCTTGCCGGGCGGCGCCGGAATGAGCTTGGCGACGCTGTCCACATGGCCGAAGCCCATGCCCAGCACGCGGCCGATGTCGCGCAGCGCGCCCTTGGCGGCCATGGTGCCGAACGTCGCGATCTGGCTGACCGCCGGGCGGCCGTACTTGTCCTTCACGTAGTCGATGACGCGGTCGCGGTTGCCCTGGCAGAAGTCGATGTCGAAGTCGGGCATCGACACGCGCTCGGGGTTCAGGAAGCGCTCGAACAGCAGGTTGTAGCGCAGCGGGTCCAGGTCCGTGATCAGCAGCGCATACGCCACCAGCGAGCCGGCGCCCGAACCCCGGCCCGGGCCCACCGGGCAGCCGTTTTCCTTGGCCCAGCGGATGAAGTCCGACACGATGAGGAAATAGCCGGGGAAGCCCATCTTGATGATGGTGTCGAGCTCGAAGTCCAGGCGCTCCACATAGCGCGGCCGTTCCTTCTCGCGCTCAGCCTCGTTGGGGAAGAGGTGGATCAACCGGTCCTTCAGGCCGTCGTGGCTCAGCTCGCGGAAGTACTGCGCCATCGGCATGGGCTGGCCGTCTTCCATCAAGGGCGTCGGGAAGTTGGGCAGCTGCGGCTTGCCCAGCACCAGCGTGAGCGAACAGCGCCGCGCGATCTCCGTCGTGTTGCGGATGGCGCTGGGCACGTCCTTGAACAGCTCGCGCATCTGCGCCTGCGTCTTGAAGTACTGGCTGGGCAGGAAGCGCTTGATGCGCTTGGGGTTGGC
>JACCDO010104923.1_pt1 | contig 11523 bp, 11 predicted proteins | sample 7446101 | NCBI WGS metagenome assembly JACCDO01 (sample SAMN15323440, study PRJNA562643) | freshwater metagenome | isolation source: river surface water | place: USA:Blue River Watershed | collected 2017-08-16
GGCGATCAAGGCGCGCGCGCGTTGCTGAAACAGCACGGCTTTGCGCGATGCGATGTGGTGGATGAAGGCTGCATCCTCGACGTCGATACCGTCGAAGCCTTAGCCCACGCACAAGCGCATATGCGTGGCACCTGTTAGTCAGTTACCCACCACCGCGTTGCATGTATAAATCAAAGCGCCGCATAAAGACAAAGCGCTGCTGCGGCGACAGTCCGTCAAATTGAAAATGAACCAACAACCGCGGAATCCGCATCAACGCGATCACGCGGGGTTGGCCCACTTGCCAGGTCATCTCAAGCTTGCCATCTGGTAATTGAACCATGGCAGCATCGGCCGTCAGTTGCCAAGGGTGGGCGCCGATCGCTTGTGGCAACCAACCATGCCACTCATCAAGCGTGCATCCCATTTCTCGACTGAATGCCGCATCGTAATGAGACTGCATAAAAACAATTACCCGCCTGCGATGGGTGGCCAGATCGCAAGCACATCATCCTCGACCAAGCATCTGACAGCTCTCTGCTCTGGAGCGATGTAATGACCATTCACCAACACCAAGTGCACCAATTTCTCTGGAAGTCCAAACGGTTCAATGATCTGCAAGATGCTGGCATCTGGGGCAACGCTTAAGCGCACTTGATTGCTACGCCGCGACTCTGCAGGCAGGTAGTCTGTGAGCGTGGCAAAGAGTTTGAGCGTGATTTGCATCGGTTGAAATAAACCGCCCCCGACTTAACGTCGACGGGTATCGTTTGCGCCATTCCAAGCGCCCTGGCCTTGCGCACAAGCGAGGTAGGCAGTCATCAGCAAGGTGGGGTCTTGTTTCAGCTTTTCTTTCCATTCGCCGAGGTGGATTTGCCCCTCCACCAAACCGCGCATCACACCCACGTGCTCTGTCCAACCCACGCTGTTGCAACCGATGAGAACATCATCTTTGAACTGCAAACTCAAGTGACGGTTTTCAGTCGTCAACTCGGCGTGATCACCACCTGAGACGCCTTGCCAATTGCCAAAGCTGGCAGAAATCAAGCCCAAGGTATCCAACACGTTGATTTGCGTGACACCCCGCAATGAGGCCGACTGCCCCACCATGTTGAGTGCTGCAACACGGGCTTGTTCAGCCGCATTGGGTTGAATGGCACTGACGATGGTGGTACCGCTGACTTTGTCAAACGCCTCTGCGCAGTCACCCGCCGCGTAAATACCTTCGACATTGGTTTGGAGATGCTCATCTGTCAAGACCCCCTGGAGGCAGGTGATGTCTGAGCCTTTTAAGAACTCAATGCAGGGCTTGACGCCGGTGGCACTGATCACCAAATCAGCAGGGATGTTTTGCCCCGAGGACAAACGCACAGTCACATGTGCCGAAGCGGCATTGGCATGGGACTCAATGGCCTCAACTTTCGCCCCAGTGAAGACTTGAACACCCTTAGCCTCCACCCACTCACGAATCATGTTGCCTGCCACTGGCCCCATCATGCGGGGCACCATGCGATCACCCATTTCCACCACGGTGAGCTGTACACCACGGGCTGCCAATGCCTCCATGATGATGCACCCAATGAAACCGGCGCCCATTTGCACCACCCGAGCACCTGGCTTGGCCAAATTCATGATGGCCCTGGCATCCTCCAGCGTCCAACAGGTATGCACCTGAGGGTTGTCGATGCCTGCAATCGGCGGCTGCACAGGACGTGACCCCGTGGCGATCAAGAGTCGATCAAACGACAATGTTTCGCCATTACTCAAATGAACCTGTTTGGCCTTGGCGTTCACCGACTGCGCACTGGCGCGAATCTGACGCACTTTCAAGGTTTCGAAATGATGGGCGCGCTGACGCAAATAGGTTCCAGACTCTTGAATGTTGCCAATCAAGAGGTAGGGAATCGCCATGCGGGAGTAAGGCGGCTCCGCCTCATCGCCGACCAGCGTGATGGTGTCCTGGGGCGCATGCTGGCGAATTGTCTCGGCAGCAATCACGCCCGATGGTCCCGCTCCCAAAATAACGTGATGCGCCATGTTTACAGACCGAGGCGTTTTTTCGTTTCGGCTGTCGGTTTACCCTCTGAGTCCCAACCACGAACCGCATAGTATTTGGGCAACATCTCAGGCAACTTGCTGACGATGCCTTTGCCTGGTCCTGTTTTAGCGGCCTCGGTCAGCAATCGCTTGGGCAAACTGTCATCTTTGGCGGTGAAGCCTGCGGCATTGTTGAACTCGCGCTCCATGTTCCAAATGCGCTCGCCGATCTTTTCGAGTTCTTCTGTGGTGTAAGCCTCATCGCACGCCGCTTGGAGTTGAGGTGCCAAGTCAGCGAGTCCCCACGCAAAGGTAGTGAAGATGCACAAACCAGACGAATCAAAAGCAGCCGTCGCATCTTGGAATGCTTTCACCAACTCAGGTTTGCCATTTGACTCCGTCGGTTCTGTCTTGACAGGAATACCCAACACTTCAGACGCGATGGTGTAACCGCGCAAGTGACACGCGCCACGGTTGCTGGTGGCATAAGCCAAGCCAATGCCTTGAATGACGCGCCCATCGTAGGCAGGGAACTCTTGACCTTTGACGCTCATGCTCAAGTCGGGGTGACCGTACTTGGCCGTCAGACGCTTCGAACCCTGACCAATTTCTTTGCCAAATCCAATACCCTTCGCCGTCATGTCGGCAAACTCGCACAAAGCCTCGGCAGAGCCAAACGGTGCCTCGACACCAATTTGTTCTTTGGTCAGCACGCCCATGTCGTACAGCTCCATCACGGCGCCTATGGTGGCACCAAAGCTGATGGGGTCAAAACCTTCTTCGTTACAAATCAAGTTGGCGTATTGCAGGGCTTCTAAGTCGTTGACACCATTGGCGGCACCCAATGCCCAAGCGGCCTCGTACTCTAAGCCGCCCGAAGCGCCCCAGTACTCGGGTTTGTTTTTGACAGAGAAATGGGTCTCATCAATTTTGCTGATGCGTCCACATGCAATCGTGCAGCCAAAGCAGGCTTGGTTGGTCACCAAATGTTTTTTGCCATCGCTCTCACGCGGGGTAGCCATAGCTTCGGCTGAAATATCTTTCGCCCCCTCAAACTGCACATCACGATGATTGCGCGTGGGCAAAGCGCCCACTTCATTGATCACGTTCATCAACACTTGTGTGCCATACGTTGGCAAACCTTGCCCCGTTACAGCGTTGTCTGCCAAGATTTTTTTCTTCTCAGCCGTCACTTGCATGAAGGCTTTCGCATCACGGATATTACCCACGCCCAACGTGCCACGCACAGCAATGGCTTTGAGGTTTTTGCTGCCCATGACTGCACCCACGCCTGAGCGGCCTGCAGCACGGTGCAAATCGTTCACCACGGCGGCATACAGCACTTGGTTTTCACCTGCTTTGCCAATCGAAGACACGCGCAACAACGGGTCTTGGTGCATTTTTTTGAGCTTTTCTTCCGTCTTCCAAACGCTCTGCCCCCAAAGCTCGGAGGCATCGCAAAGTTCTGCATGGTCATCCAAGATAGACAGGTAAACCGGTTTCGCTGACTTGCCTTCGAAGATGACCATGTCCCAGCCAGCCATCTTGAGTTCAGCGCCCCAATAACCACCCGAGTTTGAGCATGCGATTGCCCCTGTCAATGGGCCTTTGGTGATGACGGTGTAGCGCCCGCCCGTAGAAGCCATGGTGCCCGTCAAGGGGCCCGTTGCCCAAATGATTTTGTTGTCTGGCGACAGCGGATCGACTTTGGGGTCAATTTCATTGATGAGGTATTTCGAACCCAAACCACGCGAACCCACGTACTCGCGGGCCCATTGCATGTTGAGAGGTTCAGAGGTAACAGAACCTGTGGTCAGATTAACGCGAAGAATTTTTCCAGCCCAAGACATGATGTGTACTCCTTGTGATGGATTAAGTTGCGGAGGCCTGGTTGCCGAGTTTGTCGGCCCACTGTTTCATTTTGTCGATGCCCGTCCAATTGGCATCCACGAAAGTGATCGCTCCGGTTGGACATGCGGACGCGCAAGCGGGATCGCCGCCACACAAATCACATTTTTGGACCTTGCCAGTTTCCTGCACATAGTTGATCGTGCCAAACGGACAAGCAATCGTGCACACCTTGCAACCCACACAGGCGGTGTCGTTGACTTCCATCGCCCCCGTTGTTTTATTTTTGGTGATGGCCTCGACAGGACAGGCATGCAGACACCAAGCCTCATCACACTGCGTGCAGGTGTAGGGCACCTTCTTGCCGGTTTCGTGGAAGTCAAACACCTTGATACGTGATTTTGCTGTGGCAAAAGTCCCGTAGTTTTCAAACGAACAGGCCATTTCGCACTGCAAACAGCCCGTGCATTTGTCTGGATTGATGTGCAAGATCTTTTGCATCGATGACTCCCAGTTGGATCTATGAAAGGAATTTCCTATGAAATTATTTTCATAGGAAACCGCATCCAACAAAGGTGCTACAGATCAGGATTAACCCTAGCAATCTACGTGTTTTTGGGGAGTCAGTGAGCGGCGTTGACAGTTCGGTACAAATCACTGGCACGCGTCAAATGATCGGTCATCGCTTGCACGGCAGCGGCCACATCATGTGCGGCAATGGCATCGATGATGCGTTGATGTTCTGAGAGGGTGAGCGCTTCAGCGCCTGGCGCCCGCACGATCGATTGGTAATAAGAAGAAGCCCAATCAAACAGAGCTTCAACAATGGCCGGATAAATCGGATTGCCGCTGATCCTAGCGATTTCTCGGTGAAAGTACATGTCTTGCTTCATGAACTGGTCAAGATTGACCATGGACGCACGGTGATCTTCTTGACGCGTTTGCAGCTGCGCGACGTCGTCGGGCGTGGCCCGCTCTGCCGCCAACTTGACCATGCCCACTTCTAAAAACAAACGCGCCTCTTTGAGGTGGTCCAAGGTTTCTGGCTGCATGCGCAACAAGTGACGTGCGCCACCCGCAATTTGATCAATCAGCAAGCGGGCCGTGGGTACCACCACCCGTGCACGCTCGCCGTGAGAGATCTCGACAATGCCAGAACGCGCCAACTCTTGCATGGCCTCGCGCACCGCCACGCGGCCGACGCCATACAACTCCATCAATTCTCGCTCTGAGGGGAGTTGATCCCCGGGACCAATATCACCCGACTCAATGCGTCGCATGAGTCGCTCCAGCACATCTTGGTAAAGTTTTCTTCTTTGGATCGGTTCAGCAGTCATGATGTAAATCTAACACTAGGGAAATATCCCTGACCTCACCTGACCATAAAAACTGGGGCTCCCCATTTGCCCGCCCTTGAGAACCACCTGCAAGCCATCGCGCTTGGGATGATCTGACCACGCCCGACACAAAGGGGCGCCGGGGGCCATGCCCGCATCAACCGTGAGCGCACGAATACCTAAGTGGCTGCCGACCGCGCCCGAACTGTCTCCCCCCGCCACCACAAAGCGACGCACCTCAGACTCATCCAAGATTCTGCGCATGACCTCGGCCAACACCTGCCCCACCTGCTCAGCCGCGTCGGCTTTATCCAGATGCGCCGCAGCAGCAAGCGCTTCAAAATTCAACACTGCAGGGTCATCTGGCCCCTCGGCTGAAAAAACCACGGGTGACACATCTTGCGCGATCGACTGCAGGGCACTGGTCACCAAACGGGTGATCTCATCATCAACGTGACGCGCATCCAAACACTTGGCGATGTCCAAACGCAAGGTGGCAAATCCATGGGCACGCGCCCACTGAATTTGTGCGCCGCTCATGGGTGAGCAGCTGCCACTGACCACAGCGATACATGGCACCGCTTGCGCAACAGGCAGGTGCGGCTTTTGGGGAAGTAAGCCTTGTGCCCGCCAATAAGCCGTCAAGGCATATTGAAGCCCCGACGACGAGGCGCTGAACAGACCCTGACCTCGGTTTTGCCAAACCAAACGTCCAGCCTCGAGTTGGCTGGCCGCATCGGCTACATCGATCATCACCACCGGCTGATCATCCCCTTGCAGCGTGGTGCACTGGTTTTGTCCTTTTCCTTCGGCGAGATCTGACAGATCGATCAATTCAATGCGACGCTGAGTTTGCGCCTCCAAATGCAGGCGCAAGTCGCTCTCGGTCATGGGTGTGACGGGATGACGCGACATGGTGGGATGCCGATCGATTCGGTGTACCACTCCATGGGCCCCAGCAAACAAGTGCCCAAATATTTGAAATCGCTTCAACCGAGGCGCCCCCACCACCATCGGCGACCAACGCGCGCGTGTGGTGACAACCCCCAGGTCAAGGGCTTGACCAATCGAACCTATGCGTGGCGACGAATCGAAGGTTGAACACACCTTGTATTGCAAGATGGGGGCACCCAAGCGCTGCAAACTATCAAAGATGGCTGGCAAATGTTGCTGCATCCATTCGGGACTTTTCCCGCGCGACTGCCCTGCCACGCCAATACACCGCATGTGTTTGAAACGCACCAAGTCAGACGCTTGTGGGACCTCTAAAAAAAGAACTGTCTCGATGCCAGCCGCGGTGAATGCTTCCATCACATCCGTGGATCCGGTGAAATCATCCCCGTAATAAGTAAGCAACAGCCCCTCTGGCCAAACCGTAGCAATGTCTGTCATCAGATTCACCAAAAAGTCAACGCACGTGCAAGCGCTGGGCGGTCTTTGGCATAGCGAGCCAGATCCACACCTGCTTCTGCAGCCTCCCAGGCTTGACGCAAGGCAGTGACGCCTGCGGCGACGCCATCTGGGTGACCAAAAATGCCGCCGCCAGCCGTACAAATCAAATCTGAATTGCCCAACGCGGCATAGGTGTCGTGGGCCTGTAAACCTGTTTGTGCCGAACTGAACACGGGCACAGCACACATAGGCGCGTCGTGAAAGAGGGGTTGAATGACGGCACGCGCCGCGGCAATCACGGTGTCGTCAGACTCGCTGAATTTGTTGCGCAAGCCATTGACATGTAAATGGTCAACGCCCACCAATCGCCAAATTTTTTGCCATGCTGCAAAGTCCCAACCTAGCGCAGGACTGCGACTCAGGTAGCCCCAACCCGCGCGGTGGGCATGAATAGGTAACTGGCTGTGTCGGCGAAATTCAGTCAGACCTGTCAGGCCGACCGAGTTCAGACACACCATCACACATGAGCCGTGGTGCTGTAAGACGAAGTCATGGCGACGCTTCATTTGGTCGAGCTCACCTGTGATGTTGAAGGCCACCATCACCTGACGCCCCAATTTTTGCGTGGCCTCGTTGACCACACGCATCACGGCTTGCACGCGCTCTTCAAAGGGGCAATACGTGCCATCGGCCTGGAGCTCGTCATCTTTGATGAAATCAATCTGACCATCCACCAACATTTGTACCTGTGCAGCTGTTTCTTGCGCATTCAAACCCACACTGGGTTTGATGATGGTGCCGATCAGCGGCCCTTTCATGACACCGCTCAAGCGACGCGTGCCTGCCATGCCAAAAGCAGGTCCTAGGTAGGCCTTAGAGAATTCATCGGGCAGTTGAAGGTCGAGCAAACGCAAGCCCGACACTTGCGCCAGTTCAAACAAATTGCCTGCTACCGTGGCCATCAATGTAGGCAAACAAGGACCGGTGTTCTCAAGCGGCCAAGACAAGGTCAACGCGCAACGCGCATAACGTTTGGAGAGCATGCCCCCAGGCAAGCTGGGCGCGTCAACAGTGTCAAGTACTTGCAAAGACTCCACGCGTGCGCCCGAACGCAGTTTCAAGGCAGGCGTCTCTGTGGCCAATTTCAAGAATGTACCGCTGGACTGCTCGCCCGCGATGACCTCGGCAGCTCGCATCGGGTCATCGCCTGTTTCTAGCCAGTAGCGTGCATGAATTCTGTTGGGCATGGTTTGGCTTTCAATGGGAGATCCCATGAAAAAAAGACGGCCTCATCGAATGAGCGCCGTCTTTTGTTGTGCGTTTTTATTTGTAGTCTTGAATTTTGCGAATATTGTCTGCGCCAAATTCTTTGGCGTAGTTGGCATAGGCAGGGCGCAACGCTTCACGGAATGCTGCGCTGTCGACTTTACGAACCACCGTCATGCCTTCTTTTTCCAATTGAGCAATGCCATTGGCTTCGTCATCATTGACTTTCTTGCGTTGTGCCACATTGGCTTTTTGAGCCGCTTCGTAGAACACTTTTTTATCTGCGTCGCTCAGCTTGTTCATCACGCGCGGCGAGGTCAAAAACAACGCGGGCGAGTAAACGTGCCCCGTCAAAGACAGGTGTTTTTGAACTTGTGAAAACTTGGACGACAAGATCACAGGAATTGGGTTTTCTTGACCATCCACAGTGCCTTGTTGCAAGGCACCAAAGACTTCAGGAAACGCCATGGGTGTAGGCTGAATACCAAAAGCGCGGTAGCCATCCATGTGCACCTTGTTTTCCATGGTGCGCATCTTTAAGCCCGAGGCATCCTCGGGCTTCACAATGGAGCGGCGGCTGTTGGTCATGTGACGGAACCCGTTTTCGGTCCAAGCCAACGCGACCAAACCTTTGGCGGGAAACTTGGTCAACAACTCTTGACCATGTGGACCATCAAAATATTTACGTGCATGGTCATAGTCACGGAACAAGAAGGGAATATCGACAATTTTGATTTCTGGCACAAAGTTGCCAACAGGTCCGGTCGATGTATCCACAATGTCCAGGGTGCCGAGTTGCACGGCCTCAATCATCTCGCGTTCGCCGCCCAATGAGCCGTTGGGAAACTGCTGGCACTTGTAGCGCCCTTGCGTGCCTTTTTCAATTTCATCGCACAACACCGTCGCGCCCACACCGTAATGGGATGTGCTCGATGGCGTGTAGCCAATTTTCAAAATCGTTTGCGCACTTGCGGAACCCAAAGCCAGCACAGAAATGCCAGCCAAAGCAACGAAACGCAGGGTCTTCTTCAATTTCATGATGTCTCCTCAGGTTGAACGACTTAACAATGGATCAGGTAATACGCTCGATGCTGTCTGCAATTTCTTGGTGATCAAAAATCTGCTTCCAGTCATCGCGCATCAAACGCGGCTTGCCAAACGTGATGGCTTTGTTACAGGCATCCGAGAACTGCCCGGGTATTTGCTTGAAAATCACGGCCGACAAAATCGTCATATGACCCAGCAAGAAATCGCGCGCGGCTTCTGCGGGCACTCCGCGTGACACCACTTCGTCCATGGCTTCACGCATGACATCGAGCAAGGTCGCACACACAGTTTCGGACAGGCCGGGCTCGAGCAACGCCATTTGCTCCACCGTCACACGGTAAGAACGCAAGATCGGTTGGTAAATGGTTTTCGCAATTTCTTCACCCAGATCAAAGGCTTCTTCTGGGCCTTGCATCAATGCACTCACAATGGATTGCGCCGCTGTGATGCCACCAAAGTAATCCGGTGCGCCGGCAGTATGTACCTCAGGGCTAAAAATGCTGGGGTGGCAAGGATGTGCCACAAAGTAGGTCAAATCGGGACGTTTGGGCAAATGGCCCGCAAACGGTGCTGCCGCATCCAAGGTCATCACCATGGTTCCGGCTTTGAGTTGTGGCGCAATCTCGGCAGCCAGCTTGCCAATCAGCGTGTCGGGGACTGCCAAGATCACCACGTCCACGTCCTTGAGTGCATCTGGCACCGCGCAGCAGGTAATACCCAGCTCATCTTTAAGGCGCTGACGCCCCACCTCGCCGACCTCGACATGGCGAACTTGGTAGGGTGAGCCCACCAAATTTTTGGATAGGCGTACGCCCATCTTGCCGCCAGCCCCAAATAATGCAATAGATGTCATTCCAAACTCCAGCGATAAACTGGTCTGATGGTATGACGAGTTAACCAAACAAAGGGATTGGGAGATACACCTAGTTTCAATCAGCCCGTCGGTCAGCGAAGTCGGCGACAGACCGCCGCCGTCACTTCCGTGCAACGCGCATTGCCACCTTGGTCTGCAGGAATCGCATCACCTTGCGCCAGCACGTCCTGCACCGCAGTGTCGATCCGGTCTGCTGCTTGCCACAAAGCTGCATCGTGGTGACGATCAGCCAACCAACGCAGCATCAATGCCCCCGATAGGATGGTGGCAATGGGACTGGCAACGTCTTGTCCAGCAATGTCAGGGGCAGAACCATGCGCCCCTTGGAACAGTCCATGGTTGAGTCCCAACTCGGCCGAGGGTGCCACACCCAAGCCCCCCACGGTGGCAGCGCCGAGGTCGGAAATGATGTCGCCGAACATATTTTCAGCCACGATCACATCGTAAAAATCAGGCTTTTTGATCATGTGCACAGTGATCGCATCCGCATAGGCGTAATCAATCGCCACATCGCTGTAGGCTTGCGCCACCTCAGTGCAAATCGCACGGAAAAAGGCATAGCTTTTCAAAATATTGGCTTTGTCGCACACAGTCACACGGCGCTGACCATCTCGCGGTGAACCTTGGCGGCGTTGCGACAAATCAAAGGCAAACTTGGCCACCCGCTCTACCCCAACGCGGGTCATGACCAAGGTATCGGTTACCAGTTCATCACGCAAGTTCACACCTGCACCTCGGCTGGCATACAAACCCTCGGTGTTTTCGCGCACGATGACATAGTCGATCTGCCCCGCAGAAAAATCGACCAAGGGCGATTTGACGCCTTGCAACAAACGGATGGGCCGGACGTTGGCAAACAAATCCAGCCTGAAGCGAAGTTGCAAGTGCAGATCATTGCCCACCTCTGTACCGTCGGCATAAGTCACACCAGGCAATCCGGCTGCACCATGCAAAATGGCGTGCGCACCCTGGCAAGCCTGGTAAGTCGCTTCGGGCAACACATGTCCTGTGCGCTGGTAATGCCCCGCACCGCCCGCCATGGGCATGATGTTGAGTACATCCGTTCCACAAGCCTCGCGCAACACCTGAACGGCTGACTGGCACACCTCGGCTCCAATGCCGTCACCATCGATCGTGACAATGTCGTAGCGCATAGGACTCCTTTGTAAAAGGTACTCAGCGCTTAGCGCGCTGGGCAATGACAGGAATAATTTCGGGCAACAAGGTTTGTGGATCAACTTCTTGGCAGGCCAATTCCAGCGTGCGTTTGACGGCCGCGGCCACCGTGTGGTCTGCGTCGGCGTCTTGCGCCATCGCGTTGTAGTAGGTCAGGTCTTTCAAGGCATTGGCCATGCTGAAACGCAGGCCCGAGTTGTCCCCTGCCAGCAAAAACGGCTTCAAACGCTCAAGGGCAGCGCCCCAACCTCCCCCCATGGCGAGCACGTCGACAAATGTGTGCGGGTTCACGTCTGAACGCTGCGCACACGCAGCAGCTTCGGCCAGCAGCGTGACCATACCCAAGGACACGTAGTTATGTAACAGCTTCATGCGGTGCCCCGCACCAATCGGTCCGGCGTGCACGATGTTTTCAGCAAAGCATGAAAACAAGGGGCGACATGCGTCGAACACCTTGGCGTCACCCCCCACCAACAAATTGAGTCGTCCCTCCGCGGCTTCTTTGGGGGTACGCGTCATGGGTGCGTCTAAAAATTGCCCCCCCTGCGCGATGACCCTGTCAGCTAA
>JACCDO011980296.1_pt1 | contig 11523 bp, 15 predicted proteins | sample 7446101 | NCBI WGS metagenome assembly JACCDO01 (sample SAMN15323440, study PRJNA562643) | freshwater metagenome | isolation source: river surface water | place: USA:Blue River Watershed | collected 2017-08-16
AGAAGACACACAAGAACAAAAAGACGATTTAACAGTGTCGTATCCATTGTCGGCTGCAGGGTGGCGTAAAAAGAAAGAAAAACAAACCTTTTGGAAATCGTTTGGGTTTTACTTTTTATTTTTCGGTGCCTTTTTATTCATGTCGTTTTTTCTGTATTATGTTTTATAAAGTCGTAATACGTTTATGAGTGTTTTGGTACTGCTTTTTTAAAAAAGCAGTTAACGCATCCTTATTTCTTTTATAACGCATCCTTATAATGTCTTACTTGAATTATAACGCATCTTTATAATTCAAGTAAGGAATAGCCAAGCGTTTTTTCCATTCGGTAAGACGCTGTTGTTCTGTTTTCCAAAAATAAGTGGTACGTACGTGCTGAAAATCGGCGGGCGCACCTGATTCATACAAGGTTTTTGCCGTTTGGATATTTTGTGTTATGTAATGTATCTGTCGTTGGTAAATGCGATGCAGGGCTATAAATATCGTCAAGTAGAAATCTTCCGGAACAGGCAACATATAAGACGTCATACATTCGTTTGTCCACGACATTAATACCTGCTTTAATTGGTCGATAATGTCATTGCGAATGCGAAACCCTTTCCCGATAATGTACACTTCGGAATTGGCGGCACGACTCGTCTCTGGCTTATAAATGGAAAAGTCGCTAAAACATTGACTCGTCAAGTACATGAGCGAGATGGAAAACGGCGAGAAAAACATAAAGGTCTTGCATACAAGATGTCCTCCTTCTTTTAATGTACTCAGGCCGCATATAATCTGTCCTAAATGCAAGGGTGCCTCCAGTTCTTCTTGTTTGGCAAATGTATCGTAATCGAGACCAATACCGATATCGCTGGTGTAGACGTCAATGTTTCGTGGACAGCGTTCCATCATGCGTTGGATCATAGCGGGGTCAGTTACGCTTCCACTGTGTTCTTTTGACATGAGCCACTTTTCTGGGTAACGTTGTACTAAACCAAACTCGTCCCCCAAAATCTTCCCATCCGAGGGGTAGAGACTGTTGGCAACCCAATCGTATGTCGCGGTCGTTTTCGTTTTAATGTAATGGTTTAATGCAAAGAGGAACGCGCCAGGGAGTTCCGCATTACAAAATAATTGCACATGACCCTTTGACGGAATGAGTTGAAAGACGTGAATCATTTCCCAGCATTTCAACCAGGCGTTGGTCATACTTCGCGCGGGTGATATTTGTTTTTGGACGATTTTGCGATAAAACGAGAAAGGGTCAATGAGACGTGTGACGCGAGTGTAATACTGCTCTTTTTTAGGGTCAAATGTGTGAAAGGCGTCAATGGCGAGTTTGGCGTTCATTAATTCGGTTTCCAAAGGTAATACGGCGGGAGTCACAAGACGACTTTCTAAGATCGGATGAATTGAAAAACACAATGTATTGCTTGGCGCGAACCATCTTTTTAAAAAACGAATGTGGTGTTCAGGTAACACATTTTTTAAGTTAAAAGAAAGCAGAGTAATATCGTAAGTGTCAAAGAATGACATGATTGCATTTTAAAATAAAATATATTTTCTTTCATTTTTATGCTTAACTTTCATAAAAATACGTACAAACACACCTTTATAAAACAATGCGATGGTTAACGTTTTCTTGAACGTCTTGGCGAAGGATGGCGTCTTGGTGAAGAACGTCTTGGTGAAGAGCGTCTTGGTGAAGGAGAGCGTCTTGGTGAAGGAGAGCGTCTTGGTGAAGGAGGGCGTCTTGGCGAAGGAGGGCGTCTTAAATAACGTCTTGGTGAAGGATGGCGTCTTGATGAAGAACGTCTTGGTGAAGAACGTCTTGGTGAAGAACGTCTTGGTGAAGAACGTCTTGGCGAAGGAGAGCGTCTTATCTTTATACGAACAAGAGGTGATATAGTGTCATGTACTGTATTTTGTAATATAGTATATTCATTCGTATCACTTTGTGGTATAAAAATAAAAAATGGAATGTCTTGTCGTATTAATGCATTTTTACGCTGTATAAATGTTTCTTCGTCTGAAGCAGCGTCTGCGCCTTGGCGTGGAATGTATACTGTATCTCTTATTTGTGCAATTTGGTCTGGTATGTTGTCCAGTAATACAATACAATATGTTTTGTTTATACCCATTCTATGCATAAGTTGGTTTAGACATTCGGTAATGAGTTCAATCCATTCCTGAGCAAGTTCTTTACTTACCGGGTTTTTATCATAGCGGCTTACTTGTCCTACTAAACATACGTTATTTTCATATATTTTTACACCGCATAATGATAAATACATACGAGGTATATTATGTGCTCCACCACGCGGTGGATTTGATAAGTGAATATTAGGTAATTGTTGCGCGGAAGTACGAAATTCGCTTATAATTGTACAGTGATCAAACACAAATCGTTTTTGTTGTCTTAGTGCATCACGTTCTTTCTCTAGTCGTGATTGTTCTTGTAATAATCTATTTAATTGTATTTCATATGATGTAATACGTGTTCTAGTTTCAAATATACTCTGTCTATTCTGCATTATTTTAGCATAGTCTTTTAAAGAGTCTTGTTTACCTTCTAAATCGCGTATAAGTTTACGGTCTGAATCAATCGCCGTTTGTAATTGAACTATTTCATCGGACTGTATGTCAATGGCGTCTTCATTCCCAGAAATCACTTCTCCGTACTGTTCCTCGTACGGGTTAAACATAATTACCGCGTGTCCATTTACTCGTTTTATAAAGTTTAGTTCATCTAATAGAGGATTACCAAAATAAACAGGTATATCCAAATTAATTATAAATTCAGGAAAACGTGCACTATATTGACTTATCGCAAATTTTCCACGCGCAATTTGTTCTGTATTGTATTTTCCATATGAAACCAAACGCTTTTTGTATTCTTCAGATACAGATAAAGCCGCCATTTATAAATATATAATATAAAAAACAATTTCCGTTTCCAACTTTTACCGCTTTTTCATAAAAAGCGGTACCGTACCTGTTTACAAAAGGTTATGCATGGATTGTGTCACAAAATGTTTCATATCCTCCTTTATCTTTTTCATATCACGTACATCATTCACTCGTTTTATATACAATGGATGCACGAGTAATTCCGATACGTTTATTTTGTTTGTACCAAATTGGAAACCTGCATATATCGGTGGATTATACGTCCCATTGTAGATAGATATTTGTACAGGTTGATTTTCTAACATGTAATATGATTTTTTACTAAATTGATTCATAACAGACGATAATGAAGGTGGATTCACGCATAATGTTACGCCAATAAAATACGCTTCAATGATATTGGTACACGACACACAGGTGTCATCCGTCGGAGTACGAATCCAAATCGTTGCCATTATAGAAGGTGTAATGTGTAATAAAAATGGTATTATTTTCATTTTTTTACCGCTTTTTCATAGTTCATAACGTTTTACGGCTTTTTGTTAAAAAGCCGTGAAAATGACGTACCCTTTTTTACAATACCAATGGAATACTGAAATCCATGTCAAACCCTTCAACTTCTGACCAATCATTTGTTGTTGCTGCTGCTGTCGCGGTCGCGGTCGCGGTCGCAAATAATTGTGAGACCGTGATTGAACGGAACTGTGTGGAAATGACTTCTGACTTGAACAAACGTGAACGCGGAAATGGTTTTTTCTTGGATTCGTATGCACGAAACAAGCGAGACCGAGGATAGTGAGACATTCGTGCTGTTGACGATAATTATAGCGTTCTTTAAATTATTTCATTTTTTTGCGACTTTTTCACGACTTTTTAAAAAAAGTTAACACGCAATAAATTCTGGGTCAGAACACGGAAAGATCATTCCCCATGAACGTTCAATATAGTGTCCTGCTTCTGGATTAGGCGTTTTTACATACTCCAATAATGTTTCATAAAAAGAACGGGGTCGTGCTAAAATATCTTTTTTACAAACTGCCAATAATCCAAAAAAAGTAATAAATGGGTAGGCTGGAACTTTACCAAACACCTTTTCTGCCCATTTTCCATACGGACGTTCAGGACACGGTTCAAGAATAACCGAGCAAGCGCCTTTATTTTCGGTAGCGGTTGTTTCCCATTTATCCAATTGAAACGAATAGTTGACTTTTATTAAATCATCGATGTATCGTCCTACAAAACTAGTTTTTCCACCTACTAATAGTCGATATATAAGTTCATCCATCAAGATACGTTTTACATTATTATTATAAAAAGACGCTGGTAAAAATAATGTGATTTCAGGTAAAGCGTCGTAATTATCAACGATAAAAGTTAAGTAGGTATGGTCACATTTTCCAAGATTGGGTAAAGAAATGGACGTTTCATTTATCGGCGAGCCTTTGTTGTAAAGAGTGTATTCAAATGGATAATGTTGCAAATAGTCGACATTTTCTTCAAAGCGTGACACGACTGCGTGGATATTTTTATGTTTTGGACGAGAAGCATCAAATACATTTAGTCTATATAACAACCTAGATTGGTTCATATTATGATTTATGTTATCCGGAAAATATTTACGACATTCCGTTATAAAATAAAGCGCTTTTTCATAGTCTTCTCTCTCCACATAAAATTCCGTTAACGCCATATACACAAATTCTGAATGAATTCCATTCGATATGAATTGAAGTGCTTCATGTTCAAAATCCGCGTGGTTTTGTTTAAATAGTTCCTTGAGACGTAGAACTTTATGTTTATATTCTTCCATTTTTTGATTAAGTGCATTTAAATAGGCGTTTACAAAAATATTTATATTATTGCGTAAAAGATATGAAATCGTCGTGTAAAAAAAAAGTAAAGCGTAAAAGCCACCGTCGTGCTAAAACGCCATACACTGTTCATGAAATACCGCATTTTTTAACAAACGACGAATGTGATAAAATCATACAAATTGCTACGCTAAAAGGATTAACTACCAGCGAAGTATTCGAAAAAAATGAACTTACATCTACTGAAACCATCAATAAAGCGCATAGAAACAGTGAAACCGCGTGGCTTAAGAAAAATAATGACATCGTAGAACGAATCGCGGCACGTATCGCAGAAATCACTAATACATCTATTGACTTACAAGAAGACCTTCAGTGTGTTCGTTATCAAAAAGGAGGCATTTTCAAAGAACATTATGATGCCTATTCAGAAGACGAACTCTGTGTAATATATGAACAAGGCAATCGACAACGTTTTAGTACGTTTTTGATTTACTTAAACGATGGGTATAGTGGAGGCGAAACGACCTTTCCTAAAATAAAGAAAACGGTTATTCCAGAAAAAGGCAAAGCCATTTATTTCAAAAATATTAATGACAGCCATGTTATTATACCCGAATCGCTGCATAAAGGGTCGAGAATCAAATCAGGCGAAAAATGGATTGCCAATATATGGATTGATGTCGACCCTCCAGAACAAGATCAAGATCAAGAACAAGAACAAGAACAAGATCAAGAACAAGAACTAAATATAGACACGTGTGTATTAGTTGTATAAAAATGAAAAAATGTACCGTCCTAACGAATACACACGACAGCAATGGCAGACAGAGTGCAATGCGAATGCGGCTCCGTTATATTACAAACGTCCCTTAAAAAACACGGCGCGTCTCAGAAACACATTGCGTATGTAGAACGACACAGATTACAACGTGATCAAGAACGAGTAGAACGAGGACGACAAGAAAGAGAACGCAGGCACCAAGAAAGAGAACGCAGGCGCCAAGAAAGAGAAGAAAGACAAGAAAGGCGGAGCGTTTCCAAACGCACGCATGAACTGGAATGCGATGTACGTGAACAACGTCGCATGTTTGAATTATACGAACGAAAGAAAAAGGCTGACACGGAGCGTGTCGAAAAACGAGGCTTACCACGGCACATCGTTGATATTGTGATGAAACATACCGACGAAAAAACGTGTACGATTTGTTTTGAGGATTTAACCCCACAAAACGTATTTATGACAAGGTGCGGGCACATGATGTGCAAAGGGTGCGAATACAAAATGTTTGAACAGAAAAATGCGCGCTGTCCTACATGTCGCAGCAATTTCTAACACCGCTTTTTTTAAAAAAAGCGGTTTTTATATAAAAAAATAATACTCGTCTTCACGCGATAAATCTTCCCATTCTATCATCTTGATGTGTGTATTTTCATTATAATATCCGATCCATATACCGGCTTTACCATCTTCTGCATTCCAGATGTTTTTAATCCAGCATGTAGGGTATTTATCGAGAAACGATTCAAGCCACGTATAATCAGCCTTCCACGCCGTGACATATTCAAACTTAACCCCATGTTTACCGCTCTTGTTAATACATACATTAGGTAATTGCTTAATGTCGTCTAAAAAATGGTTAATACCGAGTCGAGACGTAATGGTAATATGATTATAACACTCGTTCGGCATTTTACTAGATGTTTATTGATTTAAATCATCTTTTGAGAGCCGCGCCAACATTTTTTTTACACCACTCTACAGTGACATAATCTATATGCCACGATGTATATACCTGATACATACTGCGTTCTTTACGCGGTTTACAACGAATTATTATTAATTCATCGCAGTCTAGTGTATTCCATACTGTATCAGGTAAATCACGACTCACGTTGATAATACCCACATTAAATGAGCGTGTTAATGTGAGAGACGAATAAGGTATACATTGTGTTTTTATAGTAGGATGATTGTGCGTCACGTCCATTGCGATGGATGGCATGTCGGTGTACACGCATATGTCTTTGGTATGGGGGAAGAAAAACGGAAAAAGGTAACACTCCCCTCCAATCATTAAAATGGAATGACACGCGGGTACTGTTGCATGTAAAATGGCGTATATTTTTGTACGAACGACGTTGCACGTTTGATGAAATGTTTCTGGTAAGCGTTCAATGTGGAACCCGGAGACCGTTTCCGTTAAACGTTGCTTCGATACGGTATAAGACGTAGTGTGGATAAAACAGTGCATACGCGTCGTACATAATGCATTATCGTACGGAACACGATCTGCGTATTGAAATGTATACGTCTTTGTCGCATCAAAAAGCGATGCATCTAGTGCTAACAGTTCGTCTTGTAATTCAGGAATGCATAGGGCTATCTCTGATTCGGAAGGATACCCGGTTGTTGTAATCTTGTTTCTGGACATGTATTCATGTCCATTTATACAAAATGATTTCATTTTTCAAAAAAGTGAAATAAAAAGATAAAAAGAAATACCAAGCAACGTATGGAGTACATTTCTCTAGGAGGTGATTGCGCGGTATCCTATCATTTACAGAAACACCACTTGCGCATGCACGCCTATCCATTGGATTGGGTGTTATCACCGCGTATCAGCAACTGTCTTCAAGACGAGTTTCGTGAATTATGGTCTGAACCTGTGTTAACATGGAAGAATAAGACCCGATCATTTCCATTGTTAGACGAGGATTGGGAAGAAGGTAATGTGGAATTGTGTCGCGTGGTGAATAGGGTATATAACATTACCTTTTTGCATGATGTATCGTGTCTGGATGATGTGCCTGATGTACGTAAAAAATACGAACGTCGTATTTCTCGATTTCACGAAGTCATGCGAAATCCGGATATAGTCAAGAAATGTTTTCGGATGGGTAAACACGAAGAATTGGTTGATATCTGCAAAGAATTAGGTTATGTTAATGTACATTTATATCAATGTGAACCTGTTTCAGGAACAGATTGGAAACGGGACGAATGGGATTGGAAAGGTTGGTTTTCCAGTGAACCCGATTGTAAATGGTAGAAATGTTTAACGTCGTACTAATTTGGGAATACGTATTTTTCCGCCCAAACGTCTTGATTTTCTTTTACGGCCACGCGAACGTCTTTTACTTTGACGAGGCTTTTTACGTCCTTGTCCTGCGACTGCCGATGCAGCCGATGCTGCCGATGCAACCGCATCAAACTGACTTTTTAAATTAACTGGTTTACTCTCAAATTTACGGATTAATGAATCAAGTGCATCTCTTTCATTAATAAACCTAAACCACTCGCTATCCTTAATTTGTTTTATAGTATATCTTTTTTTAGGAGAAGGCCATAACATGCCAGTTAACAAGATTTTTACATATGGGCTAATCCGTACAACCGTTTCTATTTGTCTCCAAAATGTGTCAAAATCACGTGTTACAATACGTGTATAATACCAATCATTAGGGTCAAGTGCATTAGCCCATGGTGGGAACCCCGTTACTAATAAAAATAAGACGATACCCATGTTAAATATGTCAACTTTTGTGCCATCATACGTAAACGATTCATCTTGATTAACTATATATGTACCTTTTGATTTATTTAAAAACTCTGGTGGAGAATAAGAATATGTAGTACCTGTAATTTGCTTAATTTTACCACTACCATCACATGAACGACTTAAACCAAAATCAGCAAGTTTTATAGACCAGTCCTTAAGGAGTAAATTTTCTAGTTTTATATCAAGATGACATATTTGATTTGTATGACACGTTTCTACTGCTTCTACTAATTGATGAAATAGGATTCTCGCATACGATTCCGTCATATACATATTCCTATCACTACTTAATTTACATCCAAATATACCTTTTTCTACATATTTAAATAAATCACCTTGGTTTGCATATTCCATGACCATGGCAGATACGGTCTCTTCTTTTTTTGTAAAGGGTGAAAATCGCTCTATGTTTGGATAAAACGAATACGCCTGTATAATATGAGGATGGTCTTTAAATTTTATAGTTGTGAAAAATTCTTTTTTCGCGCTTGAATAATCCGCAAATTTTACGGCATACATGACACCATCACGCATAGCACATTCAATCCATCCTTGTGCTCCAGAACCAATGTACGAGTTTGGTATCATCGTATAAATATATAAAAAATCCACGCTATCTACATCCATTTTTAATAATAAAATATTAAAATAACATGTTTTAATTTTATGATTTTTCAAGTGGTATTGGCGTTTTGTACAAAAATAAAAAATATGTATTCATTATAAATGACAAGCGTAAAAAAACGAATAAAGCGTACACCAAAGCGTACACCAAAGCGTAAATCAATATGCTGGAAAGGGTATCATCGTGTAAAAGGAACTGCGCCTTATACAAAACATAGTTGTACTAAAAATGTAAAGTAAACCCTGGTTTTTTATAAAAATGATTTTTTATAAATAATGTATAAACATATTAATCATGTTTCACATTCAAAAACCAAGTGATGGTGTCTATACGATTTATACCAAGACAGAGTGTACATATTGTGTAAAAGTAAAGGACGTATTACAAAAAGAACCCGTTGTTATCGTAAATTGTGATGAATTCCTAGAAAACGACCGTGATGCATTCCTAGATACGATGGATGCACTGACCGGTACGATCCATCGTACGTTTCCATTCGTATTCCATAATTTGGATTTTATAGGCGGGTGTGATAACACGATCGAGTATTATGAGAAATTGAACCTGTCATTTAATGAAGAATTTTAAAAATGAAATCCTGTACTAAAAACATACATGATCAAGATATGGTGTTAAAAGGCAAACAGTTCTATATTAAACATGAACTGTGTCAATTTTTATCTACAGAATTAAATCAATTTTTTCCAGATACATTATATTACGGCGAGGATATAGAAAATGCAATCGTCATGTATTGCGAAACACATGACTTGTGGAAGGATAAAACGATCTTGTCTATTCATGTCAATAAAGAATTAATGGACTTATTTGACCTACAATGTCACATTATATTTTTAACAGATTTGTATCATATTGCACGCGCGTTTCTCACACTACATTAACACAAACAGATGAAATAAAAAAATGTGAAAACGTTTAAAATATTGTTTTTATTGTAAGCAAATGTATCTGTATCATACATTAGAAGAAGTCGATACCAGTTTAGTATTACATACATCCAAGCCTACACCTGCGCCTACACCTGCGCCTACGCCTACACCTGCGCCTACGCCTACACCTACACCTGCACCTGCGCCCAAAGACATAACAAAAGACGCACCCACGACTACACAAAACAAAAAGACTGTTAAATCTATACTTAAAAAGTCTATGCCTAAATTAATTGAAGATTAACTCCTTATTTGGTACCGCTTTTTCAAAAAAAACGGTGGAAAACATTATAAAAATCGGCGTTTTAAACTTTTGGATATTTATAATATTTTTTTTAATTAGAATGGACACGTCGGCATTAATAGGATGGGTTATAGTTATTTCATTGTTATCTGCGGCTACAACATGCTTATTACATTATTACACTAGTCAAAACAATGTGTGGTGGCTAATACTCGCATTACTAGGTAGTATATTACTCATCTTTTGTTATATACCCATTATGAAACAGGAGAACTCCGGAATACTGTATACCATTACCAAAATCATATCCATATCATTAATTATGTTAGTTGCGTCGCTCTTATGGACTGAACCCATTTCTACGCGTCAATGGGTTGGGGTTTTTCTAGCCATTGTATCTGTCATCTTGTTATCCACATAAGTTTACAATTGATCCAAAAGCATACACAATGTATCACACAAATCGTCTTTTTTGGAGACACTTTCCATATACATCAACCATTCACGCTGTGTATGCCCTTCCGGAAACGCGAGAAGAAATGTTCGTGCACGCTCAATACCACCTTTTTTACGGTCTTTATATCCATCGTCACCGGACGCTTGTCCCTTGACTTTTTTCCCAGCATGAACAAAGTAAAAAGAAACGTTTTTTTTCTCGACGAGATACCTTTCGCGTAAACTTGCAAACAAGAGCAACTGTACAGTCTTCATCACTGGATTCTTGTATACGGGCTGATGTTCAATATACACACGTGTGACATGTTCTAAATGTTTCCAATCACGCGTAATCCAGCCACGAATCGCATCATGCACCTGGACTGTATTTGATGCAAACGTATTCATATTCTTTTTTTTCGCCACGGGTAGTGTCGCCAGCGATGACACACGTTCCATCAACTCGTCGCGTTTCCCTTTGGGTGATAAGTCGTGTGCCGTCAGAAAGGTTTGGAGTTGGGCGACGGTCGGTTTTGTCACGTGTTTATCGTCGCAGATAAACGTTGCTTTTTTAGAGACATGCACGCCGCATACAAACCCCTTATCCGGTGTCTTCCATTTGGCGGGTTTCCCGCACGTGGAGCATACGTCGTGTTTCTCTTCTAAATTACTTAGATTGACGACATCCCAGTGTCGAATCCCATCCTTATCACCGATACAAATGGCTAAATTTTTAATACCTACATCAATGCATAACATATTACATAATCATAGTATTTAAGATACAATTACACGGCGTTTTAAAACGCCGTACCAAAAAAAAGTATACCGTTTTTTTTGAAAAAGCGGTGAAGCAGTGAAGAGATAAATTACTTTTTTTGATGTAAACGACATCGCGTTTCACCGCATTTTGTACCTTTACGTACCCCTTTTACAAAGACATAGCTGCACGTTTGTACCTTTTCCGTACCTTTTTGTTCAGTCGGCTCAGTCGGCTCAGTCGGC
>JACCDO010076051.1_pt1 | contig 11515 bp, 3 predicted proteins | sample 7446101 | NCBI WGS metagenome assembly JACCDO01 (sample SAMN15323440, study PRJNA562643) | freshwater metagenome | isolation source: river surface water | place: USA:Blue River Watershed | collected 2017-08-16
AACAGTATTTCCAATTAAGGAAATGGATATCTGGAATATGTATAAAAAAATGCAAGCTGCTTTCTGGACAGCAGAAGAGATTGATTTTAGCAAAGATTATGATGATTTTAAAAAATTATCTTCTAACTCCCAACATTTTATTAAAATGGTTTTAGCATTTTTTGCAGCTAGTGATACAATTGTTAATATGAATTTAGGTAAGCGGTTTATTAATGAAGTAACTATTTTAGAAGCACAAATATGTTATCAATTCCAAGTTATGATTGAGTCGATACACTCTGAAGTTTATTCATTAATGATTGATAATATTATTAGAGATAAGGATGAAAAAGATAAATTATTAAATGCAATTGAAAATTATGATTGTATTAAAAAGAAAGCAGAATGGGCTCTTAAATGGGTTGAAAGTGAAGCTCCTTATGTTCAACGTGTAATTGCGTTTGCATGTGTTGAAGGAATTTTTTTCTCCGGCAGCTTCGCTGCTATATTTTGGTTAAAAAAACAAAATATAATGCCAGGACTTTGTGATTCTAATGAATTAATTAGTCGTGATGAAAGTATGCATACTAACTTCGCTTGTTTAATTAAAACTAAATGTACTACTGAAATATCTCAAGAAACAGTGCATGAAATGTTTAAAGATGCTGTTGCAGTTGAACAGGAATTTATTTGCGAATCATTACCAGTATCATTACTAGGTATGAATGATAGTCTTATGAGTAAATATATTGAATTTGTAGCTGATAGATTATTAGTGACTTTAGGATATGATAAAATATGGAATACATCTAATCCATTTGATTTTATGGAAAGTATTAGTATGAGCGGTCATACTAACTTTTTTGAAAGTCGTCCAACGCAATATCAAAAAGCTGCTGTTCTGAATACAGGTAGAACTAATGTTTATGATATTCATGAAGACTTTTAATTAAAAAATTTAATTATCATAAATATATTTATGATTTTCACAAAGAACTTTTGATTTAGATATACAATTTATAAATACATAATAATCTTGTAAATAAATTGGATTTGTTTTTTGATTTTCTATAATTGTTAATCCTAACATTTCTTTTACAATATCACCTTTAATCATGTTATGTTTATTATTTACTAATTCTTTTTCAACTAAAATAAATTTTCTATTATCATTTGTCATTTCTGGTTTAATAAATTCATAATATATACTAGAATAATTATACCAATTAATATTACATAATTCTTTTATTGATATTTTAATTGTATTATTTTTAATTTCTATTGTATTTGACGGCTGTGTGTCAGTGTCAGTGTCAGTTTCAGGCCCTTCTTGATTTTCAGGCGATTCTTGGTCATCATCATCATGATCATCATTATTATGATCATTATGATGAGACTCCATGTTTCTATCTTCTAATAAAATTATTCCAACATGATTACGGTCAATCTCATAAATATCATCATTCCGCTGGTTTTTCTCTACCCAAGTTGCACGACATAAAGGACAATTATTATGTCCAGAATTTAGCCATAATTTCAAACAACCTTCATGAAAATATTTTTTACATGTAGTAATACATTGAGAAAATATTTCTCCAGTTTTCATCTCTTCAAAACAAATACTACAATCATCATTAATAGCGTTATTAATTGTATCTGATGAATTTTCATTATTATGATTATTATCTAAACGACCACTTAATCTATTTAACCAATTAGCTGCACACATATCAAAATTATTACTATTCCATTTAATAAGATTAATACATAAGTTTTTTGCCATATCTGGGATATTAGCAACACGAGATATTAAAAATAACAAATGCTTGCAAAATGATTTTCTAATAGCATAATCTGGACAAGAACAATTATAATGATTTGGGAAAATTTCTTGTTTATAAACATTATAACTTTGACCACGAACATTAAATATCCAATGCTCTTTTCTAAATTGAAATGCTGTTAATAAATAAATTCTCTCTGATAAAGACTTTTTATAACGTTCCATTAAAATATTAATATTATAAAAGATTAATATTTTAAATTATTTTAATTAACTAAATAGTATTTTAGTATCAATTTTAATAGTTAATTCTTATCGTAGCATTATTATATATATAATATATATTATTATATATAATGGCAACTAGAAATAATCTTACAGTTGAAAAGATGAATCGGGCTATTGATATTATTAATATATATTTATCTTCGGATATATCCAAAGTAATACATAGTTCTGGTATTGTATATTTATTAAAAGATATTTATAATAACATGTTCAACTATATATTTACTCCTGTATTAAAAGAATTTAATGATGATATTAAATTATATTTTAAGTACATTACTATTGTATTTTATCAACCACCTAAAATGCTTGATAAATATAGTAATTACGATGTTACTTATTATTTTACATTTTATTATTTAAAATTATCATTAATATTTTTTAAACGGGTATTTGCGGAATTAAAATTAAAATCATTAGATGATTTAACTAAAGATAATCAATTAATACTTCAATTAGGTATTCATTTTATATTTGAAATAGTTTATAATAATTATAGACATGATAGGGTTGAAGAATATATACAATTAATGACAAATCCAAAACCAGAATTTGATTTCTGGAAAAGTATTATTTGTGGATATTTAATCGAAACTTTAATTGGATTATATGCAAAAGATACATTTGTTATAATTCACATTAATGGAGGTCCTGATATTCTCGATATTGAATCTCCTGATAGAATAAAATATTTTGAAGTTAAATCTTCTGGTGGAGGAGAATATGGATGTCAGCAATTCTTTTCAAAAAATAAAGCTGACCCGTCTAGAGCTTATGATTGTTTATCAGTAGAACATATTACTAGAATGGATGATGATCATGTATTTAGATTTCATATACAAGTTAATAAATTAGGTAAATCTGGTCCTGAAGCTTATTTATGTGATACTCTCAAAAGTATAGATATCAATGCAAGTAGATTAAATGATAGTATTAGTATATGTATGAAACATTTACATTATATTTTTAATGAATTAACTACATTTAGAGATAGAAAAATATCTATTAATTTACAAAATAGTATTCAAATGAAAATTAAGCATGCTAAACCAGCACAAATATTATTAAATCACGTTTGTATTCATACATGGTCATATAAAACTAAAACACGTGATAAAGAAAGAAAAGACAGAATATCATATAATAATATAGGTAATATAGGTACATTACCTACTCCACTAATATATAATATTAGAACAGATAAACAAAGTGCAGAATTATTAGAGACTTCTTATTTAGATGGTTCTCCTATGTTATTTAATGTTCATTCTATTCAACCAGTTGAAGAACCTGCTTATTATCCTAATTTAAACGAAACTGGGAAATTTGATGTGCAAGAAATACCTACTGAGGGAGATGCTGCAAAACAAACAACAGATAGAGATGCTGCGAAACAAACTTCTGAATTAGCAGTAGAAAGAGTTCGTACTCAAGCAGAAGGACATGCTGCATTAAAAGCACACCTAATAAAACAAATTGATGAAATTTTATTAAGAATAACTAGATCGCCATTAACACCCCCTACTATTGATTTTTTTAATAATTTTTTAATAATAAAACAAATACCAATTCAAAATAAATTATTTATATATATAAATAATATTGCAAATCAAATTCATCCCTATGATATAGAATTAAAACGAAAATTTATGAATGATATTAACCTTATTATTATACCATATCATCCACATTCTGAATTAATATTACTTCATGTATTATATAATTTGATTAATTTAAGACAACAAAATATTACATTATTACAAAATGAAATAATTAATATTATTAAATTATTAATGGATCTAGTTAATACACAAAAAATATCATATGATATATTTTTTGGATTATCTATAAATGCACAATCAGTTATTTTACATTATAATCCAGCTAAATTAATTAGACCTCAAATTCATGGAAATAATATAATTATTAATGTAAATAGTACAATTTATAATATATTATAACTAATTAAAAGATATTATAAAACTATTTTAATTTGATATTTATTATTTTTCTATAATTTTAATATTTAGTCTAAATGGAAATCTTTTGAGTTCATTTCTTCTAATTTTGTCATTCATGAAGTCAATACTCTTTGTACGTGTGTCTAATTTTTCATGTAATGGTATTACTTCAATATATGATTTTATATAATTATAATAATTTTCAAGTAATGACATAATATAACGTATTCTAAATGAGGGAAATGGCAATTTATATTCAGGTTCGATATCATTATTATAATATTTACAAATCATTTCAATATCTGTGTTTCTTTTATTAAATACATCTAATCCAGAATAATATATTAATAATACTAATTTATTAAATGTTTCTTTTGTGATAGGTATAATTGTAGGCGGTTCTTCTATATTAAATAATATTTTACCTAAATTAATATTAATTTTTATATTTTTAAATGCTATATTGAGTATATTAATATTTATTTTAGTAATTTCATTACTAAAAATATAATCATTTATCAATACCCCTTTATTATTATATATTGGTGCAATTGGCATATAATGATTTAATGTACTCATATGTTCTATTAAATATACTATTTTTGATTTATCTTTTGAATCTTCTAATTTAATTATAATGAAAGTATCTCTTTGTTTTTCTATAGTATTTGCATTTGCTATAATAAATCGGTCAAATAAGTTATATGAAAATAATATTTCTATATTATTTGATTCTTTAGTGTAAGACAGGTCAAAAAATATAAATCGTTCCTTAAAATGATTTAATTCTACAAGAGGATTATATACTATTGGTATTATAAAATCATAATCTGTTCTAGCTTCTTTATTTAAAACAACAGTTTGTGTTATAACTTGAGTTTCTGATTCAACTGTTTTTTCAGAAAAAGTTTCTTTTTCTACACTATTTTCAGTTGTATTTGTAGAAAATATTATTTTTAATAAATCTTCAGTTGAATATTCTAATAATTGTTTATATAAACCTTTTATAAATGGATTTTCCAATTGTGGTTTTGTATTCATTAACATTTTATATTCAATAATATTACGCAATTGTTTAGCAGGATTTTCATAAAAATATAATGGTAATAATTCTTGTTCTGTAAAATTATTTATTATTTGTCTGTTATAACATTTAAAATATTGATAAAATAATAATTTTGAATTACTCTTATTAAACTCTAATTCATTTTTTAATATTAAATCTAATATTTGTTTGGTATTTTGTATTCTATCATTATTAAACATTGCAATATTGCAACTATGTCCTTTATTTAATTTTCTCATTCTATATATTGCTTGTGCTACTTCTGTATATTTATTTGAATCATTAACTATTAATAATCCTTCTAATATATTTGATTGTTTAAAATCAATACCAACTATATGTTTTTGGCTATAATAATATATTACTTCCCCTTTTTTATATGGAAAATATTCATAATTTAATATAATACCACCTTTACATATTTTTTTAGTATTATCGCTTAATAAAAATATAACTGGTTTATTGGTTTTAGCATTTAATAATAATGCAAATTGTGTATTGTCAATATCTTTAAATATAGCACAACAATCTATTATAACATCAAATTTAATTAATTTTTTTAATAATTCATTATCTATGTTTTGTAATTTAATTTTATTTAATTGTTCTAATAGTTGATTTATTTCACCAATTGATATATTAATTGTATTTTCTTTTGCTAATATACCTTCTTTGACATTTGAAAATTCATCTGGATCTGCTATTATTTTGTTATAATTATCAATTTGTCTTGCAGGAATATCTATATTTACAGTTCCAGAATAACCTATTTGCCATGTTGATTTTTTGTTAATGATATCTATAAATGAACAATTTCTAATTGTTTTTGATTCATTATAACTACTAAATAATAATAAAATATATTCTTTAATATATTCTTTAGGTAGAGATATTTTAGATTCCATTGTTTCTTGTAAATATAAATTTTCATCAAGATCATCTACATTTTTTAATTTTGGATAAAAATGTGTAAATATTTTCTTAAATAAATTTTTATTATGATTTTTAATAAACTTTATGTCAGGTAATTCTAAAATAAAACAATTAAATTCAATATTATAAAAATACAATATAGTTAATACAATTGTGATTATATTAGAACTAAATTTGGAACCTTCTAAAGGACTGTCTTTTCTTAAATATGGAATAGATATTCTATTTTTATAATCATTACTCATACCGTATGAAACATTTTTTATGAATTTAATATTATGGTTCTTAATTATATCCATAATTTCTTCCTCTATACTGTATTTATCGTATGGCATAGTTAATTTATTAACTAGAACTAAATTAGTATAAATGTAAATATATTCTATTAAATCTCTATCAATAATTTCTTCATTTTCTATTATATTAAAATTACTTTGTAATGGATTATACATATAATCAAACTCATCAATTATGTAAATATCATTATCTTTTAATTCTTTATTTAAAAATTTTAATTTAATATCATTATCACTTAATATTATTTGCTTTAAATTAAATATGTTTTCATATTCAATAAAAGTCATCTTTGTTTGTTCAATTAAATGCGATGGGACTATAATATAGATATTAAAATTTTCTAACTTTACTAAACCCATTTTAATTAAAACTACTAACATTGGTGTAATTAAACTACTTTTACCTTTACCCATCATAAACTGATGTATTTCATATTTATTGTTAGGATTTTTTCTTGATTCTATATAATTTTGATAAATACTGTCTATTTTTTCCCATTGTTCTTTTCTTATTATATTACCAAAAATAATTTCTACTATTCTAGATAATTTAGAACCTTTATAATCATATTTATTAAATAATTCATTAATTTCCAATATCTCGTGACAAGATATTTTATTTTCACAATTTAAAATTATATTATTCAATCTCAATAAATTTTTAATATAAATATTTGTTTTCATAACATAAGGACATATTTGAATATTCTTATCTAAAAAATCAACATAGCTATTGATTCTTTCATCGTGATTAATTTTACTAGTTAATAAGATTAATAATTTTTTTAATTTATCTATCAATTTTAATATTCTACTAGAGTGGTCTCTTATATTATCACAATTAGCATCGCAATTATATTTAGCTTCCTTTCCATAATCTTTTGAAGAAATAATTGGTACTTTTGAACCATTTAACCATTTTACTAAATGCATATCATCTGAATCTACAAAATTTCCAATTAATTTTAATATATCTTCTATTTCCACGTCAGTTATATCTAATATTTCGTCTATTTTATTTAATGAATATGATACAATATCTACACTTATATCTTCTATTATAGTATTAGTATTATTAATATAAGAACGTAATTTACCATATTTTTTATACATATTATTTAATTTATCAATAAAATTTAAATTATTTAATACAGGAGTTAGATAATTATCTTTAATGGATAAATACAAATATTCTTTTGTTTGTTCATCGCTAGTTATATCATAAAATATACCCTCATTATTATATGAATAATAATTTCTAATGAATCTATCTTGTTTGTTTTTATAATTATTAATAGTATAAACGCCAATATTGTTTAATTCATCTATTGTAATAAAATTTAATGCTAACTTAGGGACATGTACTAAAAATGGATATTTAATTAAATTGTTAGATAGTTCAACTTTGGATAAATTAATAAACATATCATTAGATAAAACAAATGCATTGCCAGGTCTTATAGAAATATTAAATTGTATTATTAATTGTTCTTCTTTATAGTTTGTTATAATAATTAATTCTTCATTTGATAAAAAGCAATAATCATCTTCATTATGGAATAATAAATTACCTAATATAAATCTGTTATCTAATTCCCTTATTATAGTGAAATCCTTTTTTTGATATGTCCCATCGTGTTTTAAAATAGAACAAGAATCATTTTCATATTTAAAATATTTATTATTAACTCTAATTTCATATGAATCTAATATATTTAATATTACACTATCATTAATAATAATATCTTCATTAAATGCTTTTAATATTTTATCAAATACATATTTTATCATTTCTTGATTTAATATACGTATGCTATTCACTTGCTTCTTATTATCTCCAATTATTTGATATGAAATTCTCTCAAAATTATTTCCTTTGGAAGTAGAATTAAATACAAAAAAATATTCATCTAAAATAAGGTTAGTTAATTCTAATAATTTAGAATAAAAGTTATAATGTTTAGGTGATTCAAAATTGGCTATTCCTAAGTATTTAAATATTTTTTTAATTATATTGTATTTTTCATCTTTAGTTAAATATCTATTTATATTATAATAACCATCGTATAAAAATACAACTAAGAAATCTATATTAATATCATTTACTGTATAATATTTATTTTTAATATCATTTATTATTTGTATAATTAAATAATCATAATTTGTTATTTCTTTATCGTCTATCACTATATTATATTTTGAATACCTATCAAATAGTGGATTTGATTTATAATTCATTATCAATAGTAATAATGAATCAATATATTCTGGAGAACTATCTTGTTTTATTCTTTTATTAAACAAAATATTATTCTCTTCTATTAGTTTTACATTTATAAAATCTTTTAATATAATTGTTTTATCTATCCTATAAACAGAATTTTTATTAATAGCTAATGCAAAATAAAATATAAACAATAATTCATCTTTAGTCAAATCTAATCTAGTATAATTTGAAATTTCTAACGGTAATCTAAAGTTGTATCTATAATAATTAAACCTCAATAGTTCTGTGTGTAATTTATCGCTTTTCTCCCAAAATTCAAAATTATAATAAAATTCAAATAATAAAGATAAAAACATTAATTCTAAATATGCAATACTTATATCTTTATCTGTTGTATTTTTGTATTCATAAATTTTTCTCCTGATATCCTCTTCTATTTTACTTTTACTTTTATCATTCCTCATATCATTTATAATATTATTTATTTCATCAATATCAAATGAAAGCAACATATTTTTATAAACTTCATATGATTTTGTATTTTTTTGTTTATTATAAAATAGTGGTGTTTTATTTAAATTAACTAAATTTTTATTAATTATATTTATATGATTGAATTTATCATTATCTAGTAATATTTTATCATTTAATAATTTATCAGTTAATGATATATAATAAAAAGGGGCTGATTTCAAACCGTATTCATTATTTATGTGATTATCATAATATTTTGTTAATGCTTCATGATTTTTTTTTGATAAATTAAAGTAAAATTCATTAATTAATTTTGGATTATATACATTTGATAGTAAATAATAAAAAATAGATAATATAATTGATTTATATGTACATGAACCAGCTTCCTGTAGTTTAAATAATAATTTATTTTCATGAAATATAAATTTAACATTATCATATGATTTTAATAAAAAAGTTTTAAAACTTTCATCGCTTGAATTGAGATTAACATCATTTGATTTAAACCATATTTCATTAATAGTTCTGTAATCATCAGAAAGTTCAGTTTCGTGTTTTCTAATTAGTTCTATATTATCAGGATTTGAAATTAATGCAGTTTTATTTTTTAGACTAAAAAAATCATTTATGTATTTATAATTATCAGTTTTTGAATCTAATGTATCAAACATAAGAAGTGCCCAGGCTTCATAATTATTACCACTTTTAGTGAATTTTCTAATATCATTTTCATTAAAATCTTTAATAATTGCTGTATTTATTAATTCATCACATGCTATAAACATAGTATAGTCTAATAATTTTTCTTTTAATTCATTATCATTTAAGTCTCTATTTGGTTTGTGGTTTCTAATAAATAAAAATGGTTTTATAAAATGAATAAAAGCAGAGCTTAATCTAGAATCAAAATAAATTGTTTTATAAAGATCATAATGTGAATCTTTATTTAATACACTTGTATCAACACCTTCACCTGTATTTATATATACAGCTTTTATAATATTATCTGTTAATTTTGATAAAAATATTATTGTAAAATGTTTGTTTGTTCCAAAAGGAATGAAATAGCTTCTATGTATATCAGATATAAAAAATTGTTTTAAGTCATAAATTTCATTTATTAATTTTTGTTTATAAGTTTTTATATTTTGATAGGCTTTTGTATAACTTATATCTTTTATATTATAATTTGATTCCAAATAATTTAATACTTTGATATAATTATTTGACGAACCTCCATATTCTTGATTTAAATAAGGATCATTATCATAAATATGATATATAGCTGTTTGTAAATCTAATTCTAGTTTTATTAAAGATAATCCATTTAAATTATATATTGTTTCTGAAATAAATGACAACATATTACGAATACCTGATAAAGCATTCATGTTATCATTACTACTAGTAATTTTAAGACTAGAGTACCTGTTGTTTAAATTTCTAAATGGTTCAATATATTTATTAATATCCATAATTTTATTATATATAAATATATATAAATATTTATACATAATTAAAACATTGTTAATTATATATATTATATAAATAATGCATTCTCCAAATCATAATGTTATACACAGTATGTATGTTATTAAAAGAAATGGTGAAAAAGAAAAAGTAATGTTTGATAAAATCACTATTCGTATTAGTAAATTAATTGATGATTCAGAAGTAGAATATCTTGACCCAACAATGATTGCTATGAAAGTTATTAATAGTATTTATAGTGGTGTTACAACTGAAGAATTAGATCTAGAATCTGCTAAAATTTGTAGTAATATTACTATTAATCCATTATATAATAAATTAGCTGGTAGAATTTTAGCAAGTAATCTTCATAAGAAAACTTTAAATACATTTGTTGAAAAAATGGAGAATATTCAAGCTGAATGTTCATTATTGGATAATGATTGGTTGTTATGGATAGTAAGTAATAGAGATGCTATTAATAATATGATGGATTATTCTAGAGATTATAGTTTTGATTTTTTTGGGTTTAAAACATTAGAACGTAGTTATTTATTAAAGAATCATACTACGGGAAATTATTATGAAAGACCTCAAGATGTTTTTATGCGTGTTGCTAGTTTTCTTAATCAAGGTGATTTAGAAAAAGTAAAGATTACTTATGATTTATTATCAACTAAAGCTTATACTCATGCATCACCTACTCTTTTTAATGCTGGAACCAAAAGACCTCAATTAAGTTCTTGTTTTTTATTAAATACTAATGATAGCCTAGACGGTATTACTAAAACTTGGGATCGTGTTTCACAGATATCAAAATGGGCAGGTGGAATTGGATTGCATATTAGTAATATTAGAGCGAAAGGAAGTATTATTCGCAGTACTAATGGTACAGCATCTGGTATTATTCCTATGTTACAAGTTTATAATAATATAGCACGTTATATTAATCAAGCAGGTAAGCGTAAAGGAAGTTTTGCAATTTATTTAGAGCCTCATCATGCAGATGTAGAAGATTTTCTTGAATTAAGAAAA
>JACCDO011508997.1_pt1 | contig 11515 bp, 15 predicted proteins | sample 7446101 | NCBI WGS metagenome assembly JACCDO01 (sample SAMN15323440, study PRJNA562643) | freshwater metagenome | isolation source: river surface water | place: USA:Blue River Watershed | collected 2017-08-16
GCACACCAACACTTGGCCGTTACAAGGCTTATGCTAGGTTTGTTCCATCGTATGCTCAGTACCAGAATAATGTAGTAGTTGTGAAAAGCTCGATTGGATACACAATAAGCAAAGCAATACCAAAAATAATCTGGGAACCAGCGAAATATGTACCTTATGGCTATGTTCTTAGTGCTAAGGATTTTGCAGCAACAGCTGTGGCGCCATACTTAGAGGATGAAGAAGAGGAAGAGGATGACATAGAGGATTACAGTAGTGCTGATGACAGTGTTGTGGTCAGTGATGTCATGAGGATCCTGCTAGAAAGGGTGTGTATTGATGAAGAAATACCATGTAGAAAAAAAGAAAAAATTATAAAACCTATTGGATTATTTGAAAAATGTATACCAGAATATGGAACAGTTCTTACCACGAAGCGGAACGTCTTGACCATGCAGTTCACCCCGCAAGGAGCTGCTGCGTACTACTACCGCAAGGTCCAATTAATAAGAGAAATATATATAGATGACAAAAAATAAAAATGTAATATATTGAAAATATTTTGTTATAACATAACACTTAACGCTTCTGTAAGGTAGCTGATAACCAATCAAGACCTTCGTAGAGACCGTCACCAGTAGTGGCGCAACATGCTTGGATGTACCATTGTCTGTGACGTAAACCATGTAAACCAAGTTTATCTGTCATTTCAGCAGCACTCATTGCATTTGGAAGATCTTGTTTATTTGCAAAAACTAATAAGATTGCTTCCCTTAATTCATCTTCATTTAACATGCGATGTAACTCGTCTCTAGCAGCAGAGATACGCTCTCTATCATTGGAATCTACGACAAATATTAATCCTTGAGTATTCTGATAGTAATGTCTCCATAATGGACGGATTTTATCTTGTCCTCCGACATCCCACACTGTGAATGAGTAAGTAAGTGAGTGAATGAATAAGTGAGTGAGTGTACTCATGGTAAGTAAAAAGAGTAAACAAGACGTAAACAAGAAATAAACAAGAAATAAGTTAGTGAGTGCTTGAGTGAGGAAACAAGTCTATAAGGAGATAAATGAGTTGTTGCATACCAGTGAATGAAATATTCTTATATTCTACTGTTTCAACGTTAAAACCAATCGTCGGAATGGTGGTAACGACTTCTCCTAATTTTAACTTGTATAAAATAGTAGTTTTACCAGCGGCATCGAGACCTACCATTAGAATACGCATCTCTTTCTTGCCGAAGCCCAGTAGTCTCTCCCAGATCCTGCTGAATGACAATCCCATCTCTCTTCCCTTTTCTCAGAAAATTGGTTTTGTCAAAAGTTCACAACTCCTTTTAACGGTACCCAAAGAAAAGAGTTAGAAACACGATGAAGAGTAGATATAACTACTATAATAACTCTCGTGTACTCATTTATGGTTATTAAATCTACAGACATACGCTTATTCATACATAAGAACCTAAATAATGGATTTATCCAGGAGATAGAAATGTAGGTTTAGTGTAAGTTGTAAGAAAACATAAGCAGCCTCTCGCCGTGTAAATTTTCAACGCAAACTTCTTCAGTACTGCTCTTAAACTAAGTTCTTTTCTTATTTAAACGTTGCGGATCCAAAGGGCGTAAATTTTCGAGTGTTAATCCATAGTTAACGGGAGACAAGTGTAGAATGGACGCTATTGTTGACTTCCCAGGCGAGAACATGCTCGATTTCTCAAGTATAGAAGCTATGGATCCATCGCTTGTAGAAGGATTCCGAGTTATGTATGAAAGAGAGGTGCCTTTAGAGATAAGAACACAAAGCTTTGATGGTGAATTGACGAAGCCGAATCTATTGGTATGCTCCCATTGAATACCGTATTCATATCCACTAATTTATTTTCGTTTTAATTATTAGGAGAGCATTAAGGTGAAGGTGTTGGTTATGGGATCTAGTGATTCACCACAAACTGTTAGAGTAGAATTGAGCAGTGAAGCAGATTTATTTTTTCATTACATACACTATATTGAGGACAATGGTAATCATTCTTTTACACATTCATTTTTATATACTCATTTACTCATATATTACATATCATTAACATATATTAGACTTCGCTAGAATCAAAGAGTCTCAAAAATTAATGGTTGCATTTAATGACTATCCAACAGTACTTGTTCGGATGTTGAATGCTTGCATTCGTGAGCCACATACACATTTTGGTATATTTGTATTACTAAACGAAAATGACGCAAGACTTGACTTTATTCAGAATATGGAATATAAATATATTGAGTTAATGAGTTGTACCTGTATCCAATCGCCTTCCGAACTGGTCCAACAACATATTACTTTCAGATATAACGCAATGAAGCAAAAGCTGTCTATCATGCAGTCCAGACTGCACGAGATTAATACATTAGTTAAAACCAAAAACCCATCACTATTACTACAATTGAACAGAAATGTACCTAACTCGCCAGGTGCATCGTCAACTACCTCTTCCATGAATCGCCGTTAAGATACCAATATATCCGTTAAGATGATAATAATGTACTATTTCGCAAGTATTGTAATTAAATATAACATATCAAATAACAGCTACAACTTATGAAACAAGTGATGCGTAAGATCACTATTTATTACTACACTTTATCGACGGGATTGCTTGGTGCTGCTGATAGACCTGTGAGTGCCCCAAGTGTGGACACTAAGGTTGCGGTGACAGTACCAGCACCTTCGTCTTTACTAATGGTTTTCCTATTATTACCGAATGGTGGTGTTAGCGATACTAAAAAGTTTTTTATTGGTTGTTTTGTTTCACCAGAACTGGTGTTGTCTATAGTTTTTCTATTGTTACCAAAAGGTGGTGTTAATGATGAGAGAAATCCCCCGGATCCATGGCTACTTTGACTCGAGGTGTCATCGCTATCAGGGGGTGTGGTTGTCACATCGGATTCATCCTTTTTCTTAGTAACAATTGAACGAAATAGTGATTTTGATTCTTTTACTGGACTATTATTCATCATCTTTTGTAACGGCGGTGTAAGGGATGTGCTGCGGTCTCGCTCGCTCTCAGTAGATGTGGATAAGGATGATGACGATGTTGACGTAGTGCCTAGTGTAATAGGGGAATAACAAGGCTTGACAAGCTTATTTCTGTAGTCAATACCAGCTTCTATTAACCTACTCTCTATTGAGGCGAGGTACTGCTGCTGTGGTCCAACTACAGAGCCCGGGCGGCATATCCGGTGCCATGCAATTGCTTCATTGACAGAGTAATTATAATGTTTCACCATATACGCAGCGATATTTGTTCCTGTTCTCCCTAAACCAGCCTTACAGTGCACAGCAATAGCTCCTTTCTCCGTTTCTCCTGCAGGAAATAAGCATGAGTGAGTGAGTGAGTAAGTGAATGAATGAGTGAGTGAGTGAGTGAGTATCATACCTAATGATAAAAATGATTGTAATATCTGCTCCGTCGGGTTCCCGCCATCCTCATAAAATAATTCAACGTGCTTAATCCCTGCACGCGTAAAAACAGTGCGATCATAACATTTAGAATTAAATCTTACTATAACTGTTACTCCCAACTCTTTTAACACGGGAACATACTCTTCTGGTGACATGGTCTCCACACCTGGGGAAATCTGTCGCTTTTTAGTAACAGGTCCAGAGAATGCAAGGAATTTATTAGGCACTATCCATGATAAGTCACCGTGTTGCAACTGTGAGTAAGTGAGTGAATGAGTGAGTAAGTAAGTAAGGTGAATGGGTGAATGAGTGAGTAAGTGAAGTGAGTAAGTGAAGTGAGTAAGTGAAGTGAGTGAGTAATAAGTGAGTAATAGGTTAGAACTTTACCTTTGCCATATGTTGAAATTTTAATAAATTAAATGTAGCAAAATCAAAATGACAATTATATACAGCTTTATACATAGCTTTGGCGCAGTCCAGCACTGTAATGGGATAAGTATTGATGCAAAATGCGGCATCACGAAATGGAATAAATGGAGGGTTAATACCTATAAAGGGAGAATACGCCTCCTCAGCAGTTCTCTTTAGTACAAATATTTGATACGCACATATCAATACGGCAGCATTGGCACGTCTATTACAGATAGTAAGTCAGTGAATGAGTGAGAGAATGAGTGAGATTTAAGGGAGTACCTATGTGGGTGTTTTGATGAGTAAAAATAGACTAATTTATTTGATTTTTCTGCATCATTTACTAATGCAACTAATTCACTACAAAATTTATATGTCAATCCAAGATCTAATGGCCCAAAATCAGCAAAAAACGCGGTGTATATCAGTACATCATCCACACAATAGTAGAGATTATTACAATCATTGCGCTGACCTTTCCACGTGTCCTCTACGCACAAAAAGTAAAGCTTATCTTTACAAATCTCGTAACGCTCCATATATTCTACCCAGTTGACGATCAGCCACACATACTTTGCGGCGTTCTCTCTTAGCTCATTCATTTTTTGGCCTTGGGAATTATGCGGCCCACCTCCTAGGTAGTGTGCACTGAAACAATTTCTAAGAAAATATAATTACAGAATTACAAAATCACAGAATTACAGAGTAAAGAAGGAAAGTTGAACAACTAGTAGAGGATCGGTGAGTGATTAAGAGCAACAATGATACTCCACACACTTGGCACAATATGTAAAAATATATGATAAGGATCATATAAATTTTTCCTAATATTGGTGACTAAAAACGTAGATAGTGTGGCGATGCATAGAAGCACCTCAGTAATGAATAGCGTCGTGGTTGGAGCTTGAAAGATTTGATAAAAACCATAACAAAATAATAATTTTGCAAAAAAACCTTCCCACATTGCAATTTTACCTGGTTGTTCATATGTTAAATGATATAAATAACTTAGAGGAGTAACAACAACCAAAATTGATGCTAAATCGTATACTTGTTTCCAAATTGACACCATTGCAGCAGCAACCAAGAACAAATGAGTCCACATAAATACGTGACTTACTTCCCTATTACCATCAATATCTTTATATCTATCCTCATCTACTTGTCCTAAACCAACTGGTGCAAACATCAGTAGAAGAGACTTCATAGTCACTTTCTCTATACTCTCTTCTGAGTCTCCTTCAATATTTTCTATTGAATTTTCTATTGATTTAGCGATGAAAGGCTTTCGAGTCCTAATGGAGCGTGAAGTACAAAGGTGTCTATGGGGTGTGAGGTGGTAAGTATGTGTCACTACAACGCATTGTAGAAACACATATACCCACAGTAAGAATTGGACATGACAGTATGACATGGTTATTCTTTTTCCTTGGTCTGTTGTTGACCCACTAGAATTTGCAATCGTAGGCCGGGCTAGTAAAAAGTTTGTTCTTTTGTTTGCCAGTCAACTAATACTTAACTAAAAGAAGTAGCTACTTGTTACTAAAGTTAATTTTGTTCTTCATTACAATTTCGTCCCCATCTTAATAAAGTAATTGTTTCTCTCGAAGTTAAAACCTTACTATTAATGATAGTCCTGCATAGTTAGATAGATGTATAGATAGACTCACATGTAGCCTAGAACTATAAACTGTTATTTAAGACGATCGCCAAATTTTTTAACCCTACCATGATGCCCATGTGCGATACGCATGAAGGTAGCAGTAGGATTAGCACTATAGTAGTCGCAGCGATGGCGGACTTGGATGATATGTTGGATGAGGTGGCGAACGAGCAGTTCAAGGCACCAGTAAAGAAGCAAGAGCCAACAGAAATGAAAGCATGGCTAGCATTTACAGCGAATGTAACGCCTGAAATTAGAGATAAATGGACAAGTTTAGTTAGAAAAGACTTACCAGCTACAGTAATGACCAGATTTCAACCATCAAATGCTTATCGTAAGTGGGACTCATTGAGTGGCACTTCTTCATCAACTAAATTATTACAGGAAACTATTCGCGCTGCTGCGTCTCGAGCTGGATTAGATGAAGCGAAAACAGCTAAATTATTGACTATGGTATTACCTTGCTATCACTGATTATTAATTGCATTTTTTTATTTTTACAATTTTACTTATAACTCGTTCATAATTCAATTGACAACTCATTCATAACTTTATTATTATTTAGATTTCTCCAACCGATCCAGACCAATACAACGCAATACAAGCAGCATACAAAAAACAATTATTTCAGGAATTAAGAGCTACTATACGTAGTGATATTAACTTTATTCCAGCTAAATTCCCAAATTTAGCGAGTGTGTAAGCTAGTCTAGTAAATAATAGTGTAAAATAACAATTTTTTCAACGATTTTTTTTTAATTATTACAAAATATTCATTTCAACTATCTATTTACAATGAGTAATCTGCTCTTACATGCAAATCCCTGGTTTCTTACGGCGCTACTTTCCTTTTAATAATACATCCTTGGCTTCATTAATCTTGGCTGCCATGTACGCGCTGCCGCCTCTATCAGGATGATTTAATAATAAAATTTTACGATGGCAATCTTTAATTCTTTCTGGTGTTGCCGACTCTCGTACGCCTAATATCAATGCTGCTTCTCGTTTACTCATTTTATCTTCAAATCCTCCATCATAAAATGTTCGAGCTAACCAGTCAGAGCTGAAAAATGACCATCCACCTTCCTTTGTTTCACCCTTTGACGGGTTGGCTGTGTTCGCTTTAGGCTTTTCAGTATTGCTGTTGTTGGCATTGCTGCTGCTAGCGTTAGCGGTGTTAGTACTGTCGCTAACATTGACTTTAGATGCGTTATTACTTGTATCTTCCGTTTTTGCTACATCGGTAGTTTTCTTATCATCAGAGGGAATTGAAACATTATTCTTTAATCCAAGTCCAATATGTACTACTGCTGCAGTAACAAGCATTCCCGTTCCTATCATAACCAATGAATTATTGGGGGCTGTTACATGATAATTTCTTCTAATTGTAATTTCATTATCCCATTTGTTTGTAATAATACTAAAATTATTTGATCCAAAAACAAACGGTAAAACGCTTCGGTGACTACTCTTTAGCATCTCTCGATGAGTCTTGTGTAAACCTCTAAACGCTCTCATTTTCTCTTGGGTTGATTCTTGGCTTGACGAGGAGGCGCAGGAAGTATAAATCGATAAAATTGCTGTGTGTCCTTAAGCATAAAACGGCGCTTGTATACGATTTGTCCTAAGTGATTAATCAAGACTTCTTTCCCCCAGAAGAAATACTTGTGATTGTTCCAGCCCATTGAATTGGTCGACCAAACCAACCGCTTTCTTTTTGATTGGATCACCTCACCTCTTTAGTGGGGGTCGGGATAGTAGATATACTGGCTCTCTGGCCCTCAAATCGTAGAATTATTATTCAGGTAAATAGATTAAGTAGAATTGGGGTATGAATTGGCTGTTTGTTGAAGCATAATCATCGTCATTCTATCCGCCCATAACTAGGAGGCTTGCAGTAAGTAGCTATGGAGGCACTTGCAGTGGCTACTGATTACATTCCGTGACTCCAGGAAATAAATTACTTGCAGCCAAAAATGAATAGAATATGTAGAAGTAGCAATGTAGTGACACAAAGAGAGATAGTAATTGTTTTGGGTATTTAGCTTAATTAACTTACAACATCTATGATATAACGGATATCATTTATTTGGAAAGTTTTTCTGCCTCTTGGTACACAGTACCAAATGGTAAGAACTCATCAGCGTGTTCCTTGGCGAGAGTAGCATAATTTTTTGCTTGTTTTTCGAAATTTTCTACTTCATCTTCAGTAACATCACGAATATATTTTGCTGGATTACCCGCCCATAATTGTCCTGTTGGTATTAATGTATCAGGTAAAACTACAGCACCAGCAGCAACAATGGAGTTATTCTCTACAACAGAGCCTTCTTGAATGATAGCGCCTTGTCCAATTAATACATGATTACCTATAGTGCAGGAGGTTAATACAGCACCGTGACCGACGGTAACGAAATCACCAATATCAACATCAGCAGGAAATCCTGAATCTAAATTAGCAACTGTACTTACAACTGCTCTATCTTGAATATTAGTAACTCTACCAATTTTAACTTTATTTTTATCACCTCTTACAACAGCACCATACCATATAGACACTTGATCAAATATTGCGACTTGACCTATAACAGAGGCATTAGGTGCAACCCAACTGCCTAGAGCCATAATAGGACGCTATAGAAGGATATATACAAATAAAATAAAAGAGGAATATAATATATAATAAATAACGAACCTTATCATATAAATTCATCAAAGGTCTATGTCTAGAGAAGGTTTCATTGAAGGAATCAACCCCTGATACCGTTAGGCCTAACCTATCTACAGCCTGACCTGTCTCTCGCAACGCTTTTCCTAATAAATGAGTGCTCTTGCGCAACATCGTGACTTTTATCGACTAGCTGCCCTGGCTCTTTTGTGGACTGCCTATAATTTTTGACCTGACTTCAAAATTTTGTGAGAAAAAAAAATCGAATTTAAAAAAATAAACAGTAGCTTTCAGTGCTAAGTCTCCGCAACAGTTGGCGCTATTCACCCTCCAACGCAGCTATTAGATGTGGCTGTGATGGATCGACGTGTTGTGTATGAGTTCCAAGAGGGATTGCTACCAGGAATGCTAAGAAATAGATATAAACGATTTTTAGCGACAGTTGAATTTGAGGATGGTATGAAGACAGTGCATTGTCCAAATACTGGGTCCATGATGGGAATAGTAAAATATCGTGATAATAGAGATGGTATTGAGTATGACGAGAATAAAGAATGTTTGTGCTCATGTAGTAATGACGACAAAAGGAAATATAGTCATACGTTAGAATATGTTAGAGATGATTTCAATATTTTAGTTGGTATATATTCTTCTAGAGCCAATACTTACGTAAGAAATGCGCTAGAATTAGGATTAATTGACGAGATTAAAGGATTTGATTCGTTGCAACAAGAGAAAAAAATGTTTGATAGTAAGATTGATTTCGTCGCAGTATGGTCCAAGGGCCAGAAAGAGCCGATTACCATGTTAATTGAAGTGAAATCAGTTACTTTAGCTGTTAAAAATGGAAGTCAAACAGTTGCGGTATGGCCAGATTGTGTGAGCGAAAGAGGACAACGACATATAAAGTTACTGACTTCATATAATAACAATGAAAATCAGAAATCTGCGATTATATTCGTTATTCAACGTAATGATGAACCCGAATGCTTTAGTGCTTCCACACTCGATAGGGACTATTTGCAATTGTTGTCTCAAGCATATAACCAAAACGTGTTGGTACTACCTTACCTGTTTCACTACAATACTAATGAAAGTAACATAAAATTGACAAGGAGAGTACCGTTTGTGGATGCATATAGTAGCGGCGGGAAGAGAAGCAAGTATTTCAAGTGACAAAACTAATGCTATATTGTTATTAATGTATAATTGTCATAAAAACTATTACATTTAATCGTCTTTTGGTCCACTAGGTGGTGCCTTTGGACCGCCAGCTGGCTTGGACATGACGATTTGGTCAACTCTCAACACAGTCAATGCAGCATCAACAGCCAAGCGAAGAGCATTTTCCTTGGTTGCAAAGATGTCGTATACACCGGCTTTATGGCTATCAACTGGGTCACATGTTTCAATATCAAAACCAACATTTTCCGTACCTGCTGCCACGTGGGATGCAATCAAAGTGTGCATTTTTGATGTTGGATCGCAACCACTATTCTCTGCTAGAATGCGTGGTATAGCTTCGAAAGACTCGGCAAACTTGCGAATACCATACTGGTCTAATCCCATTACTTCATCAGCGTATGCCTTAAGTCTTTTTGATAATTCTAACTCTACTGCACCACCACCTGGTAACAGTCTTGGATCTACAAATAATGATCTAACTGCATTGACACCATCATCAACGGCTCTTTCTACATCATTCAATACGTTGGATGTAGAGGCTCTTATTACTACAGTGGCCACTGATGTGTCTTCATCTAACTTTTGATCAATAACAATTAACTTACGACCACCGACTTCTCTAACTTCAATACAAGAACAAAATCCCATTTCTTCAGGAGTGCATGGACCGATTCTGATAACAGCTGTTGCTCCAGTTGCTAAACAGATTCTTCTTAAGTCGAACTTTGATTGCATTTTTATTACCATTAAATTATATTTATCACAAAAATGTAACGCCATTTCACTAACAGCGCCGTTAGAAATCACCACGTTAACACCACACGATGCTATACCTTGGATCATTTCCTCCATTTTCTTCTCTTCACTTTTATTATAATTCAATAATTCGTCAGCATTTTTTATCAATATAGTACCTTTTGCTTCAGTAGCAGATGCCTCTAGCCCAGTGCCAAGTACCATTACTTTCGCGTTTTCTACTTTCTTAATTATACCTTCAGTGTCTCTTAGAATAACCATACCTTTAAGCGTAGTTGATTTATCTACAGAGCCGCCTGGTAACTTGGCGATACGAACAGAGTCCATGTTTAGCTTAGGATGCTTAGCAGTTGGAGATAATGTAGTTAAGCATGCACTAGTGACTAACTCGGATAATAAATCTTCGTATCCATATTGCTTCGTAGCTAATACTGATTTAATACCAGCACGTAACTCTTGCTGGTCACGTACATTCTGGATAGATCTACATACTAATTGTGGTAATAATTCTAATGTCTTGTTGTAAGCGCGTTGGTATCCACTTACTATTTCAGCAGTGTGTAATCCTTGAGTCAATAAATCTTCAGCTAATTTTAATAATTCACCAGAAAATGTAATAACAAAATTAGTGTTATCACCAAATTCTTGTTCTTGCATTTCTGCTGCTAATACTAATATCTTGGCTGCTGGATGCTGCACTTCCAACTCTTTGACAATAGTAGCACAGTCACTAGTTACAATAATTTTTTCCAAGTGATTTACAACCTTGAAAAGAAGAAGTTATAAGTTATAAACATGTAAGTAATATGGTAGTTGATAAGAGCAGTGAGAGAGGGATAGGGAATCATACAAGTTTATTCATTCCATTTGGACCCAATGAGGTGTTCACCATTAATGCTAGTCCCTTTGCTGCCTCGATATTGCGCATTACTGCACCATGTACACCCTCATATGTCTTGTGTCCCTCCTTGAGCATGCCCTGCAGCCCCGCGGCTTGATTCAAAGCCATCGATTTCGCCATTTTTCCCTTTTTCTTCCTTTTTCTATTACTATTTTTTGGTTAGTCAAAATTCAAAAACAACTAGGGTTTGACTTCGACAGACTTGAGAAGAATGTGTTGAAACGGCATTTCAATATGTTCTGATGCAGACCGAGATAGTAAGTCTCAGCAACTCCTTATATCTACCTACTTACTTACTAATTAATTTATATACATGTATATATTTTTTTTATTTTTATTCATTAAATTAATCAAACAGATCCATTATAATTCGAATGAATCTGAGTGGATACTCTGGACGCTTTCCGCTCTGGTTGCTATTTTACGTCTTGTCATCACAGCTCAGAAATCGGAACCGGAAACCGCGAAACTTCGGAGATCTCTGGTCACTAC
>JACCDO011854086.1_pt1 | contig 11514 bp, 7 predicted proteins | sample 7446101 | NCBI WGS metagenome assembly JACCDO01 (sample SAMN15323440, study PRJNA562643) | freshwater metagenome | isolation source: river surface water | place: USA:Blue River Watershed | collected 2017-08-16
AAAAATTCTATAACTATTTTTGTAGGTTCAAACAAATAAAGTTTAAATCACCTGAAAGACAACAAGTTTTTGAAAGATGGTTAACTAGTTTCTTACAATCATTTGAAAACAATGGTATTCATTTACCTGATGATAAAAAAAAGAAATTTAAAATGATTGATAAGAGTTTGAGTGTGAATGTGTTGAACTTTTAAAAAAATATTCGAAATGATAATCCTAAACTTGTTTTTACTAAAAAAGATATTGAAGGAATGTCTCCAGAAGAAAAACAAAACCATTATTCAAAAAAATCTGGCAAATATATATTTGATACTTCTTATCCAGACCATCATTCTATTATGAGTGATGTATCAGATCCGATGACTAGAAAAAAAATGTTATATACATTTGAAAATGTTGCTTATCCAGAAAACTTAAATGTTTTAGAAAAAATGTTAGAACTACGACAAGAAAAAGCATTGATTTTAGGATACAAATCAACACCAAATTATTATTTTTCTGCAAATAGATTGGCAAAAGAAGATGATATAAAACATTTAGTTAAAAAAATAGGTCACAAAGTATATAATGCAACATTGGTAGATTATAAAAAAAAATGTAAAGAGTTCAATCTAAAAGAGATGCATGACTATGATGTTGCATATTACAATCAAAAATATTTAATCAAAAATTTTAATGTTTCCAATGAACAAATTGCTTCATTTTTCCCATCCGACATTGTTATTCCAAGAGTGTTCAAAATTTTTGGCGATTTATTTGGAATTAGTTTTCAATTAACCAAAACAACACCGTCGCAAAGATGGGCTCCAAATGTTCAGTTATACAAAGTATTTGACAAAACGACTTCAATAAAATCAAATAAATTATTGGGATACCTATATCTTGATTTATATCCTAGAGCAGGTAAATATACACACGCTGCAACTTTTCATATACAATCGCCTTATATGGGGGTAAATAAAAAAAGAGTTTTACCAGTTGTTGCAATGGTTTGTAATTTTACTGAACCATCAGATGGTAAGACTTATTCTAATTGGCAATTTGGAGAAGTAGAAACATTTTGTCATGAACTTGGACATTGTATTCACGAGATTGTAAGCAAAGTTGAAATTCAAGGATTGTCCGGAACAAAGACAGAATTAGATTTTGTAGAAACTGTTAGTCAAATTATGGAAAACTGGTGTTATGATAAAACATTTTTAAAAAAAATCTCTTGGAATCATCAACTAAAACAACCCATACCTAGCAAATATATTAGAACATTACAGGCTATAAGAAAGAAAACTGGTACGACTCAATATGCAAGACAACTTGTTTTTTTGAATTATGATTTAGAAATTCATTCACTACCAAGACCAAAGATAACCAAAAGCAATTTACAACATATTTGGAATACACTAACTAAAAAATATATTCCGTATAAAATAACATCAGGTACTCATCATATGTGTCGATTTGACCATTTGACAGAATATGAGTGCGGTTATTATAGTTATTTGTGGTCAGTTATTTATGCATTTGATGCGTTCTCTGAATTTGAGAAGAAAGGTTTATTTTCCAAAACAACAGGGCTCAAATTTAGAAGAGAAATCATGGAAAAAGGAGGATCTAAAAAAGGAACTGAACTACTAAGAAACTTTTTAGGAAGAGAAACAAACGAAAAAGCCTTCATGAGACACCTAACCAAGTAAGGAACCTAGGGTTCCTTACGAACCTCCTATTTTATGAAACTGGTTTATAAGAAGTTTTACTAAAATAGGACGTTCGACTTCAGTCTTTTCAATCCTTCAGAGATTGAAATAGTAAGGAACCCTAGGTTCCTTACTTTTGTTTGTTTTTTTAAAAAATAATATTTTGTGAGGATTATTTTTTTTCACAATTAAATATAATGAGTATAACAACAAAAAAATCGGATCAACCTGATTCGTCTAAGTTAAAAGCAGTTCAAAAACCTTCTCAAGAAAATCATTCAGACAAAAAAGACGGGTCAGATAAAAAACCTGGAGACAAAGGTTCGGAAAAAGATCCTAACCTTCCAAAGGTATGGCGTCGTTCAGAAGTAGAAATTCTTATCAAATGGGGTGAAATCGCCGCTTGTTATAGGTATTTACACGAATTATCTTTTCGTATGTACCAGACCCAAAATTATTGTTTTACAATGCCTGTTATTATTGTTAGTACATTAAGTGGTACAGCGAGTTTTTCAACAACTCTTTTTCCTGTTGGAATGCAACCATTTGTTCCAATGGTTGTTGGTATGCTTAATATTGGTGTAGGAATTGTCCAGACTATTTCACAGTTCTTAAAAATTGCTGAAATGTCAGAAGGTCACCGTGTTGCTGCTATTGCTTATGGTAAATTTAGTAGAAACATTTCTACTGAACTTTCTTTATCAGAACAAAACAGAAGTTATGATGGATATGAGTTTGTTCAAATTTGTCGTTCCGAAATAGACCGTTTAATAGAACAAAGTCCAATTATACCAATTGAAGTTTTACAAGGATTTGATACTAATAGTAGATTTAACAATATTAAGTACAAACCAGATATTTTGGGTATTACACCTATAACAGAAGGTAATTTCGATGTTGCTAAAAAAGAAATTAACAAACCACACCATTCCGTTCATTTAGATATTAACCAAAAAAATCCAGAGAACCTTGAAATAAAAATTGATGATGACCATAAAGTTGTTTATGAACATACACAAAGGCCATCAATGTATGTACATAAAGAAAATAAAGATGTTGTCGGGGAATTAAAAAATGTTTTGAATAATAAATTTGGTGAAAAAGCAAGAAGTTTATCAGAAAATCTTAGAAATATCTCTACCGAATCACTAAACCCTGTTAAGAACCTAAACTTTAAAGATATGATTGTCAGACGAAAAAAAGAGATGATTCAATCTGCCAATGAGAAGACTGATAACAAACCACATGTTAATTTTTCAATGAATGCATTTTCATCTGTTATAGAAATAGAAAAAGAAAAAACAAAGGTTGATAGTGAAGATTTGGAAATTTTACCTGTAATTCCATTCGAAGAAGAAAGACTTTCAAATGATACTAAGATAGACATTGTTTCAGAAACGACCGTACTCTAGAAAGGAACCTTTGGTTCCTATCGAAGAAAGGAAACCTAGGTTTCCTTTCGAACCTTCCTTTTCCCATGAAACTGGTTTGGAACCAGTTCTAGAGAACCTAAAAACCAGTTCTAATGTAAAATAGGAGGTTCGAAAGGAACCCTAGGTTCCTTTCTTTCTTGTGATGTAATTTTGCAGGTCCATTATGAACATTTGGGTTTCTAAGTCCCATGTGTCAAAGAAGTTGGCTGATGTTCCTACTTTTCCGGATTGTTCGGTGAATTGGAGTACTCCTCCATTACTTGCTCTGAGTGAATCAGTAAAATTGGTTTTGTGATTTACTGCAATTAAAATAAAACTGTATGGCATATCAATAATTTTTCCAAGTCTTTGTTCAGTAAATGCTTTGTGTTCTCCTCTTTCGCACATTTCATCGAAGGCTCTCTCTTCCCAAAATTTTTTAGTATAAGCCATAGAGGCTTCTGATAAACTGATTGGACCATCACTACTCATTGAACTCACATTTTCAAGTAAATTATATGTTCCAATCAAAGTACTTCCAACACATTCGATTCCTTGTGATTTATATTTCAAAAGAACTTTGATTCTCGCTAAAATACTTTCTGGTGGATAATAATCATCATCATCCATATGAACAATGTAATCATTTTTAGCATTACTTACTCCAATATTTCTTTTAAATGCAATTGTATAAGGTTTGTCGTCGGCTTCCAATTTAATATACTTTATACGTTTGTCTCTTGGTAACATGTCTTCTACTGATTCATCGCTTTCATCTGTTACAGGTGAATCATCTACAATTACCCATTCTAATTTAGATTTCGGATAAATAAATTCTTCAAAGTTTCTTAAAGCCATTGAAAACATATTGCGGCGTTTATAAGTTGGAGTAATAATAGAAACAGTTGGAAGGTCCTTATCATCAATTGGATCGAGTCTTAAAACATAGTTTCCATCAGCATCAGTTGTGTGTTCAGGGGTTCTCAATCCATTTAGAGTTTGAGTCATAAAATCATAATTTACTTCTCTGTTCTCAATATCAGACCAACCACCCTTCTGAATACAAATCATTGGGTCAACCATATAACATTTGTATTTAGGATTTAACTTCTCCAAATAATATCTATCAATTTCTTCAGCATAATCCCATACTTTGAGAACTTCTTCAATAAATTCACGATTTTTCATATTTAAAATATATGCATGAGTAGTCCAAGTTTGAACTCTCGCGTAACCAGGGTTAGACGTAGGTCTATCTAAAACTCTATGCACTGTACCTCCCAAATAAATCATATCCCAATCAGAAGGAGGTTTTTTAATTTGGTCTAATGATTTAATAAACATAGCATCATCTTCAAAAATCATTAATGTATCTACCTTTTTTTCATCATATGCTTTTTTAATAATTTGATAATGTGATTCTAAACAACCTCTTTTTGGGTTTGCATTCTTTTCAGGTTGGTAAAGTTTAAATGAAAGTCCTTTTCTTTCCAAATGAGAAGCAATATATTTGCGTTTTTCTTTTCTGTCCTTTAAGTTTATAACTTGAATATCAATATTTGAAAAATGTCTCTTTAAGTGTTGCATTTTTATTATTTTTATTATAATATTTTTATTCAAAAATTCTTTATATTGAATTTATGAATAAATATTGGTTTTACACATAAAAAAGTTTTTGGTTATTATCAAATGAATAACTTGAAGAGATGTTTGTAGAAGAGTCAATAGAAGAACAAACAGATGCATCAAAAGAAATATAAAGATTACTCGGGTTCTCGATAATAACATTTTTTGATTCAAATTCTGCTTTTCGAAGACGATAATAAAAAAATAGGCTTCTAACAAGGTTTCCATCTTTTTCATATTTCAAATTAGGAACAACTGCGTGATTCCATATAATTAAAAAATTTCCATAAGATAGACAATCAAAAAAGGCTAGGAATTCTTCTCTCCTTTGTTCATATTCTTCTTTATTCATTACTCTTTTTATTTGTTTAAAAACAATAAATGATTCATCAATTGTGAAATCATGTTTTTGTTCTTTCATTCTTTGTAAAAATAAAAAATATATTTTAGAACGAAAAAACCACGGATCATATGGGAACAAAGAAAAAATAGATTGAGCATATTTTGACTCGACTTTTACATATTTTATAGATAAAAGTAATTCAACACCTAAGAAACACTTATATTCAATACAGTATTGTAATGGTGTTTTGAATTCCCAATTAAAATGGTTCCAGAAAGAAGTTTGATATATTGTTTTTTCATATTTATTATTAAATTCAGTTTTAACAAAATTATCTATTCTGTTTTTGATTATTACAAAAATTTGTATTAACAAAGAATAGATAACTTTATTTTCTGAATTGTTTTTAGAATTATCTATTTTACCCAAATCATTCGCTTTTTTTAAAAAATATAAAAAATACCATAAAAATTTATGATATGATTCATAATTTCCAGAATATCTAAATGTATTACAAATATAGTTCATTCTTTCTTTTTTTTGACTTGATGGACTCGTTTTTATTGGTACAGTATCATCAAAATTTGTGTCTATTTTTAAAGGTATTTGTTCGTTCATAGTAGTTATTTTGGTTATTTTAATTATTTTATATGTTTTTGTTATTTTAACTGTTTTATATTTTTTATCTGTTTATATTGAAAACAACAATATGGAGTAGGTAAATAAAAAATCATTTTTTATGAGACATTCGTTTGTGTAATTATAATATACTTAGAATTCTAAAAATCAAGTCTGTTTTCTTCAAAAAAAGATAACATACGGGATTTGTTTGATTCAAGTCCAGAACCATTCGGTGATGGAGTATTTATTGAAACTCTTAAATCAGTTCTTGGACTTCCTATATGAGGACGCATTTTGTACATATAAAAAGAATTATACTTTTTTTGTAATTCATCATTCATATATATGAATAATGAAATAATCTTTTCACGCCATATTTTTTCAAATATTTTCCACTCCAAAATGTCTAAAAACAACATTAAATAGGGAGGTTTATCGAAAATAAGTTGGTCATACAAAAATGATTTATCATAAAGGACCAAAAAAACATTTAATATATATAAATATTCTTGAAAAACGAATTGATTTTCAAATAGAACGATGCGTTCCAGTATAAAAGAATAAACATTTTGTTTTTTCCATTGAACCAATTCATGTGGTGATGCTATACTTGTTTCTTCAATTACTTTAAAAAAGTCTATCAAATCTTGTTTTGAAATGAAGATTTTTCTGAATTTAAACATTTGCATTGTCAAATAAGCACATTTATATGTAAGACACGATTTAAAAACCGTTTCGTAAAATGATATTTCATTCTTTCCATCTGAGACAGTCAAAAATATTTTTTTCAAGTTTGGTTGAATATTATCGCTTTCCAGCATATTTTTAATCATATTCTGTTTCCAAACAAAAAATTTGATATCATCAGATAAATTGTGAATACTTGGTATCAATCGTATGTCTGCACTAGAATAACGTTCTATATCCAATAAGTATTGAATAAGCATATAAAACATCTCATTGATATAAGGTGTTTTTTTAGATAATTCAATCATTTCATCCATATCCCTTTGGAAAGGGAAATTTGATTTTACTGCTAAATTTAGGTTGCAATAAATTATTTGTTTTATTTTCTGTTGAAAATATTCAATATCTGTGTTCGAATTCATTCTAATTATTATTTTTTCATTTTAGTTAATAAATATATCTTATATTTAATATTTATTGATAAATTAAAGGAAATTTTTTTCAGTTTTTAAAAAGGTTTTTGCCAGGTTTTTAAAAAGGTTTTTGCCAGGTTTTTAAAAAGGTTTTTGCCAGGTTTTTAGAAGGGTTTTATTCATCTTCATATTCCAATGATTCAATAGGTGTGAATTTTTCACCCTCAATGTCTTCATGTAAATTTATTTTACTAACTGTAAAATCTTTGTCTGTTCCACAAAAATAAGCAGTTGTGTCGTCATAGGATTGGAAATCTGTAGTACCTGTTTGGTAGTCTTCTCTGTCAAATCCGATACTTCGTTTTACATTCATATCCATTGTTTTTTCGTTGTCGTAGAATAAATAATATATGTTCAGAGTTCCCTTTCTTCCGTATCTTTGAGCACGCCCTATAACCTGATTTTCCATGTCTTCGTGCATTTTGTGTAAAAAGATGATGTCAGTAGAATTTTCAAAGTTCATACCACAACCAAATAAGTTCGAATTAGAAAGAAGAATCTTGGCATTACCAAACTTATAAAAATCGACAGCTTTATCAATGTCTTCCATTTTGCCTTTGTCTAAATCAGTGTAATCTACACTATATTTACCACAAAGATAAGCAATGTAATCGAAAACTGCTGAATAATCAGAAAAAATAATTACTTTACGAGGTTCGCTCGATATTTTTTGGATGAACTTATCCAAATACATTGATTTGCTGTACTTTACCTCTTCGAAAAATATTTGTTTCTTTTTCTCTTGGTACTCTTCTAAACCGATTGTTGTTTCATCATTGTATGTCTCTGAAAACTTTTTGAAATCTTCATTCTCAAATTTTTCGAGTCTAGACAAAGTAATACCATTAGTGTTACAGTACAAACAACTGTTTTTACCAGAATTATACCATTGCTCAGTACATTCACAACAAACTTTATTTTTACAACAAGCCATCGTAATATACACGTGTGTTTTCTCCTCAAATGGTTCATAACAGACTGGACACATCTTATTTGAATTCAATCTATCCATCAAATTGTTTATTTTATTCAATGAAGTTTGTATTTTTTCTTCTGATTCATCAATATTTTTTTCAAGTTCTTCAATTTTTTTCGTTGATTCCATAGACAGAATAAAATCTTTGATATACTCAGAAAGTTTAGTTGCTTTTTCTTGAAATTCTTTGAAGTTTTCAAAGAAAATTTTTAATGATTCCTTCTTTTCATTCATTATTGCTCTTTCTTCTGCAGTATAACTTCGTTTTATTTCAAGTAAAGGTTCTTTTGAGTCTGTATATGTTATTGATTCGATTGGTGTTTGTTGTATATTATCTGCGCCTCCTGTTTGGACAAAAACATCAGTTTCTTTTTTCTCTTCTGAAACAATTTGTTGTGCATTTATTGTTTCAACGGGGTTAACAATATTTTCAATAATATTTTCTACAATTTCTTTTACTTCGCTATCTGCTCTTTTTGCCTCTTCTTCAAGTTTTTTAAGTTCTCTTTTTTCGATTTGTTTCAAAGTATAATCAATCATTCTTTGTTCGTACTCAACTTGATAATCCTTCTTTGTTCTAATCTTGTCTAAAATATCAAAAGAGAGTTTAATGTCTTCAATTGTTTTGATTAAGTTCATTTTTTTAATTTCGATTGTTTGCAAAAAAGTATATCCGAATATTGAATTTGTTAAAAGGTCTTCTCCTTCTCCAATGTCTTCAATATTTTCGATGTCCAAAAATATTAAAAATACTTTCTTACTTTGTGTAAAATCGTGAAGTTCATTCATCATATGTTGTAAGATACAACGTAAATTATTCATTTCCTTCCTTCTGGTTTCCACAATAACTCTCACAACATCGTCTTCTTCGTGATAGAATTCAATGTAATTGTCTGTGTGTACAGAAAAATCAGTTAAGAACAACGCTAGGTCTTGTAAGAATACAACAAAGTCTTTGAACATTTCAAAACCTTTTTTACAACGAGCACGGTTGTAATCTTTGTTCTTCAAATAACCTTCCGCTTCTTCTTTTTTTAACATTTCATCAACTTTTTTCATTTTCTCAAATTCAATCGTTTTTTTTTTATCTTTCAAAATCAAATCGATTGCTTCTTTTTCATTATGAGCCTTGTTTGATTCCATGTATTGCTCATAAAGTGTGAAATCCATTGCATTAAAACCTTTTAACTCTTTATGACTTGCAACAGATTCTAAAATTTTATCAATATAAATGTTTTTACAATAAATATATTTTTTGATTGGTGGTTCTAAAGATATTATACCATCAATAAAATCATTTGTACATTGACAAACACACTCGTCAAACTGAGTCTGAGTAATTTTTTTAGAATAAATTCCCAATAAACCTTTTTCAAATGAAGCAGATACAAACCATAACCTTTCACAAGGAATACTCGCCTGAATGAAAGAAGAAATACTATCAATCTCATCGAAAATAACTCTTTTCACATTGTAATCTAAACTTTTTATTGTTGTTGCTACTACGTGATAATAAGAAGATGTAATCAATATTATATCATATTCATTTAAAACTTTTGATGATTGATAAAACTGCATTACTTGTTCATAATTAGTAATCGTTAAATAATTGATTTCTGTTGAAAAAGTCTGAATGCTAAGAATCCATTGAGAATAAATGTTTTGAGGAACTACAATAATATTGGCTTTTATTTTTTCAGAATCATTCGATTTACCATCATTGTTTATAGTTTTATCTTTTAACACTGAATTATAAATCATTGCTAGGATAACATATGTTTTTCCTGCTCCTGGTCTATCTTTCATAACACCATATGGAAAATCTGTTTTCTCTTCAATCTGTTGACATTTGTAAAGCATTGCTAATTGGTGTTCTTTTAAAACAACTTTTGAACCGGTGGGTTGTGATGCCCTTGGAGAAAGGTCTGTTAGTAAAGAATGACCATCAACATTATTTATCATATCTGTATTACCAAAGTTCAGAGCCTGATTTATTTGCATAGTTAAATCATAACTATCAAATCCAAGGAAAGTATTTTCATTTGGTGTATATGTATTAGGAACTTGAGTGCTGTAATTAGGTTGTGAAGAATTACTATTAGGCACAAAGTAATTACTTAAAGATTGGTATGGATTACTAAAAAAGTTCATTTTTTCGAAAAATATCTATATATTTTTTGAAAATAGTTTTTATATATGTTTGAAAATATTTAGTTGGTCTAAAAATATACTTTTGTTCTAAATATCCTCAGAAAGTCCATAAAATATGCATAAGATCATATTTTTATTTTTGAATATTTGAATATTCTTATAATTAACATCTGTCAAAATATTGGATATATTAAGATTGTAAGGTGCTTTTAGAACAACGTATGGATATTTTAAAGAATGAATTAGGTTGATAGTATATTGGATAGGTGTCTTACCCAACTTCAAACTAAAATATCGAAAATTCTTATAGCCTCTTCCTCCCCAAGGTGGGTCTATAAATACTACGTCACACATTTTGGGAAATTTCATTAATGTATGAACAAAATTGTCTAGTCGCAAATCTACATTTTGACAACCAATTGCATCTATATTATTTTTTAGCACCTGAAAATGAATTTGATTAATTTCAATACTGATAACTTTTTCAAAAAACTTGGAAAAAGATATAGTGTTTCCACCCATTCCAGCAGTTGCATCCATAATTTTAAAATTTGTTGAAGGTTTCCCTTCTTGGTCATAAATAAATTTTTTGATTATATCTCCAATCCATTTTGCATCTTCTGGTTTGGAAATACTGTATAAACCTTTGTCTGTCATTTTAAGGGACTTATTGTTTTCTCTTACTCTATCAATATCTTCTCTGCAAAAATAGTACTGCCAAATAACATTGTCTAAGATTTTGGGTTCAACATATTTTTTGTACTCTTCATTTAGATTCATAGTTGATGATTCTTCCTCATCATCTAAAGAGTCATTTGGGATATTAAATGATTCAGATTGTTGGTTAGATAGATTAGTAAGATTATTGTTTTGTTGGATAGTCATGTTGTTGTTTTGTTTATCATTCGGCTCTTCAGGTTGTTGAGTATTTAGTTGTTGTTCTTCTTTCATATCTGTTTGTGAATTAAATATATTATTTATGTCAGAAGTATTGTTTTGGTTGTTTTTATTAATATTCGCGTCTTCATCGTCGTCATCTAAAATCATGTATATATTTTGGGTATGATATATATTCATTTTTTAACATTATGCTATATACTCTTTTATTTCTTTTTATGTTGGTTTTTAAAATTCTTCCAAGTTTTTAAGATTCTTTCAAAAATCTAATCGCAATCAAGAAAAAAATAACATATAAGAGTAATGAAGAAGGTTGCATTTTTATTCTTAGTACTTGATAACCCAAATTTTCCTAACCTATGGGATTCTTATTTTAGAGGTCATTCTAAACAATTTTCTTTATATATTCATCCAAAATATCCTGAAAAGGTTGTTTGGAAAAAAAAACATATCATACCTAATTTGTTTGAAACTGCATGGGGCTTTATCACTCGTGCTTACCTTTCATTATTAGAAACAGCATTTCAAGACAAAGATAATTATAAATTTGTCACTATATCTGAATCTTGTGTTCCAATACAAGACTTCAACTCTTTTTATGATGCAGCAACAGAAGACCCACGTTCTTGGGTGAAGT
>JACCDO012246379.1_pt1 | contig 11512 bp, 7 predicted proteins | sample 7446101 | NCBI WGS metagenome assembly JACCDO01 (sample SAMN15323440, study PRJNA562643) | freshwater metagenome | isolation source: river surface water | place: USA:Blue River Watershed | collected 2017-08-16
AGTTAGCTGTCGATATTGCGGATCGGGTGAACATTGGTCTATTAAATGTCCTCAAAAACATTTACGACAAAGTGATAATGAAAAAGACAAAGACAAAGACAGAGATAATAAAGATAATGAATATAAAGATAGAAAAGATAGATACAAATCTAGAGATGATAATAATGGGATTAAAATTGTAGGTCTGAAATTGACTGATATAGATCCTAGTTTGAGTGATTCTGAAATCAAATATTATCTTTCACAATTTGGTTCTATTATTCATTATTATAATGTTAAAGGTAAAAAACAAACATCATTAAATGAACTTGTTTATGTTACATTTTCTACAAAAGAAGAAAATGATAATGCTTATGAGAAAATCCCTCGTAAAAATCTAGGTTATACAATGCCTTCAGTGGAATATGCAAAACCTAGAAATTATTAAATTTCAATTTCATCTTTTTTCAATAATTTTTTGTATGCATTTTGAATCTCTTGTAATGATGGAACAGTTAATGATTTTTTAGGAATTATATTTAGTTTTTTATCAGATTGTTGTTTTTTTTGTATAATAATCTTATTAATCTTAACAATTTCTTTAATTGATACTTTTTCTTTTTCAGTATCTATATTTTTATTTTTATCTTCACTATTTTCTATTGATGATTTAAGATTTTCCGATAACGTATTAAAATCTGTATCTGGTGCATAATCTAAAAAATTAATATCTACTCGATCCAATATCATTTTATGTTGAATCGCCATTCTAGGAACACCTACCATCATCATTTTAAAAAATTTCTCTAGCTTTGGATGATTTTTAAGTTTTAAAATTTCAGTTGGTTGTTCATCTAGAAACATACATTCATCAATTATTTGTTTTACTTTATCTAATTTGAATTGTAATAAATTCCAAACTAATTTAATAGTGTGTGTTTTATGATTATAAAAAAAACCAGCTAATTCAATGACAAAATATGCATAAAAATTACCATTCACATCATTAATATTAATTAAAGACAAAGATGAATCATAGACTTTTAATTCATTCGTGTTAAAATTCATATTAAAATAATCTGGATAACCATCAGTTTTTTGAATAGTCTTTTGCAATTGAATTTTAGTTGATTTATTAATGTTTAAATTATTGATTATATTTGATTCATTTAATTTGTTTTTTAGAGATTTTTCAGTTTTGTTAATAAAATTATAAAAATCCTCTATTTTTTTATCTATTTTTATGTTATCAAAAGATAACCTTACAAATCCTTTAGTTTGTTGTTGATTTGGGATTTTATTTTGATTTATATGTGGTTTAAAAGGCATGTATAACCTAGGTGTTTTAAATAATAATGGTTTATTGTCATATTTAATTGGTATAAAAACATTATTATTTCTAGTTTCGGGATTTTTAAATTTTAAATTTTCATTTATTGTATAATTATTATAGTCAAATATTATGGGTTTTTTATCCATTATAAATCTTAATATGCTAAATTATTTTATATAGTTTTACAATTTAGAAAAAATATCTTATAACAGAAATAAATGTATATTACACAATTAAAAAAGAATTATAAAATCATCCTAGTAACATTAACAATTGTATTTCTATATTTTCTTTTTTATACAGATTATATTATCCCCAATCAATCACCTCAAAATCATTCACAACCTCAACTAACACAACACCCCAATCAACAACTTCAAATAATACAACAACCCCAACAACAAATAAAACATGTTAAATTTGATGATAGAAGGAATTTAGAGATATTACTTGATTCTGAAAAAGATAGAATCAGTATTGATTATAGAGCACCTCAATTAACTAAATTACAACAAATTAGTAGATGCACATATCCCATGAATTCAATGGATCAAATGAATACAAGAGATTGTACAGTTACAGGAACTTGTATTACTAAATTTTCACCTCAAGAATGGTTTAATGAACAAAAAGCAGCAAAATATGACTTACCTGGATTTAATGGTGATAATGCAGCACAATTTAAATTTGAAGAAAATATGATGATGCCGAATATGAATATTCATGAATCTTTTGGAAGTAAAAATGTAGATTCATATATGAAAGTTAATACATATAATGCACCATTTTTAGAAAGTCCAATTGGGAGAGGAGCAATGCCATATGATTTATGTCGTAGTTGTACTGTAGGAGTTTGTGATGACAATACTTGTGGTTCTGTTTTCTAAATAAATAAAAATCTATTTAGATATTAAGAATAATAATAAGAAAAATAAAAATATAATAATGTTTTACTGGACACTATTAATAATAGTTATTTTTGTAATATCTTTAATATTCAGTTTAACTATTGAAGAAAAAACATTAAAAATATGCTTTTGGTTAGTAATGTTTTTATTAGGCTTAACCTTATTTAACATTGTTTTATCAATACAATACTATATAGAATTAAGAAATGATCCTGGTATTAAAGGTCCTAGAGGTCCCCCAGGGCGTAAAGGTCCTAAGGGTGCACCAGGTGTATGCTCAGTTGATACTGAATGTGGAACAGAAAAATGCAGAGAAAGAATCATTCAATCATTACAAACAGCTTATCCTGAACTAGATCCTAAATGTTTAGCTAATGTTGAACAATGTATGAGTAATGATATGAAAGAAAAAGTTGGTATTCTCAATAAAGAAATTGATAAATTAGAATCTAAATGTAAAAAATCATCAGATCCAATTAATGTTTTTATTACAAAAATTAGACCACAAATTGAAATGTTAGCCGGTAATGGTAATGCAGCAGCTTCATAAATCGATTATTTTTATTATTTAATTTTTATTTTAACTGATTAATTTTTAGTTAAAAAGTTTCTTTTTACTAATTAAGTATAATAAGTACAATATGTTTGTTTTATATATTGGTTTATTTATAATCAGTATTGCAGGAATACTTTTTTTTGGACTTAAAATATCAGAAAATATATATCACCCTACATTAAAAGCTTTTTTTTGGGTTCTTTATATAGCTTCTGTTTTAACTCTAGGAAATATTCTTGCAACCGGTATTTTTTATAATGTCTTAAGATTTAAAAGAGGATTACCTGGTGATCAGGGTAGAATCGGTGATCATGGTGATATTGGATATAGTGGAACATGTGATACAAATTGTGATAGTAAAGTGTGCAGTTTAGAAATTATGGACACTCTTAATAAATATTATAGTAATCTTATCATAAAACTATTAGGTCAATCAGCTATATTAAATGATAATACAGTTATACGAAATGCTGATATAACTGAACGTATTATTAATATTTGTAAATCAAATGCATACAAACAAATTTCAAAAATTAAAACTAAAAAAATTCTTAATGGGTATATAATTAATATTTATCAAAACTGGATTAAATTATTAGTTGATTCAGATACTAGTGATGATAAAAAAATAATCAGAGATTATTTAGAAACTGAAGGTTATGATGAAAAACCATCTGGTCTATCTGGTGATCCATTTAAAGAAATAGAAAAATATGATATCTATTATTGGGGTACTGACAGAATATTTCATCCTAGAATAATAGAATATTGTTCATATCCAGAAGAATATAAAGGTTTAACCTTAAAACCTGCTCCTGATTTAAAAGTATTACGAACTAATTTATACAATCAAGTTTATTCAACAAAAAAATTAGGGACATCTCCATTTTCAGTCTTTAGAGTAGGACCATATAATCATAAAGGGTTATATTATTATTCTTTGGGTGATATTATGACAACTGTATTTAATCAAACTAGCACTAATAAATTTATTGAAAAATATGGTGTTCCTATGGAAGAAGCAGATAGAACTACATTCTTAAATAGTGTTAATACTGAAGGACCTGCATTTCCAACATTATTAGTAGCTGGACCAGATAAATTTTTAATACCACCACAAGATTGGACTATGCTTTGGAGAAATGGTTCTGGTAAAACAAAAAATCCAATTACCATCTGGAAACCAAAAGATTTTTATGATTCTGGTCTTAAAAAATGGTTTAGAGCGTGTGGTGTTCTAGCTGTACCCAATCTATTAAATTTTAACCCTAGACAACAATATGGTTATAATACACCAGAAAGACAACCAATTAGATTAGTGGCAGAAGAATTATTAGAAAATATATCAGATTGTCCATTAAATCAAGTATGGAATGGAAGTAAAGTTAAAGGAGCTGGTAATATTTCTATTTGGAGATGTAATAATGTTGATTTTGCAGCCAATCAAAATACATCAATTGCAGTTTCTGGATATGCTAGACCAAATAATTTAAAATTATATCAACTCAAAAAAACAGCTACAATTGTTGATGAAATGGAACCTCTTGAATTTAAAAATGATCTTGTTGATGAAAACAAATTAGGTGTTGGGTTTCATGGTTCACCTCATAGATCAGAAAAATATAGTATTTTTACATGGTTAGAAATGCCATTAGAAGTTCAAGTTACAAATGTTGGTAATGCTGATAAAATATATATTAAACACAGTGGTCTAAATATACTCAATTCATATTTAATCAGAAAACAAGAAGAAGGACAAAAAGAATTAAATAATTATTTTGCAGTTGATAGTAATTCAATTCTAGTAACAACTAATAATAAATTAAATATCAATAATCCTAAGATAATATGGGAAATTGAATGTGTCGATAAAAATGGTAATAAAACCGGTTCAGATTGTAAAAATAAATACTATTTAATCAAAAATACCAAATATAATAAATATCTAAAATCTGAATATGATAAGACTGCATTAGGACCTATTACATATATTATTGATAAAATACCAAACAAAACAAATAATAATTACAGCAAAATTATTAATGAATTTATATGGTATAATCCACTTTCAGCAACTGGTAATGACTTACAAATGAAAAATAGAAGTAAAAAGACAACTTAGCTACATAATTTTATTGTAATTATTTTGATTTTGATTTTAATTTTATGCTAAAGAATTTCTTATTACAATGTAAATAATATAATAAGAAATGGAAGAAAAGGGAGAAAAAGGAGATCTATTGATATATTTTATATCAGGATTTATATTTACATCCGCTTTTTTATTTTATATAGGAACTGTTATATCAAAAAATATAGAAAACCTTGTCACGTATGGTTTATTTTGGTTTATATATATAATTACATTAATTACAATTGGTAATAGTATATTTAATTATTATACTTTGGTAACATTAAATAAAAAAGAGGCTATTATTGGAAGTCAAGGTGAAAAAGGTATGAAAGGTGATATGGGTGATGATGGTGAATGTGAAAGGGATTGTAAATTAAAAGTTTATAGTAGTGTTGTCATGACAAAACTAGATATTGCATATAATAAAATTTTAGAAAAAGCAAGAAATACAAAAATTCAACCACCTAGAAAAATTAATAATGAATATATTAAAAATCTAGTTATTCGTATATGTGATTCACAACAATTCAAAGATGTTTCACAATTAAAACACCCTGCTAATTTAACTGAATATATTAGTCAAATTTTTATTAAATGGATTAGTATCATAGCTGATGCAGATAAAAGTGAAGGTAAAAAACATTTTCAAGATTATATGGAAATTTATGGTGAACATATTGAATGGGAATCAATTGTAGAACCAGAAAATAATCCATTCCATGAAATTGAAAAATATGATGTCTTTTATTGGGGATTAGACAAGGAATTTCACCCAATTAAAATACAAACATGCTTGCCACAAAAAGAAGTTAAAAAAAAAGCACCTATTAAACTAATTAAAACTAATGTTTATGGTAATTTAACTAATGATAAAAATATGAGAGGAAAAAAAAGTATGTCCTTATGGATGACACAACCAATGAATTTTCAAGGTGATACATATTATCCATTAGGTGCAGTTGCTGCACCAAAAACAAAAATAAAAAATAGTGGAGGTCGTTTCATTGAAAAAATAGGTGGAAATAATCCAGTTAGATATAATTTACAGGGATCTCAATTTACTGGTCCTACAAAAACTAATGTTCTTATTTCCGCAGATTCAAAATGGATCAAATTTCCTGATCCTAATAAATGGACATGGAAATGGAATGCTCAAAAAAAAACTGATTGGAAATCTAAAATTAGAATTGCATTTAGAAGAATAAGAGGTAAAGATATGTCTTTTTATAATGCAGAAGATTTTATAGAAAATGGAGAATTATATAGATGTTTTGGATCTACAATTATTCCTAAAAACATAGATCCCAAAAAATCATCACTTAATCCATCAACTTATTATGGGAGAGATAAAGTACCAATGGTATGCATTAATAGTAAAGCATTAGAAGAAGTACCCAATAGCCATACTTTTATATGGAATGATAAAAAAACAGAGAGAAAAAATAGTGCTAGTATTTATTCCAATGAAGATGGATTATATAATTTAGCATATTTTGAAAAGGGTCATAATAAACCAAATTATAGAAGAAAAATGTATCGTATTAAAAAAGAATTATTAGATGAAACTATCTTAAATGATCCTCCATTTACTAGCAAAGATGAAAAAGATACTGGGTTTGCTGTTGGTTTTCAAGATGTTAAATATGATCTTAATCGCAAAGGTAGTTTATTTGATTTACTAGATTTAGTCATTAAATCACCACTTCAAGGTATTTATACAGGACAGATACTATTTATGGAACATACAGGATTAAATAACCCAAATTCATATTTTATTAAAACTTCAAAAGGAAAGTGTATTAAAGTTACAAATAATAATGAAAAAATAGAACTTAAAGATTGTAATGCAGCACAAGATTCACAAGTTTGGGAAGTAGAATTTCTAGGTCAATCAAAAGAAATATGCTTATTAAGATCAGTAAGTAGTGGAAAATACTTATATTCAACTAAATCAGATGTTTTTTTTATTACAGGTAAGTTAGAATCTAGAAATATAAATGATAAATTTCTTAAACCATTCCAATGGAGAATAACAAAAACAACAAATAAATCTAAATAAATTTTTCTGTTAGCAAATTAAAAGAACAAAAAATAATACTTATCTAGAAATGGAACCATCTAATATAATTAATTTTTCACTTGGATTAATGATAATATTATTAATATTTAAAATGATATTCTATAAACATGAATATGAACCTTTTAATTCTTATTCATATATTCTGAATTGTAGAAAATATCCTTATTTATGCAGAGATATTACACAAACTCAATATCAAAATGAATCATTATATATAGATAAAAGACAAAATTATTTAAATAATGTTTTAGAAAAAATTTCACCTAGATATAATCCTTCATCTAGAAATAAAAAGAAAAAGAAAGGTAAATCAATAATTTTAACTCGTCGAAGATTTTTTGATCCATACAACAATGATGATTTAGAGTAATACTTAAAATTTATTCATTTTCAATTTTATCAATAATTTGCTTGATAGTAGACCATTCATCAGGCTCTTTTACCTTAACTTCTTCAATTGGAATCCATTTTTTAAAGATTTTTGAATAACGACAATTAAAATAATGAGATCCAGTAGTTTGATTGAAAATCACACGCAAATGATGACTATGTCTCTGCGTTGGAATAGCTGCATAACCTAGTTCTTTAATTTTATTATTATCATTACAATATGTTTGATACAAATCATCAATTGTACTTTTTACAAATAAAATATTAGCCAGAAGAGATTTGTCAACTGTATTTTTTTCATTTGACAAAGCATCTCTTTTTTCTAGTTTATCCTCCTTAACCTTAGATTGTTGTCGAAAAAATAGTTTTTTCTCATCATCTGAAAAATAGTAAATATAACTATCATATTTTGGATTTAATGTATGAAAACAAATTGCTTTTGAATTATAACCCAAACTAGGAATAAAATCCTTAACTAGATAACTTAATTCATTATAATAGAATAATCGACGAACTTGAAGAGGACAAATATCAAAGACTGGATCAGGTTGATAATGATTGGTTAGGATTTTATAAATCATGTCAACTCTTTGATGAATATTGATAGATTGGTCTATGACTTTTCCTTCCATGAGAATAAGATCAGAAATCAAGAAAGACCATTCATTATCATATGTCTTTATAAGTTCACCATTGATTAATGTATCATTAAAAAGATAATCAGCAAAACGATATTGTACATAAATAATACGAGGATAATTATGACCTTCTACAATTTTTTGATCAATATAAAAACAACAATTCTGACCCTTGATTTTAGTAAGAAAGAAATAATAGGGGTTACCTGCACTTTTTAAACTAATAAGATGTTGATGTTTCTCAATGTTTTTTTTAAGAATATTAGGATTAATCTTAACGAAATCCTTATTGTTAATTTTGATTTTATATTTGTTATCCAAATAATCAATCATTTTTTGTTTGAAATCATTGCATCTAATATTAGATGCTTCTTTATTACAAAAAGAAATATTAGAAATTAAGAGTGATTCAATAGCAAGAGGCATATTATATATAACTTTTAATATCTATTTATACCATTTTATTAATTCAATTTTTATTGTGTTATTTTTTATGGTTTTTTCTTCTTCATTAAATAAAAGATAACTTGAAATGGACTTATCAACTAATAAAAAAAGTCTAAAAAAACATATGCAAATACATGAAACTAAAATGCATAGAAACAAAAAACATACTAAAAAACTTATGCCTCCAGAATCAAATTATAGAACACTTCGTAAATATCCTCAGTCAACACAAGAAGGTAGTGGAATAATTAGTGGTATTAAATCTATAGCTAGTGATATAGTTCATCCTGGTAAAATGCTTATTTTAAGAATTAAATTAAAATTTTTATTAAAAAAAGTCAAGAAAATTTTTAAAGTAATTGATAAACGTTCTAATCAAATGAAGGAGTTTGCAAAACAATATAACCCTAATAGAGTTTTATTAGAATCTTTATTAAAAAAAAGAATAGATGATGTTAATTATTTAATAGTTAGATATCAACAATTAATATCAAATGAAAAACAACAAAAATATATTGAGACAGTTCAAAAAAAAGAAAATATACCATCAACTGAAGTCGAATATTATCAAGCTGAAATAGAAATACTTAAAAATGACCATACAGTTATTGAAAATTTTATGATTGAAGTTGAAAAACGAAATAAAGCAACCGAAAATGAAATTGCACGTATTAGAAAAATGGTTGAAGGAAAAGGGTTAATTTTAGATAAAAAATTGTTCAAACAATTTGATCAAGCTTACAATTCATATTTAGAAAATATGCCTCGTATCCAAGAAATTAATAATCAATTAGAAAAAGCTGATATTAATAAAAAATTAAAAGATGAGGGAACAGGTACTGTTGACAAAAAAGAATATGCCGAAGCAAAAATATATGCTAATATTTTTGCTAAATATAGTGGTAAAAAAGCAATATATGATAAGATTCTTAATGATGCACTTGATAATAAAAAACAAATTTTAAAATATATATCTGACATTTCTAGAAGTCAAGCTAACTATGATGCTGTTAATATTGATTATAAAAAACAAAAGGAAAATTATGACAAGATTAAACCAGTACTCGAAGATATTTTTGTAAAACGTATTCCTACAGTTGTTAATCGTAATTTACCTCAACTTAATGAGGTAGTTAATAAATTTGAACTCCTTATTAAAGAATTTAGCATGGCTAGTGGGGTAATTGAAACAAATTTTGTACCTGCTTTAGAAACTTGTAATGAATTTGTTAAAAATGTAAAAGCACGTCAGCAAGCTATTATTGCTGAAATTAAAAAAATGTGCAATGAAATGTTCAAATTTCAACCAAATTCAAGTGAATTATCAAAGACTCTTGAAAGTTTAATTCAAGCTAACAATAATTCAAAACCATTTCTAGATGAAACAATAGTGATAATAAACAGTTTAAATAATCTTATTAAACAAAATCAATCTAGTAGTATGAGACAATCAGGTGGTTTACCACCATCAAAATCAGAAAAAAAAACTATTGATGATATTCTTGAAGTTGCGAATGCATTGATTAGTCCTAATACAGAAATCGGAGAACTACAAGTAATAAGTGCAAACATTACAGATTCAAATCAACAACCAACAGAAATAACAGTTGAATCTCTACAAGATATTATAAAAGATATATTAGAATCTTTAAAAAATGCAATATTTGCAGGACAAACTGCAGAAAAAGCTTTAAAAATAATGGAAGAGAATGACAGGCTTCTTAATACACAAACTAATACTACAGTCAGAACAGAATTAACCCTAGCATATAATACTTTTAATAATGCAGTTCAAACATTAACAGATGCTAAATCTGTCATCGATACTAAAATACAAATAATAAACGCTAATCAAACTATGATTGATCAAAATAAAGATAAATTTGATCTAAATAATTTAACTAGAATAAACTCTGCTCAAGATGTAATTAATGGTCTTATGACATGTGTAGAAAGTATGGATAAAACTGTTTTAGAAATTACAAAAAAAAGAAACTTAGTTCGACCACCACCACCACCAGATGAACCATCACCAACACCAAGACCATCACCATCACCACCACCAAGACCACCATCACCATCACCAAGACCACCACCACCAGATAAAGATAAACCACCATCACCACCACCAAGACCACCACCACCGACAATAGCACCAAATATTGCTACAATTACAGGAACATTACAAACTGTAATAGACAATGCGCAACGAGTTATACGGATTATTAGTGATGATTTTATTAATTTTTATAAAATTGATAAGTGTGATATTGAAGATATATTTACGGATATATCACTTTCACCATCAAATAATAAATTTTTATATGACTTTATAAATATTAAAAAACAAATAATAAAACCTAAAAAATGTGACCCTAACAGAAGTATCATTATTCGCCGTCATTTAAATGCTATATTATCCTCATCAAATTCAGTTAAAACTGGAGGGTTTAAAAAAACTAATAAAAAACTAATTAAAAGAACTAATGATCAATCAGTTAAACATAGTAAAATATTAAAAATACAAAAAAATATTGGAGGGGCTCCACAAGATCGAAAAAAATTAAAAGATGATATACAAAAATTAAATACTAATATTCGTAATATTTTGAATCTGAATGATAATATTAAAAGATTTACGCTAATTTATACTTATGCAAATTTATTTAAAATATTAGAATTTTTAAATAATGATCCTGATCAGGAATTAAAAAACTTAATTTATCTATGTTTTGTCGAAATTGATAGATTATTTGATACTATGAAGATAGAACGTAGTTTTGTTTTCACTAAATCACCCCCTGCAACACCACCCCTACTTGGATCAATAGGATTAAAATTACCACCACCTGATGTATCTGGAGTACCTAGATCAACATTATTACCACCCCCTGATGTATCTGGATCAACATTACCACCATCACCTGATATATCTGGAGTACCTGGAGCATTTAGACCACCACCACCTGATAATGAAGAATATGTAGGAATAGTTATGTTAAATGATTTTAAAGACATAATCTCAAAAATAGCATCTGGTCATGTTC
>JACCDO010096900.1_pt1 | contig 11510 bp, 10 predicted proteins | sample 7446101 | NCBI WGS metagenome assembly JACCDO01 (sample SAMN15323440, study PRJNA562643) | freshwater metagenome | isolation source: river surface water | place: USA:Blue River Watershed | collected 2017-08-16
AGCCCTAATCTACCACAGTTGATTGTTGAAGATGGTGAGTTTATTAGTCCCCTACTTACACCCATTGATTGAAATTATCGATAAGATTTTGCTTGTGTATGGGATGAAGAGATTAGTTTTCTTTCCATTTCTTTACTCAAGATCAATGCAGAGAAACAAAAAACCATCAATAATGCCCAAAGTAATAATGGATGCAATAATAATGACTTCAGCTTTTGAGTCATTTCAGTCCATAAAATATGTTCTTCTTTCAAAAGAGATTGTTGGGCTGCAATGGTTTGTTCGATTTCCACGCGTTCTTCTTCTGAAAGATCGGGTTGATAAGGAAAGAGTTCTACTGCTCTAAAATAAGGTAAGGTATTTGGGCTAGATTGAACTTGCATTTGTTTAGTCCTTCAATGATTTTAATATACATTTGTTCAGTATCATTTTTTAATGATCAAAAACAAGAAAATTTTCATTTCTTTGGCGTTTTCTAAACACTTATGTTCTTAAAAAATTGAAGGAAGTGATTTTATTTTTATTGTTTTTTTGTTTAGTTTATTTCTTGGATGCTAAGTTCAAAATGCCTTGTTCATCTAGTCTTTGTACAGTCCATTCATCCATGCCAATGGCACCGATTTTTCGATAAAAAGAAATGGCTGGGGTATTCCAATCTAGGACTGACCATTCAAATCTACCACAATTTTGATCTAAGGCGATTTGGGCGAGATGTTGGAGTAGGGCAAAACCTATGCCTTTGCCCCTAAATGCTTCAAGGACAAATAAATCTTCAAGATAGAGTCCGGGTTTGGCTAGGAAGGTAGAGTAGTGATAGAAATATAAGGCAAAACCCACTGGGGTATGTTGGTATTGGGCGATGATGACCCATGCAAAAGGCTTGGGGGAAAATAATGTTTGTTTTAGGTTATCTATGGTAGCAACACAGCGATCGCTTAGTTTTTCGTATGCAGCGAGAGACTGTATGAAGGATAGGATGAGAGAGAGATCATCTATTGTTGCTGATCTGAGTTGTATGTCTGGGTGATTGATCATTTTGGGCTCTTTTTAGGTAAATGGATGAGATGCAAACCAATCTACTTCATATCAAGAATATTGACAATTGATGAGATGAATTTTAAAATTTGAAGAATCTTGATCACTAAATATAACCATATCCTAAGACCCCAAACATAAAATCCCATGATCAACACCATCCCAAAAACAGACCATAGAGAAATCCAAGGCATTACCTTCAACATGATTCATTGTCCAGCTGGAGACTTTTGGATGGGAACTGATGATAACCCTGCAACACATTTCGCAACCCCCAAACATCACATTAAAATCACCAACCAATTTTACCTAGCAGAAACTCAAGTCACCCAAGAATTATGGCAAGCTATCATGGGCTGGAATCCAAGCATTCATCAAGGAAATCCAAAATTACCTGTAGAGAATATCACTTGGTATGACTGCTTAACATTTTGCAATCAACTCAGTAGATCAGAAGGCTTGAATCCCAGTTATGTCTTATCCATTCTAGAACAAGAAGATCAACATATCCTATTAGCACATGTTGAATGGAAACAAGATAGCAATGGATATAGACTTCCAACAGAAGCAGAATGGGAATACAGTGCTAAAGCTGGCACAGAGCTGATGTATGCTGGATCAAATCAGATTGATGAAGTTGCTTGGTATCTGGTTAATTCTGGCAACGATAGGCTAAGTGATCATTTTTGGGATGAAACCAATCAAGATATGGATCAATTAGGGGAAATCTTTATTAAAAATCATAATCAAACCCATGAAGTAAAGACCAAAAATCCAAACGCATGGGGATTATATGATATGAGTGGAAATATATGGGAATGGTGCCATGACCTATGGGATCATCAAATCTATCAACACAGAATCAACACAGAAAATCCAGTAAATTGGAAGAACAAAGCACCTTATGTATGTGTATCACGTGGGGGAGCTTATGGTAGCAGAATGATCGAATGTAGCGTATCATCTCGTAGTGGAGATAGAGCTGAATCGAAATATGACTTCACAGGTTTTCGTATGTTAAGACCGATTCCGATGTCTACTTAATCTTTTCCAAATGCCTAAAAATCGTCCGTGGATCCACTTCCAAATCCTTAGCCGTCTTAGTCCTATTCCCTTGATTCAGTGCCAACACATGATCGATATACCGCCGTTGAAACCTTTCTTTAGCCTCAGCCAGTGGCAAAATCTCATCCGCCACAAATTCCTCAATCAACCCTAAATCATCCGCCGTCAATTCATCCCCATCGCAAAGAATCAATCCTTGGCTAATCCTATTCTCCAGTTCCCGAATATTCCCAGGCCAACTATATTTCCGAATCGCCAAAATCGCATCATTAGACAAGCTTTTCACAGGTCTTTCATACAACTTCGCAAAGCGATCAATCATATACTTCGCAATCAGCACAACATCTTCATCCCGAGAGCGCAGTGGAGGAACATCAATACTCACCACATGAATACGATAATACAAATCTTCCCTAAACTTCCCTTCTTTAATCGCTTCTTGCAAATTCACATGAGTTGCGCAAAGAAGCCGAACATCAACAGGTCTAGGCTTATGATCCCCAACGCGGGTCACTTCTTTTTCTTGCAAAACCCTCAACAACTTCACTTGTAATTGATAAGGCATTTCCCCGATTTCATCTAAAAACAATGTCCCTTGATGGGCTGCCATAAAACACCCATCTTTATCTTCAATGGCCCCTGTAAATGCACCTTTTTTATGTCCAAATAATTCACTTTCCATCAAATTCTCTGGCAAAGCTCCACAATTAATCGCAATAAAAGGATTCTTGGCACGCGATGATCTACGATGTAATTCTCTGGCAATGAGTTCTTTACCAGTCCCAGTTTCTCCTAGGATCAAGACATTCACACTGAGGGGTGCAACCCTTTCTATTCTTTCAAATACATTCTGCATGGCATCGCATTTACCGATAATTGAACCAAATTGTTGTCTTTGTAGATCTTCTTTTAATCGGATATTATCCTTCTTGAGCTTATCTTTTTGCATGGCTTCATTGAGCAATAAAGCGGCTTGAGCTGCAAAGATTTTGAGGATTTCTAGGTCTTTATTTTCAAAGAGATTAATCACATTATGGTTACCTACATAAATCACACCCATTAAATTTGCTCTAAACAACAAAGGCACACACATCACACTGCATAAGCCAAGGCGCATCACTGAGACACTGTGTTTAAACGAGGTATCATGCAAAGCATCACTGACCACAAGGGCTTCTTTATGGGTAATCACATATTGAATAATACTATCACTCAATTGATTTTCATCTGCTAAGATCGGCTCTTGCTTGAGATTCCTTGCTGTTCTAATCACAAGTTCTTCTTTTTGGTAAGTGATTAAAAACCCTTGATCTGCACCTGTCAGCGAGATAATTTCATCCATCAAAATTTCAAAGAGTTCTGAGATTTCATGATGCATGGCTAGTTTTTGGGAAAAACCTAAGAGTTTTTGATAAGCAGAAATCTCTTTCTCTTCCCCAAGATGCTCTTGCTTAATCAATAAACTTTGAGGCAAAGACTGTTGTTGTTTTTTTTGTTCCCATAACTCAAAAGTCAGCATGATCTCACCGAGTTCGATTTGATCGCCATCTTCTAGCAATGACTTCTTGACGGGTTTTTGATTTACAAGGATAATTCCATTCTTATCAATGGCTGAAATATAACATCTTCCTTTGTCTAGATGTATCTGCGCATGTTCGGATAAAACGCTTTGATGCCCAATACAGATATCATTATCGGTAGATCGTCCTATGGTGGTTAGAACTCGGTTGATCGGATATTGTTTTTGTAGATATCGTAGATATGCCATAGCCTAATTCTATTTCTATATTTGATTTAAGGAGTGATATACTCATGAATCTTCAATCTATCAAAATGATTTAGATTTCTCAATAGAAGGATCATTCAGATCTAAGGGCTTATCACTTTTATGAAGTTTTAGTAGTTTTTTTTCTTTAAAAGTCAAAAGCGCATGGATCGATCCAGTAAGCATCAATGCTAAGGTAGAGTAAGCGCTAATCAATTGCATATTTTGATACACTTGGGCTTGTTCAAATTGTATAGGTGAAAATTTCCCATCGCTTTGTCTTAAAGATTCCACTTGGATAAAAGCAAAAACAGAGATGGCAGAAGTGATGAATTCCGAAGCCAGAAAAGTCGTTCCCATCACATCATCATCATTTTGATATTGACCGATCCCAAAGGGGAGTAGTGCCACAAACCTTGAGTTGATTTGAAATTCATATTCTGTGCTAATCGCATTGATCTTCTTCTTCTTCTCTTCTTCCTTTTTCCTTTCTTCTTCAAGAATTTTCTGTCTTTCAATCAATTGCGTTTGTAGTTCTTTCTTGATTTTATCCAAAAAACTAATCGCTTCTTGTGGTGTTTCCACAGGGTCAAGTTCATAATCTGGCTTAAGAAATAAGAGCTTTTCAAACACAGATTGGCTTTGCTCTAGGTTTTTAAGATAATACAAAGATAATCCCAAATAGCGATACGCATCTATTCTTTGATCGATATCCACAATAAGTGAATTGGGGATGAGAATAGAACTCAGAATTTCAATACATTGGGGATAACTCCCATATAAATAAGCATTTTTTCCTTGAGCATAACGATTATAAATCTCATCTGTGCTTAGAGATTCTGAGGGTTTAGGTTGATTTTGCGTTTCTACGGGAAGGGTTGATATTTCTTGACTTGAATCACGATCTAATGATGCATTGTTTTTATTCAATTTTTGAGCATATAATGGCGTAGTGCCCAATAACAATAAAATCAGAATCAATCGAAGTTTCAATTTATATTCCTTTGTGTCAGCTTATCTGCATCTAGTTTTACTTCAAATTGTGTTTTAAGTACATTATTCATCGGGTTAAAAAGCATCACTTTGGCTTTGGCGCTAAAATCATTCATATCGATTAAAATCTCTTGGTTGCTTTTCCCCATAGGCTTATTATCTACATATACATCTAATTCAATAGGCGAAGTAATTTTGAGTTTGGCTGGTTTATGTTCGCAATGATAAGATCGCATAATCAAGCCATTTGCTGTCTCAAAATATAATTGATCCTTAAAATCTTTACACCCTTCATTTTTGATCAATAATCCATATTCTTGATGCGAAAGCAATGGAAGTCCACCTTTGATTTCAATCTCAAATACCTTGCCATAATATTTACCATCTAGATAAACATCAGCATTTTTGAGCCTTGTATTGATCTTGAATTTCGCTTCCATTTGGGGCATATTTGTCTTTTTGGGAGAGACTTTGACTTCCTTGTTTTCTATTTCTTTTTTTTTGATGGGTTCTATGGTTGTTTTATTGTTTTTCAACGAATCCAATGTGACTTTGGCTTTTTTGGCAATACAAGTATGGCGTATGCTCAGTATTGGTTCTTTGTGCTCAGTCAAATCAACAACAATAGATTTTTCTGGGCAATTGGGATGCTTAAATAAGATTTCATAGGAAAGCAGATCTTCTAATGAAATCCCATTGGGATATCTACTATTGAGTTCAAAAGCTTTGCCATAGGCCTGTTGATCAATAAAAATCTCTGTATCTGTGAGATTGCTTTTTAAATTCAAGATTCTATTCTTGGTCTTAATCGTAGGCGTTAGATTGGCTTGAGTAGTATTGATTTGAGTAGTATTGATTTGAGTAGTACTCGCTTGAGTGGGTTGAGATTTCTCTGTTTTCGTGATTTTCTCTTTGGTCATTGTGATATTTTGAGGTTGAATCTTCTGTTGATCTTCTCTTGCTGGGAGAATAAAAAACAGAATTAACCCTGCCAGTAAGCCAAGGAAAACAAAGAACAATCCATTTTTCCAATACCCTTCACGCGAAGTCAATTCTTCTAATAAACGATTTGCTTCTTCATGTTGGGGATTAAGACTTAAAATACGATTTAATCGATCTATGCCTTGGGCCATAGATTTCTTCTCTATGTAATTCTCTGCACTGGCCATATAAAAAGGAATCATCCTATTGCCAAGAGCCTCTTGATAACCATCAAAATCTTGATACAACCATTCTAACTCTGCCGGAATATCAGTAATACCGATTTCATATAAAAAACTTTTGAGATCAGCGGCGATTTTCATGGCTGATTCTGGTCTATCAGCAGGGTCTCTCTTAAGACAAGATTCTATCAGCCGAGAGAGATATTTCAATGTACTGGGTTTGATCTCTTGCACTGGTTCATAATGACACTCTAAAATCTTCCTAAATAATGCAGCAGGATGACTCGCAGTAAACGGTAATACCCCACAAGTAATCCAATATAATACTGTTCCCATACTAAAAATATCCGATTTAAAGCCCAAACTTTCACCATTCACCACTTCGGGTGCCATGTGCGCTGGTGATCCAATCACAGCCCCTGTCGCTGTTAATGTCTCTGCATCAATCAAATGCGCAATCCCAAAATCCATCAATACCGGTGTCCCATTTTTCCTTAACATCAAGTTTTCTGGCTTAATATCTCGATGTATGATTTTATGCTCATGCGCATGTGCCAATGCATCAAAAATCGGATATGCAATCAATGCCATGATTTCAGCATGATTCACTGTTTTACCTTCAAAAAACTGCCGAATCGTCACACCATCGATATACTCACTGACAATATAAGAAGTTTGAGCATCTGTAGCTTCATAATCATATACCTCTAAAATATTGGGATGCTTTAATCTCGCAATCGCTTTTGCTTCTTGTAAAAATCGTTTCCTTGCCTCTTCTCTACTCGCCAAATGAGGATGCATGATCTTAATCGCTACTTTTCGATTTAATCGAGTATCATAAGCAAGATGTACCACTGACATCCCGCCCCTACCTAATTCCCTTTCTATTTCATATCTTCCAACGATTTTCACTATTAAGCTCACTTGAATTCAGAGAATACGCATTTAAGATAAAATAAGGGACTTGTTTTGTCTAGTATAGTTTTATAATTTTTTCAACAGATTTATATTATTTTATAAGAATTTTACCGATACAAGAATTTTTAATCTTCAATATCAAGATCTACAGTTTCTCTGATGGTATCACCGCTCTTTTGATCGTGTTTATCATGGTATTTACGTACTTGGCTTTCAATTTTTTGTAAAGCAGCATCTACACTCTTAATCATTTCGGAATCGCTTGCATTTGCATCGAAATCTCTTGTTTCATGAAAGTGAATATGGCTCACATAATCATTATGCTCTTTTTCAATACGGACTCTGAAAGAGAGTTTTTGACCAAGACGGCTTTCAATTTTAGCCAACTTTTGTTCAATGCGTTCACGAAGCATTGGAGATACATCAACATCTTTGCCGTGAGTTAACTCAACATTCATAATTTTTCCCAAACTTTCTGGTGAAAAGGGTTGATTTTATCGTGGAAAATAGTCCCCCGAGATTGGAGAACTTACTTGGTTTTAGACTAGCAAAAAAAATGACTTAAATCAAAAGTTAAAACGCAGACCTAGATTTCCCGTAAAGGAAAAAGTAATGGTATTATCGGGTAAATCTGACCCAAATAAAAATGTTGTAGCATTTGCTTGTGCCACAAGACCTATGCCAGAAGTAATTGGCAATATCAAACCGAATAGCACTTCAGTACCAATTCGCATTCTGGGTTGAATGAAAACAGGTAAGCCCGCACCAATAAAGGTGGAATAGGATTTATGATCTCTTTTGATACGCACTTGTGGGTTTAATGCAAATGCCACAGTATCTTGTAATTCCACACGAGTGCCAAGAACCCATTCGAGATGATCTTCTTTATCAAAAATAAACACAAAATTATTATTCATTGTTAAAGGGGCCAATTGCTTTTCCACTTGACCGTTTGCAGGTGCAAAAATAACACCTGAACTCATTAAGGCATCTAGCTTGATATCTAGAGATTGGGCATTTGCAATGCCCACAAAAAGATTTAATGTCAAAAGCAAGAAAAGCATATTGACAAAACGCAGTAAGTATAGATATTTTTTCATCATCTCATTCGCTCAGATAGATCATCACAGGTTTTTTGATTTCCATATTAAAAAGAAACACAATAACCTTCAAGAGATAAAAGGAAAAAACATGCAATTTCAAAAATTATCTTTAAATTCTTTATATACATTTCAGCTCATCGCCATGCTTTGCTTGTCATTTTTAAGTGCTTGTAAAGAAAAATGTTCCACACATAGCGAATGTGGTAATAACATGGGATGCTATGAAGGTGATTGTGTTAAAACCTGTAAATCTTATCAAGGATGTGGAGAAAACGAAGCTTGTTTTAATGAATTATGCGTGCCAGCCCCAGCTGATTGCGATAATGTCGCTAAATCTTATGCATCTAATGATAGTGGCTTAGCTTTGTGTCCCCCAGTGATAGATATGTCTATTGATATGGGTGGTACTACTGCTGGCACCACAGCTGGCACTACAGCTGGTACAGCTACGGGCACCACAGCTGGCACTACCACAGCTGGCACCACAGCTGGAACCACAGCTGGCACCACAACTGCCGGAACCACTGCCGGAACCACAGCTGGCACTACGGCCGGAACCACTGCCGGAACCACTGCTGGTGCAATGTAATTAAATCTTTGAATCACGCCAAGCTTGTACACCACCACGTTGTAAAGCTTCTATATTCTGTTGATGTATTCTCTCCACCCGTTTACTAATATCGATCATTGAATGGGAATGGTTCAAAAGTTCCGAATAATCCTCTTCATACACAGAAAGCGCTTTCCCTTCTTCTAAAATCGATGTACGAATCGAAGGGCGAAAAGGTGCAAGATCCACAGTTTTCAGATGGAACCAGCCATAATGAGTGCGAATATCCTCTTCAAATGCGACAACATCATGAGATGGGGGATCGCTTAACATCATCTCTAAAATCGGTGGGGGATTAAATGGATTATGGTATGGGTTTGGGGTTTGACGATAAGAACCCAGATCATTTCTGATCTCAAACTCTGCATTAAACCCTATATTTGATTGATTTGTGGGGATTGGGATATGAATAGGATTGATCTGCATTGGATTGATTTCATTGCGAATCGAATCTATGGTTTCTCTCATTTGATTCATGGTTTGAAATAAGAGTTGGTTATTTTCCAGTGAATGGCTTTGTTGATGTTGTTGAGAACTTAAAGCCAAAGACAAGAATGATGGGGATGCGATCAAATCAATAAAATCATCGTGGGCTGGGGTATAGAGTTTCTGGGCTAACACCTGATCTAACCAAAGATTCATGTGCCTCATAAAATAAGAATCTACATGATAGTCTTGAATGGGTAACATCTGCCTAATAAATTGTCTAATTTCTTTGTCCTCTAGCACTGTTAAAGTATGCTCAATCTCTAGATGTAGATATCGAGAGCAAATTCGATCCAAAGCTTTAATCACTTGCTGTTCATCTTCTTTACCAGAACGATTGATCAGTAGCGGAATTTTGAGTGCTTTGAGGCAATTGATCATCTCTTGAGCAACATCATGGTCTAGTTCTTTGAGCATATCTAGCATTTCCCCAAGAGATGTGATTCTGCCTTTGCCTTTGGACAAGGCTGCTCTCAATAGAATTTTATGTAACCAAGGTCTGGCTTTTAATACGATTTCAGCTCGTCTTAATAAAACAGCTTTATAAAAACCATAGGTATTTTGTATAGATGAAGGTTCTGGTGTGGTTAAGACAAAACCCCTACCCGCAACATTAAATAAATCCAAACTATGCGCATGAATCCCAGCGCCCAAATCGATCAGTAGATAATCACACTCTAATTCCAATGCTTCTAGCATCAAACGTTTGATTTGTTCTGGACTTGGGAGTGAAGGATTGAAAATCGAAGAACCTGTGGTGATCAATGATAGATTAGGAATATGTGTGGGCGAACAAATCTCTTGTAGATGCTCAAATTGCCCAAGTAACCACTGTTCTAGATTTTTTTCTGTTTGTGAAAGTCCAAGGAAAGTATGGAGATTTGCTGCACCTAAATCAAAATCTAAGGCTACAACCCTAAATCCCCTTTGTGCCAATAAAAAAGCTGCCGTTGCACAAAGAAGTGTTCTGCCTACGCCACCTTTTGCCCCACCAAAAGCCCATACTTGTGGACTCATTTGGGTTGTTTGTTGTAATAAATGCTCTTGTTCTTTGAATTGATGAAGCAAATCCCCTTCTCCATTAAAACCATCTTCTAGAGATGCAGCATAGGCTGGGAGATTTTCTTCAAATTGATCAAGTGTTTGTATATCAGTAAAACTTTTTTTTTCTTGAGAAGACATATTTTTCTTAAGGTGATTCTGGCAAAAGGAGAGGTGAATCGGGTGTTAAAGTTTGCTTTTGTTTTTTTCTGAGATTTCTTTGTTTAAATCCTTCTAATAAGCCTTGTTTATCCCTTTGTTCTAAAGCTTGATAGTATTTATGCATCAACTTCCTCGCCATCAACTCCATCTCTTCTTGGTGATCAATCATCCATTGAAGCAATGCTGGATCATCTGTTGTGGCTAATGCTCTGGCGATATTGAGTTGATAAGACCGAGCTGGCAATAAAACATCTGGTTTACCACCGATCTGTATATCTGAGAGAAGCTCTTCACACTTGTCTTCTTTTTTGGATAAACTAAAAGCTTTTTGAAGGATCTCTGAACTTTCAAAAACCACCATTTTTTCAAATGCAAATGCAGATGCACAACGAATTTGTACATGAGAGTGCTCAATGGTTTTTTGGAAAAAAGGCAGTAATCTAGGATCTCTTAACTCACCCAATGCCCACAAAGATAAAAGCATGGTTTTGAGATGTTGTTGAAACTCTGATGAACCTACAAGATATCGATTTAATTGATTTTGGGATTCTTCATAGAGTTCTTTTAATACAGATTGCGCATCCAATGTTTTTTGAATACCAAACGCTGTGATCAAGGCTTGAGGTGCAGTCTTCTTGATTTCCTCATTCTTGCTCAAATCCAATAAAACACCATCCACTGCATTGGTTTTGGAGACTTTAAGCTTAATTCTGCCTAATGCCAATAAGGCTTCTTTTCTAAACAGCTTTGATTTTAAAGCGATCTCTTTGAGATGCACTACACATTCTTCAATATCAAACTGCCCACAAGCAAAAATAGATCTCGCTCTTACCCCTTCATCTTCATCTTTCAATGCAGCAATGATTGCTTGTTTTAAAGATTGACTGGGCTCTTCCTTCTTGGGTTGTTCTAACAAATGATCTATGCTTTGTATTCTCTTCAATGGGTCTTCACTTCTCAGTCCAACCAAAGACCAACCACTGCCTTGGAAACGCCCCAAAAACCCTTGATCGATCTGATTACTCACCCATATAAAAACCAAAGTATATAAAAAGAGTTGCGTCAAAAATCTGAGATTAGGATTGACCTTCAATTTGATCAATTCCATTTCAGAGAGTTCTTGATATGCTTTTTGATGATAGAGTTGTTCCACAGCTTGGGCCATATCA
>JACCDO010210188.1_pt1 | contig 11510 bp, 10 predicted proteins | sample 7446101 | NCBI WGS metagenome assembly JACCDO01 (sample SAMN15323440, study PRJNA562643) | freshwater metagenome | isolation source: river surface water | place: USA:Blue River Watershed | collected 2017-08-16
AAACCTGGACAATGGTGCTCGCAGGGACGGAATTCCACGCCGCAGTGGTACTCAACTACTACCCATTTATGGATGAAGATCGCTTAAAACCTGCGATTTAGTTGTTTGAAAAGGATATGAAAAGGTAAAAAGAGGGGAGAAAAACCCCACGTATGCATTAGTGATAGCAGATTAATGCGTACCGCCGTTGTATAAAGACGGAGCTCGAGGTACCGGACAACCGCCTCTGTAATGCTCTACTGCTGTGTGACATGATTCGACTCGGATAATGTTTTTTCTTTGCCCGGCAACGGGCAAAGTGTGACTGAAACGATCTGGATAATGCTAAATTTGCGCTTCGCGCAAAAAAATTTTCAAGCATCGAAAATTTTAAAGAAAGAAGAAAAGCGATTGAGCGCAGCGAAAATCGCAAACGAGCGTTAGCTCGTTTTTACAATAAATAAATTATCCATGTATAGGAATCCCGAATAATGAGAATCAATGAAATCGTAACAGAATCTGAGTTGAGCGAAGCTCCCAGTTTCAATAAGATAGGCACAGGTATAGGTAAAGCGGTAGGTGCTGCTGCCAAGGGTGTAGGAGCAGTAGCAGGCGGTATCGCAGGAATTCCTAAAGCTATCAAGAAAGGTTATCAAGCAGGCAAAGCCACTGTAGGAGGTGCAGGAGACGAACCTACAGATGCATCTACAGGTACTGTGGGCAAAGGTGTTTCTCAAGGACTAGCCAAACTGTCAGGCACTGACAAAACTGCGCCGGCAGCAGCCGCTGGAGAACCTGGAGCAGAAACTGCTGCTAAAAGCCTAGACGTTGACAAACTCAGTACTGATACCAAACAATCATTGATTAAAACGCTACAAACCAGCGTAGAAAAAGATCAAGCGGCAGCAGCCAAACCTGCACAGCCTGCCGCTGAACCTTCTAGCGGAGCAGGTACTGCTACCGCAGGTGCTACAGCCGCAGGACAGCCTAGAGTAGAACCAGATTTAAACGCACCGGCACCTAGCTCAGCAGCACAACCTGCTGCGGCAGCTCCCGCTGCTGCTCCCGCAGCACAACCAGCTAACAAAGCAGCATCTGATACGTTTGAAAAAGCCAAAGGTGACATGCGTAAAGTTGCCAGCGGCACTAAGCCTTTGCCAGATAACATGGCGCAGGGAGTGCAAGCTGATATCGCTAAGATGGCCAAAGGTGACAAAGAAAGTGGAGTGGCCGCAGCCCAGAAAATCATGGGATTGGCACAGCGTGGTATGGATGTAGCAGCACTGCAACAGGCTTGGACAGCCAATGCCAAAGCAGGGGAAAGATTCCTAAGCCAGAGCGTGTATAGATCTATTACTAACATGCTGAGAGAGCATGGAATGATATGGAGCGATCTAAATCTACGTGTGCGCATAGACGAAAGTGTCAATGAAGGTGTGTTCTTAAGATATGCCAAACCAGTGACCGAAAATGTACAACTGTTCAGGATCCGATGAAAATTCGTGAGATAATTCTAGAAGCACCTATGGATTCCACAGGCACTGCTGTGGGACAGGGTCTAGGTCGAGCCAGTTACGGTCTAGGCAATGCCGCAGGTAGACTAGCAGGTAAATTAGGCAACGACGATCCAAAAAAAGCCAACGTAAAAAATGAACCTCACAAGGCTCGTATACTGAGATCTATTGGTAGAGGTATCAAAAGCGGCCTGCGCAAATACGCCACAGGTGACAGTCAGCTAGGTAATTACAATCAAAACGATCTAGGCGCCATAGCAGGCCGAGTAGCTGCTGGTAAATCTGTGACCACAGATCAGATAGAAGATCTGATCAAGGCACTGCCTTCATTGAAAGTCAGCTGGCGTGTAGACATCAACGGTGCCAGACAGGCATTGGAAAAAGCTCACAAAGGCGAAACACTGTTGGGCACAGATCAAAATGCTCTAGAGATCTTAGCCAAAGATCTAAAAAAAGTTTAATCCAGTTTTCTTAGTAGTTTCGAGATTGTCTTTGATAATCTCAGTGATGATGGTACGTTCCTCATGGCTGAGATGCATGGCTTCTGTATAGCTCATTCCACGCATGTACCAACAGGTGCGTAGAGCATCCTTTTTGATCTCTCGTGCCTCTTTGTCTAACTTATCGGCTTCTTGTAAGATCTCCGGCAGAGATAATCTTAAGATCTTACTCCGAAAAAATTTGACTGATCCATGGTAACATTGATTTCATATTGATGTTCACAGGAATCGCAGGCCACAGTCTGTGTGCGCAGCTCAATTTGATTTTTCATGTCCATGACATGATCGTTGATTTTGTTAAAAATTTCACCGCTGGTGTTATTGATAAACTCTTCGATCATAGCTTTGTCTGTGACTGTGCCTTCTGGAGTTTCAATGCTGGTAATGCAACCACAGACTACATCTACAGTCAGCTCTGTGAGTTTGACAAAACTCTGACCAAATCTATCTAGCTTTTCTTCATCTGACAGTGTGTCATCTGTTACAGTGGTAAAGATACGCTGCTGCTCTATGGCTTTGATCGCTGCTTTGGTGCTTTCTTTGTAGTCATAAGGGCGGATCTTGATCTTAAGAGGTGCTACTTCTATGGTATCGGTATATTTAAATTCCTGCAGTTTGTTTAGATAGGCCACGATGTCAAATACGTAGTCATTGAGATGATCGCATTTAGGACAGTTAGCACTGACTTCCATGTCTTTGCCGTAGGTGGCTACTCTGATAGCCATTAAAGCGGCATCTAGGTCGATAGTGGGCATCAGCCAAGGATCTTTGATGCTGGGAATACAGCTCTTGATCAGTTCTACAGTGGCCTGTCCGTTTAACAGTGCATCCGGAGTTTTGAGAATAAGTTCATCTTTGGCAGTCATAGCATACACTGGATATTCTCCCGTGGTGCTGACATCTAAAACTCCCTGCGGATAGAATGCTCCACCTGAAGGTAGTTTTAAAAAGATTTTTGGTTGCCTAAAGTAATTGGATAAAGGATTACCTTTAGGCTTTACCACTGTGTTTTCCTGCAAATCTGACATTATTTGTCTCCGATAAATATATGATACGTAGGTATTTATATGCGTATTTTTCTGGAATTTTATATATGGCAGAAGTATTTGGCGAAATTGGCGGCCAACCCGTAGAACTCAACAACGCAGCCACAGAAGCAACTCTCAAACAGCTATTGCAGGCTAATCTCGCCATGGCCCAGAAGATGGGTGCTGATGTCAAGCAGCAGGCCGACATGGAAAAAGAAATGAAAAAATTCTTTGACCAGTTGGATAAGAGCAAAAAAGGTCTAGCAGACAGCCAGAAACGCAGAGAAGAAGAACTCAAAGCCGCAGAAAGACTGGCAGCAGCCAAACAACGCGAAGCAGAACTAGCACAGAAATCAGAAATGATCACTGTGGGACTAGGGCGCGGTCTAGAATTTGCCGCTGATAAATCCTTAGAATACGCTAACAAACTGACTTCGGTAATGAGTTCGTTTGCTAATATGGGCAGCAGTTTCAGCGGTGCTGCATCTGTCTTTAGTAACATTCCTATCGTGGGCGGAATGCTCAGCAATGTATTTGGAGCCATCGCCAGTGCCGCAGATAAACTACAGAAATCATTTGTACAGGCAGGCAGTGTGGGAGCCACATTCGGCGGCAGTATCAGGAGCATGGTAGCACACGCTTCAGAAGCTGGATTAACATTTGAACAGTTTTCGCAGGTCATAAGAAACAACAGCGAAGATCTAGTGAGATTTGGAGGCAGCACATCAGAAGGTGCCAAACGACTAGCCGGAATCAGCAAAGCATTGAAACAGACTGGACTGCAAGATGATCTAGCTAGACTGGGCTTCAGTGCAGAAGAAATCGCTAATGGCATGGCTTCTGTAACGGGCAGACTCTACAGAGGTATAGGTGTTAGAGCAGGTCAGGAAGGTGAAGCTGCTAAAGTATCTGCAGAATATCTTAAAAATCTCACTGCTATTTCTAGCATCACCGGTAAGAACAGAGAACAATTAGAAAAAGAAGCTGCGGCTAGGATGGCAGATTCAAAATATCGTGCTATGTTTGCCAAACTAGATGCCAAGAGTCGTGGCGAGATGGAATTAATGATGAAAACCATTCCACCTGGTTTACAAAAGGGTGTGAGAGAAATTATCGCCACAGGCACTGCACAAAGTGACGAAGCGCAGGCAGTGATGTATATGTATGGCGACATTGCTAAAGAAGCAATGAATATGCATCAATCTATTAGAAGAACTAATACTGTCACACAAGAGCAACGCTTACGATTTGATGACACTCTGAGAGCCACTGCCGCTCAACAAAATCGTCATTTAATGGCCGGTACTGGAGCTATTACTACTCAAATGATGAACGTAGGCGGTGTAGCTGCGACACTTGGTGTAGAAATGCAGGATGTGTATGAACAAACAGGCAATATGAGACAGGCACAGGCTCAACAAACCACAGAACTAGACAAAGCCAGAGAAGCTGCTAAGAAACATGGTGACAGTCTTGACCCAGCAAATATGCTGAGAATGCAACAAGAAATTGCTAAAACATCAAATGAATTTAATGTATTATTAGCAGAACATTTGCCTAAGTTGCAGGAAGCATTTACCATGCTGGCAAATTTTGTAAGAGAATATCTAGTTCCTATCTTTAGATTTTTCATGGATCATCTCAAAGAAATTACTATTGCCATAGCTGGTGTGGTTGTAGGACTTACTGTGCTGAAAAAAGGATTTGAAGCATTTAAGATGTATCAAGAATTTAAATCCTTAGGTAAAGAAAGAGGATCAACACCTGCTAATCCAATGTTCGTAGAAGATGTAACTGGCAGTGGCGGACGAGGTGGTCCAGAATCTGCAGAAGATAGAAGAAAACGCAGAACCGGTCAAAGAGACAAATTAAGTAGGGCTAAAGCTGCTGGTAGACTTGTAAGAGGTGTTACAGGTGTAGGTACAGTTATTTCAGCAGGCATGTTGTACAGTGACATTTCCGATATCAATGAAAGGGAAAGAGCTGGAGAAATAACAGCACAGCAGGCCAAGATGGAAAAAGGTGGGGCTATCGGCGAAGCTGGTGGAGGTCTCGGCGGTGCAGTAGCAGGTGCTGCTACCGGTGCAGCTATTGGTTCAGTAGTACCAGTTGTTGGCACTGTGATAGGCGGGTTGATAGGCGGCGCTCTGGGAGGATGGCTAGGTGCTAATTTAGGAGAAAAAATAGGGACCGCTGTGGCTAAACCTACAGCTACTCCTGAATGGATGAGAATAAATGGACCTAATATTAAATCTTGGGCAGACGCAGTTGCCAAAGGAACTTATAAGTTTGAACAGGTGCCTGACATCTATAAAGGGCATGTGCAAGATTTATTAGATAAAAGAGGAGGCGGTGGCGGTGCACCTGCGGTACCAGCGAAACCACCCACACCAGATAAAGGCAGTCCAGAATGGATGAAAGTCAATGGACCTAACATTAAATCTTGGGTAGATGCAGTCTCTGGCGGAAGAAAGAAATTTGAAGATGTACCAGATGTTTACAAGCCTTACGTCAAAGCAGAATTGGATAAGTTACCTCCCACAGCAAATACTTCGCCTGCTTCTACAGCAACCACACCTAGTGCGCCTGCAGGAACAGGAATTAATTACGGTGGCAGACCCGAAGATGTTCTAAAACAATTTGCCAAATCTCAAGGAGTAGTAGGCACACCAAAACCGATGACCACTACTACAGGCAACGTAGAAACTATGACTGCGCAGATGCGAGCTGACGCTGATAGGAAAGCCGCAGAAGCTAAAACAGCTTTAGATGCTCAAAAAGCCAGAGAAGCCGAAGAACTTAAGCAAAGAGAAATCCAAAAACAACAACAAGATCTTAAACCAAACCAAGAAAATCAAAGTACCATGCTGGCTACGTTAAATAAGACTATGGTAGATCTATTAAAGTCTAATAAAGAATTGATAGATATTAATGAGAAGCAGTTAAGTGTACAAAGAAAGTTTACTGGTGATGTTTTCACTGTATAACGGAATTTATAAATGAGCTGGAAAAAATATTTTACACCTGTTAGGATCGACAATACTGGCGGAGCTCTGAGCCCTATCAGTGGGCGGGGTCGTCCAGGACCGGCGAGAGCTAACTATTCATCATTCTTACCAGATGTCTATGCAGGTGCTCCAAATCGTGTTGAACGTTATATGCAGTATGACACTATGGACATGGATTCGGAAGTTAATGCCGCTCTTGACATACTCACAGAGTTTTGCACACAAAAAGACAAAGAAAACGGAACACCCTTCCATACTTTTTACAAAGGTAAACCTACTGCAACAGAAGTCAAAATCCTCAAAGAACAACTACAGAAATGGTGCAAAGAGCAACAGTTTGAAACTAGAATTTTTCGCATTGTTCGTAACGCTTTCAAATATGGAGACTGTTTCTTTATAAGAGACCCACAGACTAAAAAATGGTTATTTGTTGATGCTGCCAAGGTATCTAAAATTATCGTAAATGAATCTGAAGGTAAACTCCCAGAACAATATGTTATCCGTGATATTAACTTTAATTTCAAAGAGTTAATCGCAGTAACTCCGCATGGAACTACTAATACGGCACCTAGTGGCACGAGTTCATATACCAGCGGTGGCGGATTTGGTCGAGGAATGGTTGGCACCGCAGCACAACCTCCAGGTACACGTTTCAGTAATCAACAAAACGAAATCACAATAGATGCTAAAAACATCGTACATATTTCGATGTCAGAAGGTTTAGATAATAACTATCCTTTTGGTAACAGCTTATTAGAATCAGTATTCAAAGTCTACAAGCAAAAAGAATTGCTTGAAGATGCTATTATTATCTATCGTATACAACGTGCTCCAGAAAGACGAATTTTCTATGTAGACGTTGGAAATATGCCGGCACACATGGCTATGAGCTTTGTTGAACGTGTTAAAAATGAAATTCAACAACGACGTATTCCTAGCTCAACAGGTGGCGGTGCTAATGTTATAGATGCCAGTTATAATCCTTTGAGCGTTAACGAAGACTATTTCTTCCCACAGACAGCAGAGGGTCGCGGATCAAAAGTTGAAACACTACCAGGCGGTACTAATCTTGGAGAAATTACAGATCTGCGTTATTTTACTAATAAACTTTTTAGGGCTCTACGTATACCGGCGAGCTACCTACCCACAGCTATTGACGAACAGCCAAATACTATTTCGGACGGTAAAGTTGGCACAGCTTATATACAAGAATTAAGATTTAACGAATATTGTAAGCGTCTACAGGCAATGATTGTAGAAACTTTTGACTTAGAATTTAAACTATGGTTGAATGGTTCTGGTGTTAATATTGACAGCAGTTTATTTGAATTAAAATTTAATCAACCACAAAATTTTGCTGCTTATCGTCAATCAGAATTAGACACGGCTAGAGCAGCTACCTTTGCTTCATTACAAGAAATACCTCATCTCAGCAAGAGATTTGCACTTAAACGCTTCTTAGGATTAACTGAAGATGAGATCAAAGAAAACGAACGTCTCTGGAGAGAAGAAAACGGAAATAATCTAACACCTGACACGGATTCTGCTACACAACTACGCTCAGCTGGTATAACACCAGGTGGTATTGCAGCAGAGACCGCAGCACAAGATATAGAAGCATCGCCAGATATGGCGGCGGCAGCTGAACCCGGTGCCCAAGAGCCTGCTCCTGCTGAAGTACCAGCACAATAATAAATATAGTATGCTCCTTAACGAATTCTTTTATTTCAAAGAACAGAATAATGACTTTGCTGTAGATCGCAGATACGACAACAGCAGAGACAGCTCTGTGCTGAAAAAATCAGACACTAGGAAACTTCGACTAACTCTAAGAGATATCAACAGACTTAGATTACAAGCAGAAGCCCACGAAGTAGAAGAACAATCTGAAATGGGTTTCATTAGACAAATGTATGGAACCCCAGTTGAAGCAGAAACACCTACAGAATAATCCCGCATTTATACTTGGTAATGGACGTAGCAGACTGGCTATAGATCCAAACGTTCTCTTAAAAGAAGGACTAGTATACGGATGCAATGCTCAATATAGAGAATACGAACCGCATTATTTGATAGCCGTAGATGTAAAAATGGTCAACGAAATCATAGATTCGGGCTATCATAAAACACATCAAGTATGGACTAATCCGAACAAAGGTATCAAAAGTAAAGCTAATATCAATTTGTTTAATCCGCACAAAGGTTGGAGCTCGGGTCCGACTGCCCTATGGTTTGCAGCTAGCCAAGGCCACAAAGAAATCTTTATATTGGGATTTGATTATCAAGGCATCAACGGAAAATTAAACAACGTCTACGCTGACACTTACAATTACAAAAAAAGCAATGATGCAGCTACATATTTCGGTAACTGGCTCAGTCAAACTGAAAAAGTCATTAAAGAATTTAGGCACATAAAATTTTATAGAGTTATAGAATCTGGAGGATTTGTGCCAGATAAACTTGGTGCTAATCATCTTAACCTAAGCCATATCACTATTGAACAATTTGGACATAGGTTTTCCTCCGCTATATATTCCAGTCAAAACGATCAAAAAACTACCATTTAACAGTGGTTTTTAATCTACGTATTAAATAACTTGACAGCCTAACCATCTTGAAGGAGAATATAACATGGCAGATAATAAACTGTTAGCGCAGATGCTTGAGCATCTCGTAAACGACGAACAGCAAAAAGCTGAAGAATTATTCCACGAGTATGTAGTACAACAATCTCGTGAGATCTACGAATCATTAATCGAAGATGACCTCGAAGAAGCAGCAGAAGAAGATGAAGACGAGGAAATGGACGAAGCTGCTAAAGACGAAGACGCAGAAGATGAAAAAGTAGATGAAGCATCAGATTCTGAAGAAGAAGATGATGAAGAAATGGATGAAAACTTCGACGAAATCCAAGCAGTTGAAGGCGACGATGAAATGCCTGCAATGGGCGGTGACGCAACTGATGATCTAGAAGCAGAACTAGATGCAGACAGCGAAGAGGGCGAAAAAGAGCCAGAAGAATTATTCCAAGATCTTGACGCTATCGTAGATGAACTACAAGCAAAATTTGACGCAATGAAGGGTGACGAAGGCGATATGGACATGGGTGATGAACCTATGAAAGACGAGTTTGAACTCGAAACAGTGCGTGAATATGTAGAAAAAGTTCCAGCAGGTCACGGCGCAGAAAAGAAAGGTTCTGGCGAACATGCTGATAATACAAAATCTACAGTAGCAGGAAAAAATGATATGGGCGGTACTACTGCTAACATTCTAAGCAGCAAGGGCGAAGGTAGCGACAAAGGTACTGCAGGTGGTTTATCTAACAACAAACCACAAGATATGAAAACAGGCAACATCAATGTTCCAGGCGGAAAAGCTGGCAATGCGTTCAGTAAAAAAGAGCCAGGACATGGTGCTGAGAAAAAGGGATCTGCAGAATCTGCAGATAACAAGCAAAGTCTTTTCCGTGGTCGTAGATAATAGGACTAGAAAAAGGTGAAAACTACTCTATCAGAACATTTGAGTTTTGACCAGGCTAAGATTGTCTTGGAGCGAGATGAGAGCAGCGACGGTAAGAAGTCGCTGCATTTAAACGGTATTTGCATCCAAGGAGATATCCGCAATGCAAATCAGCGTGTTTATTCTTCTCAAGAAATTGGCAGGGCTGTCAAGACGCTCAACGAACAGATCGCTGGTGGTTACTCCGTTCTTGGAGAAGTTGATCATCCTCAGGATTTGAAAATCAATCTTGATCGTGTGTCACACATGATTACCAAGATGTGGATGGACGGTCCTAACGGCTACGGAAAACTTAAAATCCTTCCAACTCCAATGGGTCAACTAGTACAGACTATGTTGGAGTCGGGAGTCAAGTTGGGAGTTAGTAGTAGAGGCTCAGGCGAAGTAGATGGCAGCGGTAATGTTCAAGGGTTTGAAATTATCACTGTTGACGTAGTAGCTCAACCATCTGCCCCGGGAGCATACCCAACACCAGTTTATGAACACTTGATGAACAATACAGGTGGATATCAGGCATTTAAAATAGCACAAGAAGTCAAAGGCGATCCACAGGCTCAGAAATACTTAGCAGAAAGTCTTAAGAGATTAATCTCTGGACTAAGATAACAGTAGGAGAATCACATGCTAGACATCGTAAAACAATTGTTTGAAAACAATGTGATTTCCGAAGAAATCAAATCGGAAATTGAATCCGCTTGGCAAAGCCGTATTCAAGAAAACCGTGATCAAGTCACTGCAGAACTACGTGAAGAATTTGCACAAAAATATGAGCATGACAAGGGCGCAATGGTGGAAGCTGTTGAAGCTATGTTAGCAGATCGTCTACAGGCTGAACTTGGAGAGTTAGCAGAAGATCGTCAAGGTCTTATTGAAGCTCGCGCCAAATATGCTAAAAAGATGAAAGATGATGCTAAGACAATGGAATCATTTGTTCTTAGTAATCTCAAGAAAGAAATCGCAGAATTACACGAAGATCGTAAAGCAGTTGCAGGTAATGTTGGTAAATTAGAATCTTTTATAGTGGATGCCCTAGCGAAAGAAATCGCAGAATTCCATGCTGATAAAAAAGACTTAGCTGAAACTAAAGTAAAATTAGTTCGCGAAAGCAAAGCAAAGTTCGAACAGGTCAAAAAAGATTTTATCTCTAAATCAGCTAAAATCATCGAAGAAACAGTCTCTAAAGGACTACGTGCCGAAATGACTCAGTTGAGAGAAGATATTGACGCAGCCCGCAGAAATGATTTTGGTCGCAGGATCTTTGAAAGTTTCGCCAGCGAATATGCTGCATCTCACTTAAATGAGAAATCCGAAACATCTAAACTTCTAAAAGTAGTTGCTACTAAAGAAGCAGAGTTAGAGGAAGCGGCAAAAATTGTTGCAGAAACACAAAAATTAGTAGAAAGCAAAGAAGCTGAATTGCGTATCGCTAAAGACATGGCAGCTCGTAAAGAAGTCATGGGAGAATTGTTAAATCCATTAACAGGCGATAAGCGTGAAGTAATGAGCAGTCTACTTGAATCAGTTCAAACTGAAAAGCTCCGTACAGCTTTCGACAAGTACTTGCCAGCCGTTATGAACGGAACAAGTACGCCGGCGAAGAAAGTACTATCTGAGGCAAAAGAAATAACAGGCGATAAAGCACAGGCACAACCTATCGGCGGAGAGGAAAAAACCGCTGAAATATTCGACATCCGCAGGCTTGCGGGACTAAAAGTTTAAGGAGAACTATAATGTCACAATTACTCGAGTCACGTGGGTCGGAAACCAAAGAGGCCCTGTTAGAAGGCTTACAAGGTAACAAGCGTACAGTGATGGCAACTACTCTAGAGAATACCCGCAAGTATCTCGCAGAAAGTGCTACAGCTGGTGCTACTTCGTCCGGCAACGTTGCAACCCTAAATCGTGTGATCCTTCCTGTGATCAGACGTGTAATGCCAACAGTCATTGCTAATGAACTAG
>JACCDO011342232.1_pt1 | contig 11509 bp, 10 predicted proteins | sample 7446101 | NCBI WGS metagenome assembly JACCDO01 (sample SAMN15323440, study PRJNA562643) | freshwater metagenome | isolation source: river surface water | place: USA:Blue River Watershed | collected 2017-08-16
AAAGCCACTCTAATTTTTTGAAAATTTTCTTCATTAAATTCAACTAATTGATCTGAAGTTTCAGAAGTATTTTTAATACTTTGACCTATTCCTGTTTTTACTTTATTAAAAAAGTTACAAGAGCTTATTAAAAAAGTTAAAGATAATACTAAAATAAAACGCATATAAAATCCTTATTAATTATTATTCTTGTCTAATAGATCCTATCATTGTACTAACACCAAACCAATAAATTTCTCTTCTTTTCATATCTTCAATTAATTCTGTGGTTAATTGTTGACCTGCTGTAGCTGTACCTTTACCAACACCTGTATAAACATAATCTTGAGCAGCCAATGAACTTTTTTGCAAAATAGGACCAAGTAAAAGACCATCAGCCATTTGAAATATAGAATCAACAAATGCTGTTAGGAAAATACCACCATAATACCATCCCTTATCATCATAAATTTTTCCAGGAAGACCATCTTCACCATCTGGACCTCCAAGAACAAATTTAACATCTAAATCTTCAGATCCAACTTCAACCAATTGACATTTGACATAAAGTTTTTTAAGTTGAACATCAATACCAGTACCTTTACAATAAGCTCTGCTCATGGCAGGAATAGCAAGTTTTTTAGTTTTTCGATCATAAATAGGAGCCAAAATGATTGCCTCAAGGCTGGTTTCACCAACTTTACTTCTTGCGATACCATTAACAGGAACTCTATTAAGTACAACAGGAATTCTCAAACCATATGACATTGAAAATCCTTTTTGTTCATCACCTACTTGACCTTGAGTCATATTATTGCCAGCAAAACGCCAAATCTTTTTAGCTCCATTTCTGGCCTTATCCGAGTTTAAATCATCAGATGTTTTAAAAAAAGCAATTTCTCTTGTTTTAGTTGTTTTATTTAAACCATTATAATCCATATTTGATTGAAGCAAGTTTGGATTTTGATCTATGTTAGCATAAACAGGAATATAATTATTTTCTGATTTTCTCGTTTCGATAGAATTTTCTAAATCAGGAATTTCAATATTCATTCCTTTTGTTTCTTTTTTTAGTTGCTCTGTTAAGTTTCTTAATTTTTTCCTTAAAGCCACTTCACTAGCATTATAAAGAGATTCTCTTCTTTTTAACTCGTCAGATATTTTTTCTTGTTTAGATCTAATGTCTCTCATTTCAGGACTATCAAAATCAACTCCAGATAAAGTTAATTTCTTATATTCTTCTGATAATTTATTTTTTTGATCAGTTAAATCATTAATTTTATTTTCATTATTTTTCATATTATTTTTAAGATCATCAGTAGATTGATTATCTAAATTATTATCTTTAGCCATCTGATTTTCCATTTTTTGATCTTTAATATCACTATATGGAGTATTACCAGATAAAATATCATATACCTTATTTTTATTAAATTCTCTTTCTGCCTCATTAGATGTATTATTAGCATCATCATTTGCTTTTTTTGCAGCCAAAATACGATCAGTAGCTTCATTATCACCTTTCATCGCTTTTTTGAGCATGGCATTAGGAATTTTAATACCTTCTTTTTCAAAATCTGTGATAGCTTCTGCTAAATTTTTAATATTTTCAATTTTTTCTTTATTTTTTAAATCATCAGCTTTTAAATCTTGAATCATTTGACCCATTATTTGACGTTCTTCTGGTGAAGCATTTGAATAATCATTAGTTAATTTTGCTAAATTTTGCAAGGATTTTTTTTGATCATCACCAGATAATTTACTAGCTTCTTCTGCCAAATTGACCAGTTTCGTTCTTGTTTTATCTTGAGGATCTAAGCTTCCAATATCAACAGCCATATCTGCTAATGCTTGTTTTGCTTCTGGTGAAGTAGCTCTGTTATAAGATTCAGCCATTTTTCTTTTTTCATCATCATTTAAATTATCTAAACTATTAGCCAATTTAACTAAACTGCCTAGATTTTCTCCATTAGCATCACCTAAAGCTTTAAATAAAGCATCTTTGGTTTTTTTATCTTTTGTTTGCGAGGCTTTTTCTGCTACTTGTAAAATATTAGCTCTATTTTCTTGAGGGGCTTTTTGTAAAGCCTCAACTGTTTTTTGAGCATCATCTTTTTCCATTTTAGATAAAGCTGGCAATGCTGATAAAATATCATCTCTAGCATCTGAAGCTAAAGCATCTTTTATTTTTTTGTCATTTAACAATTCTGATATTTTATTAGCATCAGAAGGATTATCTAACATTTTATTAGCAATATCACTAACTGTTGAATCAGAAAACTTATTAGCAGGATTCATTAATTTTTTAATGGCTTCATAAGTTTCTCCAAAGGAATCCTTACAACCTTCTAGAAAGGCTTGATATTCTTCATTCGTCAAAGTTCCTCTTTGTCTTAAATAACCCTTAATAGTTTCACAAGAAATAACCATTTTTGGGGTCTTTATTTGAACCACCTCACCAGCCTTAAACTCAACACTTTCATTAATAACATCTGAGGTTAAACCAACATTATGCTCTGTTTCTAATTTATGTGTTGAAATTAATTTTTGGCTTCTATTAAAATAAATTAATAAGCCAAAAATAAAAATTCCAGCTAGCCCAGCAATCATCATATATTTTTTTAAATTGTTTGGATTTACCAAATGTCCTGAGACATCTTTTTTCTTGTTTCTTGTTTTAGTCCACCAAATAGAAAATTTACTAATGATAGCTTGAATTATTTTTCTAAAGAAAAGAAATAAACCTTGCATTATTCACCTCCGCTTTGTTCAGCGAAATCAAAAATATCTACATAACTATCAACAGAAGCTCGATAGTCACGAATAAAAGATGGAAAGTTTTTAAGAGTGAATTCTTTATTATTTTGCACTATAATAAAACTATTTTTCCAATTTTCTAAGTCTTGCAGTTTAATTTTAACCAAAACTGCCAACTTTAAAACAGGCATTCCTCTCTCTTTGGTTGCTTGTTGAGATAATTTTTTACTAACAGTAAAATAAACTTGTCTTTGATTATAGGGAATCTTGCTTTCCTTTTTCATTCCACCTATTTTTATATTATTAGCCCAAAGACTAAAACCAAGATCTTTAGTCGAAAGAGAGCTACGACCATCTTTGCTTGTTATTTCAAAAAAGAAAGCTGCATATTTTTGATCCATCATATAATTAGCACCCTTAAAATCTACCTCGTAACTATCTGATCTATTTTTCCCATCTACAACTTCAGTGATAGCATCTTCTAAAGGAAGTGCATTAATTATACTTAAAGGATTTCTATTACCAAGAACAGGATCTTCTGTATATTTTCTTGATACTATAATTGATCTTGGATATTCTATAGCTAAATCTGTTGGTACAATTACCACTTCAAAATTCCAAATAGCACCTTGATGATCTATCATTGAAAAAGGTATTATTTTAAAACGATTATTTTTAACCGTTAGCTGAACCATATTAACAGAGTTTGGAACCATTTTTACTTCTAAATCTTGTTGATTGTCTGTTGTAGAATTAATATTTACAGGCATATTAATTACGACAGGTCCAATTTGACTCATTATAATTCTTAATAAATCACCACCGCCAGAATAGCGATCTCCAGGAACCATAGAAACTTCACGATTAGATGGATGATTTCTAAAAAGTTGCAAGCCTCTTTTTGGTGTACCTGAATGCATTATTTCAATTTCTTCAGAATCATTTGCTGCTGTTTGTCCACCACTAGCTGTAGGTAATAGATTAGGAGTAATATTATCCGAACGAGCACTAGGAAGGAAAGAAGGACGTCTTGATTTAGTATTATTTATTTTAGGAGTTGATGAATTATTATTGCTTATTTTTTCAATTTCTTCACGACCATCAACATTATCTTTGTTAACTGATTCATTAAGTTCTTCAGCCAATGTTTTAACTTCTTCACTTGAAGCTGGTTTTGCTTTTCCTGGTGTAGGAAGTTCTTCAGCCTTTAAAGGCAATAATATAAAGAAGTTAATTAATAATATATATTTAAAAAATTTCATAAAAATTCCTTTTGCCAATTATCGGATTTAATCATTTTCTTTAAAATTAAAAAAATCATCCAAAGAAACCCAGCCACCATTAGTATCTTTTTCAAGATTCTCTAAATAAAACTTTACAGGTGCTGAAATTTCTTGAATTTCTTCTCGACTAATTCTTTTTAAAGCATACATTAATCGATTAGCAAAAGTAGTTCCTTGAACTTTATTAATAGAAGCCAATAAATTAAAACAAATATTTTCAATAATTCTTTGAACAGCAAAAAAAGAAGCAGATAAAAAATCATCTTTTAAATTTTGTCCACCTGGTGTCTTTTCTATATAATGTTGAAATTTATCTAAAGAAAAATCTTTCCAACTATCCATTAAAGTTAATAAAAACTTAGGATGATCCCAGTTTTTAAATAAGTTAATAATTTCATTAGAAAAAGAATCATCATTAATATTAGGGTATAATTCTTCTCGAATTTCTAATAAAGGTGCCAATTGAACTCTAAATTGCCATTCCAAATTAGCTTCATACTTATTGAATATTGTTAATAAATATTTTTTTAAAAATATCATAAAGATATATCTTTGAGTCCATAATTGATTATAATTAATGTCTGTTATTCTATTAGATTTATTATAAAATTTAGATAATTCAATTTTTTCGTCACAAATTTTTTTTAAATACTGATTTACAAACGGTAAAAACAAATCATTACAATGAATTTCTTCATATTTTTTTAATTCAAGTTTTAAATTTATATTATTTTTATTAAAATTATAATCATAATCTTTAGCTATTTTTTCTAAAAAAGAAAAAACTTTATCATTTTCTGTAATTTTTATTATTTTTTTCTTTAAAACTTTTTTTGTGGTTTTTTTGCTTTTCAATTTTTGACTTTTTGTCTTTTTTAATATTTTTAATTTTTTCTTGGACATTTTGAACATCCTTGTTTATTTTTTTTTTCTCTTTTTTATCTTTCTTCTCTTTTATTTCATTTTTAAATTCTATTTTTAAGTTTTTAAATTCAATAACTTGCATTCTTTTTTTAATTTCATCCATATCAAAAGATCTTAATAATTTAAAAACACTATGATCCTCTTCACTCATTCCAAATAAAATTTCTTGCCAAGTAAATTCTTCGTCCATCATATCCATTAATTGATGAACATCTTCATCGGTTATTAAATTTAACTTAAATTTTTCAAATTTTAGATTTTTTAATACAAGTAAAGATTCTACTATTAACCATCTTACTATATTGGATGCTGAAAAGATACTAGCATTAAAATTAGTCATTGTATATTTTTTGACTATTTTTACTGATTTTATAAAAGGACTATCAAATTCATTTTCTTCAAAAGTATTTAATTGATCTAAATGCATTAAAAAATCATTTAAAGCTTCCCATGATAACTTTTCAGTATCATGATGAGAAGTAAGATTTATAATTTGTTGCAATTGTTCTCTTTTATCCATAAAAATCTCATTTAATTAATTATAATCGGTAAAGATGATTATTTTAAAAATAAGATTTTTAAAATAATAACATCATTTCGATACTACCTTTATTAAAGGAGATCTTTATTTTATGACTAAAAAAACAAAAGAAGAGGGTTTGAACAGCATTTATCATGATTGGTATGAAGTAAATCACATAAGATTAGTCAGAAAGAAAAGAGAACAAACCAGACAAAAAATGGAAAAAATAGACAAAGAATTATCTGATTGGGCAGAAATGGATGAATCCAAAAAAGAAAAATTAACCTTGAAAAAAGTTAAAAAGTTTATTAATTCTATTCATAAAACTTATAGTTCTCTTTGTTTAATTGGTGATGATCTTATAGGTGCAAGTGAAGAACAATTAAAACAATACAGATTGGCTAGAATTCATTCCAATTATGAAAAAAAATTAAATAAATATAATTCTCTTATTTTAGAACTAGAAGAACTTCATGATGGTTTTGCTGGAATCTTAGAAGACCTAAGAGTTGATATGACCAAATATGAAAAATTAAGTGATAAAAGCGAAGAAGAAGATGGTTACCTTATTTATACTTCACATGGTACTCATGTGATAGAAATTGAAGAATATGGTGAAGAAAAAAGTAAAGAATCGGAAGAAAAAGAAAGCGAATAAAAGAAAAAGCCTCTTCGGAGGCTTTTTCTTTTCAAAGAATTACATTTAAATTTTTTATATTTAGGATATTTCCAGGCATCATAGCCTGATCGGCAATAGTCACTTCAAAGTGCCAATCTTTAAATTGATTGATTAAAAATTCTACTTCAGTAAAACCACCTCTTCTAGACCAAACTGCCAAAATAACACTGTTCTCAAGTGGCATGCTTGATTTATATTGATAACCATTATCTTCTAACCAACCTTTTGTTACAGAATCAATCAAAGGAATAGACATAAAAATATAAGGATCTGAATCTATTTTTACTACACCAATATAAACTATTTTTCCCTGCATAAAGACTCCTTAATTGTGGTTTTTTGAACCATTTGAATAGGCATATTCATTAACCACTCCTTCGCATTCTTTTTCCAATAAATCTAACTCATCATCAGACAATTCTCTTACAAATTCACCGTTTTGATCTAAAAGATATCCAGATTTTATATAAGAATCAACAGCAGAAAAACTATCTACATATATATCTAAATCAACCATACCAATTGTTGTCTGAACTTTCATAAAGATCTCCTTATAAATAATTATATTTTTTAGCCATTTCGATAAAATGATCAAAAGCTTTTTTAATTCTTTCTCTTTCTTTTCCTTGCGGATAAACAGCATATGTTGTTGTTTCCAGAACACTCATGTCCTGTAGATAATTGTTTGACATATCTTTTTCTTCTAAACTTAAAGCTAAAGCCGTTTCTCCAGCACGAGCAAATAATTCAGGCATAGATCCAAAATAAAGTTTTGATCCCAAAGAATCAACTCTTAAAGAATTCAAAAGAAAACTAGATACTAACTCGTCTTTGTTCAAGTCTAAATCAACCAAAGAAACATCATGTCTTTTTTTGATTTTTTGCATATAACTAGCTATACCTTGATTTAAATTGTCTTTTGCTTTATTTTCTATTACTTCTTTTAAATCTAAATTGGAGACTTTAGCAAGATGATTATACAATCTTACTTCTGATTCTATGATATCTAATTTTTTTAAAGATAGTTTATAATTTGATAAAACATATGCCGTTTTTATTTTTAAAGATGTTTTTACTTGTCTTAACTCTCTGGCCTGATCTAGCAATTTTGTATTAGTCGGATCAGCTTCAAGTAGCATATTTAAATGCTCACTTTGATCTTTAAAAGATAATTCTAAATCAGAAAGATAGATTTTATCTGTTTTTAATTGTTCTTCTAGTTGAACTTTCATTTTTTGTACTTCTTGCTTTTTTTCTTCAGCAAGATTTAAATAAAATTTAATTTCATTTTGACGATCTTCAACAAAGTCTTCATAAGATGTGGTTAACATCACTTTTCTTAAGGAAAATATACTATCCTTAAATTCATCAGGAATTTTGCTGTCATTAGTGGTGTTAGCTAATAAAGATTTTAATTTTCCTTTATAATCTAATGCATGAAGCCATTCGTGAAAAAATGAACCATCACCATTTTTAGTGATATTAAAAGAATGCTCTTTCACATCATAAGAACCTTGTGCCTTACTAAGTCCTTGACCGTGACTGGCAAAAGTCATACCAAGACTTCCTTGTAAACCAATACTTTTCTTTTTGAGTCCATAAACATCACAAATATCTTGACAAGAGGCATTTGCTTTTTCTAATAATTCAATATTTTCTTTTTTTGTTAAACTTTTTCCTGCAATTGATCCATCAAGATTATACATAGAAGAAAACTCTTCTATATTATTCACTGGAGTTAATTTTTTACCACCATGACGTTCTAAAGTTTGGAATGATTGCTTTTTTAATTTATTTTTGATCTTTTGATATTCAAATTCAACAGTTCCATGTTCTTTTATTTTTTTATCCAATTTGGATGTCATAAAAGAATAAAAATATTCTAAATCATTAGACAAATTATTTAAATCAAAATCTTTAGTTAATAAAAGCTTGATATTGTCTTTTAAAGCACTTTCCAAAGACATTAAAATAGTTTTTAATTTTGGCATTTTTTCTGTAACTGTTTTTAATTCATAAATATTGTTAAAATAACCGGCCAATAATTTAATTACTTTATCTATTTGGTCGTTATAATTATCATTTATATATTCTTGGTTTTTTACACAAAGATCCTCTAAAATAGAAACCAATTTTAAATCAACATTATCAGATTTAGTTTTTTCTTCACAAACAAAAACAATTGTTATTTTCTTTTGTTCTAATGAGCAATTATTGACAAAAGTTAACAAACTAATAATAGCTTGAGATATATTATTGACTTGACTGGTTAAACTGCTATAATCATCACCATAAAAATCTTTATTTTCATCCATTCTTTGAGAATAATATTTTAAATAATCCTTAACATTATGAATAATGCCTGAATGATTTTGTTTTCTTAAAGAATTAACAAATTTTAATCCACCTATCCATGTAGGCCAATTAAAATCAAGTTCATCATCATAAAAAAATAAATTATCATAAGCTTCAGTCATTTTAGTAACATTAAATATTGCAGACAAGCTATTAGCTAACTTTTCTAAAGAAAGAGATGCTTCTTCCTTTCCTTTTGCTTTATTTTCAGCTCTTCTTTCTAACGCTCCACCTTTAATATGACGACCTGTTCTATTTTTTATAGAACCTTTGTCATCTAACAACATTTGTTGATTAGCGATAAAAGAATCTATTTCTTCTTGAGCTTCTAAAGCAAAATTGTTAATAAAATCATTCTTTCTAACAATTAAAGTAACACCAACAAAAAGATAAATAGAAAAAAGATTAAAAATTCTTTCATTAAATAAAACACTATCTTTATCCAATAAAGCTTCTTTTAAAATAATTTGTTCTTTATCATCAAGATTTAGTTGTTCGGCAAATTGCTTATAAACTTCATATAATTCAATTTTCTTTTGAAAAGCATTAATGCTGTTTTTTAGCCATTTAAATAAAACCATACTTTTTAAATAAAAGGCATTTTTATCTGATCCCGTTTCTTTTAAGTAACAATGAACACTATCTGAACTGGCATCATTAATAATTTTAAATTCAATACGAATTCTACTAGCTGTCTCTAAAGAAAGAGTTTTTACTTCATCAACAACTATTTCACTAAAAGAATAACTTTTTTTAAAGGATTCCAAGAAAAATAAAGGTTCGACTAATTTTTGATCATCATTTTGATCAACTTCTGTATAAATAAAGCTATCTTGATTTTGCTCAATACCTAAAACATCTAATTTTTTCTCTAGTTTTAATTCTATTTTTTTTATAACTTTTTTAATATTATTGTTTAATATAAAATTATTTTGCTCAATTTTCAAAGCTTCTTTTAATTGAGTGGAAAAGTTGCTTGCTGAGTATGTTTTTTCTTGCATAAAAAATCCTTAAGTTTTTAAAAAATTATGTATTCAGCTACAGTTAAAGCTAAACACATAATTTTATTAGTTTTTTTAAAAGCTTTTGGAGATTTTATAAAATCTGTTAATGTTGAGTTCATCTTCAGTTAAAGAAGACATGTATTTCATTGTATGTTCTGCTAGAGATAGATATTGTTGATAACTTTTTTGACCAGCTTCTTTCCACACTTTTTCTGACCATGCTATATTAGGATACTTATTCGTAATGTACTTTAAAGCTTCGTCCACATTATGATACTGTAAAAGAGAATGTTCTTCTTTGATCAGTGTTTCTTTAATTTCTTTATCTTTTTCTTTTAATAAGTAAAATAAAAAGTGAGAGTGATTTTGAAGTACTAAATCAAAGTTTAAATGATCCAATCCCTTCTCTGAAGCATGAGACATTTTAGGAACAAATGGTCTATCAACTCTGATCAAAAGAGAATTTTTAACCTTTTTTATTGCTAAAAATTCATTTTCAAATCGAACATCAGTGTTAACTAGACAAATGCTGTCATTATTTAAATTAGATCTTATTGTTTGTTGGTTATGCATTCTTTTAATAAAATAATGAACATCCAGATCATCACCGTTCAAATTTTTACCACCATTATAAAACTCACTATTGTAATCTAAAGCAAGTTCTTTAAATCTTCTTTGGTAATCAAGACCATGTTCATCATCATTACCATCAAAACCAAGCTCTACAAGCAAAATTGCTTTAGTTTTAAAATCAATATAAGATAATAAGTTTTTTTGCATTAATTCATGCCAATAAAGAAGCTTCATAACTTTATCGCCAAAATTAAGTTTAAAAGAAGGTATAGAACAATCATCACTATTTAAAAACTTATTGTTATATAAAAACAGTTCTATCCAAAGATTATCAAAATAAGCTCTGCAAACTTCAGTTCCCAGTTCTTGTAACATTTTTCTGTCTTTTGGATTTTTATCACCATCAAAATTTCCAGTCCAACCAAAATAATCTCTTGCGGTTTCTTTTAAAATAAGAGCAAATGAACCTTTTTTAAAAGAAGGATTCTTTTCCATTAACATTTGAGCAAAAGAATCTTTGCCTGACCTTGCTAAACCAGAAATTCCTATTAATGAAAATTGCATAATTTAATCCTTAAATTTTAAAATTTGTTCCACTGTGTGTTTGACCGTGTCTAATTCATTATTTTCCAAAATAAAATCAATTTTTTGATCATGACCTTTTAACCAAGAAAGCATTTCTTCTTCAATCTTTAAACTTTCTTCATCACTATGAATTCGATCTTTTGCCACATATTCTAATTTTTTATTTCTTTTTAGGTAAATGTTGATTAACTTTATAGCATTTTTGTCTTCTTGATCTTTAACAAAGTTTTTGATAATTTCAAAGTGCAAATTGTGACAGTTTCTTTTTTCCGCATAATAAGCACAAAGATAAAGAGGACAATCGGTAACTAAAAATTTTGTTTTATTATAAAAAGTCGCTTCTTCTTGCATTTGTTTGGCGATAATCATATAATCATCTTTGGCGGTAATTTTTTTACCTTGCATAATCCATTTTTTAAGCCATTCATCCACATATTCATTTTTTTGTCCATGAAGTGACAAAAAATATCTGATACCACAAGCTAAACCGGATTTACCTGCATTGGGAGCACCATACACATTAATAACAATAGTGGTTTTGATCATAAAAAAAGACCTCAATCAAGGTCTCTTTCTTTCGGTTAAATTTTTTTATAAAAAAATAAAAAAAATTAAGGTATTTTTCTTTCCAAATATAACAAGATAGATCTTTTTTGATAAAAAGTATTATAAAGATTTTTAGTTCTTTGTTCTTCATAAGCTAAATTTAATTTGTTTTTATTTAATTGATAAATTTTTGAATAAATATTATAACGATAATTATTTGTTTGATATCCTACAAGATAAAAACCATATAATTCTTTAAAAGAATATTTTGTAGATAAACCAAGAAGAAAAGCATTCTTAT